>Ga0126313_10002075_pt1 | contig 11007 bp, 8 predicted proteins | sample Plot105A_FD_89954 | JGI IMG/M metagenome (GOLD analysis project Ga0126313, IMG submission 89954) | Serpentine soil microbial communities from UC McLaughlin Reserve, CA, USA - Plot105A | ecosystem: Environmental > Terrestrial > Soil > Grasslands | place: USA: UC McLaughlin Reserve, Lake County... | reverse complement strand
TCTGGGACGCTCGCACCAACATCGCCATCGCCTACCAGGTGTACCTGCGGGGCGGCTGGGACCCGTGGTCGCAGACCGACCCCGGCGGCGGCTGATCGAGATCCACGTTCGGATCCGCCGAGGTGCGCCCGTAGACTCACCGCTCGCACAGCCGAGCGCTCGTAGCTCAATGGATAGAGCATCTGACTACGGATCAGAAGGTTGGGGGTTCGACTCCCTCCGAGCGCGCCAGCCAGAAATGGCGATCTACCAGGTGTGATACAGTCCGGAGGCCCGCCAGATCGGCGGGGCCTCCGGCCGTTTTCGGCCCGATGTATCAGATCGGTATCGGAATCGAGGGTCACATGGCGTGGAAGTCCACCGGCCGGCCGACGGTCCGGCAGCAGCGTGACAAGTGGGTCGTGCGGGTCGACGGCATCGACACCGAGACCGGCAAGGACCGTCCCCGCCAGCTCGGCACGTACCCGTCGCAGCGCGCCGCCCGCCGTGCGCTCGCCGAGCTGCTCGAGCGCGGCGACGCGGAGTCGGCCGTCCGGGCGGACAAGGGGACCGTCGGCGAGTACGTCGACGCCTGGGCCGCAGCCAAGGTCGACGTGTCGCCCAAGAGCCGCCAGCAGTACGAGTGGACCGCGAAGCACATCCGCAAGGGCCTCGGCGGCATCCCGCTCGACCGGCTGTCGCGCGAGGACGTCGCCACCTGGATCGACGGCATGGCCGCCGGCGGCGTCTTCGCCCGCCGGTCGATCCAGATTTTCCGGATGGTGCTCCGGGCCGCCCTCGACGAGGCCGTGGCGGAGGGTCGGCTGCGGCGCTCGCCGGCGGCTCGGGTCGGCATGCCCCGGGTCGTGGTGAAGGGTGACCGGGTGCGCGAGGTCCCGGCGTGGACGGAGGACGACGTCCGCAAGTTCCTGGCCGCCACCAAGGACCACCGCTGGTACGGCCCGATCCGCCTCGACGTCCTCTACGGCCTGCGCCGCTCCGAGCTGCTCGGCCTGAAGTGGGGCGACATCGACCTCAAGGCCGGCACGGTCCGCGTCGAGCGCGGTCTGACCGAGGTCGGCGGCGTGCCGACGTGGACCGACGGCAAGAACGCCCGCTCCCGCCGCACGATCCCGATCGACCCGACCACCGCCCAGCACCTCGGCGCTCACCGGCGCCGCCAGGCCGAGGAACGGCTGGCCGCCGGCAGCACGTGGGTCGACAACGACCTCCTGGTGGCCAGCCGCACCGGCACCGTCGTCTCGCCCGGCAACTTCGACCAGACGTTGGAGCGCCTGGTGCTCCGCGCCGGCGTGCCGCGACTCACGTCGCACGGCCTCCGCCACACCGCAGCTACGCACATGGTCCGTCACGCCAGCGACATCGGCGAGATCCGCGCCGCCGCCGACCTGCTCGGCCACAGCCCCGACATGCTCATGCGCACCTACGCCCATGCCCTGCCGGAGTCGGTGCGCACAGTCACCGACAAGATCGCCCAGCGCGGCGCCGAGTTCTGAGAATGCTCAACCCACGACGGCGTGGGGGCGGCCAGGTCAGGGCAGACGCGAGACCGCGACGGCAGGAGGAAGTGCCGGATCGCCACCGGTGCGCCAGGTCTCGAACCCCGCATGCGTCGTCCCACGCCACCGGATGTGCGCCAACAGATCCTCGACCACGACCGACAGATGGGCGACCGGATCGCACGGAACGTCGAGCGCGTCGTCGATCGGTGTCAGCCCGTACCGGGAGCGGACACGGGGCCCGAACAGGACGATGTTCTTCGTGCCTGGCAGCGCCGCCGAGGGCACAACGATCGCCGGACGATCGAGGTCAGCCGCCCATTCCTGACAGCGGGTGTGATCGTCGTCGATCAGCGCGTCCGGCTCCAACCCATGAGCCGTCGCGGTGTCGAAGTCGATCTCCAGCGTGCCTTCGGGAAGCTCGAGCTCGGCAACCCACGGACGGAGCAACCACTCCTGTGCTTCGGATGGGTCGGTCACGCCGTGGAACCTGAGCATCTCCGCCCAGGGCGTCAGCGGGTGCAGCGCCCGTCCGGCCATCCACGACGAATCGGCTCGGTCGGCGGGTCCCAGTTCGCGAGCCGGAAGGCCGCGACGCGCATCAGGTTGGGTGGAAGGAACGTGTCCCAGAAGCCAGGTTGATCAGCATCCGGTAGGAGGTAGGGTCCTTCAGCTCATCGACGGGACGGCGGTCATCGAGTGCGGGGTGGGGACGCAACAGCCACTGCACGGTTCCCCTGGGCGTCATCGAGTGACGAAGATGGTTCACCACCTTGGCGATGACCATCACACGGTCGCCGGCATCGCCGCTCGGCTCCGTTGGGTCGTCAGCGCTCGTCCATCGACGGACGGTCGTCTCGGACGCGTGGAGCAGCTCCACGAGAGAATCGACGCTCAGGTTCTGACGGCGCAACCAGATCGCTGCATCCTTCGGTCCGCCTCGCCACACAGGCTGCTCGTCGAGGAGATCGCGGAGAGCCTGTCGGATTCGCTCGACGGCAACGCGTAGCTCGCCTCGGTTGCTCTCCTCCTCGGCTCGCATCGCGTGGATGACGGCCGTCAGGAGCGCCGATCGGAGGTACGGGTCCATGTCGCTGAGTGGCTCCGGCGTCTCGGGGATGCCAGCGGCCAAGCGGCGAATTCTCGCAGCGACGGGGTCCGTCGTCGCAGAGGTCTCCAACGCATCGCCCACCTCGCTGGCGAGAGCGAAGAGGGCGGGGGCGCGAGTCCAGAAGTCCTCGGCGTCGGAAACCGCAACGGCGGGCACGAACGGAGAGTACCGACCATGGATGCAGTCGGCGTGGAGGCCCACCTCGCGTTCCGCGCTGACCTCGTGGGGTTGCGTTGGACCCGCCGATGTCCACGCGGCTCAGGTACCGATCGTCGCCGGGTCTCGCCAGAGGCTGCCGGCGTCGATCAGAAGGCCACGGTCCCTGAGTTGTCGAGGGATCGGACGATCCTTGTGGGCCTGGACCACCGCGGGACGATACGGAGCATCGAGCGGCGGCACAGCTCGGGACCACCTCGGCCTCGGCAACGAGCCATCGTCGGCGAGCTTCTCCGCGACCGCGGCGAGGAGGGTGTCCACGATCCGATCACCGGCTGGCGGCGGACTCGGGTAGATCGCCTCAGGGACGAGCTCGGGTTCCATCGCCAGGGAGTCCAACAGACCGCGCCACCGCGGCCAGTCCAGTCGTACCTCACCCGCACGGCGGGTCCAAGCGCCGACGAGGTCGGTGAGGCGGGGTAGGCGTTCGGCGTCGGTACGAGCAGCCGAGATCTGCAACTCGTACCCGGCTGCGTCCAGCACCCGGACCAGTGTGCGGATGGTCGGGTCAACGACACCCGCCTGGATACGCGTGATCGTCGACCCGGCGACGCCGGCGCGGGCCGCCAGCTCGCGCACCGTCAGGCCCGCTGAACCACGAGCACTGCCGACGAGAGAACCGGCTTCCACGTTGTGTAAGCATAGATGCGCACAAGCTCCGAGGTCTCTCGGCGCCGGCTGGTCCTTCGGGTAGGCAGTTGTGCGGTTCGCTCGACGGCGCGTACTGACAAGGAAACGGCGTTTTCCTTGAGGGTCCCGACGGGTCCAGCAAGTCAGCGAAAGGGTCACCGGCGACGATCAGGGGCGCTGCGCAGGTGCCTACTCCCGAGCACGCCTCCGCCGCGAGCAGCACGGTCCGTCTCGGACGTCAACGGCCGGTCGGGTGGACCCGATCCCCCGGGCGCTCGAGATCCTGGCGGAACCTCTCGAAGTCGACGGGCGGGCCGCCCTTGAACGTCGCCCGGATCTGGTCACGGGTACGAAGTGAGATCCTGAGATCGGCCGCAGCTCGGCGATGAGCACACCGCCATCCGTGATGACGAACGTCTCGCCCGCTTCAACGCGTCGCACGATTGCCGCGGTGTCGCTGCACAGCGTCTCGCGGGTGATCTCCTCGGCCACGTCTGCACGGTATGGCGGGCCGGTTCGACGGCGCGGCACGGTTCCAGATCGGCCCCGGTGTCCGACGAGCACGTGGACATGGACGAAAACCGTCGTCGCGCGCATCATGACGTCGTGGGTGCGCCCTCCGAACCACGTCCCATGGATGCCGTCGACGTCCGGGGCGTGGCCGAGGCGTTGGACGACGGCGACCGGGACACGACGTGGTGGTACGACCCGACGACCGGCCAGGTCGAGATGGGTGTCGCCGAGTGGATGGCCGACGAATTCGGCGACGAAGACGAGCCCCGGGACCGTGGCCTGGTGCCGATCGAGTCGTACGGTTCTCGCGCCGCCTACGGCGACATGGCCATGTTCGCGGCAGCGGTGAGCGATCGCCGCGCCGCCGACCTCCTGCAACGGGCACTCGAGGGCCGCGGCGCGTTTCGTCGCTTCCGCGACACGTTGCACGAGTTCGACGACCTCGTGGGACCGTGGCGCGCCTACGCGCAGGCCCGATCCGAGCTCCGAGCGATCGACTGGCTCGTGAACGAGGGCCACGTCGACCCCGCCGACGCCGGAGTGGCGACAGCGACCAGGGACGCGGCGGCGTCGAGCATCCTCGAATCGGTTGGACACACGAGCGGCCTTCGTCTCGACGTGACCGACATCGCTGGACGGTGGGCCGACATCGAAGCCGTGGTGGACGGCGGTCATGACGTGACGTTGCTGCGCGGCGGCGAGCCGTGGGCAACCATCACCCGGACCTGACTCACAACCCGAGCGCCGCCCGCAGCCGATCGGGGTCCATCGCGCCGACGTCCCCGGGCTCCGGGATCGGGAACGAAGCCAGCAGCCGGGTCAGCTCCTCGCGCCCGATCGGGTCGACGGCGGCCTCACGCGGCGTGCGCCCGCCGAGCGCCGGGATCGACTCGTCGAGCCACCGCCGCTCGTAGTTGGCGATGTGCTCGGCGAGCGCGGCCCGGATCGCCGGATCGTCCATGTCGGCGGAGTCCATCCCCGAGGTGCGCACCGGCTCGTGCGGCATCTCGAACGGATGAGCCTCGACGTCGATCACTTCGGCGTCGGGCAATGCGTCGGCCACGAGGAGCTGGAGCTCGGCGGCCCGCTCGGCCGAGTTGACCTCGACGCTCAGCTCGTCGTCGTCGAGGCGGACGCTGGCGATGACGGTGTTGTCCTGGTTCTTGGAGTCCCGCACCAATGTCCAGTGATTGTCACCGTCGGCCGTCAGACCAGCACCGCTCAGTGCGGTGCTGACCGCGTCGGGCCGCGGCACCCGCCAGGTGATGGTGTGGGCGATGAGGTCCTGGCCGTCGGTGTTGGAGAGGCGCGGTGGGGCGAGGATCCCGGCGAGCGCGTCGGCGATGTCGCCGCTGTCGCCGCTGTCGATGGCGGTGAGCATGGCGTCCTGGTGACCGTTGGGGACCGGCATGAACCCGCTGAACGCCCGGTACGTCTCCCCGACCGGCAGTGGACGGCCGAGCAGCATCGTTCCCGGCCGGATGCCATCGGCAGGGTGCGTGTTGACGACCCGGACGCGGTCCCCAGTCGCGATGTTGCGCAGCTCGAGCTCGGTGCCGGTCGTCTCGAGCACCTCGAACACGCCACGGTCGACCAGCGCCCACTGCGCCGCCAACAGCGCCTCGTCGTCGGGGAGCAGACCATCGCGAGCGGCGAGGAACTCGCCGAACACGCCGTCCTCGTGGAGGATGACGTCACGCAGGAACGGTCCGTCGGCCAGGATGTCGAACCACTCGCGTTGCCCGATCTCGTCCACGACCAGCTCGGCGAGCTGCTCCGTGGCCAAGGGACGACGATCTCGCAGGAACCGGCTGGCCTTGAGGTACAGCCAGCCGGCCCGGTCGTCGAGGCTGTGGGTCTCGCGCCCGAGGTGGCACGCCTTGTACTTGCGGCCCGACCCGCACGGGCACGGATCGTTCCGGCCCGCCGTCGGGCGGGGCCGGCGCGTCGCGAACCCCTCGACCTCGTCCCACAACAGCTCACCGGCGTCGCGATCGTCATCGTCGACCTCGTCGATGTCGTCGCGCTCGGGCTCCACACCGGCCTGCACGAGCAGCCGCAGCGAGCCCGCCGCGTCGCCGCGGTCGGCGCGGAACCCGGCCAGATCGACCAGCGCCGGACCGTGCCGGCACGAGCCGTCGACGGCTGCTTCGAGCACGTCGACCGCCGCGGCCGTCTCGTCGGAGCGATCCAGGACACGGGCCTGCAACCAGGCCTGCCCGATCGACCGCTCCGCCGACGAGCACGCGCCGACCAGTTCCGCCAGCGCCTCGACCGGTTGACCCCGTCGCCCGAGCTCCTCCCATGCCGCCGCCGCGACCGCTCCATCGTCGAGCGCACCGATCACGCCGGCCATGCCACGGCCCTCGGCCGTCGAGGTGTCGAAGGCGGCCAGGAACGCGCTCAACAGGTCGGCCTGCGCCGAGTCGAGGCCGTGCGAGATGCCGAGCCGGTTACGGGTCTGCCACAGCTCGAGGGCGTCCCAGTCGAAGCCCTCGGCGGCGATCAGCCCCTTGCGCTCGACGAGGCCGGCCGCCGCGTGCAGGTCGCTCAACGGTGGGATCGGTTCGCTACGGAACGCCGAGCGGTCGACGAGCAGTGCCTCGTGGATGGGCCCCTCCCCGGACGCGAACCGCAACCCCTCCGGCATCGGCACGACGTCGAACGAGCGATGGATGTCGTCGTCGCGGACCGCTCGCTCGAAGCCCGCCTCGAGCGCGGCGATCTGGGCCGGCGTCGCCGCCGGAGGACCGTCGAGCGGCGACCACCGCAACGCGCCACCGGCGACCTCCACCTGCGCCCAGCCGCCCACCAACCCGTCGAGCCAACCGTCCGGGCCCAGCACCACGTCCGTGTCCTGGTCGTCCAACATCCAGCCGTCCGTCTCCAGCACGCCCAGCCGGCGCCCGTCACCATCGACGAGCGCGACGTCGTCACCGATCAACCACCAGCCCAGCGCCGAGAGGTCCGGGTGCATCCGCACGAACCCCTCCGACCCATCGCGAGCGTCGACCCGCACCGTCCATGCCGTCCCCTCGACGAGCGCCGGCACGAACACGAACTTGTCTGACACCTCGGTGAACGACGTGTCTCGCTGCAACAGCCGATCCAGGTCGTCGCGGCCGACCGCACGGTCCCACGGCGTCCCGAGCCGCGACCGCAGCTCAGCCAGCGTCAGCGCCTCGCCACCAAGCGTCGCGATGACGGAGTCGCGCAGTGTGTTCTCTGTCGCCCGAGCCATGACCACGATGATGCCCCAGCCGCTCACTGGAGGCGCTGCCAAGGCCGACAGCGTGTGGGGTGATCAGCCTCGACGATCGATGCCGAGGTGTCGTCAGCGTCGGGTGGCGATGTCGGTCAGCGCCTCAGCGGTCAGCGCGATCGCGAGTTGGCGCTTGTAGCCGTTGCGGCTGAGTGGCTCGGCGCCGTCCACCGCTGCCATCGCTGCTCGCTCGATCGTCGTCGCGCTCAGGTCGCCGCTGCGAACCAGGACTTCCTCGGCCGCCGTTGCCTGGCGGGGCGTGTTCGCCACGCCGGACAGGACGACTCGCGCGCCTGCCAGCCGACGGTCGTCGAAGCGGGCGGCGACGGCGACACCGACGAGGGCGAATGACCACGCCGCCCGGTCCATGGCCTTGCGGTACGTGCTGACGATGGGGCCCGACGTCTCCATCTCGATCGTCGTGACGATCTCACCGGGCTCCAGCACGGTCTCGCTGCGGCGCTCCTCGGCCGGCGAGGCGAGCAGCTGGGCGACGGGCACGGTGCGCGTTCCGGTCGCCCGCTGCAGGTGGGCGACGGCGTCGAGTGCCACGAGCGGCCCGGCGAGGTCGGACGGGTGCACGGCGACGCATGGGCTCTCGTCGAAGATCGCGTGGTGCTCGTTGCAACCGGTCCGAGCCGGGCAGTCGGTGCCGCCCTTGAGCCAGCAGCCCACCTCCGGCGTCCGGAAGTACCAGCAGCGCGGCCGTTGCAGCAGGTTGCCGGCGATCGTGGCTCGATGGCGCAGCTGCGGCGTGGCGGCCAGGCCGGCCGCCTCGGACAGGGCCGTCAGCCGTGAGCGCACCACGGCGCTGCGCTCGATGTCGCCGAGCGTCACGAGCGCCCCGAGCGTGATCCGATCGCCGTCGTCGACGATGTCGCGCGACAGTCCGCTGCGCTTGAGGTCGACGACGCGCTCCGGCGTCCGCAGCCCGGCCTTGATGAGCGTCAACAGGTCGGTGCCGCCGGCGTACGGCGGCGCGGCGTCGCTGATCCGACCGCAGGCGTCCTCGACGCTGGCGGCCCGTTCGTACGCGAACGATCTCATCGACCCTCCCGCTCGGCGAGCGCGTCGAGGAGTCGCTGGCGGGTGATCGGCAGGTCGCGGACGCGCACGCCGACCGCGTCATAGACGGCGTTGGCGATCGCCGGGGCCACGGCGATCATCGGCAGCTCGCCGAGCCCCTTCGAGCCGATCGGGTTGGCGGCGTGATCGAGGACGTCGACCTCGGCGTGGACGATCTCGCAGCTGTCGGCGATCGTCGGCACCAGGTAGTCCTCCAGGTTTGCGTTGAGCACGACGCCGAGCTCGTGGTCGATGACCTCGTGCTCGGTCAACGCGTAGCCGAGCCCCTGAGTGACACCGCCGATGACCTGGGAACGGGCGAGCAGCGGGTTGACGAGCCGGCCGCAATCGGGTGCCACCACGACACGTCGCACGATGACGGCACCGAGGCGCACGTCGACGTCGATCTCGGCGCACACCGCGCCGAACGTGCGGATCGACACATCGTCCGGCAGCTCCTCGCGGGCGCCGTCGCCGGTGATCTTGCGCGGGGCGACAGCGTCGAGGATCTCGGTGAGCTCGACGGTGGAGCCGTCCGGTCTCCCCAGCCGCCTCCCGTCCCACACGACCCGCTCGACGGGGATGCCGAGGTGCTCGGCGGCCGCGCCCAAGAGTGCCTCGCGGGCGTCGGCGGCGGCATCGTGGACGGCCGGCCCCATCGTCGGCACGGTCGAGCTGCCGGCGCTCACCGGAGCGTGCAACCCGTGCCCGGTGTCGCCGAGGACCACGGTGACACGATCGATGTCCACGCCCAGCGCGTCGGCCGCGATCTGCGCCAGCACGGTGCGCGTGCCGGTGCCGATGTCCTGGCTGCCGCACACGACCTGCACCGAGCCGTCGGACGTGAACGCGACGTGGGCGTAGCCCGGGAGGATGCCCTTGCCGGCGAGCCAGTCGTGGGCGGCGACGCCACGCCCGCGGCACACGGGTGGGTCGGACGGCGCCGGACCGCCCGACCACCCAAACTCCTCGGTCGCCCTGCTGATGCACGTCACCAGCGCGTCGGGCGACGAGAGCGGGAGGTCGTCGACCTGATCGCGATCGGGGAGGTTGCGCCGCCGCAGCTCGACCGGGTCGATGCCGATAGCGCGAGCCAGCTCGTCCATCGCCGACTCCAGCGCGAACACGCCTTCGACGTACCCGGGCGCTCGGAACGCCACCGTCGGCCCGAGGTTGGTGCGCACCGTCGTCTTCACCGTGCGCACGTCGCGGCAGCGGTACAGGTACTGGTACGGCCCTTCGACGACGCTATCCTCGCCGCCGATGGTGTAGGCGCCGGCGCCGATCAGGACCTCGGCGTCGATCGCCACCAGCCGGCCATCGGCGTCGGCACCGAGGCGCACGGTCTGGCGGGTCGGGTTGCGACGTCCGTGGGCGAGCGCCTCGGCGTGGCGGTCAGCGAACAGCCGCACCGGTCGGCCCGTGCGCATCGCCAGCAGCGCGGCCAGGGCGGTCGGCTTCCACGCCACCTGCTTGGCGCCGAAGCCACCGCCCATGTGCTCGGTGATCACCCGCACCCGTGAGACGGGCAGACCGAGCGCCTCGGCGAGGCCGTCGCGCACGTCGTGCATGCTCTGCGTGGAGTCGTGGACCGTCAGCGTGTGGCCGTCCCACTCGGCCGTCGCCCCGTGCGACTCCAACGCGTGGTGCACCTGCATCGGCGTCGTGTACGTCGCCTCCACCACGTGCGCCGCCCGCGCCAGCGCGGCGGTGATGTCGCCGCGGTCGTAGCGCTTGGTCTCTCCGATCACGTTGGACTCGTCGCCGTCCTGCACGACGACCGCGCCCGGCGCCGCGGCGGCAGGGAAGTCCGTCACGTAGGGCCGCGGTTCGTCGTCGAGGGTCAGCAGCGCCAGGGCCTCGTCGACCGCGGTGCGCGAGTCACCGGCCACCACCGCCAGCTCGTCGCCGATGAACCGGGCCACGGTGGCGAGGATCGGGACCTGCTCGTCGTACCACCGGACGTCGGCGACGTCGTCGGCGGTGAGGACGAGGTGCACGCCAGGCACCTCGCGGGCTCGGGCGACTTCGGTCGCGCGCACGCGGGCGTGGGGCCACCGGCTGCGCAGGACGCCGGCCTCGAGCTGCCCGGCCAGGTGCACGTCCGACCCGTACCGGGCCCGCCCCGTCACCTTGCTGATCGCTTCGACGCGCGGCCGGCTCCGCGTGTCAGCCGTCATCGCGCCCGCCGCTCGCCATGGTCAGCCGGGCCGCATCGAGGATGTGCCGGTAGGCGCCGCAGCGGCAGAGGTTGCCGCTCATCCCGTGCACCAGCTCCTCCTCGCTCGGCTGGGGGAGCTCGTCGAGCAGTGCGCGCAGGCTCATGATCTGGCCCGGCGTGCAGAACCCGCACTGGAACGCGTCGGCCTCGACGAACGCCTGCTGCACCGGATCGAGCTCGTCGCCGTCGGCGAGCCCTTCGATGGTGTCGATGCGGTGCTCGTCGCACTCCATCGTGAGCACGAGGCACGAGTAGACGGTGTCACCGTCGAGCCGGACGGTGCACGTCCCGCAGTTGCCCATCCCGCACGCCTGCTTGGTCCCCGTCAACCCGAGCCGCTCCCGCAACGTGTCCACGAGCAGCTCGTGGGGCTCCACGACCACCTCGTGCACCTGATCGTTCACGCACAACCGCATGACGCCGGTGACTACCCCGTCCCGCCCCGGTTGAGACGGTCGCGCCCGGCGGGTCGGCCTACGGCAGGTAGAGC
>Ga0126313_10002074_pt1 | contig 11010 bp, 14 predicted proteins | sample Plot105A_FD_89954 | JGI IMG/M metagenome (GOLD analysis project Ga0126313, IMG submission 89954) | Serpentine soil microbial communities from UC McLaughlin Reserve, CA, USA - Plot105A | ecosystem: Environmental > Terrestrial > Soil > Grasslands | place: USA: UC McLaughlin Reserve, Lake County... | reverse complement strand
CGGTGGATCTCCACGTACTTGACGAGCCGGATCACGAGCGGGTAGGGGTACTCGGCCCTCTCAGACCGGAAGCGGCGATCCAGGTTCGCCTCCACGATCTCGGCCTTTTCGGAGACGACGAGGACGATAGCCCTCTTGACCGTCACCAGGGCCACGGGCTCATAGCTCGCGTTGAGCGTCAAGCATCGTGCCACGCGGAGATATTAACATAGCACGCTCCCTTCGGTCGTTTGTCAGGACGCTACGCCCTTCGGGCTCCACTTTCAGCATTACAGCGAACAAGAGATGATTGGCTGAAGTGCTGACCAGATCTACAGGCCTATCGCCTTGCTCTTAGGTGCTTCGAGTATCGCCTCGAGGATGGGCGTGACGGAATCCCGGAAGGGATCGGCGGCTGGGAGGCCGGTCTCGTCGGCGACGGCGGCGATGAGGTTCCGAGCATCCTCTCCTTCCATTCCCCTGGTGTTGAGGCTTACGGCGACTACGGGGGCTGGTTTGACGAGGGCGGCCACCTCTTCGTAGAGACGGGCGAGGCGGGCCGGGGAGGGGCGCGAGACGCCGCGGAAGACCTCCTCGGCGGGGTCTGCGGAGCAGAGGATCAGGCAGTCGGGGCAGGAGCCGTGCATGAGGCCTAGCGTCACGCCTGAGTACGCGGGATGGCCGAGCGAGCCCTGTCCCTCGACCAGGATGAGGTCGGGAGAAGTCTTGGCCGCCTCGAGGACGAGTTGCTCGGAGGCTCCGGCGACGAAGTCCGAGACAACGGCATCGACGCAGATCCCCCACCCCCCGATGATGACGCCCGTCTGCCCGGTCGGGACGAACTCCGTCGAGAGGCCCGCATCCCTCGCCGCGCGTTCGATCTCAAGCGTCGCCGTCATCTTGCCGATGGCGCTATTGGTGCCGACCGTGAGCGCGACCTTAGGCCCCACCCCGAAGCCCTCCCCCGAGAAGAGCGGGATGTCCTCGGGCGGCTCGCGCACGTCCCAGACAGGTTTTCCAGGGAACTCTGGTGTGAGACGCTGGTGGAGGCCGCTGACGATCTCGATGCCGGCGTCCGCCGCGGCTTTCAACGTCTCCATCCACTCCGCGGGCAGCCTTCCGCCAGGGGGTGCGAGCCCGACGAGGATCGAGGTCGGCGAGAGCTCCAGCGCCTCGTCCAGTGTTCCTACTATGGGTGCGTCCCGGCCGAGGTCGGGCAGGACGTCGGAGAGGCGTTTTCCGGTCAGCGTCGAGTCGATGACGCAGGCGACCTTGTCTCGGCCGTACCGGATCAGGCCGTGGGCCGTCTTGGCACTCTGCTTGGCAAACCACCCCTCGGCCAGGATCGCGTACCGTCTCTCCGGAGCCTCGGTACGGATCACCTTGGCTCCACCGCGAGGCCGGGCTTTTCGGAGAGGAGGAGGCGGCCGTTCTTGTAGACTGGTCCGGAGTAGGGATCGTCGGCGAGGAGCATTGCGCCGTCGAGGTCGACGAAATCGACGAGTCCGGAGATGTGGGCCGCGGCCGAGATGCCGAGCGAGGTCTCGACCATGCAGCCGAGCATGACGAGCAACCCGTGGGCCCGGGCCGTATGGATCATCTCCAAGGCACTCCTTAGCCCGCCGCGCTTTGCGAGCTTGACGTTGACCCCGCTAACGTATCCCGCGAGCGTGGGCACGTCTCTTGCTTCTATGGAGCTCTCGTCGGCTACTACGGGTACGGGGGATGCCGCCTGCGTCACCTTGCCCAGGGCCTCGGGGCCGGCCGAGGCCGCGACGGGCTGCTCGATCATGCCTACCCCGATCTCCTTCAGCTGTGCAACGACCTCGACGGCCTCCTCGGCCGTGAACGCCTCGTTGGCGTCGACCCAGAGGTCCGCCGCCGATGCTTCTCTTACGGCCCGCAGCGTCTCGACATCCTTCCATCCCCCGACTTTCACCTTCAGGATCGGGTACCCTCGCAGCCGCTCTGCATCCGAGAGGGTCGTCTCCCTGTCGGCTATGCCCAGCGTGTAAGCCGAGATGGGTTCTGGCTTCGCAAGTCCGAGCAAGCGGTAGACGGGCACGCCGAGCCTCTTCGCCGCGAGGTCGTGCAGGGCGTTGTCGAGGGCCGCGAGCGCCGACGAGGGCATCACGCTGTTCCGGGCGAGGGTGGCCTCGATGTCCCAGGGATCATCAACCTTTACGCTTTCTAAAGCCGCGGCGACGCCGCCGGCGTCCTGCCCGTAGTAGCCTGTAGGCGCGGCCTCGCCCCTGCCCGTGACGCCATCGTCTTCGATCTCGAAGATCACGCGCTCGAAGACATCCGACGAACTGCGGGCGATGGCGAAGGTACGCCGGGTATGCACCTCCACGTTCTTTACGCTCGTCTGCAAGGCCGCCTCCTCCTCCGCGATCTCCGGGACCGCATTGTAGCGTCGGCGCACACGTCCGTCTCTCCCGTGCCGTACCCCACGTCCGTACCTTCAGGTACGGTTGAAGGATGGGCAGGCGGTTCGGCGCACTACGCTCGTCGGCACCCTAATCGGTTATGTCAGGTTCTCTTGAAGAGGATTTCGCCGAGGCCGAGGTTTCGTTCGGCCAGCGAGAAGTACAGCAGCGTCATGAGCCCCGCCTGCTTTCCGAGCGGAGAGCGGGCGTTTGCCATCGCGGTTGGCATAAGTTCGATCAGGTTGCGATCGCACCGTTCGTCGAAGTCGACGAGGAGACTGTAGCATCTGTCGTGCTCCCGGCAGACGAGGTCTACCGCGTCTATCGGTGGGGTCTTCCAGGTAGGATCTCCGTGCCCGACACCACAGTAATTGCCGTAGACTGGAAGGCTCACCGGCTTCGCGTTCTGGTCGCCAGGCGCCCCGCTCTCGGCCACGTTTACCTTCCCTGGAGAAGCAGATGGGCGGGGCGGTTCGCGAACCGCCCCGCCTGCGAACCGCTCTAGTCGGCCCTGATCTTGCGGTCTAGCTGCTCAAGAACCGTCTCGCGCTTCTTGTTGCGCTCCTCGTAATCCCGCACCAGCCGAAGCTCCTCGACGGAGAGGTCATTGAGGTGTCCGGAGATCTCATCGACGTTCATCTCGTCGTACCCGGGTATGGGGAAGACGGCCGCCTCCGCCGCGGCGCTTGCCGCGTCCACCGGGGCATCCGCCGCGGCGCCGGCCGCGGTGCTGGCCATCCCGGTCGCGGTGCCCACCAGGCCAGTGGCCGTATCTGAGAGGGTGCGCGCGCCCTCCCTGACGTTTCCGACGGCCTGCTCGGTACCGGCGCGGTAGCGGGTGAAGGCGTCGTCCAGAAACTGCGTGTAGGCTTCCACAGACTCCCGCGCGAGCTGTTGCCCAGCCTCTTGCTGCCTGCTCGCCTGCTCGGAGAGTTGTTGGGCGTTGGAGCGACCCGCCTGGGCCTGCTCCTCCAAGTTGCCCTGCACGAGATCGGAAAACTCCTGGGCGCGTTGTTGCTGACGCTCGGCCGACTCGACTGCCTGACCGTAGACAAGCCTGTACGAGTCGGCGAGGGTCTCGGCGAAACGCCGGGCAGCCTCATTCACGTCTTGCGCCTTTCCCTGGTTCTCCACGTCCTCTACTCCTTCCGCGCGGGTATGCGCTTCGATCCCTTCGAAGCTTTCTACCCCATTCAAGCGCGGATTACACGCGTCGTCTCCGGGAGACTCGACGGTCTGCCTCACCGCGGCCGCACTGTTAAAACGAGGTTAAAACCATGAAGCCTGCGGGGACAGCATTTATACTGGCTTTGTCTCTGGCGAGATCCGAAGAGAGAAGGCGCTTTGATAACCAGTACCGCAGAGATCCTGATAGTCGAGGACGACGAGGTGATCATGGGTACCCTTGCCTACAACCTCTCCCGCAACGGCTTCGAGGTGAAGGGGGCGACCAACGGCGCCGACGCCCTGCGGGTGGCGAGGAAGTCGAGGCCGGATCTGATCCTGCTCGACATCATGCTCCCCGGCGAGTCCGGGATAGAGGTGTGCGAGAGGATCCGCGAGCGCGACCAGAGCGTGATGATAGTGATGATCACGGCGAAGGACTCAGAGGAGGACAAGGTCCGCGGCTTCGAGGCAGGCGCCGACGACTACGTGACGAAGCCTTTCGGCATGAAAGAGCTCGTCGCCCGAATCAACGCAAACCTGAAACGCAGCGAGACGGGCGCCAGGGGCAAAGTGATCGAAGCCGGAGACCTGCAGCTGGACACGAAAAACTTTACGGCCCACGCTGGGGGAGAGCCGCTTGAGCTGCGCCTGAAGGAGTTCGAATTGCTCGCCGCTTTGGCCTCGACCCCGGGCGAGCTGAGGAGCCGCGAGGAACTGGCGAAAGAGGTTTGGGGACACGCGGGCGTTGGCTCCTCCCGCACCATAGACGTGCACATACGAAGGATCCGGGCCGCCCTGGAGCACAATTCGGCCTACGAGTACGTCCACACCGCCCGCGGCCTCGGCTACCGCTTCGAGCCGAAGCCGAGACGCCCCGCCGAATCCCTGCCAGACCACCGGGAGTAGGCTCTGGAGAGACGAAACGGCACCCCGCCCGTCAATGCCAACGAACTCCAGAGGGTCAACAAGATCCGGCGCGACTTCGTCGCGAATGTCTCCCACGAACTGAAGACCCCAGCGACGAGCCTGAAACTGCTGGCAGAAAGCCTGGAAGAAACCCTCGACGAAGACCCTATCCAGGCACGCCTGTTCGCCGCGCAACTCAGGCAGGAGACCGAGAGGCTCGCCCACCTCATAACGGACCTCCTCGACCTGGCACGCCTCGAAAGCCAGGAAAGTACCGACTACCCCACCCTCGTAGACGTGCGCGGCGTACTGATGAGCGTGCTCGCCCGCATGCGCCGCGTCGCCCGCCAGAAAGACATCACCCTGCAGTGGAAGCGCTTCGGTAAAGCCGCCCGGTACACCGTCTACGGCGACGAAACCCAACTCACCTCCATGTTCACTAATCTTGTGGATAATGCCGTCAAATACACGGCGCCCGGTGGGCGGGTCGAGGTGGTCGGGGGCTCTGAGGGCTCGGAGATAATCGTGAGCATCTCCGACACGGGCATCGGCATACCGGAGGGTAAGATCCCACGCATCTTCGAGCGCTTCTACCGCGTGGACAAGGCGCGCTCGAAGGCCACCGGCGGGACGGGGCTGGGCCTGTCGATAGTGCGGCACGTGGCCCAGAACCACGGCGGACGGGTCACCGTCGAGAGCACCCCGAACGACGGGTCCACCTTCACCGTACACCTGCCGCGCGCGTACTAGGGACGGTTCGCGAACCGTCCCTACGAGGGTCGAGGGTATAATTCCTGTCGTAGGGGATTGCGAGGCATCTCGGTAGTCGCCGCCGACGTACCCAGAGGGTAGAACGTGACGGGTTTGTAGGGCTGGAGGAAGAAGGGGTGTCGGGGATTCGGGCACGATGAGGGACGGCGAAGAAGGTTTTCAGGGTCTCTCAGACACCACGTTTGAGGGGATAGCCCTGAGCGAGGGCGGAAGGGTCCTCGAGGTCAATAAGCCCTTTAGCGAGATGTTCGGTTATGGGGCGTCTGAAGTCGTCGGCATGCCCGCGATGGATTTCGTGGCGCCCGAATCTCGCGAGGCGGTAACGCGGCATATCTCTACCGGCTCGGCCGAGCCGTACGAGGCCGTCACCCTCAGGAAAGACGGGACTACCTTCGACGCGGAGATAAGGGGAAGAGTTCCGGGTACCGAGGTCGCGCCGTCAGGGTTACCGTCGTGCGGGACATCACGGATCGCAAGCGTACCGAAAGAAAGCTCAGGGCGCTTCCACGGGAATGACGAAGGGCTGCGTGGTACGAGTAGAGAATCTACACAGCGAGAGAAGCTGAAGGCCGAAATGCCGACAAGCGGTGGCGCAAGCCTGAGCGTGCTCACATGGCGAAGTGATCCCAGCCGGATAACCCTTCAACGATCTCATCCCCACGCCTGAAGGCGACATTCTCTTGCGTGACCTCTCCTATCACCGTAAGCGGCGTCCCGATGCTCTCTGCCAGCGCGTCGAGGATTCGCCCGGGGGCAGAGATCAGGAGCTCGTAGTCCTCGCCGCCCGTGGCCGCGAGAACCGCGGGATCGTGCCCGAGGGATCGCGCGAGTTCTCTAGTATCGTCCTGTACTGGTAGGAGGTCGAGGTCCACGCTCGAACCCACGCCGCTCCGGTCGCACACGCGGCGTAGGTCAGAGGCGAGGCCGTCGGAGAGGTCCATCATCGCGTTCGCGCAGAGGTTGGCGGCGACACGTCCTGCTTCGAGCCTCGGTTCCGGCCTGAGGTACCTGCGCACGAGGCGTTCGTACCCGGGGATGTTTTGCTCTAGAATGAGCAGCCCAGCGGCCCCGGCCCCGAGCTCGCCGGTGACGGCCAGAAGGTCGCCCGGTTTCGCCCCAGAACGCAGCACCGGCCGGGTGGCGAGCTCCCCGAGGATCGCCACGTCCACGGTAAGGGCATCGGCGCGGGTGGTGTCGCCCCCGAGCGGGTAGACTCCGAACTCTTCGCAGGCGAACGCGACGCCCTCGAAGCAGCGCAGCGCGGTTTCGGGGTCTGGCGCTCCGCCCGAGGTCAGAACGAAACGTGGCGTTCCCCCCATCGCGGAAACGTCAGAGACGTTGACCGCGACGGCCTTGTAGCCGACGCTCTCTGGCGCGGCCCAGTCCTTGAAGTGGTGGCCGTAAGTGAGCATGTCGGAGGCCGCCACCCAGGTGCTGTCCCCGATCTCGAAAACGGCGCAGTCGTCGCCGACGGGGACGAGCACCTCTGGCGGCGCGGGAGGCAGGAGGGCCGAGATCCTGCGTACAACCTCGAGCTCGTTCAACCCTGCCCTTTGCCGAACCAATCGCGGGGGTCGAAAAAACGCCCGTAACGCCGGATCACCTCGCGCCCGAGCACCAGGGCCGCGACCCAGAAGGCCACCTCTCCGGGGACCAGAAAGGCCGAGCCCGCCCAGCTTTTCTGCCCGGCCGAGAGAGGGACCAACACCACAGCCGGGACCGCCATCCAGAACAGTACCGCGGCTACGAGCAAGACTACCCCGAAGGGCCGCGTTCGACCCCGATTTTTCGAAGCGTGGGATTCCCCGTTCACTTCGTCCTCAGGCACGTTCATCGTTGCATCTCCCTGATGGCTTTCCAGAGCACGTCGGATTCTTGCTCCGTGTACCAGGTACGCAGCGAGCGCCAGCCGGTTTCGGTAACCCACGTGTAGGCGTCGTGGGCCTCTGCCTCCGGTTCTATCTCACCTCCGGAATGGCGTGCCAGGAAGCCCACGCCGGCGTAAAGCTCCGGATCGTCGGGGGCGCGCCACGGCTCGACCCTAGCCCCCCAGGCGTCTTCGATCCTGGCCGGTATACCGGTCTCTTCGTACAACTCGCGGCGGGCGCAATCCACAAAGTCCTCGCCTACTTCGAGCATGCCGCCGGGGTTCTCCCAGAGCCCAACGGGCGGCTTGCGACGCCTGAGCAGAAGGACCCGCGGTTCGGCGTCATCGAGATCGACTAGCACGGCCCCGGCCCCGAGGTTGGCAGGGACCACGCCGGTGTCTTCGCGTGGTTGGGGCGCCAAAGGCGGTCCGCGAACCTCCCCCACGACCTTCACGGATTCTGCCACGCCCTCAATATCCTCGTGGTTCCACCAGCTCGGTAACGACATCCATTCTTCGAGGGTCACCCACCTGTAGTCGAGGTGCTCGTCGGAGAGCGTGACTTCTTCCCCATCAGCCCGTCCGGCGTAGCTGACGGAGGCCAGGAGCCTGCCGCTCGGTGCCTCACCAACCCAGGTGGCAATGATGCGCTGGGGGGAGACGAGCATGCCGGTCTCTTCGTACAGTTCGCGGATGGCGCCCTGTTCGAAGCTCTCGCTGGGCTGGAGACGTCCGGCCGGCGGCTCCCAGGTGCCCGTGGGACGCAGGAGCAGGAGCATGCGCCCGTCCTCCCTGATCGGGAGAATGCCGGAGACGAGATCCGCCTTCAAAGCACGCCCGCAGCAGAGGTGTCGATCCTACCTACCACCCGGCAAGTATATGGTCCGCAGGGGCGGTTCGCGAACCGCACGACTTACGAGGCGATTCGCCGGGGTAACCAGGCGAGCACGTCCAGACGTTTGGAGAAGTGGAGGATCGGCCCGATCTTCGGCAACTCCAGGCCTATCTGCCGCGTCATCTCGAGCGTGCGTACCTCGGCCTCCGCCGGCTGGAGCGGCCACAGTCGATGGTGGACTTCGCCACGACGAACGACGCCCCTTTTGTCGGCGCTGTACAAACAGTAGCGCTCGGTCAGAAAGTTCTCGATGGTACCCTGGCCGCTCTCGAACGGTTTTCCTGCGGGGCTGTAACGGGCCTCGAACTCGGCCGGTGGTGCGCCCCTGTGCGTGCGGACGCTTCTGTAGTGGATCTCGTCGTTCGGGGCGCGGCAGGACATCTCGGCGTCGAAGTACGGCAGATGAAAGGTGGTGCGGGCGAGCCGGACGGCGAGGCGGCTGTGGGCATCCAGAGAGAAGAACCAGACGCCGGGCCTGTCCTCCGCTGTCACGTAGGTGCGAAGGTTTATCTCGGGGAAGTTCGAGAGCCCGGGAACGGCCGGCAGGAAGTGGGGCCTCACGCCGGTCATGTCGAAGGGCACGACGCCCAGCCAGGCGCTCCCGTCGAAGGTATCGATGCTCAAGGAGGGCGGCACGAGCGGCCTGAGCGCGTCCACGTCGACGGGCCAGTGCATGAAAAGCAGGTCCCGCCACGTCATCCCCAGCGCCCACGGGCCCGCGGAGACGGGGTAGGGCCGGTGCCCCACCTCTCCGAGAACCGCCTCCGGTTTGAAGGTCGCCGCCATACGCGACGTTATCTTAGGACGTGTCCTCTCGGTAGTCCGTATGCTCTGTCACCGGTCTTCTGCGTTCTCCTGCACTACGAGGAGCGCGCCGCTCACAACGCTTATCACTGCTTTACGACCGATCAGCTCGTTGTGGAACCCGAGGGTGTCCCCCGGCTCCAGTCTCGCGTTTACCAGCGGATAGCCCATGCCTTCGAGGGTGATGCCCGTTGCCGGGCCAGACAGGGGGAAGACCGAGACGCTATCCCCCGCCGCTCCTTCGACAGCGTGGGAGCTGGCTTCGACCACGAACATCCTTCCCTGGTCCGAGACGACGGTGGAGCGCAGCCCTATTCGCTCGGCGGTGAGCAGGATGTGCGGAAGGGCGAAGACCGCCCCGGGTTTCCCACCTGCCGCGCACAGAAAGTCGGCGGCGGTCGCTCCTCGTTCTCCGGCGGCCAGCACCGCGAGGTGCCCATCCATCTTGTCCTTCCTCACCGGATGGCGCTCTAGCGAGGCACCGCGTTTCTCTGCTTCCCGTGCGAGATCTTCCCCAAGCGAGTCCATGTCACCCACGATCAGGTCCGGGACGATCCCGGCGTCTAGCGCGTAGCGGGCGCCACCGTCGGCGGCCACCACCAAGTCCGCGCACCTGACGACGACCTGGATCAAATGTACCGAGTCCGGCGCTCCGTTCAGGAAGATCGCGGTCCGCATGCTAGGAGGTCGCCGATCCCCTGTAGCGTAACTGCCTCGGCGACGGCCGCGCCTCTTCGAGCCTCTTCAGCAACACGACGACGACCACGACCGCGATTCCGAGGCTCGGGGCCAGATACGCCACGTTGTACAGCGCGGAGTACAGGAAGGGGTTCAAGTCGTAGTCGGCGGCGTAGGAGGCGAAGAAAACCACGCCAGAGAGGAAGTGGCAAGAGAAGCGCGCCAGCACGGCGACCGTGGCGCCGAGGATTGCGCCCCGCACGGTTGGCTTGAAGAGCCCCGCGAGCCCGAGGACGCCGAAGGCTAGCGGGTAGTCGAGCAGGAGCTGCAGGGGATGAACCACGAAGTGGTCTATCGCGAGGTCGAGGAGGCCGTAGGCCGTCCCGGCGATGACGCCTACCTTCCAGCCCTGCCTGAGGGAAAGGAGGATCAGGGGGATCATCTCCAAGGAGACGGAGCCGCCGAACGGCATCTTGAAGAGCACGAAAAGTCCCAGGACGAATGACAGCGCGACGGCGATGGCCGCCTCGGTCAGCACCCTGGTGTCCCTGAGAGCGTTCACGAGCGCATCCTCCTCCGTATATGGGGGATGCGCCGACAAGACTTTGGAATCTCCCTGCGCCGGCATTACCCGGATCAGGTTCAGCGGGTCGGCACCTCTGTGCCCTCTCAGCCTCGTGGCTCCCCGGTCTTTTTACCGCCCCTAGTTTAACCCACCGCCGGTTAGTAGCAACCCGAGCACGGTGGGCGCGTCGACTATTGCACCGTCAGAGGCCATGCGCAGAGCCTCCCCGAAAGGCAACTCGACCACCCGGATAAACTCCATGGGCTCGGGCCGCGGGCCACGCTCGTCCCTCACCGCTTCGCACCGGAAGAGGTGGCAGACCTCCGTGCTCCGCCCCGTGCTCGTGTGTACGGAAGTCAGGTGCTCCAACGTTTGCGCCCTGTAGCCCGTCTCCTCGAAGAGCTCCCTCCGGGCCGCCCGCTCTGGCTCCTCGCCCAAGTCGACCCCGCCGCTAGGCAATTCCAGCGTAAACGTGCCCAGCGGCTGCCTCCACTGACGAACGAGCACCACGTCTCCCCCATCAGTGATGGGCACGAGGGCGGCGAAACCGCCGCCCTCGAGGACACCGTACTCGATCCTTGCCCCGCCCGGCAACTCAACCTCGTCCACCCGGAAGGCGCACCACGGGTTCTTGTAGAGGTAGTTTCGCCCGAGCGTCCGCCAGCTACATTCTTCCATGCACGGAAGTATAGAGGTTCGTGGCCCCATGCTTTACGGCACCACGAAACGAAAAAGAGGGGCCATGGGGCCCCTCCCTAACGCTACCTTATGCTTTGACTACTCGAAGTAGTTGGCGGCCTTGGTGGTGTAGCTCTCCATATCGTCGGGGACCTCGTCCTCGGGATAGATGGCCTCGACCGGGCACTCCGGCTCGCAGGCGCCGCAGTCGATGCACTCTTCGGGGTTGATCATGAAGTGGTCGCCGGCGTCGTAGATGCAGTCGACCGGG
>Ga0126313_10002073_pt1 | contig 11011 bp, 8 predicted proteins | sample Plot105A_FD_89954 | JGI IMG/M metagenome (GOLD analysis project Ga0126313, IMG submission 89954) | Serpentine soil microbial communities from UC McLaughlin Reserve, CA, USA - Plot105A | ecosystem: Environmental > Terrestrial > Soil > Grasslands | place: USA: UC McLaughlin Reserve, Lake County... | reverse complement strand
GCGGATCCAGCGCGAGGTCGGGATCACGTTCGTCTACGTCACGCACGACCAGGAGGAGGCGCTGGCGATGTCCGACCGCATCGCGGTGATGTGCGACGGCGTGATCCAGCAGCTGGGCGAGCCGGAGGAGATCTACGAGCATCCCGGCAAGGCGTTCGTCGCCGGGTTCATCGGGATCTCCAACCTCCTCCCCGCGACCGTGGAGAACGGCGGCGTGCGGATCGGCACCGGCGCACTGATCCCCGCGCCGGTGCCCGACGGCATCGCCCACGGGACCGACGTGCAGCTGTCGGTGCGGCCGGAGAAGCTGCTCGTCGACGAGGTCGAGGACGGGATGGCGACCGTCGAGGGCACGATCGCCGAGCGGGTCTACATGGGCACCGCCACGCAGCTGATCGTCGAGCTCGCGCCGGGCGCGCGGCTGGTGGCGCTGGAGCAGAACACCGCGCGGGCGCGCGCCGACGACCGCTGGGAGCTGGGCGACCGGGTCCGGATCGGCTGGTGGCCCGAGCACGGGCAGGTGCTGCGGTGAGCCACGACGTGCTCGTGCTCGGCGCCGGGCTGGCCGGCCTCGCCGCGGCGCGCGACCTCGCGGCGGCCGGGGCCGACGTCCAGGTGCTCGAGGCGCGCGACCGGCCCGGCGGGCGGGTCGAGCAGGCGGTGCTCGACGACGGCCGCGCGGTGCAGTTGGGCGGCGAGGTGGTCGGCTCCTTCCACACCGCGTACCTCGAGCTGGCCGCCGAGCTGGGGCTCGCGATGGAGCCGAGCTACGTCGCCGTGCCGGGCGCGATGAGCTGGGACCTGTTCGAGGGCGCCGGGCAGGGGGAGTGGCCGCCGTTCTTCACCCCGGCCGACGTCGCCGACGCCCAGCGCGTCGAGGCGGCGTGCGTGGCGCTCGCCGCCACCGTCGACCCCGACGATCCCTGGAGCCATCCCGACGCCGCCGCGCTCGACGCGATCTCGTTCGCGGGCTGGCTGCGCGAGCAGCGCGCGCGGCCCGCGGTCCGCCGGCTGCACGAGCTCGGCGCGCTCGCGCTGGCCGGCGGCTCGACCGAGCGGCTCCCGCTGCTCGGCCAGCTGCGCATGATCAGCGTGGCGGGCGCGGAGGAGATCTACGGCTACGAGCGCTGGGAGGGGATGCGGCTGGCGGGCGGGAGCGCGACGCTCGCGCTCCTCATGGCGCACGGGCTGGGCGACCGGCTGCGGCTCGGCGCGCGCGTCACCGGACTCGATGTGAGCCCGTCGGGTTCACGCGCGACGCTCGCGAGCGGGGAGGAGCTGCGCGCCGAGGCCGTCGTCTGCGCGCTCCCGGTCGGGCCGCTGCGCGACGTCGCGATCCGCGGCGTGTCCGACGCCCGCCTCGCCAGCCTGCACCGCCAGCGCCAGGCGCTTGCGGCGAAGGTCGTCGCCGCGTACCCCGAGCCGGTCTGGCTCCACGCCGGCGCGAGCGGCCTCGCCGACGGCGAGGGCCTCATCTCGTCGACGTGGCCGCAGGATCGCGACGTGCTCTCGATGCTCGTCGCGCCCGAGCGCTTCTCGCACTTCCTCGCCGCCCCGCCGCCGGCCCGCCGCGCCGAGGTGCTCGCCTGCCTCGCGCGCCTCTACGGCGAGGCCGCGCGCGAGCCCGACGCGCTGCTGGAGCGCGCCTGGGGCACCGACCCGTTCACGCAGGGCTACGTCGCGCAATGGGCACCGGGCGACCTGACCGCGGTCGGCCCCCTCCACGGCACGCACGAGCCGCCGTTCTACGTCTGCGGCTCCGACCACTGGGTCGCCGGGTACATGGAGGGAGCGGTGCGCACCGGCCGCGCCGCGGCCGCGGCCGCGCTGGCCGTCGGGGCGCCTAGGTCGCCTTGAGGTAGCCGGCGTCGACGGCGAAGTCCGCTCCGGTCGTGCTGGCCGAGCGCGGCGAGGCGAGGAAGGCGACGGCGTCGGCGATCTCCTGCGGAGCGACGAGCCGGCCGGTGGTCAGCCCCATCATCTCCGGTGCCAGGGTCGCGAGCACACCGTCGCGGTCGGTCCCGGACTGCTCGGCGAGCATGTCCGCGACGCCGCCGGCGTCGGTCCACCACGGCGTCAGCACCGGGCCGGGGCTGACCGAGTTCACCCGCACGCCGAGCGGCCCGAACTCCTCCGACAGCGCCTTGGTGAGGTTGACCATCGCGGCCTTCGCGGCGGAGTAGTCGACGTTGAAAGACTGCGGCTGGCGGGCGTTGCCCGACGCCACGTTCACGATCGCGCCGCCGCCGCGCTCGAGCAGAAGGGGCAGCGCCGCGCGGCTGGCCCGCACCGCCGACAGCAGGTTGAACTCGAGGATCGCGCGCCAGTCGCCGTCACTGCGGGTCAGGAAGCCGGCGTGGGGGAGCCGGTCGCCCGGCGGCGGCCCGCCGGCGTTGTTGACGAGGACGTCGAGGCCGCCGAACGCCTCGACCGCGCGGGCGATCGCCTCGGCGGGCGCGTCCGGGTCCATGAGGTCGGCGGGGACGTGGAGGAGGTCGCCGTCGAGCGCGTCGAGCTCGGGCGTGGTGCGGCGCGACGTGGCGACGACGCGCGCGCCCTCGTCGAGCAGCGTGCGGACGACGGCGAGGCCGATGCCCTTGGATGCGCCGGTGACGACGGCGACGCGGCCGGTGAGTTCGAGATCCATGCCCTCGTAACGCACCGGCCGCGCCGTGTGTGAGCTACCGCTGGGCCACCACCTCGATCTCGACCAGCCAGCCCGCGACCGGAAGGCTGCCGATCTCGAGCGCGGTGCGCGAAGGCCGGACCGGGTTGACGACCATCGGCGGGCCGGGACTCCCGGTCCCGAGCGGGACGGCCAGCGTCTCGCCGGTCACCAGGTTCGTATTGGCGAAGTACTGCCGGAACGCCCGGTTCCAGCCGTTGAAGTCGGCGGCGGGCGCTCCCGGCGCGTTGTCGAGGAACACCCGCATCGAGATGACGTCGCCGACGCCGAGCCCGACGGACTCCAGGTTCTCCTTGATCCGCGCGAGCGCGTTCAGCCCCTGCGCCTCGGTCACGGTCACCCCGCCGGTCAGCCCGCCCGGCAGCTGCGCCGGATCCAGGTAGCGCTCGGGCGTGCCCGCCGGCGCCGCGGTGTTGCGGGCGGCCGGCCCGATGCCGCTCGAGAAGTACAGCTCGACGTGCTTTCCGACGCTGACCCCGTTGGCGATCAGCGGGGTCGCCTGATCGGTGGGCAGGTTCGCGATCACCTGGTCGGGGTCGGGCGGCGGCGTCGCCTCGCTCGGCGCGTCGCCGCCGAAGTCCCAGCCGGGGACGAGCGGGAGCCCCTGCCCGAGCGCGGCGCCCGACCCGAACACGAGCAGGGCGGCGACGATCGTGAGCGGCAGCCATCGGCGCCGCGCGGTGTGGTGCGTCATGCGGTTCCCCCTTGGTGGTCAGGACGTCGCGAGCGCGCGCTCGTGCAGCCGCGTCACGGCCAGGCGAGCGGAGTCGATCGCGCCCGCCTGCCAGGCGATGAAGTAGCTCAGGTGGTCGCCGGCGAAGTACGTGTTGCCGTCGGCCTCGAGCAGCGTCTGATACCCCGCCGTGCGGGACGGCCAGCTCACCCAGCCGCCCTGGGTGTACGGGATCTTGTGCCACGCGACGGAGAACGACTGCTCCAGCTCGGTCGCATAGGCGTCGCCGTGGATCCTGCGGCCCGCCGCGACGGCGCGCGCCTCCCGCTCGCCGTGGGGAAGATCGCCGTAGGCGACCGCGTCGCCGCCGAAGTTGTAGTAGCCGACGACGGTGCCCTTGCGGCCGAAGAAGCCGGTCGACGGGTACCAGATCGTCCCGAGGCCGACGTTCGTGTTCGTGATGCCGCCGAAGATCCGGTCGTCCTCCTCCCAGAAGCGGCGCTTGTACTGCAGGCCGATCTTGCCGACGGTGACGCCGACCGGCTCGGCGATCGCGGCCTTCGTGGCCGCGGCGAAGTTGCTCGGCACGCCGCGCAGCACGGTCGGCGGGATCGTGCAGACGCAGTAGTCGGCGTCCAGCCGCCGCAGGCGGCCGCGCTGCTCGACGGTGACGCCGACGCCGTCGGGCGTGTTGGCGATCTCGCTCACCGGCGCGCCGTATATGAGCGTGCCGCGTCCGCGCTCGACCGCCTCGGCCAGCGCGTACGGGATCCGGTCCATCCCGCCCACGGGCTGGAACATCAGCATCGCCTGGTCGTAGCCGAACTCGAACGAGAAGTAGCGGCCGAGGCCGCTCTCGAACACGTCGGTGAGCGAGTAGGGCGGCGCCTTGACGACGCCGGGCGTGTTGCCGGCGCCGGGCTCGACGTCATAGCCCCGCCGCGACGTCCCGGTGTACCTGAAGCTCGCGGCCGGATCCCCCGCGACGCGGCCGCCGACGGAGCCGAAGCCCTGCAGGAACGAGATCAGCCGCTGCTTGTCGTCGGCGGTCAGGTAGGCGTCCAGCGCGCCCTGGTCGGTCGCCTTGGCGAGCAGCTCGGAGACGTAGCCGTAGACGTCCGCCTTGGCCGTCCGGTGGCGCACCGGCGTGCCGCTCAGCGCGCCGACGTTCTCGTTGTAGTAGAAGCCGTCGGCGTTCTGGTTGGCGAAGATCTCGACCGGCACGCCGAGCTCCCGGCAGTAGTCCAGGGTGACCATCGACTGCGCGATCCGCGCGGGGCCGGCATTCATGTACTGGCCCTCGTCGAAGCCGGCGACCTGCTCCGCGCCGCCGATCTCCGTCTCCCGCGTTCCCCCGCGAACGGTCCAGTTGCGGCCGCCGGGACGCTCACGCGCCTCCACCACCGTGCACTCGTAACCCGCCTTGCCCAGCTCGTACGCCGTCACCAGCCCCGCGATGCCCGCCCCGAGCACGATGACCCGCGTCTTGTTGGGCCGCCCGCGGAGGGTGAAGTCCGATGCGGCCGGCGGCCGGAAGTCCCGTGCGGCGGCATAGGCCGCCGGCGCGTTCGTGGGGGAGGCGACGAGGCCCATCGCGTCCATGGTCGAGTAGAGCGCCCCGGCGCCTCCGGCGATGCCCACGCGCGTCAAGAAATCCCGGCGGCGGAGGCCGCCGGGTCCGTCTACGTCGGTCAAGGTTCCTCCATGGAGCTTCGACGAGTGGTCCTGCCGGCGGGGAGTCAACGGGCCGGGCCGCCGGACCGGAACCGACCGGCGGTCGGACGCTGCGCGCCGGCGTCTCGACCGCCGGTCGGTGCCGTGGACGGAACCGCGAGCAGCGGGGCCGGGTCCCGGCCGCGGGTGGCCGTCACCCCGGCGCGAGCTGCGGGAGTCCGAGCGCACGCGCGGCGGCGGTGGCCTCGGCGACGAGCGCGTCGTCCGGCGCGAGGCGGCACAGCCCGCGCTGGGCATGCAGCCGCCAGACGGCGCACCCGAGCTCGGCGTCGCGCGCGATCGCCGCGCGCAGGTGCGCGCGCGCCTCGTCGCGGCGGCCGAGCACGGCGGCCAGGCCGCCGAGGTGGCGGTCGACGGCGCCGTAGCTCCCCACGGCCCGACCCGCCGTCGCCGGGCGGCCGGCATACGGGGCGAGCCGGTCGTAGAGGAGCTGCGCATGGGTCGGGTCGCCGAGGAGGACGACCGCCTCGGCGGCCTCCGCCTGCGCCGAGAGCCAGTTGGCGTCGAAGGGTGGCTCGCAGCGCATCCAGTCGTCCAGGTGCCGTCGTGCCTCGGCCTCGCGTCCGCGGCCGGCGAGGACCCACACGAGGTAGGACTGATACGCGGGGCCCGCCGGGGAGTTGGCGACCTTGTCCTGGAGGAAGGCCATGTCGGTGCGGTCGAACTCCAGGCGCTCGACGTGCGCCAGCTCCTCCACCATCGCCGGGAAGAGCTCGGCGTTGCCGTCGCCGGCACGCGCGCCGCGCTCGCGCGCCACGGCGACCAGGCGCTCTGCCTCCGCGAAGCGGCCCGCGAGCGTCGCCTCGGTCGCCGCCCACAGCGGGCGGTACCACTGGAAGGACGGCAGCCGCAGGTCGTCGGCCAGCCGGGAGTGACGCGCGATCTCCTCCCGGCAGGCGGGCATGTCGCCGAGCTCGAAGAGGTCGGTCACGCGCCAGTTGCGCGCCTGCAGCTCCTGATCGGGCTGGCGCGCGTCGCGCGCCGCCGCGATCATGGCGGCCGCCGTGGCCAGGCGCTCGTCGACGCGATCCGGCCGCCACAGCGCCACGTGGCGCGCGTTCAGGGCCGCGGCGAGCGCGCTCGCGTCTCCGGACGCGTGGGCCGTGGCGACGGCGTCGGCGCTGAGCGTCTCCGAGCGCCGGCGGTCGGGCGCGTAGTAGAGCTCGACCGCGAGGCGCGCCTGCAGTCGCGAGCGCAGGACGGCGTCGCCGGAGGGCAGCGCGTCGAGCGCCTCCTCGAGCCGCGCGATCGCCTCCGCGTCGAGATCGACGATCGCGACGCCCAGGCCGGCGAAGCCCAGCGCGGCCTCCGCCAGCAGCGCCGCGTCGCCGTCGCGACGGGCGAGCCGCGCCGCGGCGGAGAACGCCTCGCGGGCGCTCGCCGGCTCGCCCGCCCGCAGCAGCGCGTCCCCGCGCGCCAGCAGCACCGGCCCGGCCGCCTGGTCGGCGTCGGCGAGCTCGAGCGCCTCGAGCGCGCGCGCGAAGCGCTCGGCGGCGTCCTCGTACGCCAGGCGGTCGAGCGCCCGGCGGCCGGCACGGACCAGCATGTCGGCGGCCTGCCGCGCGTCCGCGGTCGACGCCGCGTGGAAGAGGTGGACCGCGATCTCCTCGAGGTGGCGGTCCTCGTCCAGCACGCGGAGCGCCTCGGCGGCGCGGCGATGCAGCCGCGCGCGGCGCAGCACGTTGAGCTCGTCGTAGACGGTCTCGCGCACCAGCGCGTGCGCGAACTCGATCCGGCCGGGCGCCGGCCCGGGACGCAGCAGGCGCGCACCGAGGAGCTCGTCCAGCGCGGCCTCGGTGGCTCTGGGCTCCAGCGCCGCGGTCCCCTCCAGCGCGTGCGGGTCGAGCTCGAGGCCCAGCACCGCGGCGGCGGCGAGCAGCTCGTCGGCGTCGTCGCCGAGACGCGAGAGCCGGAAGCCGACGGCCTGGCGCGCGCTCTCGGGGACCTCGTGGCCCGCCGCCAGCCCGCGCAGCACCTCCTCGACGAAGAAGGCGTTGCCGTCGGTGCGCGCGTGCACGCGCGGCGCCGCTCGGCCGTCGCCGAGCAGCGAGCGCGCGAGCGCGGCGACCTCGTCCTCGGCGAGGCCTCGCAGCCCGATGCGGTCGACTGCGCCGTCACGCCGGAGGTCGGCGAGCGTCGCGGTCAGCGGGCTGCGCCGGCCGACCTCGGTGTCACGGTACGTCCCGATGACGAGCAGCGGGCCAGGGCGGGGCGAACGCAGGAGGAAGCTCGCCAGCAGCAACGTCCCGCGGTCGGCCCAGTGCAGGTCGTCGACGACGAGCAGCAGCCCCCGCTCGGCCGCGAGCTCGGCGAACGCTTCGTCGACGGCGTCGAACAGCCGGTGGCGCGCGCCGGCGCCCGCGTCGTCGCCGGGCTCCAGGACCCCGGCCGTGCCGGCCTGGCCCAGGGCCTCGGCGAACGGCTCGAACGGCGCGAGCGGCTCCTCCGAGCAGCGGCCGAGCAGCACGGGCGCATCGGCCGCGAGGACCTGCGCGAAGCGCAGGGCGAGGCGGGTCTTGCCCACGCCGGGCTCGCCGGCGATCAGGACGACGCGCCGGCTGCGGCGGCGCTCGACGTCCGCCCAGGCGGCTCGGATGCGCTCGAGCTCGGCCGCGCGGCCGACGAACTCGGTGTCGTAAACGCGCGAGAGCGCCGGGGCCGGACTCGCGGCGTGCACGACCGGCTCATGCCGCAGGCCGTCGAGCAGCGCGCGGGTCTCGCGCGACGGCGCGATTCCGAGCGTCGTGCGCAGCCGCTCGGTGAAGCGCTTCCCGGCGGCCAGTGCGGCGGCGCGGTCGCCCGCCCGCGCCAGGCGCTCGATCAGGCGGCGGTTCGCCTCCTCGGCCAGCGGATCCAAGGCGACCTGCTCGCGTGTGAGCCGCACGGCCTCGACCGGGTCGGTGCTCGCCCGCGCCAGCAGCTCGAGCGTCTCGGCAAGGCGCTCGGCGTGCGCCCGGCGCGCCTCGTGTGCCCAGTCGTCGTCGAAGCCCTCGAGGATCGGCGTGCGGCAGGCCTCGAGCGCAGCGGCGGGATCGCCGCGCCGGAGCGCCTCGTCGAACGCGCGGACGTCGACCGCGAGATCGTCGCCGTCGAGCGCCACCGTGTCCCGGGTGGACACGATGTGACCGGCCGCCGGGCCGAGCGCGCGTCGCAGCTCGCTCAGCGCCGCGCGCAGGCTGGTGCGCGCGGACTCGTCCAGCACGTCCGGCCAGAAGCGCGCAGCGAGCTGGGCCCGGCCGTGCGGGCCCGGATCGAGCGCGAGGTACGCGAGCAGTCCCCGCGCCCGCCGCGAGGCGGGCGGCGGCAGCTCGGCGCCGCCGACCTCCAGGCGCAGACCGCCGCCGAGACGCACGCGCAGCATGCCGCCACCTTCCTCGATCGCAGGACGTTCACGCAAGCCGAGCGGTGCCCGAACGGTGGTCCGGGACGATCGCCGTCATGTCCATCCCGCGCAGCCGCGACATCCGCCTGCTGGCCGGCGCCGCCGGCGTCTCCGCGCTCGGCGACTTCCTGGCGCTGATCCCCCTGATCCTGCATGTGCAGGAGCACACCGGCTCGACGTTCGCGGTCTCGGCCGTCTTCCTCGCGCTGTGGGGTCCGGTCGTGCTGGGCGCCGGCCTCGCCGGCGCGATCGTCGACCGCTTCGAGAACCGCGCGCTGCTGATCGGCGTCGCCTTCCTGCAGGCGACCGTCGTCGTCGCCATCGCCGTCAGCGTGGACGTCCTGTGGGCGCTCCTGCCGCTCGTCGCGCTGCTCGGCTTCGGCGCCGCGGTCAGCCAGCCGGCGGAGTTCGCGCTCGTGCCCGTCGCGGCCGGCGAGGCCGGCATCGCCCGCGCCAACGGGTTGATGGAGACCGTGCGCTCGCTCGGCTTCACGGCCGGACCGCTGCTCGGCGGAGCGCTCGGCGCTGCGGGACTGCTGCGACTCGCGCTCGCCGTCGACGCGCTCTCGTTCACGGTCGTCGGCGTCGCCGGCCTCGCGCTGCGGGCGCGCCGTTCGCCGTCCGGCGCTCACGCGCCGGAGCAGCGCGTCCGCGCGTGCGACGGCTTCGCCTTCCTGGTCCACGACCGCGCACTCGCCGTCACGCTCGGCGGGGCCGTCGCCGCCTTGGGGGTCTTCACCATGTCGGCGACCGCCGAGCCGTTCTTCGTGATCGACGTGCTGGGCGCCGGGAGCTTCGGCTACGGGCTGCTCATCACCGCGTGGACGCTCGGGATGGCGGCCGGGGCGGCCGGCATCGCCCACCGCATCTCGCCCGCGAGCGTCGCGGCCGCCGCGCTGGTTGCGATCGTCGCGCAGGGCATCGGGCTCGTGGGCGCCGCCGTCTCGCCGGTCCTGTGGACGGCGCTGATCGGGTTCGCCTTCGGCGGCGTCGCGCACGGCGTCAAGAACGTCCTGCTGCGCACGCTCATCCACGAGCGCGTCCCGGAGGCGCTGCGCGGCCGCGCCTATGCCGCCTACAACGGCGCCCGCAACGGCGCCGAGCTCGGCGCGCTCGCCCTCGGAGGTCTCGTCGTCGGGGCGTTCGGCGCCCGCGCCGCTCTGCTGGCCTCAGGCCTCGGACCCGCCATGATCGGCCTCATCTGCCTACTGTTCCTGGCCACCACGCGCCGCCGCGCCGCGGCGGCGCGCACGATCGCGGAGGTGACGTCATGACGCGCAACGACCCCGGTTACGCCGCCCGGGCCATCGAAGACCTGCCGACGGTGTGGGAGGGCTTCGCCAAGCTGGTCGGCGCCGGGCTCGACATCACGGCGTTCGGCGCCAACATCATGGATCTCCCGCCGGACTACGCGACGAGCTCGCACGACGAGTCCGCGACCGGCCAGCAGGAGCTCTACGTGGCGCTCCGGGGGTCCGGCGCCGTCGTGATCGAGGGCGAAGCACACCCGCTGGACGCCGGCCACCTCGTGTCCGTCTGCGCCGGCACGAGCCGGGTGCTCACCTCCGGCCCGGAGGGCCTGCGCGTGCTGTGCGTCGGCGGCGTGCCCGGCGGCGTCTACGAGCGACCCGAGTGGGCCGCTACGGCTGCGGGATCCCGCTAGCGGCCGAGCGTGCGGACGAGCTCGCGGGCCCGGCCGCGCAGGTGACCGACCAGCTCGCGCACCTCGGAGAGGCCGGCGCGCAGCTCCGGGTCGCCGACCTCGACCGGCATCATCGAGTCCTGGATCTCGGCGAGGATCGTGTCCGCCTCGCCGACGGCCTCGACCGCGGTCTCGAGGAAGCTCTTGACGCCCTGCGACGGGACGCCGGGCGTGGCCGCCGCGAAGGCGCGCCCCTGGAGTCCGTACCGCTCGGCGAAGCCGGCGTGGGTGCGCTGCGCGCGCCCGTAGGCGACCTGGATCGGCCGGAACAGCTCTTCCTCGAGCCGGTCGGCCGTGCGCTCGTCGAGCAGCTCGTACGCGCCGCCCAGCGCGGCGAGCGCGCCGCCGATCTCATCGATCGCCTCGGCGAAGTCGTCGAGCAGGCGCTGCCGGGCCTCGGCCGTGACGTACGCCATCAGAGCCAGCCGCGGCGGCGGAAGAGGGCGAGGAGCGCGACGAGCACGACGAACATGAACCCCATCACGAGGTAGAAGGCCGTCGAGTCGCTCTCGCCCGGCACGTGCACGTTCATGCCCCAGATCGAGGCGATCAGCGTGAGCGGCAGGAAGATCACGGAGAACGCGGTGAGCACGCGGAAGATCTCGTTGGAGCGGTGCGCGATCGCGGACTCGTTCGTCGACTCGAGCGCCTCGACGACCTCCTTGTAGTTCTCGAGCATGTCCCAGATCCGCTCGGAGGCGTCGACGATGTCGTCGAAGTAGATGTCGAGGTCGTCGGCGATGTAGCGCTGCTTGTTGCGCTCCAGGTCGGCGAACGCGGCGCGCTGCGGGCGGATCACCTTGCGGAAGTTGATGATCTCCTGCTTGGCGTTGG
>Ga0126313_10002072_pt1 | contig 11015 bp, 8 predicted proteins | sample Plot105A_FD_89954 | JGI IMG/M metagenome (GOLD analysis project Ga0126313, IMG submission 89954) | Serpentine soil microbial communities from UC McLaughlin Reserve, CA, USA - Plot105A | ecosystem: Environmental > Terrestrial > Soil > Grasslands | place: USA: UC McLaughlin Reserve, Lake County... | reverse complement strand
GACCTGACCGTCGTCGTCATCGGCCACCAGGTCGGGGATGAGCTGCACGGCTGCCTGTCGTCACTGAACGCCCACCGCGGCGACCTCCGCCTGCAGGTCGTCTATGTCGACAACGGCAGCACCGACGCGAGCGTCGAGGTGGCCGAGCGAGCCTATCCCGGCGTCGAGGTGGTGCGGCTGGCCGCCAACGAGGGCCTGCCGGCCCGCAACCACGGCCTGCGCCGCGCCCGGGGTCGCCACCGGATGTTCATCGACACCGACGCCACGGTCACCGAGGGAGCGCTGCAGACGATGTGCGCGATCCTCGACGAGGATCCGGGCATCGGTCTCGTCGGCCCGCGATTGCTGTACCCGGACGGGACCCTGCAGCTCTCGGCGCGCCGATACCCTCCGCTCATGCTGCCGGTGCTCCGCCGCCCGCCGCTCGAGCGGTTCTTCGGTGACGCGCCGATCGTGCGCCGGCACCTGATGGCCGACGAGTCGCCGCTGCCCCGCCGTCGCGTCGAGTACGTGCTCGGCGCCTGCCAGATGTTCAGCACGCGCGCCCAGGAAGCGGCGGGCGAGATCGACGGCCGGCTGTGGTTCGGACCCGACGATGCGGACTGGTGCTTCGCGATCCGCCGCGCCGGCTTCGACGTGCTCTACGCGCCCGAGGCGACGGTGATCCACGACTACCGCAGGACGTCGGCGGCATCGCCGGTGTCGCGGATGGCCCTGGAGCACCTACGCGGCTTTGCGCACTTCCAGTGGAAGTGGCGCGGCCATCGGCGCCGGCTCCTCGCCGAGGGGCGCGCGATGGACCTCGAGGTCGCCTGATGCAGGCCGCCGAGTTCCTGCGGACGCTGTGGTCGGGGCGCTGGATCGTCGTCGCGACGGTGATCATCGCCACGGTCGCCACGTACGTCATCTCCGACCGCGCGCCGAAGGTCTACGAGTCGAGCTCGACGCTCTTCGTCGGCGACCGCGGGAAGACGCTCGACGACTTCTCCGCGCTGCAGTCGGCGCAGTCGCTGACGAAGACCTACGCCGAGCTGATCCAGTCCGAGAACGTCGCCGACCGCGTCGCCACGGAGCTGCCGGGCGCCGAGACCGGGGCCCAGCTGCTCGAGAAGCTCACCTTCCGGCCGATCACCGAGACGCAGCTGATCGTCCTGACGGCCGAGGCGAACGAGCCGCGCGCCGCGGCGCTGCTCGCGAACCGGTACGCCGAGCGGTTCATCGACTACGCCAGGACCAACCTGAGCACGCGCACGCGGAGCGAGATCTCGCTGGTCGACGCCGCCCAGCCGCCACGCGCGCCGGTGCGCCCGCGGCCGCTGCTCTACAGCGCGATCATGCTCTTCGTCAGCGTCTTCCTCGGCATCGGCCTGGCGTTGCTGCGCGCGCAGTTCGACCGCTCGCTCGGCGACGACGAGGAGCTGGGCCGCACCCTCGAGGCTCCGGTGCTGACCCGCATCCCGGCGATATCGTCCCGCAAGCTCGCCGGCGGGCGCGAGGACCACTTCCTCGAGGCCTTCCGGATCCTGCGGGCCAACATCTCCTTCCTGTCGCCGTCGTCGCCGGTCCGATCCGTGCTGATCACGAGCGCGGAGCCCGGCGAGGGCAAGACGACGGTCTCGGTCGCGCTGGCGCGCGTGCTCGGCGAGCAGGGCCAGCGCGTCCTGCTGATCGAGGGGGATCTGCGCCGCCCCGGCCTCTCTCAGGCGCTTGACCTGCGCGGCGAGCACTGGCAGGGGCTCGCGCAGTACCTCGCGCAGAACCTCTCGCTGCCCGAGGTCGCCCACACGACCACGATCGACAACGTCTGGCTCATCCCCGCCGGAGCGATGGCGCCGGCTCCGTCGGTGCTGCTGCAGCCGGAGACGCTCCAGCGGCTGATGGCGCAGGCGCTCGAATGGGCGGACTTCGTGATCGTCGACAGCCCGCCGGTGTCGGCCGGCGCCGACTCGCCGATCCTCGCGAACGTGGTCGGCAACGTCCTGTTCGTCGCCAACGCGCAGCGCAGCCGCCGGCCGAAGGTCATCGCCGCGATCCGTGCGCTCCGGCAGGCCGGCGGCCACGTGGCCGGGCTGATCGTCAACGGCGTCCAGGACGGCGGCTCCTACTCGTATTACGACTACGCGGATCAGCCCCGCGACCGCAACCGGCTCGCGGAGGAGCTCGCGACGCCGGTCGAGCGCTGATCGCCGCTGATGCTCTTCTCGGCGGGTTCGCCGGCTGTTCCTCGGCGCACGGCGCGCGCGGTCGGATGGGCGGCCGCGGGCGCCGCGGCGGCCGTGTGCGGGCTGGTCTACGGCTGGTCGGCGTACTCCCTCGACCCCCTCGTGCTCCCGGTGCTGCTGCTCGCCGGCAGCGCCGTGGCGCTCGGCGCGTGGCGGCTGGAGTGGGGCATCGCGCTGCTGCTCATGCTCACGCCGTTCGCGGAGAACGCGGAGCTGTCCGACCCGAGCAGCGCGCGGCTGCGGATCCTGCTGATCGGCTGGGCCACGCTGCTGGTCGCGATCGAGGCGGCCCGGCTCGCCACGCGCGAGGAACGCCTGTCCGCGCCGCCGCTCGCCCGTGCCGCGACCGCGTTCGGCCTCGCCGCCGCGATCGGCGTCGCGGCCGCGGGTGACACCGGGGCCGCGGCCGGCAAGCTGCTCACGCTCCTGGGGTCCATCGTGCTCTTCGGCGCCGTGGCGCTGTCGTTGCGCGACTGGCGCCGGCTGGAGATCGTGCTCGCGGGCGCACTCGCCGCCGGCCTGCTGGTGAGCGTCCACGCCATCTACCAGAAGCTCTCCGGGGACCTCAGTCGCATCGGCTTCGTGGACGGCAGCGGCACGGTCGAGTACCGCGTGACGTCCGCCTTCTCCCACCCAAATCAGCTCGCCGGGTTCCTCGTGGTGCTGCTGCCGCTCGCGATCGCGCTCGCGCCGCGCTTCACCCGCACCTGGCTGCGGACCTTGGCCGTGGTCCTCGTGCCGCTCGCGTTGACGGCGATCATCTTCAGCTACTCGCGCGGGGCGCTGGTCGGCCTGCTCGCGCTGACCCTGCTCGCCGTCCGCTCGCCCCGGCTCTGGCCGCTCCTGTGCGCCGGGCTCGTCGCGATCGCGCTGCTCTCCCCGGGCGTCTGGCGCGACCGGGTCGCCAACGCGGGCAGCCTGGACTCGCCCGAGATCGCCTCGCGCGTCGATATCTGGCGCGCGGCGGTCGACGGGTTCGAGCAGCGGCCGCTGCTCGGGTGGGGGCTCAACAACTTCCGCGAGGTGTACGTGTCGCTCGAGCGCCCGGGCCGCGGCTATCTCGGGTCCGGCGCCTTCGACGTGCCGGACACGGCGCACAACCTCTACCTCAACACGCTCGCGGAGCAGGGCCTGGTCGGCCTGACGGCGCTGATCCTCCTGGGTTTCGGGGTCGTGCGCATGACCGGCCGGCTACGCGGCAGCCCCGACCGCCGGATCCGCGCCCTGGGTTGGGGGCTGCTCGGGACGGCGATCGTGGTCACGGCGCACAACGCCTTCGACGTCACGTTCGTCGATCCCAAGACGTCCGTGCTCGTGTGGACCCTGCTCGGCGTCGGCGCGGCGGCAGCGCGCATCGAGGCCACCGCATGATCACCGTCGTCATCCCCACGCTCGAGCGGCCCGAGCAGCTGGAGCGCTGCCTGCGCAGCCTGCTCGCGTGCGACCCGCCTCCGCAGGAGGTCATCGTCGTCGACCAGAGCCGGGACGACCGCAGTCGCGAGGTCGTCGGCCGGCTCGGCACCGAGCGTGTCCGCTGGGTGCGGCTCGAGCGACGCTCGACGGCCGCGGCTCGCAACCACGGCGCCTCGCTTGCGTCGACCGACTACCTCGCGCTGCTCGAGGACGACATCGAGGTCGCCCCGAGCTGGACCGCCGACGTCGCCGCCGCGCTGCGGCAGCTCGATCGTCCCGACGCGCTGTTCGGCGCGATCGACGAGGCCGCGCGGGTCGACCGGCGTGGGCTCGCGGTCAGCACCCACGACGTTCCCGTGCCCACGGTCTGGGGTCGCGGAACGCACCCGGCCCGCCCCGGATACGGCGGGCACATGATCATCCGGCGCGAGGTCCTGCTCGAGACCGGCGGCTTCGATCCGCGGCTGGGCCCGGGCAGCCCGTTCCTCGGGGCCGAGGACATCGACCTCAACTACCGGCTGCTGCGCGCGGGCAGGACGGTCGCCTCGACGCCGGGCGTGCGGATGCTGCACCACCAGTGGCGCGAGCCGGCACGGCTCCCCCACCTGATGTACGGGTACAACCTGGGCCACTCGGCGTTCTGTGCCAAGCACCTGATCCGCGGCGACCTACGACCGCTCGCCTTCGTGGCGGTCCAGGCGGGCGGCGACGCCAAGATGCTGGCGAGCGCGATCCGGCGGCGCTCGTGGCTGCGTGCCCGGGTGGCCGCGTGGCGCGCGGCGGGCACCTGGCGGGGCCTCGTGGCCGGACTGCGACGGTTCCGCGCACCGTGACCGCACGCTCGCTGCTGTTCTGCTCGGACTTCCCGCTCGGCTACCACAACCGCGAGGCGGAGCGGACGCTGGCCGGGTTCGCGGCCCGCGGCTACGAGTCCACCTACGTGGAGAAGCTCGGCATCCGCAGCCCCGGGCCCGCGCACGTCGTGGAGCTCGCCCGCCGGCTCCGCCGCGGCGCGGAGCCGCCCGGCCCCGACCGGCCGTTCGGGACCTGCTCGCCGAGGCTCATGCCCCCGCGCCACGTCCCGCCGCTCGACGCCGTCAACCGCCGCTGGCTCGCCCGTCAGCTCGACGCGCGCGTCGCCGCACCGGAGCGGACGATCCTGTGGATCCGCTACGCGACGCCGGAGCTGGTCCCATACGCCGAGCGGCCGGACTGGCCGCTGGTGGTGTTCGAGGCCGTCGACGATCACCTCCGCTCCCCGGGCCTGCCCGCCGCGCTGCGTCCGCGGCTGGAGGCGGCCGAGCGCCGGATGCTGCGCCGGGCCGGGCTGGTCTTCGCCTGGTCGGAGGCGATCGCCGAGCGCCTGCGCGCGCATCACGGCCGCGTGGTCGTCGCGGGCGCCGGCGCCGACCTGGACGCGTTCGCGAAGGCGCGGGCGTCGCATGCCCCGGAGCCCCGCGTCGCCGGCTACGCCGGATCGCTCGACGGGCGCTTCGACGCGGCGCTCATGGCCGAGACGGCGCGCGCGCTCCCGGACTGGCGCTTCCGGCTGGCGGGGCCTGCGGACGAGCCCGCGGCCCGCCTGCTCGCACCGCTGCCCAACGTGGAGCTGCTCGGGCGCGTCCCGCCAGAGTCGGTGCCCGGCCTGCTCGCCGGCGCGTCGGTGTGCCTGATGCCCTACCGGCTCGACGCCTTCAACGACACGCTGTTCCCGCTCAAGCTCGTCGAGAGCCTGGCGTCCGGCCGGCCGACCGTCAGCACGCCGATCCGCCCGGCGCGCGAGTTCGGCGACGTCCTGCGCCTCGCCACCGGCGGCCGCGAGTTCGCCGCGGCGATCGAGGCGTCCGTCCCCGACGCCCCCGGCGCCGAGGCGAGGCGGATCGCCCGGGCGGCGCCCTACGGCTGGGAGGCCCGACTGGACGCCATGGCAGCCGCGGTCGAGGAGGCGCTGCGGTGAGCGCCCCTACCGTCGCCGTGGTGATCCCGGTCCTGAACGAGGCCGGCAACATCGCCGACCTGCTGCGCGATCTCGGACGCCAGCGGCGCAGGCCGGACGCCGTGCTGGTCGTCGACGCGGGCTCGACGGACGGCACGGGCGAGATCGTCGCCGGCCTCCATGCGTTCGATCCGCGTCCGCGGCTCCTGCTGTGCCCTGGAGCCGCGCCGGGCGCCGGGCGCAACGCGGGCGTCGCGGCCGCCGCCGCGGACGTGATCGCGACCGTCGACGCCGGCAGCCGCGTGGGACCCGGTTGGCTCGAGGCGCTCGCGGCCCCCGTGCTGGCGGACCCGCAGGCCGTCGCGACCGGGGTGGCGGTCTCCGATGCCCGGACCAGCTTCGAGCGGGCGGCCGGATGGTTCACGCTGCGCGCGTTCAAGCCGGCGGACGCGCCCGGCCCCGTCGGCACGAGCTTCCGCCCGGCCGGCCGCAACGGGCTGTGCTTCAGCACCGCCGCCTGGCAGCGTGCCGGCGGCTACCCCGAGGCGCTGCCATGGGCCGAGGACAAGCGGTTCCTGGAGTCGCTGAGGGAGGCGGGGTGCGTCGTGCATTTCGCCCCCGGCGCCGACGTGCGCTGGCGGCCGCGGTCGTCGCCCGCGGCGATCGCGCGCCAGTACCACCGCTACGGCCGGGGCGACGCGATGGCCGGCATCGATCGCCAGAACGAGCTCATCACCCTCGGGATCTGGACCGCGGGCGCACTCCTCGCCGCGCGCGCCCTCCGCGGCCACCGGGACTCCGCCGCGCTGCTCGCCGCCGCGGCCGCCGGGTATCTCGGCATCTTCACGGCGGCCGCCGCCCGCGAGCTGGAGGACCGGCGCGCGGTCGCCTGGGTCCCGGGCATCCGGCTGATCGTCGACGTGGCCAAGGTCAGCGGCTTCCTCGCGCAGACGCTGCGCGGCGTGGCCGAACGTCGAGCCTGAGCGCGCTCGCTCAAGAACTGCCGCGGTGGGTCCGATGACCCGCTGAGAAGGTTCACACAGGGGCCGCTGCCCCGAAAGGGCAAACCCGCCGCGAGGCGGGGACGCAAAGCCACGGGTCTTCGCGAGCGAAGTCAGCCGGGCCGTCGAAGGGCAGTCGGATCGGTGCAGCGACCAATGAGCAATCGGGAGATGTTGCAATGGTCGTTCGCCGGACGGCGGCGCGTCGAGTCGCCGCAGTGTTCCTGCTCGCGCTGGCGAGCCTCGCCGTCTGGGCGCCGGCCCGCTCGTGGGCGGTACAGCCCGGCGCCGTGAGCGCCATCACGTGGGGGCAGTCGCGCGCCGACGTCGATCGCGAGGTCGAGCTGCTGCGCGCCAACGGCGCCCGCTATGTGCGCGCCAACATCAACTGGGTGGCGCTCGAGCCGGACGGCAGGGGCAGCATCGACGCGGGCGCGCTCGCCAACTACGACTACGCGATCGACAAGGTGATCGCCGCCGGCATGCAGGTCGTCATGCCGGTCTCCGACGGCGTCCCGTACTGGGCGTCCGGCGATCCTCGCAAGTACGTCGACGGCTCCGGCACCAAGCGCTGGGACAAGTTCTACCCGCCGGCGAACTACGCCGACTACGGCGACATCGTGCGCCGCGTGGCCGAGCACTACGCCCCGCGCGGCGTGCACGTGTACGAGATCTGGAACGAGCCCAACCTCGCCTACTTCTGGTCCGCGGGCCCGAACCCGGCCGAGTACGTGAAGATGCTCCGCGCCGCCTACCCCGCGGTCAAGCAGGCCGACCCCGCGTCGACCGTGCTCCTCGGCGGCCTCTCCAAGAGCGACTTCGAGTACCTCGAGGGCGTCTACCGCGCCGGCGGGCGCGACTACTTCGACGCCGTGGCCGTGCACCCGTACACCTACGGCGTCGACCCCACCGTGTCGTGGAACGGCGTCAACGCCGGCGAGGACCCCGCACGCATCTCCAAGAACGCGTTCCCGGCGATCAAGGAGATCCGCCGCAGCATGGAGGCCTTCGGGGACAGCGCCAAGAAGGTGTGGATCACGGAGTTCGGCTACAGCACGACGTCGGCCGACGGCGGCGTCAGCCAGTCGACGCAGGCGTCCTTCCTGACGAAGGCGTACACGTACGCCCAGCAGTTCCCGTGGGTCGAGGCGATGCTGTGGTACTCGGCGCGCAACAACCCGTGGGCGGCGGATCGCGACGACTACGAGGCGCAGTTCGGGCTCGTGACGTCCACCTGGGCGCCGAAGGCCGGCCTTGCGGCGTTCAAGGCCTTCGCGGAGACCGCCGGTGCGCCGGCGCCGGCTCCTGCCCCGTCCCCGTGGCCCACGCCGAGCCCGGCTCCCGCGCCGGCGAACCGTGCGCCGTCCGTCGCGCTGACCAGCCCCACCGGCGGCGCGACGTTCACGAGCGGGCTCACGCTGGAGGCCACGGCCACCGACGACGCCGGGGTGGACCGCGTCGAGTTCCGCGTCGACGGCAAGCTCGTCGCCACCGACCGCACGGCGCCGTACGGCGCGAGCTGGACCGCCGGCCGCGGCGTCAAGCTCGGCGACCACAAGGTCAGCGCCAAGGCCTACGACGCCCTGGGCCTCTCCGCGACGGCGACCGCGACCGTGCGCCGCGTCTCGACGGCGACCTTCACGCGGATCGTGACCCCGCGCGTGACGACGGCCTCGCGCTCGCGGGTCGTGGTGCGGGGCCGGATCCCGGCCGCGCTGCGCGGCATCGCGCGCGTCGACGTCGAGGTGCAGCGCCACAGCCGCGCGACGCGGCGCTGGCACGTCCGCGGCCGGGCGCGCGCCGCGGTCCGGGGGGCGCGCTACCGCGCCGCCGTGCAGGCGCGGCGCGGGCGCTGGCGCGTGCGCGTGGTCGTTCGTCCCGATGCGGACGCGCGCGCGGTGAGCTCGCGCCTGGTGCGCTTCACCGTCTAGCGGCGGCGGCCTCGCGGCGGCCCACGTAGTGGCCGAGCAGCCCGGCGAAGCGGCCGACGTTGAGGAAGCGGTGCGCCGTCGGCGAATGGCGATCGTCCGGGATGTCCGCCCACCAGTCCCGCGCGAGCTCGCGGAGACCGTAGGGCGGCGCCCCCGAGAAGCCCGCCACCGCGCGCGCCGCGCGCCGCTGGCGCGCGAAGAAGTTGCGCGGCCCGCGCCACGAGTGCGAGAGGTCGACCCACAGCTGCGGGTCGTAGACGATCTTCCATCCCGCCCCGGTCACGCGCCAGGCCCACTCCCGGTCCTCGGCGTAGTCCATGCGCTCGTCGAACGGGTGCTCACGCCAGACCGAGGCGCGCCATGACGACGCGTGGTTGGAGAAGCCCCACCACGGGTCCGCGCGCGCGTGCGCGAAGTCCTGGACGAACGGCTCCGTGACCGGCGTGCCGTCGGCGAGCGTCTGGATCCCGTTGGTCGCCGCGACGTCCTTGCGCGCGTAGTGCGCGAGCGCCCGCTCGATCCAGTGCGGCGGCGCGAAGCAGTGCGACGAGAGCGCGAAGTGCACGTCGGCCTGCGCCGCCCGCGCGCCCACGTTGAGCGAATAGCCGTATGTGAACGAGTCCGGCGGGATCTCCAGCACGCGGTCGGCCTCGCGCCGCGCCAGCTCCAGGCTCCCGTCGACCGAGCCCGAGTCGACGACGATGACCTCGGCCGGCACCGTCTGCGCGCGCAGCGTCTCGAGCGTGCGCCCGAGCGTGTCGCGCTCGTCCCGGCAGCGCACGATGACGGAGGCGGCGGGACCCACCCGGGTACCGTACCCGGCCGTGCGCGTGTGCATCGTGTCCCGCGAGTACCCGCCGATCACGTCGTACACCGGCGGGATCGGCACCATGTTCGCGGCGATGGCGCCCGCCCTGGCGGCCCAGGGCCATGACGTGCACGTCGTCACGCTCACCACGGGCCCGTCGCGCCGGGAACGGGCCGTCGGGGTCGAGCTATCGGTCCTGCACCGGCCCAATCCCGAGCGGCTGTGGTTCCTCGAGGACGTGATCTGGAACGTCCCGGTCGCGAGGGAGCTGCGCCGGCTGGGCCGCTTCGACGCGGTGTTCGGCGCCGAGTGGGGCGGTGACCTGGCGCTCTACTCGCGGCGCAAGGAGAGCGGGCCGCTGGCGACCAATCTCACGACCTCGCTCGTGCAGGCGCTGGAGATCTCCCACGGCTGGCGGCGCTCGCGCCGGATGCGCGCCCGGCACATGATGCAGGCGCGGCTCGAGCGCGCGCAGACCCGGCGCTCGGACCTGCTGATCGCCTCGAGTCACGCGATCCTCGACTGGACGCGCCGGCTATGGGACGTCGGCGACATCCCGAGCGTGGTGATCCCGAACGGCGTCGACGTGCAGCGCGTGCGGGACCTGGCCGCCGGCCCGACGCCGGACGGCTTCCCCGAGGACGGCCCGGTCGTCGCCTTCAGTGGACGGCTCGAGGGCCGCAAGGGCGTCCAGGTGCTCGTCTCGGCCATGCACGAGGTATGGCGCCGCTTCCCCTCCGCCCAGCTCGTGCTGATGGGTCGCGACGGCGACTGGGAGGGCGGCCGCATGAGCGACCATCTCCGAGCGCTCGCCGGGGCGCACGCCGATCGGCTGCATCTCCTCGGCCTGCAGCCGCCGGACCGGCTCTACGCCGGCCTGCGGGCGGCCGACGTCGTCGCCCTGCCGTCGATCTGGGAGAACTTCGCGCTGGCCGCGGTGGAGACGCTCGTGCTCGGCCGGCCGCTGATCGCCACGACCGGGAGCGGCTACGACGACTTCGTCGAGCACGAGCGCACCGGCCTGCTGGTGCCGCCGGACGACCAGGCCTCGCTCGCCGCCGCGATCGTGCGCTTGCTCGAGGACGGTGCGCTGCGGCAGCGGCTCGGCGCGGCCGCGGCGGCGGCGGGCGACGGCCTCGAGTCCGGGGCCGTGTCGGCGCGCTTCGCCGACGCACTGGGGACCTTGGTCGGCCGGTGAGTCTCGAGACGAAGGCCCTGCGGGGCGTGCCGTGGACGATCCTGTCCTACGGCGCGAACAAGCTGATCACCGTCGCGACCACGGTGGTCCTGGCGCGCCTGCTCGTGCCCGCCGACTTCGGCCTGTTCGCGCTCGCTCTCCTGGCGACCAACGGCCTGAGCATGTTCAACGACCTCGGCCTCGGCGGCACGCTCGTCCTCCGCCAGGACCTCGACCGCCGCGCCCAGGGCACCGTCCTGACCGTCATGGTCGGGACGGCCGCCACCCTCGCCGTGCTGCTCGCCGCGGCGTCGCCGCTGGTCGCGCGCGCATTCGAAGAGCCGCGCCTCGAGGAGATCCTGCTCGCGCTCGCCCCGCTGATCCTGCTCGGCGGCGTCAACTGGTTCCACGAGGCCCTGCTCCAGCGCGAGCTCGAGTTCCGGCGGCGCTTCGTCGCCCTCACCGCGCAGAGCATCGCCTACGCCGCGACTGCGATCTCGCTCGGCGCGCTGGCCGACGCCGGCGTG
>Ga0126313_10002070_pt1 | contig 11020 bp, 10 predicted proteins | sample Plot105A_FD_89954 | JGI IMG/M metagenome (GOLD analysis project Ga0126313, IMG submission 89954) | Serpentine soil microbial communities from UC McLaughlin Reserve, CA, USA - Plot105A | ecosystem: Environmental > Terrestrial > Soil > Grasslands | place: USA: UC McLaughlin Reserve, Lake County... | reverse complement strand
GCGCGCGCTCACCGTCGACGACGCGCGATGCGCCTACGCGGCGATTCGCCTGGCGGGCGCCGGCGGCCTCGACGAGCCCGTCGCGCACGACGTGCGCGACGAGCCCCGCGTGACCCTGCGCGAGGCCATGGCGGCGGCCGCGCAGCGCGATACGATCGCCAGCGAGTACGTCACCGACCATTCAGTGACATTCGAGCTCGGGCTACCCGCCCTCGTCGATGCGCTGGACGATGGGCTGCGCCCGCGCAACGCCGTCGTCGAGCTGGCCCTGCGCCTCCTCGCCGCCGTCCCGGACACCCTGATCGCCCGCAAACGCGGCGCCGAGGCGGCTGGGCGCGCGGCGGCGAGCGCCCAGCAGGTGCTCACGGCTGGCGGCGTGCGGAGTGCCCGAGGCCGGAGCGCGCTGGCCGGATTCGACTCGTCGCTGCGCCGGGAGGGCAACGCGCTCAACCCGGGGACCACGGCCGATCTCGTCACCGCCGTTCTCTTCGTGGCGCTGCTGGAGGGTGTGCTCTGAGCCGACGGCCAGTGGCCGGGTCCTCCATAGGCGAGCCGATCCTGCTGATCTCGGTCAGCGCGCGCATGCTTGCCGAGCTGGCCGTGGGTGCCGGGCACGACGTCGTGGCGCTCGACCGCTTCGGGGACCTCGACCTGCAGGGGCTTTGCCCGAGCGTCTCCGTGCTGCGCGACCTCGGCGGGCGTGGCGGGATGGCGGCTCTGGTGGACGCGGCAGAGAAGATCGAGGCGCCGAGCGTGATCTACGGCGCGGGACTCGAGAACAAGCCGGCGCTCGTCGCCCGGCTGGCATCCAGCAGGAGACTGCTCGGGTGCCCGCGCGACACACTCGAGCGCGTGCGCGACCCGGCTTTGCTGGGCGCCTCCGTGCGCGCGGCCGGTCTCGCCTACCCGTCGACATTCGGAGCCCGCGACGCACCGCGGCGGGCGGAGCGCTCGCGCCGCTGGCTGCGCAAGCCGGTGCGCGGCGGCGGCGGACGCGGCGTTCGCGAGTGGCGCGGCGGGGCGCTGGACGGGGAGGTCGTGGTGCAGGAGCATGTCTCGGGACTCGCGTGCTCGGCGGCGGCGGTCGCCGACGGGCGCTCGGCCACCCTGCTCGGCGTGAGCGAGCAACTGATCGGGCACCGTGGGCTCGGCGCGCGCGGCTACACGTGGTGTGGAAACCTCGTGCCGCCGCGGCTCGGGGAGATGCAGCGACGCGCGCTGGCTGTCGCCGCGCGGACGATCTGCGCGCATCTGGCGTCGGCGTTCGGACTGCGCGGGCTGTTCGGCGTGGACCTCGTGTGGGACGGCGAGCGTGCCTGGGTCGTCGAGGTCAACCCGCGTCCAACCGGGTCGCTCGAATCCATCGCGGCGGCGCACGAGCTGGGTGTCTTCGCCGCCCACCTGGAAGCTTGCGCCGGATGCCTGTCGTCGATCGCTCCCGCTCCCACACCGCGCCGGGCGGCCGGCAAGGCGATCCTGTTCGCCACCCAGGACGTACGCGTCGGGGACACCCGCGGCTGGCCGGCGCGCGGCATCCGGGACGTGCCTCACCCGCGCGAGCGCATCGCCGCCGGCCGGCCGATCTGCACCCTCGTCTCGGTGCAAGGTTCCCCGGATTCCGTTCTCGCCGACCTCGAGGCGCGCGCCGCCGCGCTCCGCGCCGAGCTTCGCGAGCGCGCGGCGGTCCGCGCCCACGCCTGACTCCGCGATCGCGCGGGCAGATAACCTTCCGAAGCCTATGCCGCAGCGGCCACCCTTCAAGGGGCGCAGCTTCTGGCCCAGCTTCTTCTCCAAGATCGTGGCCCACCTGCAGTGGGAAGCGAGGGCCATCGACCTCGTCCCGGACGCCCGCGCGTGGCCGGAGCTAGAGCCGGCGCGCCGTGAGCGCCTCACCACGCTGCTGGCCGGCTTCCGCGTCGCCGAGGACGCCGTCGCCGAGCACCTCGAGCCGTTCGACGGCGCAGCCAAGAGGGCCTCGCTGGCCTCCGCGGAGACACTGATGGCCTGGGTCCTCTTCCTCCAGCGCCGCGACGAGCAGCGCCACGCGGTGTTCTTCGACCGCATCGCCGCCGAGGTGCTCGGGCTGCCGGGAGAGACCCCGGACGAGCGGCGCGAAGCGGCCCGCGAGCTCGCCCCGCCCGCGGTGCTCGAGCTCTTCGAGGAGCGGCTGCCCGCGCTGGCGGCCGACCTCGCCGCGGGCCACGCCGAGCTGAGCGACGGCGTCAGTCTTTACCACATGCTGCTCGAGGGGATCGTCTTCGACACCGCGCGGCGCGCGCTGCTCGACGACATCGCCGACGGCGCCCTGCCCGGGGTGCGCGAGGGCGTGCGGCGCACCGACCTCGACGAGCGCTGGCACATCGGCTTCGGCGTGCGCTGCCTGATCGAGTCCCCGCCTGCCCCGGGCGTGCTCGAGGACCTGCTGGCGGGGGCCGAGGAGTCCGCCGCGGCGTGGGGCGACGCCGTCCCCGCGGCCACGCGCGAGCGCGTCGTCCGCAAGGTTGGGCGGCGGCTGTCGGCCGCCGGGCTCATCGAGCGCCGGGCGGCAGCGTAGCTGTCACTCCCATTTCGTGCCGCTCTCGGTCAACGATCGCGCTCAGGAGCTCGCCGACCGCCTCGCCGCCGACGCCGACGTCCTGCGCGCCACGGTGACCACGCTGCCCGGCGGGACGCGGCTGATCGACTGCGGCAGCGCGTCTCCCGGCGGCCTCGAGGCGGGACGGCGCTTCGCAGAGATCTGCATGGGCGGCCTGGGCGCCGTGTCGTTCTACCCGCTCGTACTCGGGGACCGCTGGCTCCCCGGCCTCACAGTGGTCACCGATTGGCCAGCGCTCGCCTGTCTCGCGTCCCAGTACGCGGGCTGGCGCCTGGATCGCGACGACTACTTCGCGATGGCCAGCGGGCCGGGCCGGGCGATGATCCGGGCCGAGGAGCTCTATGACGACCTCGAGGTCGACGAGCGCGCGCGGACCGCGGTCCTGTGCCTCGAGACGCGTGAGCCGCCGCCGGAGGGGGTCGCCGGGTACGTCGCCGAGCGAGCCGGCGTGAGCGCCGCGGACCTGACGCTCGTGTTCGCGCCGACCGCGAGCCTGGCCGGCGGCGTGCAGGTCGCCGCGCGCGTCGTTGAGACCGCGCTGCACAAGCTGCATGAGCTCGAGTTCGACGTCGGGCGCGTGGTGAGCGCCTTCGGGAGCTGCCCGCTGCCGCCGGTCGCCCGAACCGACCCGGAGGCGATCGGTCGTACGAACGACGCGGTGCTCTACGGCGGCCAGGTTGAGCTCACGGTCGATGCCCCCGACGACGAGCTCGAGGCGATCGTACCCCGCCTGCCGGCGTCGGCTTCGCGCGACCACGGCGAGCCGTTCGGCCGCGTGCTCGAGCGCGCCGGCTGGGACTTCTATGAGATCGACCCGCTGCTCTTCAGTCCGGCCGAGGTGCGCCTGACGAGCGTGTCGAGCGGGCGCAGCTTTCACGCCGGGGGCGTGGACATCGGCGTCCTCGAGCGGTCCTTCCGGGGATGAGCGAGCGCCCGCCCGGGGCCGCGATCGTCGAGACGGTCACCACGACCATCAACTCGGACGGAACGGTCAACTGCGCCGCGATGGGGGTGGAGTGGGGGGACGAGATCATCGTCATCAAGCCGTACCGCTCGACGCGCACGCTGCGCAACCTGCAGGCGACGGGCGCGGCGGTGGTCAACCTCACTGACGACATCCTGCTGTTCACGCAGGCCGCTCTCGGCGACCCGCAACCGCCCACCCGGCCCACCGCGACGATCGACGGGGCCGTATTGGCGGAGGCCTGCTCGTGGCGGGAGGTCACCGTCGAGGCGATCGACGCGAGCGGGCCGCGCGCAGGGGTCACCACGCGCGTCGTGGGGCGCGGAGCCGGGCGGGAGTTCGTCGGCTTCAACCGGGCCTGTCACGCTGTGCTCGAGGCATCGATCATCGCCTCGCGCGCGCGCTGGTCATCTGCGGAGATCCGGGCGGAGCTGGAGCGCCTCCAGGTGCTCGTCGACAAGACGGCGGGGCCGCGGGAGCGCGAGGCGATGGAGCTCGTGCGACGACACGTCCGCGCCGCGGTGGGCAGCGGATGACGTCGGTCCGCGTCGAGGCGCCCGCGCGCCTGCACATGGGCATGCTCGACGTCGCCGGGGGCGGCACGCGCCGGTTCGGCGGGCTGGGCGTTGCTGTCAGCCGCCCCGCCGCGGTGGTGGAGGCGAGCCCGAGCGACGACGTAACCGCCGAGGGCCCGGATGCCGAGCGAGCGCTCGCCGTCGCACGGCGCTGCCAGGAGGTGCTCGGGCTCGCGGGCGGCGCACGGGTCCGCGTGCTCGAGGCCATCCCGGCGCATGTCGGCCTCGGCTCGGGCACCAAGCTCGCGCTCGCCGTCACGGCCGCCCTGGCCGCGCTGGCGGGACAGACGCCCGAGCCGCGGGTGACCGCTCGCGCCGCCGGGCGCGGCGCGCGTTCGGCGGTGGGCCTGTGGACGTTCGTCTCCGGCGGACTGGTGGTCGAGGGGGGCGTGCGCCCCGGCGTCGAGCAGCCGGCCCCGCTGCTGGTTCGCCACGCGATGCCCGACGAATGGCGCTGCGTGCTTGCAATCCCCACCGCCGAGCGGGGACTCTCGGGACGCGCAGAGGAGGAGGCGTTCGCGCGGCTGCGCCGGGACTCCGACCGGGCCGCGCTCATCGCGCAGCTCGTGCTGACCTCGCTGCTGCCCGGGCTTGCCGAGGGCGACGTGACCGAGTTCGGCGACGCGCTCACACGTGTCCAGCGGCTCGTCGGCGAGTCGTTCGCCTCGGTTCAGGGCGGGGTCTTCCACCCGCGCGCCGGCGCCTTGGTCGAGGCGCTGCTCCGCCTCGGGGCGGCCGGCGCGGGGCAGAGCTCGTGGGGACCCGCGGTCTACGGGGTGGTCGGAGACGAGCAGGCGGGGCGCGAGCTTGCGGGCCGTATGGAGGCCGAGCTGGCGGGCGGCGGGCGCGTGGAGCTCGTCCGCTTCGACAACAGCGGCGCGCGTGTGGCGGCCGGATGAGACTGCTCGTGAGCGTCACCAACGCCCACGAGGCGCGCGTGGCCGTCGAGGCTGGTGTCGACATCATCGACGTCAAGAATCCGGCCGAGGGATCATTGGGCGCCCCGGGCCCGGGCGTGATCGAGCGGGTCCGCGAGGTCGTGCCGCCGGAGCGCCCGGTGAGCGCCGCCATCGGCGATCTGCGCAACCTGCCCGGCACAGCCGCACTCGCCGCGCTGGGCGCCGCGCGCTCCGGCGCCGAGTACGTGAAGGTCGGGCTGTGGGGGGCGTCCAGCACGGATGAGGCCGTGGCGCTCCTGCGCGCGGTGCGCGACGCCGTCGACGGCGGCGCGACCGTGATCGCCGCCGCCTACGCCGACGCCGAGCGTGTGCCCGCCGGGCCTCTGCCACCCGATGCCGTCGTCGTCGCCGCGCGCCGCGCGGGCGTCGGGGGCTGCCTGCTCGACACCGCGCTCAAGGACGGCCGCGGGCTGTTCGAGTGGCTCAGCCCCGAAGCACTGGCGAGGCTGGTGGCCGAGGGGCACGCCGCGCGCCTCGAGATGGCGCTCGCCGGAGCCCTGCGCGCCGAGGACCTGAGCCTGGTCCGGACGACCGGCGCCGACATAGCCGGTGTGCGGGCGGCGGCCTGCCGCGACGGCCGCCGCACGGCGCCGCTCGCCGCCGAGCGGATCGGGCGGCTGCGCGCGGAGTGCAAGAGCTAACCCGGCGTCGCGGCCCCCGGCGTCACGAGCGTCCCGTCGGTGCTGCCGTGCTCGAGCAGCGTCACGAACCGAGCCGGCTGGCGGCCATCGATCACCCAAGCCTCGACGCCGGCCGCCCGCAGCGCCTCCGGCAGATGCGGGTCGACTCCCCCGGCTCGCCCCGCCGCCCGCAGCTCGGCGAGCTCGCCCACGCTCAGGCGAGCGACCGGCTCGCCGTCCGCCGGCCAGTCGCGGTAGAGGCCGGGGACCGGCTTGACGAGCACCAGGCGCCCGGCATGCCCCGCACCGGCCACCCAGGCGGCGATCGAGTCGGACGTGACCGCCCATGAGGCGGGCAACGGATCCCCGGCGAACAGTGCCGCCGGCAGGAGGATCGGCGTCCCGCCGCGCGCGGTCCCGGCGCGGGCGGCCGCGAGGTCCGAGCACGGAACGGCACCCGGGATCAGGTCGGAGAGCAGCCACCCGAATTGCTCCATCGCGAGGATCGCCATCCGGTGGGCGGTCGCCGCCCGCAGGTCGAAGCGACCGTCGTGCTCGCGGACGGCGTCCGCGAACTCCGCGCCGCCCGGCACCACGAGCAGCTGGTGGCGGGCGCCGGCCTCGCCGATAGTGCGGCACAGCGTCCGGAGCGCGCTGTCGCCCGACTCGCGCGCGAGCCCGCCGCCGACCTTGACGACGGTCAGCACCGCGGCCGCAGCCGGCCGGCGAGGAGCTCGGCGAGCGCGGCGGCGGGCGCCGCGTCGCGCTCGGCCGCGCTCCAGGGCAGCTCAACGATCGCGCGCCCTAGGCGCTCGGCGGCCTCGCGCGCCAGGAACGCCCCCGCGCCCAGCGGGGCCACGGGCGGGCCGCCGTCGAAGCGCGCGCTCACCCGGCGAACCACCGCCTCGATCTGGCGCACCTGGTCAGCGGCTAGGAACGCGGCGATTGCATCGATCTCCTCCGCGGCGAGCTGCTCGGCGTCGGCGCACACGAGCCGGGCAACGCGCTCGCGCGCGAACTCGACGGTCGCGGGTCGCCCGTCGGGGGTAGGGCACGTGTACGCGGCGGGCGCGAGGTGGCCGAGGATCAGGTGCACGTCGGCGCTGATCGCGAACAGCTCGGAGGCGACCGGGCACCAGCCGCCGCGCAGCGGCACCCGCTGCGCGATGGCCGCAAGGTTGGTGCGCAGCGCCCCGGTGTAGACGAGCTCGCCGGCCAGCAGCCGGTCCAGGTCGGTGCGGCCGGCGGCCGCGACCCGACCGGCGGAGATCGGAACGATGTCGGCGGTCGTGCTGCCGACGTCGATCACCAGGGCGTCCGGGTACACCTCAGCGACCGCGAGCGCGCTGGCCAGCCAGTTGGCGGCCGCAACCTCGTGCGCGCTCCCCCGCGCCTCCGCGAAGGGGACGACCTCACCGGCCGTCGTGAAGGCAAGCAGCTGCGGGCCGCCCAACGCCGCCTCCGCGGCGTCGAGTACGAATCCCACGCCCTCCCGCTTGGTGCGAAAGGCGTCCGAGAGCTCCGCGGTCGTGGTCAGCCCCACCGCGTCCACGGGCTCCGGCGCCACGCCCGCGACGACCTCGCGAAGCACGGCTGCGAGCGCCTTGCGGTCGCGCCAGACCTCGAACGGTCGCGAGACGGCGCGTCGTTCGCCCCCCTTCCGCCAGACCGCCTTGGTGTTGGCCCCGCCCACGTCGAGGCCGATCACGCCACCCATGCGCGACCCTGCCCGGCCATGCGAGTGATACCAGTCATCGATCTCAAGAGCGGAGCCGCCGTGCACGCGGTGCGCGGGGAGCGCGAACGCTATCGCGCTCTGCGCAGCAAGATCGTCGCCGGTTCCGACCCCGTCCAGGTGGCTCGCGCCGTCCGCGAAGCGCTCGGACTCGACGAGCTCTATGTCGCCGATCTCGACGCGATCGCGGGCGGTCCGGGACACCGTGAGGTCGTCGCCGCTCTGGCGCGCGAGGCGCGGGTGATGGTCGATGCCGGCGTCACCGAGGTCGCCGCGGTCCGACTGCTGCTCGAGCTGGGCGCGGCGCGCGTGGTGATCGGCACCGAGACGCTCGCGGACCAAGCTTCGCTCGAGCGGTTGCGGGCGGAGCTCCCGGACGCCCCGCTCGTGCTCAGCCTCGACCTTCGGGCGGGCCGCGTCCTCTCGCCCGACGCCGAGCTGTCCCGGCTCGGAGCGGCCGAGGCGCTGGCGCGGCTGGGCCCTTCCGGCGTGCGGGAGGTGATCGTCCTCGACCTCGCGCGCGTGGGGTCCGGTGTGGGTCCTGACGTCGCGCTGCTGCGTGAGCTCAGCGCCCGATTTCCCGAGCTCGAGCTGGTGGCCGGCGGCGGCGTGCGCGACCTGGCCGACCTGCGCGCCCTCGCCGAAGCCGGGGCAGCCGGCGCGCTCGTCGCCACCGCCTTACACGGCGGCGCGATCGGGCCTCAGGAGTTTCGCGCACTCGGGTGAGCGCGTGGACGTCACCCGACGACCGTCTCCAAGTGCTCTGCCAGCACAGCCGCCACGTCGACCCCCGTCGCGCGCTCCACGCCCTGCCAACCGGGGATGCCGTTGACCTCGAGCACGCAGTCGCGCCCGTCGGGCGCGGGAAGGAGGTCGACGCCGGCGTAGTCGGCGCCGAGGGCGGCCGCCGCCGCCACGCACAGGCGCTCGTGTTGGGCGTCGAGTCCCACGGGGTGCGCGCGACCACCGCGCGCGAGGTTCGTGCGCCAGCCATCGCCACTCCGCTCGATCGAGGCCACCACCCGCTCGCCGACGACCAGCGCTCGCACATCGCGGCCCGCGTGTGGCAGCGTCTGCTGCAGGTAGTACACGGCCCGCTCGAGCTCCAGCGCGCGGAACACCCGCTGCGCGACATCGGGATCGTCCACGCGCACCATGCCGAGTCCCATCGAGCCGAACAGCGGCTTGACGACCACGTCACCGCCGAGCTCGGCGAATGCCTCCATGGCGTCGGCGGGCCGCTCGCAGGCGATCGTGCGAGGTGTGGGCAGCCCGGCGCGCGCCAGCAGGGTCGAGGCGAGAAACTTGTCGACGGTCCGCTCGATCGCGTGCGCGCTGTTGACCGCGCGCACGCCGGCGGCGGCAAGCGCGTGCAGCACATCCACACGGAAGACGACCTGCTCGAGCGAGCCGCGCGGGATGCCCCGCACGAGCACGACGTCGTAGCCCTCGAGCGCGAGCTCGCGCCCCCGCACGGCCACCCCGTCCTCGATCCGGCCCACCAAGCGCGTCACGGGCGCGAAGGCGCACTCGTGGCCGCGCTCCGTCAGCGCGCGCTCAAGCCGACGAGCGTGCCAGCCGCCTGTCGAGCCGAGGATTGCGACGCGCAGGCGCCGCCCGCTCACCGGCGCCGCCTGGGCGGAAGAATGTGGGCCGGGATGCGCACGCTGCTGATCGACAACTACGACTCTTACACGTTCAACCTCTTCCACCTGCTGGGAGAGGTCAACGGCAGCGAGCCGGTGGTCGTGCGCAACGACGACCTCCCGTGGGAGGAGCTCGCCACCCTCGGTGCCGACAACGTGGTGATCTCGCCCGGCCCGGGCCGGCCCGAGCACACGCGCGACGTCGGGGTCTCGCTGGACGCGCTGCTGCGCGCCGAGGTACCGGTCCTCGGCGTCTGCCTCGGCCACCAGGCTCTCGCTCACGTGGCGGGCGGCACGGTCGAGCACGCGCCCGAGGTCATGCACGGGCGCCTGAGTGCGATCCACCACGACGCGAGCGTCCTCTTCGCCGGGATCCCGCAGGGCTTTCTCGCCGTGCGCTACCACTCGCTCGTCGTCGGCGCGGTACCCGCGGAGCTGCGGGTCAGCGCGTGGACGTCCGACGGGGTGATCATGGGGCTCGAGCACCGCGCCCGCCCGGTGTTCGGCGTGCAGTTCCATCCCGAGTCGGTGAGCACCGGGCACGGCCGTCGCATCCTCGAGAACTTCCGCGAGTTCACCCGCTCTCGCGGCGAAGGCGCGGCGCGCCGCGCCGCCCGGAGGCGGCCCCCGGCGCGGCTCGCCGCACACGCTATGCCCGCCGGCGCGCGCATCCACCATCGCCGGCTGGACACCTGGTGCGAGCCCGAGGCCGTGTTCCGGGAGCTCTACGCCGACCGCGACCACGCGATCTGGCTCGACAGCGCAAGCGCGGACCCGTTTCTGGCGCGCTTCTCGTTCGTCGGCGCGCCCGACGGCCCGCTCGGCCAGGTCGTGCGCTACGACGTCGAGACGCGGAATCTCGTCGTCGAGCGCGCCTCCGGGCGCGAGGTGCGGAGCGGGAGCGTGCTCGACTACTGCCGGGACGAGCTTGCGCGTCTGCGGACAGACGCACCCGAGCTGCCGTTCGACTTCACCTGCGGCTTCGCCGGCTACCTCGGATACGAGCTCAAGGCCGAGTGCGGCGGCCGGCCGGCGCATTCCTCGCCGCTGCCGGACGCCGCGCTCGTGCTCTGCGACCGGCTGATCGCCTTCGACCACCACGAGCGCCGGGTCCACCTGCTCGCGCTCGCAGACGCCGCCGGCGCGGGCGAGGCCGGCGCCTGGCTGACGACAACCGCCAGGCGGCTGCGCGAGATCGCCCATGAGCCTGCGCCGCTGCCTCCCCCCGTCGCGGCGCCCGGAACGCTTCGCTTCGAGCTGCACGACCCCCCCGAGGCGTACCTGGCCAACATCGCCGCCTGTCGGCGGGAGATCTTCGAGGGCGAGACCTACGAGGTCTGCCTGACGACCGAGCTTCGCAGCGACGCGAGCCTCGACCCCGTGGCCGCCTACCGCTCCCTGAGGGCCCGCAACCCGGCGCCCTTCGCGGCGCTCTTGCGGCTCGGCGATGTCTCGGTGCTGAGCTCCTCACCCGAGCGCTTCCTACGGGTCGACCGCCGCCGCGTGGTGGAGTCGCGCCCGATGAAGGGGACGACGGCGCGGGTGGCGGAGCCGTTCGAGGACGCCTGCCGGGCGGCGGTGCTCCGCCGCGACAAGAAGACACGCGCCGAGAACCTGATGATCGCCGACCTGGTCCGCAACGATCTGGGCCGAGTCTCCGCGCTGGGCACCGTCGGAGTCCCGGGCCTGATGGTCGTGGAGCCCTATGCCACGGTCCACCAGATGGTCACCGTGGTGCGCGGGCGACTGCGCGACGGCTCCGACGCGATCGACTGCGTGCGCGCGGCGTTCCCGCCCGGGTCGATGACCGGCGCGCCGAAGCTGCGGACGCTGGAGATCATCGACCGCGTCGAGGGCCGTCCGCGCGGCGTCTACTCCGGCGCGCTGGGGTTTTTCGCCGTCAACGGCACCGCCGACCTCAACGT
>Ga0126313_10002069_pt1 | contig 11021 bp, 10 predicted proteins | sample Plot105A_FD_89954 | JGI IMG/M metagenome (GOLD analysis project Ga0126313, IMG submission 89954) | Serpentine soil microbial communities from UC McLaughlin Reserve, CA, USA - Plot105A | ecosystem: Environmental > Terrestrial > Soil > Grasslands | place: USA: UC McLaughlin Reserve, Lake County... | reverse complement strand
GAGCCGGACGTGCGGACGCTGGCTCCGGTGACCGGGCTGGTCGAGCCGGTCGTGCGGACGCTGGCTCCCGTGACGGAGCTGGTCGAGCCGGTCGTGCGGGCGCTGGCTCCGGTGACGGAGCTGGTCGAGCCGGTCGTGCGGACGCTGGCTCCCGTGACGGAGCTGGTCGAGCCGGTGGTGCACACGCTGGCTCCGGTGACGCAGCTGCTCGAGCCGGTCGTGCGGACGCTCGCTCCGGTCACGCCGCTCGTCGAGCCGGTCTCGCCGGTGCCCCAGGTGCCCCAGCCGGTCATGCAGACCCGCGCCCCCGCCCCGACCGGCGCGCGGAGCTTGTGGACCGTGGATCCGTCCCTCCCGACCTCGCCACGGCCCGCCGGCCCGGTGAGCGCGTCCGTCCCCGCCCGCGCCGAGACCCCGCCCGTCCAGAGCCCGGTCACGCCCGACTCGGCCGCCCCCGGCACGCTGTCACGCCGCGACGCCGCCTCGCCCGGCCCGCGAGCGCAGGTGCGCGAACACAGCCTCCGGGCGCCGCATGACGCCACCAACCCGCCGTTCGTGGCAGCCGACCCGCCTCCGGCCACCGCGTCGGCGACCGCTCGGCAGCCCGCGCAAACGGCGGCTCAAGCCGCCGCTCCGGAAGCGCACGCTTCCGCGCCGGTACCCGACCCCGCCGGCGCCGCCGGCGGCAGCGCCGCTTCAGGAGCCGGCTCCTCGGCATTCGCTGGGGTCGCGGCCGCCCTTCTCTTGCTTCTCGTGATCGCCCCCTGCCTCCGGTACGGCAGGGTGGCGCTCGTGCCGGCCCACCGACGGCCGGTGCCCTTCATCTCGCTGCTCGAGCGACCCGGCTGAGCTCCTCCGGGAGTTCCGCCGCTGTCTGCCGGGGCCCCCGGCCCGGCGTCCTGATCGCTCGAACGCAAAGGAGACACGATGCAGTGCACAGGCATTGCGCCGGCGGCACGGTGTGCCGGGCTGTTCATCGCCCTGGTCTTCACTTTCGTGCCGGCGTCGCCTGCGGCGGCCGAGAGGGGAGAGCCCGGCGCGTCAGCGCGGCTGCTGAGCCCCTCGGCGGGATGGCACGGCCGCCCCATTCGACATCCGCACCGCCACCCCGTTCCGACGGCGTCGGCGGACCGTCGGCCCCGCGGATGGGACGCCGGTCCCGTCGCGCTCGGCGCCGGCACACATGATCCGTCCGGCTCGCGGCGCGTCCGCGAGGTCCAGCGGCGGCTCCGGAGCCTGGGGTACCGGCCAGGCCCGATCGACGGCATCTTCGGCGTCCGCACCCGGGCCGCCGTCGCCTGGTTCCAGATCAAGCACGGGTTCCCCGTGGACGGGCACGCGACGCTCGCCGTCGTCCGGCACCTGCGGGACCGCACGCGCGGTGGCGGCACCCGCGCCGAGAAGCCACCGGCCTGGGAGGCGTACCGCCAGCTGATCACGCCCCGCCCCGTCGCGGAGCAGCCGGCCAGCGACGCTCCGTCCGGGTTGTGGCTCGCCGCGTTCGTCCTGATGGCGTTCGCCATCGGGTTCGCCGGCGTCGCGCTGCTGCACCAGGTTCGCCGCTGGCCGGTACCGCCGCTGCCGTCGGCGGAGGCACCACGCGCACTCGGCTATGCCCGCATCGGATCGGCGACGCGCATGAAGGCGCACGCGACATCGATCGCGGCGCGCTGCGCCGACCACGGCATGGCGCTGACCGGCTTGATCACCGATGACGACGCCGACGACCGGCCGGCTCGCGACCGGCCCGGCCTGGACTACGCGCTCCGCCAGCTCGAGACCGGTGAGGCGGACTGCCTCGTCGTGGGCCGCATCGGCCATCTCACGCGATCGCCGGAGGAGTTCATGGAGCTCCTCGACGTGATGTCGGAGCGAGAGGCGGCGCTCATGGTCCTCAACGCCGAGCCGGGTCGGCGGACGGGCCGCTGGGCCGGCGGCGAGGGGGCCGCGCTGGGAAGGAGCCGGTTCGATGAGTGAGCCGCACGACCCGCGCGAGCCGGAGCACGCCGCGGACCCGGAGGTGCGCCGGATCACGTATGCCGCGTCGCGAATCGCCGACCACGCGGCGCGCGAGCTGTCGCTGCTCAAGCGCGCCCGGTGGGTACAGGATGGCCGTCGTGCGCGCGAGCTCGAGTACGAGGCCGGCGTTGCCCACCGGGACTCCGTCGCGCTGACCGAGGAGCACGGATTGGGCCGCTGAACGAGTACAGCCCCGCGTGTCAGGCTCTGCCGCCGAGCAACCGCGGAGCGTCCGCGACGGCCGTACGTGGCAGGAGCTGGCGGCGGGCTGAGCGCATCCGCCGCCGGCGCCAGCGCCGGCCGCTGCTGCGCGCCACGGGCCGGCGCTCCATCCGCCACTGCGCGATCGTCATGTCCGCCGGGATGTCGGCGGCCTCGAGCATGATCGCCTGCGCGAAGCTCGCCGGGTCGAGAGACGTGGCCATGCTGCGAGCTTCTTCCCCGAGCGCCGCGCGCGACAGCCCTCCTCGGGTGGAAACGCGCCACCCCGCGAAGCTACATGGGCTCAGACCGCCTTCAGGTTCGCCGACGGATGCAGGAGCGGCACGGCGCCCTTCCAGCCCGCGCGCAGCACCGCGACGAGCGAGGGCGGCGTGAGCAGCACCGCCTCGCCGGCCGCCCGGGGCGCCGGCTCGGCGTAGCCGGCCGGCGTCCAGCGCCGCAGCGCCGTCCCGCGCACCAGCCACGGTGCGGCGTCGCGCAGCACGAACGCGCCGTCCGGCAGCTCGTCGAGCGCGGCCGCGTGGTGCCGCTGCGCGCGGCCCGCGATCCGCTCGGCGTGCAGCTGCGCGTCCATGGCGTCGGCGCCCGCGGGCCCGGGGAACAGCTCCCCGAACCGCACGTAGTCCTCCCGCCGGCAGAGCGCGCACGGCCGGTGCCCGGCGGCGAACGCCGTCGCCTCGTCGAGGAAGAACAGCTCGGTGAACCGCCCCGGCTGCAGCAGCGGCCCGCGGTGCCAGCCGCGGAACCGCAGCCGGCACGCGATCCAGCGCCTGGTCGCGTAGCGCCGCCGGATCCGCCCGTCGGCGTCGTGCAGGCAGCCGCGGTTGCCGTAGACGAGCCCGCGCGCCGGATCGGCGATCAGCTCGCTCTGCGGCGTGACGCGATTCTGCAGCGGCATCGCGCGAACCTTAAAGAGGGACTGTCCCGCTTCCGGTTCCGTAGGGTCCCGCGCATGGAGAGGTACATCTGCAAGACGTGCGGGACGCAGTTCCCGGACGCCGACTCCCCGCCGCCGTCCTGTCCCATCTGCACCGACTGGCGCCAGTACGTCCCGGCGGCCACCGGGCAGCAGTGGACGACGCTGGCCGAGCTCGCCTCCGATCACGAGAACACGATCCGCGAGCAGGGCGAGCTCGTCGGCATCGGGACCACGCCGTCGTTCGCGATCGGCCAGCGCGCGCTGCTCGTCCCGTTCGGCGACGGCAACCTGCTGTGGGACTGCATCACGCTGCTCGACGACGCGACCGCGGCGGAGGTCGAGCGCCGCGGCGGGCTCGACGCGATCGCGATCTCCCACCCGCACTACTACTCGTGCATGGTCGAGTGGGCGCACCGCTTCGACTGCCCCATCCACCTGCACGCCGCCGACGCGGAATGGGTCATGCGGTCCGATCCCGCGATCTCGTTCTGGGAGGGGGAGCGGCTCGCGCTCGGCCACGACCTCACGCTCATCCGCGGTGGCGGGCACTTCGAGGGCGGCACGATCCTGCACCGTCCGGGGGCGATCCTCGTCGGCGACATCATCCAGGTGATCCCGGACCGCTCCCACGTCGGCTTCATGTGGAGCTACCCCAACCTCGTCCCGCTGCCCGACGCGGAGGTCCAGCGCATCGCGGCGGCCGTCGAGCCGTTCGACTACGACGCGATCTACGGCGCCTGGTGGGACGCGATCATCCCGGAGGACGGGCCGGCGATCGTCCGGCGCTCGGGGGACCGCTACTCGCGAGCGCTGCGAGGCGAGCTGTGAGCCGCGAGTGGCGGCGGGACGTGTCCGGCGTCGCGGCCGCCCGCGCGACGACCGCGCGCTGGCCGACCACGAGCGTCGCGCGGCGCGCCCGCGTCATCGCCGTGTAGAGCATCTCCCGCCGCAGGAAGAACGCGCCGGCCGCGCTGTGGGCGATCACCACCGCCACCGGCAGCTCGATCCCCTGGCCCTTGTGCACGGAGCACGCGTAGGCGAGCTGCAGCCGCGGCGCCTCGTCCTCGGGCAGCCGGATGATCGCGCCGTCGGCCTCGACCTCGAGCACCTCGGCGTCCTCGCGGTGCTCGAGCAGCCGCAGGATCGTGCCGTTCATGAGTCCCAGCTCGTGCAGGTTGCGGCCGGAGAGCATGAGCTTGTCGCCGATCCGCAGGCGGCCGCCGAGCACGGGGCGGCCGCCGGGGTTGAGCGCCTCGCGGAGGCGGGCGTTGAGCGCGTCGATCCCGAGCGCGCCCTTGTAGACCGGCGCGAACACCTGGATGTCGGCGAGCGGGTCGATCCCGTAGTGGCCGGGGAGCCGCTCGCTGACGAGCGAGACGACCTCGTCGAGCGCCGCCCGCGGGTCGGCGCGCTCGATCAGGAAGAGGTCGCGGGTGAGTCCCTCCGCCGGCTCGAACGCGGGCGCGTCGCCGTGGCGGACGGCGTGGGCGCCGCGGACGATCATGCTCCCGGCCGCCTGGCGGAAGATGTGGGTGAGCTCGGCGACCGGCACGGCCTTGGCCTCGACCAGCTCGGCGAACGGCTTGCCGGCGCCGACGGGGGCGAGCTGGTCGGCGTCGCCGACGAGCACGACGTGCGTCCGGCCGCCGACCGCGCGCAGCAGCGTGACGAGCAGCTCGAGGTTGGCCATTGACGTCTCGTCGACGATCAGCAGGTCGACGCCGAGGTCGTCCACCGTCGGGCCCTGGCCGGGGATCCAGCCGAGCGCCGAGTGGATCGTGGTGGCGTCGGCGCCCGTCGACTCCTCCATCCGCCGCGCCGCGCGGCCGGTGGGCGCGACGAGCGCGATCGAGCGCTTCTGCGCCTTCGCCGCGGCGCAGATCAGGCGGATCGTCGCCGTCTTGCCGGTGCCGGGCCCGCCGGTGACGATCGAGAGTCGCGACGCGAACGCCGCCCGCACCGCCTCCGCCTGCTCGGGCGCCGGGACGAGGTCGCCCGCGGACGCGCGGGCGGGCTCGAGCGCCGGCTTGCTCGCCGCGAGCTGCCGGACCTGCCCGGCGAGCTCGGCCTCGAGCGCGGCCGTCGCGGGCCGGTAGGCCCATACGGCGCCCGCCACGTCGACGTCGAGCACCAGCTCGCCGTGCTCCTCCATCTGGCGGAGCTGCGCGGCGGACGGCGCGGCGCCGAGCAGCGCGCCCGCCTTCGTCGCGAGCTCCGCGACCGGCAGGCAGGTGGAGCCGTCCTTCTCGGCCTCGGCGAGCACGTGGACGACGCCGGCGCGGGCGCGCGCGGGCGAGTCGGCGGGCACGCCGCCGGAGCGCGCGATCGTGTCGGCCGTGTGGAAGCCGACGCCGAACACGCTCGTCAGCTCGTACGGGCGCTCGCGCACGATGTGGTGGGCGCGGTCGCCGTAGTGCTTCGCGATGCGCGGGACCAGCCAGCCCAGCCCGTGCGGCGCGAGCAGCAGGTGCAGCGCGCGGGTGGAGCGCAGCCCGTTCCACGACCGGATCGCCTCGTTGGCGCGCCGCGGGCTCAGGCCGGCGAAGCGGAACGCGGCATGCGGATCGCGGTCGATCGCGTCCAGGACGCCGTCGCCGTGACGCTGGAGCAGCCGTCCGGCGCGTCCGGGGCCGATGTGCTTGACCCGCTCCAGGTAGGCCAGCAGCGCGGCGTCGCCGGCCGGGGCGAGCGGCTCGGCCGTCGCCACCTTCACCTGCATCCCGAAGCGCCGGTCGTCCTGCCAGGTGCCGGCGATCCGCACGCGCTCGCGCTCCTCCAGGTGCGCGATCGTCCCGACGAGCACGACGTCGTCGCCGTCGCGGTCGGCGTCGATCACGGCGAAGCCCGACTCCTCGCTCGACCACCGGCGCCGGCGGATGAGCACCTCGCCCTCGAACGGCGTGCCGGGTGTGCCCTCGATCATCGGTGGGCCGGAACGTACCTCACGTCACCCGCTCTGAGCGTACGCCGGGCGGGGCGCGGCGACGCCCTCCCGGCCTGCGAGGAGCGCGAGCCCGCCGAGCGCGATCGCCAACGGGATCGCGCCCGCCAGCCCGAGCGCCACCTGCGACCCGGCAAGACCGACCAGCACGCCGCCGGCCGCCAGCGCGCCCATCTCCGCCCCGTTGCGCGCCGCGTTGTAGGACGCGAACACCCGGCCGCGCATCGCGTCGGGGACGCTCTCGTGGATCAGCGTGCGCAGCAGGACGTTCTTGACGCCGTGCGCGGCGCCGCCGACGAGGAAGCCGGCGAGCGCCAGCGCCATCGTCGCCCCGACGGCTGCGCCGAGCATCCCGGCGCCCTGGAGCGCGATGCCCAGCAGCGCGCCGGCCGCGAGCCAGCGCCTCGGCACCCGCCGCGCGATCCCGATCGCGCCGGCCACCATCCCGAGCGTCCAGGCCGACATGAGCAAGCCGAAGCCGGCAGAGCCGGCGTCGAGCACCTCGGTGGCGAAGAAGACGTCCGCGGTGATCGAGATCGTGAAGAAGAGCAGGGCCGCGATCGCCGCGGCGAGCGTGATCGCCAGCGCGCGGTCCCGCCTGAGGATGGCGAGGCATGCGCGACGCTCCCTGCGCTCGCCGGACGGGCCCGCGTGGGCGGGGGCGCGGCGCGCGTGCAGCGCCATGCCGGCGGCGGCCACGGCGGCGAACGAGGCCGCGTCGAGCAGCAGTCCCGCGCGCGTCAGCCCGGCCGCCGCGAGCGCTCCGCCCAGGAGCGGCCCGGCCGTCATGCCGAGGTAGCGTGCCGCCTCGACGTGCCCGTTCGCCTCGGCGACCCGGTCCTCGCCCGCGGCGGCCGGCACCAGCGCGAACTCCGCCGGCGAGCTCACCGCGGCGCCCGCCCCGAGCAGCGCGCACAGCGCGAGCAGCACGGGGAGCGAGCCGGTCGCGCACGCCATCCCGGCGACGACCGCCGCCTGCGCGAGCGAGACGGCGATCAGCAGCCCCCGGTTCTCGCGGCGATCCACGATCCGGCCGGCCACACCGCCGAGCACGACGACGGGGCCCCACAGGCAGACGAACACCGCCGAGGTCGCGAACGCGGATCCGGTCGCCGCGCCGACGTGCAGCGCGAGCAGTACCCACAGCACCGTGTCGCCGGCGGCCGACAGGCCGACGGCACCGACGATCAGGCGAACGTCGCGGATGCGGAGGATCGAGGCCACGCACTGACAACGTCTGGCGGCGCGGCGTATTCCGCGGCACCGCGCTTGCGACGGTTGACCGGCACCGTGCGCGGGGGTACCGTCGGGCAAGGAGGTAGGCCATGGAGAGCTCTGACTCGAGCCTGATCGGACCGGACGAGACCGCATATCGGCTCGAGCTCACGCCCGGCGAGCTGAAGGTGACCTACACGGCGCTCAAGGCGCTGATGAACGACTTCGGGCACGACGAGTACGACGTGCAGCGGATCGTCCGCTCGGTGATCGACAAGCTGCCCCCGCCGGAGTCGATCGAGTCGATCGACCTCCGCCTCCCGCGCGGCCGCCCGCGGCTGTAGGTACCGTCGCGGGCTTGCCGCTCGACGTCATCACCGGCGCGACGCCGGACGATCCGCTGCTCGATATCGCGCTGACGCACGCGCTGCTGCGCGCGGTGGCCGACGGAGCGCGGCCGCCCGCGCTGCGGATCTTCCGCCCGGGGCCGACGCTCGCGTTCGGCCGGCTGGACGTGCACCTGCCCGGGTTCGGCGCGGCGTCCGCCGTCGCGCGGCGCCACGGGTACGTGCCGGTCGTGCGCTCGGCCGGCGGGCACGCCGCCGTCTACGACGAGCAGTGCCTCGTGGTCGAGCAGGTCACGCGCGAGGAGGACGTGACCGCGGGACTGCAGGCGCGCTTCGAGGCGCAGTCCGCGCTGCTCCGCGACGTGCTGGCCGGGCTGGGCGCCGACGCGCGGATCGGCGAGCTCGCCGGCGAGTACTGCGCGGGCGCGCACAGCATCAACCTCTCCGGGCGGGTCAAGGTCGCCGGCATCGCCCAGCGGGCCATCCGGCACGGCGCGCTCACCACCGCCGTGGTCGTCGTCGGCGGCGGGGAGCGCCTGCGCTCCGTGATCCGCGAGGTGTACGGAGCGCTCGGGCTCGACGTCGACCCGACGACGGCCGGCGCGCTCGACGACGAGCTGCCGGGCGTCCGGGTCGATCGCGTCGCGCACGTCGTCGCGGAGGCGTACGCGGCAGACGCGCTGCTGCAGCCGGCGGGCATCGACGCGGATCTGCTCGCCGCGGCGCGCTCGCTCGCGCCCCGCCACGCGCCGCCGGACGGCCTCAGCCGCTGACGTGCGCGATGCCCTGCTCGCGCGTCTCGACGACGTCGAGGCACTGCGGCAGGCCGGCGATCTCGAACACCATCCGGATGTAGGAGTCGGGGTCGACGACGACGGCGAGCCGCCCCTCGTCGCCCAGCTGCCGCGCGACCTGGAGCAGCGCCGCGACGGCGATCGAGTCCAGGAAGAACAGGGGGCGCAGGTCGATGACCAGCTGCCGCATGCCGGTGGCGAGCGCCGCGTTGAGCGCGTCCCTGACCGGCGGGATCGTGGCGATGTCGAGCTCGCCCGCGACGGTGACGACGAGGCCGTTCGGCTCGAACGGCTCCTCCTCGAAGTGGAAGTCCACGGGTTCGGCGATCGGGCGGATGGGAGGCTGGGAGCGAGACACGGCCATGGCTGCTTCCTGTTTCGTCACATGCGCAGCGCAGCTTGATAGGGCGCTCAGCCCAGTCGGCGGGTGACGATGTAGCGCTTGCCCCAGTACGGGCCGGTGATCGTGTGCTCGGCCACGCCGCTCGAAGACGTCGCCGAGATCGCGGTCGTCGGGCTCGTCGCGACGCCCACGTGCGACGGTCCGGAGCCGTCGGTGTCCCAGAACACGAGATCGCCCGGCTGGATCGACGCACGATCGACCGGCGAGCCCATCCCGACCTGGCCGTAGGTCGTGCGCGGGAGCGAGATCCCGACCGAGCGGAACGCCCAGACGGTGAGGCCGGAGCAGTCCCAGCGATCCGGCCCGTTGCCGCCCCAGGCGTACGGCTTGCCGAGCTGCGAGCGGACCGCGCTCAGCACGGCGGACGCGCCGGAGAACGGGGCGTCCTCGCCGAGCGTCATGTCCGTCGGCAGGCCGAGCGAGCCGAGCGTCTGGGGCCCGGCGACCCCGTCCACGAGCAGCCCGTGCGACTGCTGGTACGCGCGCACCGCGGCGCGGGTGATCGGGCCGTACTCGCCGTCCGCGGCGACGCCGAGCAGCCGCTGCAGCGCCATCGTCACCGACTCCCCAGCCTGCATCCCGCCGCCGCCGGTCCCGAGCGCAGCGCGCGTGGCGGGGCCGATCACGCCGTCGACGGCGAGGCCACGGGCAGCCTGGAACGCGCGCACGGCGCGCTGCGTCTGCGGACCGAAGATCCCGTCCGCGGCGATGCCGAGCGCGCGCTGGGCGGCGGCGACGGCCGAGCCGCGGCTCCCGCGCTCGAGGTTCGCGGTGGCTATGCCGGTGGTGTCCTGCGCCGACGCCAGCTCGGACGCGGGGACCACGACCACAGTGGCGAGCAGCGCGGCCGAGACCGCCCGCACGGGCAGCCCGGTGCGCCGCTCGGCCAGCGCACGCCGGCGGCGCGACCGCTCGAGCGACCGCTCCCACAGCTCGAAGCAGCCCAGGTCCCTCCTGCCCGGCGGCAGGGCGCGGATCGCCCAGCCGTCGTCGTACAGCGCGACAGCGCCCATGATCGTCACTCCCCTCGTCCGGGGCTCCCGTTCCTCGGACGATCACACCAGACCGCTCAGACGGATCCGTACTGCTCCATCGCGTAGCCGAGGAGCCCGCACGCGTCGAGCCGCTCGGCCGGCGCGCGGAAGGTGACCTGCACGACGCCGGGGTGGCGGCCGATCTCGATCGCCCCGGAGATCGTCGCCCGGTTCATCACCTCGGGCACGGTCATGTCGAGCAGCTCCGCCGCGCGGACCAGCCCGTTGTCGGTCGCGGAGTTCAGGTCGGGGCCGGTGCCGATCACGCTGACCGGGAGCGACTCCTCCAGCGCGCTCATCCCGTGGCGGCGCGCGAGCGCCAGCGCCTGCGCGCGCTCGTCCGCCGACAGCGGCCTGGCGAGGTACGGCAGGTCCTCGGCGACCGGGAACAGCACCGGTCCGTCGATCCCGAGCCCCTTCAGCACCTCGACCTGCAGCGTCACGGTGCCCGACACGTCCGCCGTGTGCCCGGCGATCTCCCCATCGCCCTGCAGTGCGTGCATGTCGCCGAGGTACACACCGCCGCCGGGCACCTTGACCGGACAGACGAGCACGGCGCCGGCCCGCACCGCGTCGACGTCGAGGTGCCCGTCGGTCTTGTGCCGCTGCAGCTCCTGCGCGTCCATCGCGTAGCGATGCGGCGCGCCGACCAGGAACGCGCCGAAGTCCCCGGCGTTGTGCGAGTCGGGGATCGTCGCCGACGGCGAGGTGCCGAGCTGGCCGAGGAACGGCCGCAGCCGCGTCGCGAGGGCGACGATGTCGTGCGGCGCGAACGTGAGGATCGGGTTCTGCATCGAGTGCTCCGGCAGCGCCGCGGCGCGCGCGGCGTCGCGGGCGAGCGCCTCCGCCTGCTCGGCGGGCAGCGTCACGCCGACCTGGCGGCGCTCGTCGAACGCGATCGTGTAGCCGTTGGTGAACGTGAACGGCGTCGCGTCGGCGCCGCACGTCGCGCAGCGCACGGCACCCGCGCCGATGCCTTCCAGCCGCGTCTCGGGCCACTCCGTCCCGCATTCGGCGCACACCGCCGCGCAGTACGGGTCGCCGTTGAAGCGGCCCTCCATCGCCTGGTCGTTGCCCGACGCGGTCGCGGTCGAGGTCACCGCGATGTCCTTGATCCGGACCGCGAT
>Ga0126313_10002068_pt1 | contig 11023 bp, 12 predicted proteins | sample Plot105A_FD_89954 | JGI IMG/M metagenome (GOLD analysis project Ga0126313, IMG submission 89954) | Serpentine soil microbial communities from UC McLaughlin Reserve, CA, USA - Plot105A | ecosystem: Environmental > Terrestrial > Soil > Grasslands | place: USA: UC McLaughlin Reserve, Lake County... | reverse complement strand
GGGCCGAGCGTCACCTTGACCGCGTTCGCGACGGCGTCGACGCCCTGCTCGAGCGCCTTGCGCGCGTCGACGTCGTACTTGAGTTCCTTGTGTGCCATGTGTGTCTGTGCCTCTTTCTAGCCCTGGACCTTGGCGAGCACGTCGCTCTCGCGGAGGACGAGCAGATCCTCGCCGTCGACCTTGATCTCCGTGCCGCCGTACTTCGAGTAGAGGACCTCGTCGCCTTCGGCGACGTCGAGCGGGATGCGCTTCTCGCCCTCCTCGTCCCACTTGCCCTCGCCGACGGCGAGGACCTTGCCCTTCTGGGGCTTCTCCTTCGCGGTATCGGGGAGGACGATCCCGGATGCGGTCGTCTCCTCCTCCTCGACCGCCTTGACGATCAGACGATCGCCGAGTGGCTTGAGCTTCATGTGGTGGAACCCTCCGTTGACTTCTCTTGGCACTCTCGAACCGAGAGTGCCAACGACTGGGCCAGGATTCTAGGACGGCTTGCCGATTCGTCAAGGCAATCCTTGGCACTCAGCTGACAAGAGTGCCAGCACGTGCCCTGGGGTCCAGACCTTGTCAACCCGGCGGGCGTTCCTGCCGATCATCTCCGGCACATGCGCACGATCGGATTTCGCAGCAACATCCTCTTCGCGATCGCCGCCGCGGTCGGCGTCGTCGCGTCCCTCGGCCGGCCCTGGTACGGGCGCGCGGCCGATCCGACCGACGCCCGGATGGAGGACCTCTTCAACGGCATCGGGCGGGCGTTCACGGAGTCGGGCGGGACGAGCGGATGGGACGCGCTCAAGACCGCCGACACGGTGATCGCGGGTCTCGCCGTCGCGACCGTGGCGCTGCTGGTCCTCGCGCTGGCGCCCGCGATCCAACGCTACGTCCAGAGACTGGCGCGCTGGACGGCGCTGGCGGCGTTCGGCGTCGTGCTGGTCAAGCTGATCGACGAGCCCGGCGCGAACTCGCTCAACGAGCCGCGCCACGGCGTGCTGATCGCGCTCACCGCCTCGGCCGTCCTGCTCGCGAGCACCTTCACGGTCGCCGCGGCGCCCTCGCGCAAGCGCACGCCGGTGAAGACCTACACGCCGCCGCCCGCCCCGAGCTACGCGCCGGACTCGAGCTACGGGCCGCCGCAGTACTAGCGCCCAGGGCTAGTACTGCGGCGAGCACGAAGCCGAGCTCGAAGCCCGCGACCTGGGCATCCGCCCCGCCGCCTAGAGCCGCGCTGCGCGCCGCGGCGAGCGGGACGATGACGGCCAGGCCCAGCGCGGTGCCGAGCTGAGCGCTCGTTGCGAGCAGCCCGGAGGCGAGGCCCTGCGCGGAGCCGTCGACCGCCGCCGTGCCGCGTGCGGTGGAGGCGACCGAGGCCACGCCGAGGCCGCCGCCGAGCAGCACGAAACCGCCGACCAGCGAGGGGAGCGGCGGCGCTTCGGGAGCGATCGCGCAGAGGGCCAGCGCGCCGGCGGCGACCGCGACCAGCCCGCCGGACATCGCCCACCGCTCGCCGGCCGCAGCGACGACGCGCGGGCCCGCGAGCGAGCCGGCGACGACCGCGAGGTTGAACGGCGGGAAGAGCAGGCCGGCCGCCGCTGGCCCGAGGCCGACCACGTCTTGCGCGTGCAGGATGCAGAGGAACATCGGCGGCGTCGTCGCCGCCGTCAGCACCGCGGCGACGGCGTTGGCGCTCGCCACGCCGGGACGGCCCAGCAGCCCCCGATCGAGCAGCGGGTCCGCCGCGCGGGCCTCCAGGAACGCGAAGCCGGCCAGCAGCGCCACCGCCGCCGCCAGCGCTGCGAGCGTCGCGGCCGCTACGGGCCCGCGCTCGGCGGCGAGCGTGAGGGCGAGCACCAGCGCGGCGAGGCCGGCGGTCGCGATCGCGGCGCCGGCGACGTCGGCGCGGGCTCCGGCGTGGTGGCGGCACTCGATCAGGACTCGCGGCGCGAGCGCCGCCGCGGCAGCGCACACCGGCACGTTGACGAGGAACACCCAGCGCCAGTCGAGCAGGCCGCTCAGCAGGCCGCCCAGCAGCCAGCCGCTCGCGCCGCCGCCGGCGGCAGCCGCCGTCCACCAGCCGAGCGCGCGCGAGCGCCCCGGCTCCTCCCGCCGCGCGGCCGTCAGGAGCGCGAGCGCCGCGGGCGCGACGAGCGCCGCGCCGACGCCCTGCACCGCGCGCGCGCCCAGCAAGGCGGCGCCGCTCGGTGCCACGGCGCACGCGAGCGACGCGAGCGCGAAGAGCCCCAGGCCCGCGGCGAACGCCCGCCGCCGCCCGACGCGGTCGGCGAGCCGGCCGGCGGCGAGCAGGCAGCCGCCGAACGTCAGCGTGTACGCGGTCACCACCCAGCCCAGCGCGGTCGTCGAGAAGCCGAGGTCGGCCTGGATCGCGGGCAGCGCGATCGCGACGATCGTCACGTCGAGGACGACGACGAACTGGGCCACGCATGGCAGGGCGACCACCATCCGCGGGAGCGTCCCCGCGTCGTGTTACCATCAAACGTGCATATGCCGGAAACACAACCTCCGACGGCCGCCACGATGCGGCTCGACGGCGGCCATCCCGCGCTCGACCTGGTCAACACCGTCTACGGCCAGCCCGGCGAGCCGCCCGAGCACGACGTGCTCGCAACTCCAGCCGACCTGACGACGTTCGTGCGCCGCGCCGGAGTGGGCGCGGACGGCGCGCAGGCGACCCCCGCCGCGCTGCATGCCGCGCGCGCGCTGCGCGCGGCGCTCGACGCGATCCTGGAGGCGCGCCTCGCGGGCGAGCCCCCACCGCCGGCGGCGTCGTCCGCGCTCGAGGAGGCCGGCCGCGCGGCGCTCGCCGCCGGGCGGCTGGCGGAGAGCGGCGGCGCGATCGCGTGGAGCTGGCCGCCCGGCGACCCGCACGCGGCGGTGCACCGGCTCGCGCTCGCCGCGCTCGAGCTGCTCGCGAGTGCGGACGATCTCGCCCGCCTCCGCCGCTGCGCCGGCTGCTGCTGGTTCTTCCTCGATCGCTCGCGCGGCTCCGGCCGCCGCTGGTGCTCGATGGCCGACTGCGGGACCCAGGCCAAGAAGCGCCGCTACGTCGCGCGCCGGCGCGAGCGGCGGCGCACTTAGCTTAGTTCTGCGCCCCGCCGACCCCGCGCAGGCGGTCCTGGAGGTCGGGCGGGTTCTCGACGATCTGCGAGAAGCGCACAACCGTGACCGTGTCCTCGAGCGAGACCTCGCGATCGTAGATCTGCTGGAGGAAGTTGACGAGCTCCTCGGTGCGCCGGAACTCGGGGTTGTCGTGCTCTATGTCGCGCGGGGAGAGCTCCTTGACCCGCTTGACCTCGACGTTGTCGATCACCGCGTGGAAGAGCTTCTCGCGGGGTGAGTACTGACGCCCGACGGTGACCAGCACGACCTGGTTCTTGCGGTACTTGTGGCGCTTGTCGCCGAGCCGGATCGTCGCCGTCTTGCGGCCGCGCTTCATCTGGTCCGCGAATACGGTCGAGAAGAAGTTCAGGACCTGCATCGAGGCGGCACCCTATCCGTTTGCAGCGAGGATCGACAATGCCCTCGCGATCATTGCCCGCTCGCCCGGATAGCTGAGCCGGCGGCGCGCCTCCTCCAGCGGCATCCAGCGGGCGTCGTCGACCTCGTGGTCGTGGTCGGCCGTATCGCCGGCCTCGAACTCGCACAGGTAGAAGTGCACGGTCTTGTCGATCCAGCGCCCGCCGCGGCGGTAGCGGTAGTCGACCTGCCCGAGCCGGTCGCGCACGCGCGCGACGATGCCCGTCTCCTCGCGCACCTCGCGCGCGGCGGTCTGCTCGGGGCTCTCGCCGGCGTTGCGCCCGCCCTTCGGCAGCCCGAGCACGCGCCGGCGCCCGCGCGGGACGATCACCATCACGTCGCCGTCGCGCACGACCACCCCGCCGTAGGAGACCTCGTGCTCAGTAGACATAGCCGTCGAGCGCGGCCGGGTCGTGCACGGTCAGCCGCCCGCGGCCCTGCGTGATCACGCCGGCGCGCTCCAGCACCGCGAGGAAGCGGCTCGCCGACTCGCGCGAGGAACCGGCGAGCTTCGCGACGTCCGCCTGGGTCGCGGTGATCGTGACGTCGCGCTCGCCGGCGCCGTCCCTGCGCGCCTGCTCGACGAGCTGCGAGAGCACCGTCGCGACGCGGCTCTGCACGGTCTGGAACGACTGCCGCGCCAGCCGCTCGTTGGCCGCGCGCAGGCGCCGCGCGAGCGCGACCGCGAGCTTGACCGCGATGTCTGCGTGGTCGCGCATCAGGCGGCGCATGTCGCTGCCGAGGATGGCGAGCACCGTGAGGTTCTCCGTGGCCTCGACGCTGGCCGACCGCAGCTCGTCGTCGAACATCGCGAGCTCGCCGAAGATGTCGCCCGGGCCGAACGTCGCGAGCGTGATCTGGCGCCCGCCGGCGTACTCGCGGATCGCGCGGGCGCGGCCGCCGCGCACCACGTAGCAGGTGTTGGAGCCGTCGCCCTCGAGGAACACCGACTCGCCCGCGGCGAAGCTCCTCGGCACGGCGACGGCCGCGACTGCCCCGAGCTCGGCCGCGCCGAGCTGCTCGAACGCGGGCACGCGCCCCAGCAGCGCTGCGATGTCGTCGCCCATCGGCGCAGGCATACCACACCGATGGGGCGGACGACGCGGGCCTTTGTCCCCGCGCCGTCAGACGGCGTCGAGCGCCTGCTCGCGGCGGCGGCGGCGCGTCCAGCGCGCCGCGATCGCGGCGAGCCCCGCCAGCAGCGCCAGCGGCAGCAGGACGGCCAGGACGATCAGGGCCACTCCGGCCGCCACCTCGAGCACGCGCAGCGCATCCCTGGCCGCGTCGCCCGGCGTCCAGTCGTCGTCGCTGCCGCCGCCGGCCGCGCCCACGCCGCGATCGGCGACGAGCGTCACCGAGACGGTCGAGAACGCGGCGCGGTTGTCGACGCGCCGCAGGCCGGCGCGGGCCGCCTGGATCTCGCGCGCGACGATGTCGAGGCGCCTGCGGATCGACTCCGTCTCGGTCGGCGTGTCGGCCTCGCCGAGCTGGCGCAGGAGGCTCTTGCGCTCGGTGCGCGCGTCCTTGAGGCGGCTGCGCGCCGAGACGACCTCCGCGGTGATGTCCTGCTGGCTCTGCGCCCGCTCGCGCACGTTCGCCAGCCGGGAGAGGGCGGCCATCGCCGCGTCGAGGTTGCGCGTTGGGATGCGCAGCTGGAAGTAGCCTTCGCCGCCGCCCGGCGACGCGCTGACCTTCGAGGAGACGACGAACCCGCCCTGCCGGCGCGTCTCCTCCTGGATCCGGGCGCTCACGGTGTCGATGTCGCGCGGGCGCGCGGCCAGCGTCAGCGAGGCCGAGCGCTCCACCTTGCGCACGTTGCGCCGATCGCTGCCGGGCGAGCCGCGAGCGGGCACCGGCGGCACGCTGTCCGGCGGCAGCGGCTCGGCGGAGTCGGTCGCGGCCTGGGGCGCGGCGGCGGCTGCACCACCCGCCGAGTCGCTCGCCGAAGAGCGGGCGCTCTCCGCGGCGCCGCCGCCACCGCCGGCCGCGGCGCCGCCGCTCGCCTCCTGGGCGGCGCTCATGCTGCCGGCGCTGCCGCCCGTCTCGTCGTCGCCGCTCGGCGCGACGATGACGATCGCCGCCACGAACAGCACCGCCGTGGCGCTCCCGATCGCGGGCGCGCTCAGCAGCACGCTCCACCAGCGGCGACCCGATCTCGTCGCGCGAGTGGAGCGCGGGTCCTCCTCGGAGAACCCGCGCTCCATGCGCTCGTCCAGGGAGCGGCCGAAGCTCTCGCTCGGCCGCGGGCGCTCATCGCGGAGCGTCAGGGCGAGCTCGCCCAGCTCGGTCAGGTCCGGCGCCACGCGGCGGCCGGCGAGCGCATCGTCGAGGGCGGCGAGCTCGCGCTCGATCTCAGGAGTCAGTTCAGGCATGCTCGACGGCCTCCCGGAGCTTTGTCATGGCGCGGTGCAGCTGCGTGCCGGCGTTGGAGACGCTGACGCCGAGCACGGCGGCGATCTCGGAGTTGTCCAGGCCCGCGTGGAACTTGAGCGCGATCAGCTCCCGCTCGCGGCCCTCGAGCCGGGCGAGCGCCACCCGCACGGCGGCGCGGCGCAGGGCGGCCTCGGCGGCGTCCTCGGGCGGAGCAGCCTCGACGTCGGCGGGCTCGGCGGCGAGCGCGGCGGAGCGCTTGCGCCGGCGCAGCTCGTCCAGCGCGGCGTTGCGGGCGATTCCGAACAGCCACGCGCGCTCGGAGCCGCGGGCCGCCTTGTACGTGCGCTGCTTGCGGTAGGCGCGCTCGAACGCCGCGGCCGTGACGTCCTCGGCCGCCGCGCGATCGCGCAGCAGCGTCGCCGCATAGGCGTAGACGTCGTCGCGCGTCGCGCGGTAGAGCGCCTCGAAGTCCAGCGCCGGGCTGGACGTCCGCATCTGGATCGGGGCGGTCAAGGTACTGGTCACATCCGGTACTACGACGGTGCGCGCAATCCATCACACGCGCTCGTGCGCCCGCAAACTCCGCAACCGGCGCGCGGCTCGGCTGTTCAGGCAGGCAGATGCGCAGAGCGCTGATCATCCCGCTGACCGCGGCCGCGCTCGCCGCCGCGCCCCCCGCCGACGGCGAGTCCGCCGGCAAGCGAGCCGTCCCCGAGCCGTGGGCGACCGTCAATGTGTGCGACACACTGGAGCGCCCGAACCAGATCGGGATACGCGGCAGCATGCCGGGGCTCGCCCGCCGGACGCGCATGTTCATGCGCTTCCGCGTGCAGTACAAGACGCTCGAGGGCGAGTGGCGCACGGTCACGAGCGACGTCGCCGACTCCGGCTGGCGCAGCGTGGCGGCGGGCCGGCGCGGCGAGCACGACGCCGGCTGGACGTTCGAGTTCAAGCCCCCGGCCACGGGTGGTGCGCACATCCTGCGCGGGCTCGTCTCGTTCGAGTGGCGGCGGCTCGGGCGCGTCGTGATGCGCGACCGCAGCGTGACCGAGGACGGTCACCCCGGCACGACCGGCGCCGACCCGCCGGACTTCAGCGCGGCGACGTGCGCGATCGCCTGAGCTGCCGAGCGCCGAACAGCCGTGGGTCGTTCGTGATCACGCCCGTGACGCCGAGCTCCTCCAGCGCGCGGATGCGGGCGGCGTCGTCGACGGTCCAGACAAAGACCTCGCCGCCCGCCTCGCGGAGCGTGCGCACGAGCCGCGGGGTCACGAGCCGCCAGTGCGCCATCAGCGCGTCGCAGCGGCCGGCGCGCACGTGCGCGGCCGCGATGCCCGGCAGGCGCCGGCGGACGTGGAGCAGCAGGCCGAACGCCGGCACCTTCGTCAGCGCCGAGGAGGCGTAGTCGCGCTTCACGCGCGGCACCGACCAGCCGAGCCGCAGCCGCGGCTCGAGCTCGCGCAGCACGATCAGGCTGCGCATGAACAGGGTCGAGACGAGCGTCCGGTCCACCAGCCCGTGGCGCCGCAGCGCGTCGACGACGCGCCGCTCGTAGCCGGGCAGCTTGAGGTCGACGTCGAGCTCGACGTCGGCGAACTGGGACGAGGCGAGGTGCGCGAGGCCCTGCTCCAGCGTCAGGCTGTCCGCGGTGACGTGGTCGTAGTCGTGCGCCAGCAGCAGCCTTCCGTGCTCGGGCTGCCTGCTGTGCTCCGGCAGCACGTCGAACTCGATCATGTCCACGTTCGCGGCGAGCGCGGCGTCGAACGAGGCGGTGGTGTTGCCGGGCGCGATGTGACCGGCGCCCTTGTGCCCGACGCGGCGGAGCGTCACGTCTGACACGCCGGGCACCAGTAGGTCGTGCGGTTGCCGTCGCCCTGCCGGCGCGCAAGGATGGCCGTTCCGCAGCGCGGGCACGGGCGGCCGGCCATGCCGTACATGCGGCGGTGGCGGCGCTGGTCGCCGTCGAGGGCCGAGCGCTGCATGCCCGGCCGGATGCCCTCGACGATCGCGAGTGCCTCGGCGTCGGAGACGTCGCCCGTGCGGCGCCAGGGATCGATCAGCGCCGCGAAGCAGGCCTCGGTCTTCCACATGTTCCCGATGCCGGCGATCGTGCGCTGGTCGAGCAGGGCGTCGCCGATCGGGCGCGCCGGGTCGTCGTCGCGCAGGCGGCGGAGGAAGCGGCCCGAGTCGAGCCCCGGGGCGAGGATGTCCGGCCCGAGCAGGCTCAGCCGCTGGTCGAAGCGCGTGCGCGACTCGGTCATCAGCTCCAGCACGGGCCCGCGCAGCTGGACGACCGTGCGCTCGCCGCAGCGCAGCATCAGCCACGCGTCGCCGGAGAGCTTGCGCGCGCCGTCGAGCACGCGCCACGAGCCGGTCATGCGCAGGTGCGAGTGCACCGTCAGGTCGCCCTCGAAGCGCACGAAGAGGTGCTTGCCGTGCGCGTCCACGGAGGTGACCGCGCGGCCGGCGAGCCGCTCCTCCCAGCGCGCGCGACCGAAGCGCGGGTGCGGCGTCCTCACCTCGTCCGGCACGCGATCCACGAGCACGGGCCGGATGCGGTTGGCGGCGTAGTGGATCGTGTCGCCCTCGGGCACGGATCTGAGGTTACGGCGCTCAATCCCCCGGCGCGCCCGGCCGGTTACGGGGTGGGTGGACTCGCGGCTCTCACTCAGCATGCTGGCCATGGCACCGTTGCGCCGTGGCTGACGAGCGCGCAGCTCGCCGGAACACGGGCGCCGGAGAAGGTCGCGGAGGCGGGAGTGGATCGCCGCGGCGAGCCGGGCAACGCCGCACGCACCGCGATTTCGCCGCAGTGTGCAGCGTTGACGGCGCATGTCGCCGTGAACGCTGCACGGCCCCCGATTTCGCGCGCGTGTGCAGCGTTCACCGGCGCTCTCGCGACCCGCCTCCACAATCCGGGCCGCCTTCGTTCAAGACCGCCGCGCGCGACCGAAACGCCGCGCGGCAGACCTCCTCAAGCGCCGATCGAGAGCTTCCGCGGCCCCGCCCGGAACCCGAGCTCGAGCAGGAGCTCCTCCCAGCCGGAGCCGATCACCGGCTCGCCGTTGACCCGCTCGAGGCCGAGCTTGCGGATCCGGCCGCGCTCGACCGCGGCCGCGAGCGCAGAGACCGCGGGTGCGATCCGCGCGTCGTCGTCCTCGACCAGCACCTGGAGGCCCTTGCCGCCACGCTCGACGTAGAGCACCGGCTCGGCGCCCGCGAGCACGACGTGCGCGCCGGCCTGGCGGGCGGGAGACCGGCCCTCGCGCTTGGGCCACTTCAGCGCGCCGCCGTACGGCTGCGCCGGATCGGTGGCGGCGAGCACCATCGGCGGCGCCTCGTCGTCGTCGCGCTGGGAGCGCAGCCGCTCGGCCGCGCCCGGGAGCGCGAACTGCGCGCCGCCGAGGCCCTCGACGAAGTAGCCGCGCTGGCAGATGCCGAGCGTCTCGAGCGCCGCGAACGAGTCGTACAGCGAGGAGAAGCCGCCGGAGATGCCCTCGGCGAGCACGTGCTCGCGGGTGACGATCCCGTGCCGCTCCAGCAGCAGCTCGGCCTGCGCCCGGCGCCGCGCCGCGGGATCGCCCGCGCCCGCCGCGAACAGCGGCGCGGTAAGCGACCAGCGGCCTTGGATCTGCGGCTGGGCGCCGGCGCGGCGCGCGCCGAAGCGGCGCCGGCGCGCGCGGTCGGCCCGGCCCTGCTGGCTCCACTGCTTCGAGCGCGGCGAGCGCAGCGGCGCGAAGGCGTCGTTGGTCACCTCGGCCGCCCAGACAAGATCCCATAGCGCCTCCTGCAGCTCCTCGGCGGGCACGCCGGCCACGTCGACCAGCAGGTCGGTGAAGAAGCACGCGCCCTGGCGCAGCCGGGTGCGGATCGCGTCATGCCCGCGCTCGGCGAACTGCTCCGCGCTGTCGGGGCGGACGCCCGGCGGCGGCCCGAGGACGGCGGCGTCGTCGCGGAAGTAGAGCGCCACCCTGCCGCTGCGGCGTCCAAGGGGCCCGGCGCCGACCCAGACGACCTCGCCGGCCGCGCACAGCTGGTCGAGCCACGCGGCCGAGTACGCGCCCGTGCGGCGCGGGAGCACGTCGTGCTCCCAGACCTCCGCCGGCAGCGCGAGGCCCTGGAGCGGCACGAGGACCTCGCGCAGCCGGTCGATGCCGGCGCCGGACGGCGGATGGCGGTCGACGCCCTGCCAGCTCGGCATGAAGCGCGCGAGCGCCCGCTGGTCGGCCGGCTCGATCTCCTCGCGCAGCGCCGCGAGCGAGGCGCGCCGCAGCCGCCGCAGGACCTCGGGGTCGCACCATTCCCGCTCCGTTCCGCCGGGCCGCAGCTCGCCGCGGACCAGCTCGCCCGCACGCTCTAGCCCCGCCAGCACCGGCGTGAGATCGAGCCCGTAGCGATCGCGCAGCGCCCGTCCCTCGAACGGCCCGTGCGTGCGCGCCCAGCGCCGGACGAGCCGCTCCATCGCGTCCGGCACGTCCTCGAGGAACGCGGCCGGTAGCCCGCCCGGCGGCACCGCGCCGAGCGCGTCGCGGTACAGGCCCGCGTCCTCGCCTGCCACCCAGCGCTCCTCGCCGCCGACCCGCAGCGCGACCGCGCGCCGCTCGGCGCCGAGGAGTTCGAGCCAGGTGAGCACGTCCGCGCCCGGGACCGCGCGGGCGCGCAGCTCGTCGAGCGTGAGATCGCCGAGCCGGCGCAGCACGTCTCCGAGCGCGTCGGCGGAGTCCGCGCGAGTCCGCTCGGAGAGTCGCTGGAGGTCCGCCTCGACCGACTCCAGCGCGCCGGGGTCGATCAGGTCGCGCAGCTCCTCCTGGCCGAGCAGCTCGCGCAGGAGGTCGCGGTCGAGGGCCAGCGCTGCCGCGCGTCGCTCCGCGTTCGGCGCGTCGCCCTCGTACATGTAGGTCGCCACGTAGTCGAACAGCAGCGAAGAGGCGAACGGCGAGGCGGTCGCCGTCTCGACCTCGATCACGCTCAGCTCGCGCGCGTGCAGCTTGCGCAGCAGCTCCTGGAGCCCGGGCACGTCGAGCACGTCGCGCAGGCACTCGCGGTAGGTCTCGAGCACGATCGGGAACTGGCCGTAGCGCTTGGCGACCTCGAGCAGCGTCTGCGACTTCAGCCGCTGTTG
>Ga0126313_10002067_pt1 | contig 11023 bp, 10 predicted proteins | sample Plot105A_FD_89954 | JGI IMG/M metagenome (GOLD analysis project Ga0126313, IMG submission 89954) | Serpentine soil microbial communities from UC McLaughlin Reserve, CA, USA - Plot105A | ecosystem: Environmental > Terrestrial > Soil > Grasslands | place: USA: UC McLaughlin Reserve, Lake County... | reverse complement strand
GCCTGGGCGAGCACCGTTGCGGTCGTCGTGCCGTCGCCGGCGACGTCGTTGGTCGCCGTGGCGACCTCGCGGACGAGCTGCGCGCCCTGGTTCTGGAAGACGTCCTCGACCTCGATCTCGCGGGCGATGGTGACGCCGTCGTTCGTGATCGTCGGGGCGCCGAACTTCTTGTCGAGGACGACGTAGCGGCCCTTGGGGCCGAGCGTCACCTTGACGGCGTTGGCGACAGCGTCGACGCCGGCCTCGAGGGCCTTGCGTGCCTCCGCGTCGTACTTAAGCTCCTTGTGTGCCATGTGAGTTCTGTTCTCCCTGGTCCGCTAGGACGTGACGATGGCGAGCACGTCGGACTCGCGCAGGACCAGCAGGTCCTCGCCGTCGACCTTGATCTCGGTGCCGCCGTACTTGCTGTAAAGGACCTCGTCGCCGGTGCTGACGTCGAGCGGGACGCGCTTGTCGCCGTCCTCGTCCCACTTGCCATCGCCCACTGCGATGACCTTCCCCTTCTGGGGCTTCTCCTTGGCCGTGTCGGGGAGCACGAGACCGGATGCAGTGGTCTCCTCCTCCTCGATAGCCCGCACGATCACACGATCGCCGAGGGGCTTGAGCTTCATCTGTTGCAACCTCCGCTGAGACGGTTGGAGTCACTGGTTTTGGCACTCACCCCATGCGAGTGCCAACTGGACCGGACTATAGCCAACCGTTGGCACTCTCGGGGAGGGAGTGCCAAAAAGCTGAGAGAAGTCTCAGTTCTGGGCGCCGCCGATGCCGTGCATCCGATCGCGGATCGGATTGCTCGGCTCGACGATCTGCGAGAAGCGCACGACCGTGACGACGTCGTCGAGGTCCACGGGGCGGTCGTAGATCTGCTGCAGGAAACCCATCAGATCCTCGACACGGCGGAACTCGGGGTTGTCGTGCTCGATGTCGCGCGGGCTGAGATCCCGCATGCGCTTCACTTCGACCGAGTCGATGACGGCCTGGAAGATCCGTTCGCGCGGCGAGTACTGATAGCCGATCGTCACGAGCACGCAGTCGTTCTTGCGGTACTTGTGCGACTTGTCGCCGAGGCGGATCGTGGCGGTCTTGCGGCCCTTGCGGAGCTGGTCCGCGAAGACGGCCGAGTAGAAGTTCAGGACGCGCACGACGGGGCGGAGCCTACCGGTCCGGGACGATCGCCGACAACGCCCGCTCCGCCATCTCGCGCTCGCCGTCGTAGCTGAGGGCTTCGATCGCCTCCGCCAGCGGCATCCAGCGCGCCTCCTCGACCTCGTCGTCGTGGTCCTCGAGCGAGCCGGAGCGGTAGGCGAACAGGTAAAACGTCACGCGCTTGAAGATGCGCCTGCCACTGCGCTGGTAGAAGTAGCGCACGTCGCCGAGCTTCTCCACCATGTCGGCCTCGACGCCCGTCTCCTCGCGCACCTCGCGCAGCGCCGTCTGGTCGGGCGTCTCGCCCGGGTCGACATGACCCTTCGGCAGCGCAAGCACCTTCTGCCCCTGCGCGCCGCGCCGGGTCGGCACGATCACGATCGCCTCGTCGCCCCTCACGACGACACCGCCGGCGGAGCGCTCCTGCTCGTCGCCGCGGCGGCCCCCGCGCACGGCTCTGCGCGGCTTCTTCCCGTCGCTTCTTCTAGAAGACATAGCGCTCGAGCGCGGACGGATCGTGCACCGTCAGCCTGCCGCGGCCCTGCTCGATCACGCCGGCGCGCTCCAGCACCGCGAGAAAGCGGCTCGCCGATTCGCGCGAGGAGCCGGCCAGCTTGGCGACGTCGGCCTGCGTCGCGATCACGAGCACCTCGCGTTCGCCGGCGCCCTCCTCCTGCGCCTCGGCAACGAGCTGCGTGAGGACCGTCGCGACGCGGCTCTGCACGGTCTGGAACGACTGGCTCGCGATCCGCTCGTTGGCGGCGCGCAGGCGGCGGCCGAGCGAGACGACGACGCCAACCGCGATCGTCGGGTGCTCGCGCATCAGGCGCCGCATGTCGGCGCCGAGCAGCGCGACCGCCTCGGCCGCGTCGAGCGTCTCGACCGTGGCGGAGCGGCGCTCGTCCTCGAACATCGCCAGCTCGCCGAAGATGTCGCCGGGGCCGAAGTTCGCGAGCGTGATCGTGCGGCCGTCGGCGTGCTCGCGGATCGCGCGCGCGTGGCCATTGCGCAGGACGTAGCAGGTGTCGCTCTGATCGCCCTCGCGGAAGACGACCTGACCGGGTTGCCAGCCGCGCGGGACCGCTACCTCGGCGACGTGCGCAAGCTCCTCCGGCCCGAGCGCCTCGAACGTCGGGACGCGGGCGAGCAGCGAGATCGTGTCCTCCATGCTCGTCGCGGCCACACGTCGTATGTATCAGGTGACGTCGCCCGGAGGCGAGTCGCTTGCGATGTGCCGGAGGGCGAAACCCCCCGATCGGCGGAGAGGAGCGCCGCGGCAAAGCCCCTGCTCAGGCGGCGTTGAGGGCGAGCTCTCGGCTGCGGCGGCGGATGGTGCGGGTGAGCGGCCAGACGAGTGCCGCCAGCAGCGCTGCGGGGAGCAGTGCGGCGGCGGCGATCACGATCACGCCGGCTGCGACCTCCAGGACGCGCAGGGCGTCGCGGGCAGCGTCACCGAGGGTGAAGGCGCCGTCGTCCGTGGTTGGGATCGTCCCGCCGGTGGCGCCGCCGCGGATCGCGACGCTCACGCGGCTGTAGTCGACGCGGCGGTCGAGCGCGCGCTGTGCCCGCTCGGCCTGGGCGATCGTGCGCTCGAGCGCGTCGAGCCGGGCGCGCAGGCGCAGCGTCTCGTCCTCGGTGTCGGCGTTGGCCAGCGCACGCACGACGCCGGCGCGCTCGGCGCGCGCGTTCGCGAGCCGGCGGCGGACGGACACGTACGCCTGGTTGACGTCGACGGAGTCGTCCGTGCGCGCGAGGACGTGCGCGTCGGGCAGGCGCGAGAGCGCGGCGAGCGCCGGCTGCAAGCGGGCGGCGGGGATCCGCAGCTCGAACTGCGCGCTGCCGCCCGTGGTGGCGCTCTGGACGCTCGACTGGTCGACGATGCCGTCGAAGCGCCCGATGACGCCGAGCACACCCTGGGCGACGTCGTCGACGCGGTCGGCGGCGGTGCCGAGCTCGATGCTGGCAGTGCGCTCGATCTTGCGGGTGGCCTCGCGGCCGGCGGCGCCGGGGGCGAGCGCGCCGGCCTGGGGCAGGGGCGCGGCCTCGTCTGCGGCGGTGCGCTCCTGCTGGGGCTGCTGCTGCGCGGCGTCGCCGCCGCTGCTCGCCGCGGTGTCGCCGGACGTTGCGGGCGCGTCTGCGAGCGAGCCGCCGCGCTCCATCGAGTCGACAGCGCCGCCACCCGTGCCGAGCGCCACAACGAGCGCGACGAGGCCAACCGCAAGCGCAGTCGCAGCGGCGGGCAGGAGCGGGCGCTGGAGCAACCCGTGCCAGCGGCGCGGGCTGCGCGTTGTGGCACGGCCACGCGCATCGGCGGCAGCGGGCCGTGGCCCTGTGAATCTGGCCGCGACGCGTGCGTCGAGCGCGGCGGCGAACGCCGGCGACGGCTGCGGGCGCTCGGCCACGAGCAGCGCGCCCAGCTCGGCGGTCTCCTCCGGCGTCGGGTCGTCCCAGCGGTCCTCAGGCGGCGTCATGGCAGGCCTTCCTCAGCTTCGCGATCGTGCGGTGCAGGAGCGTGCCGGCGTTCGACTCGCTGACGCCGAGCACGCGCGCGATCTCGGCGTTCGTCAGGCCGGCGTGGAACTTCAACGCCACCAACTCGCGCTCGCGCGGGGCGAGTCGGTCGAGGGCGGCGCGTATGGCGGTGCGGCGCAGCGCGCCATCGGCATGGTCCTCAGACGTGAACGCGTCCGCGGCGGCGGAATCCTCCGGATCGACGGCGAGCGTCGCGTGGCGCTTGCGGCGGCGCAGCTCGTCGAGCGCGGCGTTGCGCGCGATCCCGAACAGCCAGGCACGCTGGTCGCCGCGCGCACGGTCGAATGAGCGGCGCCGGCGGTAGGCGCGCTCGAACGCGAGCGCGGTCACGTCCTCCGCCGCCGCGTCGTCGCGCAGGAGCGTCGCGACATAGGCGTAGACGTCGTCGCGGCTGGAGCGGTAGAGCGCCTCGAAGCGCTCCCAGCTTGTGTCGAGCGCGGTCGGCGGCGTCGCGGTCATCGTGGCGTTCACATCCCTACTACGACGCTGCGCGGGATCCATCACACGCGAATCGCGCGAACGGACTGGCTGGGCGCCTACGCCGCAGCGGGCGATGCGCCGAACAGCCGTGGATCGTTCGTGATGATCCCGGTCACGCCGAGCGCTTCGAGCGCGCGGATGCGGGGCGCCTCGTCGACGGTCCAGACGTACAGCTCGCCACGCGCTTCGTGGACGGCTTCCACCAGGCGTCGCGTGACGAAGCGCCAGTGGACCATCAGCGCATCGCAGCGGCCTGCGCGCAGCTCGGCGGCCGCACGGCCGGGCAGTATCCGGCGCGCGACGAGGATCGCCGCGACCGCCGGCGCGAGGTAGAGCTTCGACTGCGTGTAGTCCCTCCGCGCGCGCGGGACCGACCAGCCGAGCCGCAGCGCCGGCTCCAACGCGCGGATGCGCGCGAGGCTCTGCGGATAGGTGGAGGAGACGAGCGAGCGTTCGACGAGGTCGTGCTCGCGCAGCGCCGTGACGACGCGCTCCTCGTAGCCGGGGATCTTCAGGTCGACGTCGAACTCGAGCGGCGCGAAGGCGGGCAGGGAGAGGTGGGCGAGACCCTCGGCAAGCGTGAGCGGCGTGCGGGAGTGCGCGTCGCCGTAGTCGTGTGCGAGCAGCAGCTCGCCGTGCGCGGTGTCCGGGCGGCCGTCCGGCCCGAGCGCCGGCAGCACGTCGAACTCGATCATGTCGACGCCATGGGTCAGCGCCGCGTCAAAGCTCTCGCGCGTGTTGCCCGGCTCGATCAGGTCGGCGCCCTTGTGGCCGACGCGACGCAGCGCGACAGCGCGTGGTCTCAGCGCTGGCATCCGGGGCACCAGTAAGTCGTGCGGTTGTCGTCGCCCTGGCCGCGCGCCGCGATGCTTGTGCCGCAGCGCGAGCAGGGACGGCCGGTGCGGTTGTAGACGTGGCGGTCGGTCTTGTCCTTGCGCGGGGATGCGACGGCGCGCAGCATGCGGGGGCGCGCGTCGGCGATCACCGCGAGCGCCTCCTCGTCGGAGACGTCGCGCACCTTGCGCCACGGATCGATCTGCGCGCCCCAGCAACCCTCCGCCTTCCAGATGTTGCCGAGGCCCGCCACGACCCGCTGGTCCAGCAGCGCGTCGCCGATCCCGCGCGTGGGGTCGTCGGCGCGCAGACGCGTGAGGAAGTCGGCGTCATTGAAGGCCGGCTCGGCGAGCACGTCGGGGCCGAGCGCGGCGAGCCGCTGGTCGAAGCGGGTGCGACCGTCGGTCATCAGCTCCAGCACGGGGCCGTCGAACTCGACCACCTCGTGGCCGCGCGCGCGCATGATCAGCCACGCACGGCGCGGCGCGCGGCGCCAGCGGGCGCCGGGGCGGTAGACGGCCCAGACGCCCGTCATGCGCAGGTGAGAGTGCAGGACGAGGTCGCCTTCGAAGCGCAGGAAGAGATGCTTGCCGTGCGTGTCGACCTTCGTCACGGCGCGGCCGTGCAGGCGCTCGGGCCAGCGGTCGCGCGCGTGGCGTGCTTGCGGTGTGAGGATCTCGTCCGGCACCGTGCCTTCCAGCACCGGCCGGATGCGATTCGCCGCTCGCAGGATCGTGTCACCCTCGGGCATGACTCAAGGGTAGGGCGCACCGGGACGCGGTGTGTGAGCTTCCAGACAATCCCGCCGGGTCAGGCGGGGTCGACGGGCACGTCGTCCGGCAAGGGGATCTCCTGCGGCGATGCACCTGCACTGTCATCCCATGACAGGTAGGCGACGCCGTCGCGCCCGGTGTGGTCGGTCGCTCCGCCCAGCGCCAGCAGCACGACGCGCTGCGGGCGGCGGTTGACGAGCTGGCGGCGGACGTTCGGTGCAACCCGCGCGAGCGCGCCTTGACCAAGCAGGTGCTCCTCGCCCTCGACGTACAGCGACAGCTCGCCGTCGAGCACGAGGTAGACCTCCTCCTGGTGCTCGTGGCGGTGGATGCGGCCCCGCTGGCCCGGCTGCAGCAGGATCAGGTTGAGACCGAACGTCGAGACGCCCAGCTCGCGCCGCAGCGCTTGGAAGCGCTCGCCTGAGTCGAGGTCGATCTGCGTGAAGCTGACGCCGTCCTCCATTGCCTGGCGATCCTAGTAGGGACCCCCTACTGGCCGCGTCGGAGCGCGCGATAGGCGTGACCGTCTCTGACGAGCATGCCCTGATCGACCCAGCGGCGGAGTGCCTGGCGGATCACGCGCTCGCTTCTGTCGATCCCGAGCTCCGTCAGGCGCGCATGGATCTGCCGTGGGGTGACAGGCGTGCCTTCCGCCTGTCGGACGATCGCGATCACGTTCGCCGCCAGCGTCTGCTCGGCGACGCGGGGAGCGGCGGCGATGGTGGCCCGCAGCGTCTGCTCCGCGCCGGGGACGATCCCGGTTTCCGCGTTCTGATGCAGGCGCAGCGCGAGCGAGAGCATCTGCGACTGCAGCGTCAGCCGGGTCTCCTGGTCGGTGGTCGCCTGGAGCTTGCGCGCGAATCTCTCGCGCTTCGCCGTGACGCCCGCGAGACGCTCCTGCACAGTGCGCAGATCGGCCTCGATCTGGGCCCGTGGCATGGCCGCGATCACGTCGACGGGCTCGACGCTCGGAAGTGCTGTCTTAGCCATAAGGAAGAAGCTTAGATCATGATTCCTAAAGCTTCAACCTTATGAGTCTCTAGGACTCAGGCGCTGAGCGTCAGCTTGCGCGGACCGACGCGGAAGCCGACCTCGGCGAGCGCGGCCTCCCAGGGGGTGCCCATCACGGACTCGCCGTCGACCTTCTCGAGCGCGATGCGTCTGATGCGACCGGCGCGGGCGTGGTCGGCCAGCGCCTGGAGCGCGGGGCCGACGCGCGGGTCGTCCGCCTCCACGAGCGACTGCAGCGCTCTGCCGCCGCGCTCGAGGTAGAGGACCGGCTCGGAGCCGGCGAGCACGACGAGCGCACCGGGGGTGCGGGAGGGGCGGCGGCCGGTGGCTGTGCGCGCGCCTGCAGGTCTGGCGGTGTCGCCGGCACCGACGGGCTCGCCGTCGCGCTTCGGCCACGGCAGCGCCGCGCCGTACGGTTGCGCCGGGTCGGTCGCGGCGAGCACGAGCGGCGGGGCCTCCTCGGGCGCCTTCTGCGCACGCAAGCGCTCGACGGCGCCAGGAAGGGCGAACTGGGCGCCGCCCAGTCCCTCGACGAAGTAGCCGCGGCGGGCGACGCCGAGCGTCTCGAGCTGTGCCAGCTCCGGGTAGATCGCGGAGAAGCCGCCGGGGACGCCCTCGGCGAGCACCAGCTCGCGCGTGAGGATGCCGTAGCGCTCCAGCAGCAGCTCGGCGAGCACACGGCGGCGGGCGGACGGATCCACCGGCTGGGCAGGGACCTCGAACAGCCGCTCCGTGAGCGACCAGCGGCCCTGCACCTGCGCCTGGGCACCGCCGCGGCGTGAGGAGAAGCGGCGGCCGGCGCGGCCGGCCGCGCTGCGACCGGCAGCCCGCTGCGCCCGCGCGAGCGTGAGACGCGGCGCACGCAGCGGCGCGAACGCGTCGTTCGTCACCGCGCCGGCCCACGCGAGGTCCCACAGCGCCTCCTGCAGCTCCTCTGGCGCGAGGTCGACGTCGATCAGCAGGTCGGTGAAGAAGCAGGAGCCCGTCTCCAAACGCGCCCGCACCGCCTCGTGCGACGGCTCGGCCGGGGGGTCGCCTCTCACCGGCGGTGGGCCGATCAGGCCGGCGTCCTCGCGGAAGTACAAGGCGACGCGACCGTTCGTGCGCCCGAGGGCGCCAGCCCCGACCCACACCAGCTCGCCGCTCGCGCAGAGCGCGTCCATCCATGTCGCGGAGTAGGCGCCGACGCGCCGTGGGAGCACTTCGGCCTCCCATGTCTCCGGCGTCAGCGCAAGGCCCTGCAGCGGCACGAGTTGCTCGCGCAGGCGGTCGATGCCCGCACCGCCCGGCGGGTGCTTGTCGACGCCCTGCCAGCTCGGCAGGAAGGCCGCGAGCGCGCGCTGATCGGCCGGCTCGATCTCTTTGCGCAGCACCGCGAGCGAGGCGCGGCGCAGGCGGCGCAGCACGTCGGCGTCGCACCACTCGCGCCCGCTGCCACCGGGGCGCAGCTCGCCGCGCACCAGCTCGCCGGCGCGCTCCAGCTCTTGCAGAGCGGGCTGGGGGTCGAGTCCGTAGCGCTCGCGCGGCTCGCTCGTCTGGAACGGGCCGTGCGTCTGCGCGTAGCGACGCATGAGCCGCACGAGTGCATCCGGAACGTCGTCGAGGAACGCCTGCGGCAGACCGCCCGGCGGCACGACGCCGAGGGCGTCGCGGTAGAGGCCCGCGTCAGCCGCGTCGATCCAGCGGCGCTCGCCGCCGATCCGCAGGAGGACGGCGCGCCGCTCGCGCTCCAGCTCTTGCAAAAGCGCGTCGGCGTCGATCCCCTCGTGGACTCGCTGGGCCGCCTCTGCGCTCGTCAGATCCCCCACCCGCCGCAGCACATCGTGCAGCTCATCGCGCGTCGCGGCGCGCGTGCGCTCCGAGCGCTGCTGCAGGTCGTCTTCGACCTGTTCCAGAGCGTCCGCGTCGATCAGGTCACGCAGCTCCTCCTGGCCGAGCAGCTCGCGCAGCAGGTCGCGGTCGAGCGACAGGGCCGCCGCGCGCCGCTCGGCGTTCGGCGTGTCGCCCTCATACATGTACGTCGCGACGTAGTCGAACAGCAGCGAGGAGGCGAACGGCGAGGCGGTCGGCGTCTCAACCTCGACGACGGAGATCTCGCGGCGGTGGAGCTGGGTCAGCAGATCGCGCAGGCCCGGCAGGTCGAGCACGTCGCGCAGGCACTCGCGGTAGGTCTCCAAGATGATCGGGAACTCGCCATAGCGCTTGGCGACCTCGAGCAGCGTCTGGGACTTCAGCCGCTGCTGCCACAACGGGGTGCGCTTCCCCGGATAGGCCCGCGGGATCAGCAGCGAACGGCCGGCGTTCTCGCGGAAGCGGGCGCCGAACAGGGCGCTGCCGGACAACTCCGCTACGACCATGTCCTCCAGCACGTCCGGGTCGATCAGCGCGATGTCGGCGCCGGGCGGCTCGTCTGCGTCGGGCAGGTGGACGATGATCCCGTCGTCGGACCAGATCGCGTCCGCCTCCAGACCCAGCTCGTCGCGGATGCGGGCAGACAGGGCGAGGCCCCAGGCGGCGTGGATGCGCCCGCCGTAGGGCGAGAGAACGCACAGCCGCCAGTCACCGATCTCGTCGCGGAAGCGCTCGATCACGATCGTCTTGTCGGACGGGATCACGCGCGTCGCCTGCTGCTGCTCGCGCAGGAAGTCGAGCAGGTTGCGGGCAGCCAGGTCGTCGAGGTCGTAGTCCTGCGCGAGCGTCTCGGCCGGCTGGTCGACGGCCCAGCGCGAGAATCTGCCGATCGCCTCGCCGAGCTCCTTCGGGCGGCCGACGGAGTCGCCCTTCCAGAAGGGGATCGCGCCCGGCGCGCCCGGCGCGGGGGTGACGACGACGCGGTCGCGGCCGATCTCCTCGATCCGCCAGGACGAGGCGCCGAGCAGGAACGTCTGTCCGGGGCGCGCCTCGTAGACCATCTCCTCGTCCAGCTCGCCGACACGGCGGCCATCGGGGAGAGTGACCATGAAGAGACCGCGGTCGGGGATCGTGCCGGCGTTCGTGACGGCGAGCGCGCGGGCGCCTCTGCGGGGGCGGATCGTCCCGGCGACGCGATCCCACACGATGCGCGGCCGCAGCTCCGCGAACTCGGATGACGGGTAGCGGCCGTCGAGCATGTCGAGCACGTTCTCGAGCTGGGCGCGGCTGAGTTCCGCATACGTGTAGGTGCGCGTGATGAGCGCGTGGAGGTCGTCGACGTTGACGGGCTCGTCGTCCGTGGTCGTCGCCGCGATCGCGACAATCTGCTGCGCGAGCACGTCGAGCGGGTTGCGCGGGACGACGGTCGGCTCGATCGCCCCGTCGCGCATCCGTCTCGCGACGACCGCGCACTCCAGCAGGTCGGCGCGGAACTTCGGAAAGATGCGGCCCTTGGACGTGTCGCCGACGTTGTGGCCGGCGCGGCCGATGCGCTGCAGGCCGGCGGCGACCGACTTCGGCGACTCGACCTGGAGGACGAGGTCGACGGCGCCCATGTCGATTCCCAGCTCCAGCGACGAGGTCGCGACGATGCAGGGGATCTCGCCCGCCTTCAGCAGTTCCTCGACGACAAGTCGCTCCTCGCGCGCGAGCGAGCCGTGGTGGGCGCGGGCGATCTCGACGGGCGCGCCGCTGCGTCGGTCCTCGTCGTCCCCGCTCGCGTTGTCCGGTCCTAGCGTCGCAGGGCGACGCTCCGGCAGGACAGCGGTTTCGCTGGCGGCGACATCGCCTTCGGGCTCCTCGTTCGCCAGCTCGTTCAGCCGCAGCGCGATCCGCTCGGCGGAGCGGCGGTTGTTGACGAACAGGATCGTCGAGCGATGCTGCTGGATCAACGTCAGCAGCTCGGGATAGATCGCCGGCCAGATCGAGCGACGCGTCGCCTCGGTGCCGCCGTTCAGCGGGTCGAAGTCGGGCGCGGGCGTGGCGTCGGGCTCGACCATCGACTCGACCGGCACGTGGATCTTCAGGTCGAGCGGCTTGCGCACGCCCGTGTCGACGATGCGACATCTGCGCCGCGGGCCGACCATGAAGCGACCGACCTCCTCCAGCGGGTTCTGCGTGGCCGAGAGGCCGATCCGCTGCACCTCGCGCCCGCCGTTCTGCTCCTGCGCGAGCGCGTCGAGCCGCTCAAGCGTCAGCGCGAGGTGCGCGCCGCGCTTGGTGCCGGCAACGGCGTGGATCTCGTCGACGATCGCCCACTCCGCCCCGCGCAGGATCTCGCGCGCTCTGCTGGTGAGCATGAGGTACAGCGACTCGGGCGTCGTGATGAGGATGTC
>Ga0126313_10002066_pt1 | contig 11028 bp, 10 predicted proteins | sample Plot105A_FD_89954 | JGI IMG/M metagenome (GOLD analysis project Ga0126313, IMG submission 89954) | Serpentine soil microbial communities from UC McLaughlin Reserve, CA, USA - Plot105A | ecosystem: Environmental > Terrestrial > Soil > Grasslands | place: USA: UC McLaughlin Reserve, Lake County... | reverse complement strand
TCATAATAATTCTGATTAGTAATGGCTTTTGTCATATTAAATATTAAATCAACATTCTTGTCAATGTCTGATTTTTTTAGAAATTCATTTCTTAATGAAATAATTTCATCCACTGATATTGATTCCCAATAGAAAGAATATTTAGGATGTAAAGGAATACTCAATATTTTACTAATTAAGAATGCTTCTTTCAGTGTTGGAATTATTTCAATAGAATTATTTGCTAATTCAAATAATCGTTGTTTGTCAATATATTCTAAAATTTCATTAGTATGTTTCTTATCAGTGGAATAACTATTAGTTAAAGAAATCTGCTTTATTTTCATCTGTAATTCTAAACCCCATATCTCTTCAACATATGAGGCAGGAAATAATTTTGCATTATTTTCTAAGAAATCACCATAACTAACTAAAATATCTCCCAAATAAAGGATAGTAACAATTCGGTTTTGAATTTGGTGAGCATATTCTACAGATGTCACATAAGTTACAGTTCCGTCGTCTAGTTTCACTAAAGGAGGTTCTATTGAGTCAACTAATGCGATCGTTGCTGCTTTCCCAGGAATGTCAATTTTAATTTGAGTTCCTACTACTATTGCATAATTTAATAATATAGGAACAGTTGGGTGAATCCCTATTGTGGAAAATCCTGTATTATAGCATCTACCATATCTTAACCTAAATCCACCAATTTTATTAGACATTGACAAAACTGGTCTACCTGTTATTACTTCTGACATTCTATGGTGTATTGTATCGTCTTCACTAGAGCCTTCTTTCTGTATTGCTCCTTTAAGTTCCTTAAGCCAATCCCATCCATCTAATCCTAAAGTATCTATTATTTTTAATAATTTTCTACTTCTTCCAATTAAACCATCATTCATAACTCTTAGAGCACCGCCTCGGACTCTGTCTGTCTTGATTCTTTTCATTGCTCTATGGCCTACAATTTCTACTGGATCAGTATCTACCCCGTCTAATTCGACTGGTAAATTACTAATACATTTTATTACATCCTCATCTAAAATTTTAAATTGAAAACTTCCTACTTCTCTTTCATATATACGTAATTCCTCGAGAAATCTACCTGTTTCATCATCAAAAGAGTTGGCCTGATATTTACTTAACCCAACTGATTTTCTTACATGGTCCGCAATAAGCATTGTTAAGGCTGCTTCTGTTCCTCCAGCAGATCTAATGGGTCCTGCAAATGATATTGAAAGATATTGACTTCCATCAGAATTATTCTTGATTTGGACATCTGAAATACCTTGTAAAGGTGCAACAGTTACTCCTTCTGTTACTATAGCAAGACTTACTCTAACTGCATTATCTAATCTAGTTATCAAATCATCATCATCGCTGTATTTACCTTGTGCAATTTCTTCTGATATCTTTAATGCTGCCTTTTCTTTAGTTGTTTCAGATAATAAATTTCTTAATCTATTTGTAATATTAATATCATGCATTTTAGCAACTCTATCAGCTAAATCATAGACTATTCTTGACTCAATTTTTTCAGAAACATCAATACCCTGTAATCGTGCATGACTCGCTATTAGATAAATTTCATTTAAGAAATTTAATAGATTATTATGGTAATTATTATAAAAAGAAGGTCTTTTTACACTACTTAATTCTTGAAGTGAGTTTTCATCTAAAAGATTATAATGAACATTCATTTTCTTATTAATTGAATAATCTCGGAAAATTTCTTTTCCCAATTATTATCATTTTCAATCATTGTTCCCACAACTATAATATCAGCACCCGCATCAGCTAAGTGTTTGGCAATTTTAGAGTCTTTAATGCCTCCACCAACAATTAACACACCTTCATAGTATTTACGCACCGATTTGACCATTTCTGAAGAGATATGTTGGTTAGCGCCTGAACCTGCCTCTAGATACAAAAACCGCATTCCAAGATATTGGGCTGCCAGCGAATACATTATTGCCAAGTTAGGTTTATGAAAAGGAATGCCCTTTGCTTGGCCCACAAACCATGCAGTTGTTCCTTCACCAATTATCAAGTATCCAGTAGGTAATGCTTCTAACTTAGATTTCTTTACTCCAATAGCTGCTAATGCTTGTGCTCCTGTAATAAAATATGGATTTTCAGAATTAAGTAATGACATAAATAATATAGCATCAGCATTAGGTGAAACTCCCGTGACATTTCCAGGAAATAATATCACAGGAATAGTGATACTTGTTTTTATTTGTGATATTATATTAGATAATTCAATTTGATCTATTATAGAGGAACCGCCAATTAAAATTGCTGATGCACCTAATTGTTCAACTTTTTTTGCTATTGAAATAACGTCGTGGGGATTTTCTGAATCAATTAATGGAAAACATAAAGTACGATATCGTTTTATCTCATTTAAAATATAAGTTTCTATAGTATTCAATTATTGTGGAACCATATTAAAGTATATTAACTCCTAAAAAATATTTTTGGTTTTGATTTCCTATCAATTTTTAAATCTTGCATACATAAACTTAAGGACAATAGAATAGATACAATTTAACCTCCTAATCGTAATTATATAAAAAAAATCTAACCTTTTTATAAGAATATTGTACTATACAAATATGTATAGTACTGAGGAAAATATAGGTTTAGAATTTAACGATCTTTTGAACATAATTGTTCAAAAAAATTTATTTACCAAGAAACAAATAGTAATAATTTACAATAAATTCAATCATCCTATTTCTAATGTTTCTACGAATAAGTTAAGTGCTGGTGCTTATTATAGACAAATTAAGCAATGTAGAAAAAAATATGACCAACTCATTTATACATTAGTTCTCTTTCGATTATTAAATTTTATAGATAACAGTACAATGGAAACCATTCAATCAATAATTACGCAACTTAAGAAAATATCACATACTGATATTAATCACAATCCAACTGAAATGGTTCCAAATGATATCATTATTGTAATAGAGAAAATTATTAGACAGATTAATAAAATTTGAGATTAAAATCATTAGTAATCGATAAAAATAAATATTTTGTGATGTATGTGATATCATTTGAATATAGATAATGTCCTTTACTTGATACTTCCAGGAATCTTTTTTATAATTGGGTTTTTAATTTCCTATATCCGAAAACTACAGAGAACAATTGTCAATAATACGCTGCCATTGCAACAGGATAATAATTTAGAGATAATAGAGATAATAGAGAATAAAAAACAATTACAAATTGATAATATTATGCTTAAACTTAAAGATATTCAAATCAAATTAGATTTGTTAGAATCTAAAATATCCACAATAGAAAGTCAACTTCAATATGAAAAGAATACTAAAAATTCTGGAAATATCACTAACAAACATGATATTACATCACAAGCACCTAACGTTCGTAACATCACAAATAAATCAACATCTAAAATATCACCTATTGGAAAAGCAAGAAGTAAATCTTTAATGCTTAATGAAAAACATAATGCCACTGAACACTATATCTTGAAAATAATTCTCAAAGATTCCTTGTCTTCTAATGAAATAAAAAAAGCCATTGGTAGAACACGCGAGCATACTTCCCGACTTTTGAAAAAACTTTATGAACTTCAATTGGTGGATAGAGATATAACTACAAAACCATTTAGATATAAATTAACTGAACAAGGAAGAGAGTATATTGAAGAACAGGTAAAAAGTAAAGAAATTAATCAAGACAATACGTTAAATTCATCTTCCTATGCTAACGACACTTTATAGATTAACCCAATTTTGTTATCAAGTTAACATTTTAACAAATACCAAGAAAAACAAATTTGTGCTTTATGATTACGCATCTATAATTAAGTTTGTTAATTTAAAAACTTCTAAGACAGAGAATTATAACTCTGCAGTAGAAATAAAGGGGTAGATCAATGCTTGTTAACAAATTTAACATGATTATAACTCTGCAGTAGAAATAAAGGGGTAGATCATTACTTTTTTGAAATTACTTTGATAGTAGACTATATTGTTAACCTTTGTTATTAATATTGTAATAAAACTTCTCTCCCCCTTCATTTCTTTTGCAACTGTAATAAAGAATTAAGTTCAGTTCAAGTTTAATATTATTGTTAAAATAGTTTATAATATTTGATTAAGCACTTTAAATTTCAAAGTTAATAACATGTTAATATTATAATAACATGTTAATATAAATTTGAAATGCAATGGAAAGTAAGGGGTAAGGGGATGTTTTATATGGTGAGTTATATTGAGTGATGATATTTTAGATAATATATTTGAAAACGCCGTAAAAGGAAAGTCGTTAATCAAAAATAGAAAAATCTTAACAATAGACTATATTCCACAGAAATTACAATTTCGTGATGAAGAGACAACTACAATAGCTCAAACCTTATCTGTATCATTAAAAGGAGCAAGACCATCAAATTTATTGCTATTTGGTAAGCCTGGAACAGGCAAAACCGCAGTAGTTAAAAATGTAATCAATAAGTTTAGAGAAAAATCAACAGAACTTGGAGTAGAGGTTATCGTAGTTTTTATTAATGCTAAAATAGCTAATACAGCCTATAAAGTTCTTTATGAAATAGCGGAAGAAATGAATATAAATAAAACAGATAAAAAAAATCAAGTTTATTTTACTGGTCTCTCACTTGGAGAAGCAACAAATAGAATTCTTGATTTCATTAAAAAAAGACAATTACACGTAATTTTTGTTATCGATGAAATCGATTCACTTGTTGACAAAAATGGTGATGATATACTTTATAACTTTACTCGAGCAAATGAACACTTTCAACAAGTTGGTTTTATCAGTATCATTGGAATATCAAATAGCTTAACGTTTAAGGATAAATTGGATCCTAGAGTGCGAAGTAGTTTAAGTGAAGAAGAGATTGTATTTAACCCATACAAAATCCATCAGTTACAAAAAATATTATCTGAACGAGTTAAGTTAGCCTTTCATGATGATGTTGTCACCGAAGGGACAATAAATTTATGTGCAGCAATTGCAGGAAAAGATAATGGCGACGCTAGAAAAGCAATTGATTTGCTTCGCGTAGCAGCTGAAATAGCCGAAATAGATAAGGTTACTAAAGTATATGAAAAATATATTCGTCTAGCACAACATAAAATAGAAAAAGATACCAATTTTGAAATAATTAAAAATTCTACTACTCATACCAAACTTGTTTTACTGGCAATAGCGAAATCAAAAAACGGAAATACTGGAGAAGTTTATGAAATTTATTCCTCATTTTGTAAACATATAGATAATGAATCACTTACACAACGTAGAATAACTCAAATTATAAATGAACTTGATCAACTCGGTTTAATTTCGACCAATATTGTTAATCAAGGTAGATATGGGCGCTCTCAAAAAATAAAGATTACTATTCCCATATCTACACTTAAAGAAGCCTTATTTGATGATCATCTACTATCTACAATAACAACAACTATTGACTAAAATCAATTTGAAATGGACGTAATGTGGAAAGATTAACAGCTATTGCGATTCCTGAAGTAGGCATTATTCCCATAGTTTGTTGAAATGGAGTTTGAGCTTGCCATGTTCCAGAGTTTACAATCAATGTTCCACGATAATTTTTTACATCCATTACATGTACGTGTCCAGAATGAAATATATCCGGGATTTCAGTAATTACCATCATATCGTCTTTTTCTGAAGCGATTGGGGTCCTTTGACCATATATTGGAGATAAATGTCTTGCTTTTAGTAATGTTTTCATTGCTTCTGCAGGATTAGAGTAACTTAATCCTGGTATGGTAGCAATAATATCATCAAGTCCTTGACCATGATACATGAGAATTTTCACACCATTTAATTCAATATAGCTAGGATTACCTAACATAGTAAAATTTTTCCAACTGTATAATATTCCTGCATCCTTTTTAGGTATAGCAGGTTGAGGTAAAGCTCTTCTTCCAAGATCGTGATTTCCTGGAATAACAAATACATGAATCTTTTTTGGAATTTGTTCTAATAGATTAGTTAAATGAGACATTTGTTGATATATGGTACTATCATTTAGTTCTTTTTCTTGATTTGGAAATATTCCAACTCCATCAATTAAATCTCCTCCTATACATAGAAAGTTAATTTTTGAAACAATTTCATTTTCTGAGGACTTTAACCAATTTAAGAACTTTAAAAATTCATTTTCTTTAAAATATTTACTACCTATATGCAAATCAGAAATTAGAACCACATATTCATCTGATTTTCCTTTATTAGGTATATGATCAGGAATATCAGGAGAAACAACATTTTTAATAACATAATTTATTCCTTTATTTTCAATTTCTAGCATTACCATTTGATCCAATGTTAATTTCGATACAAGTTTTATTGTCTCTTCATTTAAAGCGATTGTATTTATTATTCCTGTTAAATCGTCTATAGCTAATTCAATATTATTTTTTTTAGAACGTTTAGACATTACCAGACCAGCGATTATGGAAGTATTTCCATTTACCGAAAGATTATTTTCTAAATAATTATTATTTTTTTGTTTAATTTTTCTTTTTATGGAAGATATTTTATTGATACGTTTACTTTCTGGTCTTGTAGATAAAATTTTTAAAGACTGATGAAATCTACTTTTAAATAAAGAAATATAGCCATTAATTCCTTCCTCTGGATCAATATAATCGGCAGAATCATAAATAATTTTAAATGATTCTCTGTAATTTGGTTTATTAATAGTAATTTCTTCTGTAGATAAAATTTCGAATTCTTGAATTTCATTTATTGTTTTTATAGTAGTATTATCTTGTAACTTTGAATCTGAAACAGTTAAATTATCAAATTCATTTGGAATATGAACTTCATTCGAAATATTTATTGTACAAAAATTTCGAATATCTTCTATCAGAATAATATTAGTATCATTTTGGTTTTTCTTAAATCTAACAACTTTCTGAATTATTTCCATGATATTTGAATCAAGATTTTTTAAAATTTTAAATGCTTCAGGATGTATTTGATATCCATGTGCAGTAAGATAAGACAATGCATTGGATATTTCTTTCTGAAAAGACAACTACAAACTATTACGATAGAATCATCTTATTTAATTACATTGCTATTATAAGTTCAATACAAAAATATTATAAAGTTAAATAATATAATCATAAAAATTGAAGAAACGTCTATATTATTTAGCTATTGGTATGTTAGTTTTTCTTATTTCTTATAGTATTGGTGCTAAAATAAATATTGAAAAGGAGCAATCATCATTAATAAATGAACAATTTGAAACAAAAATTCAAGGAATAGATCAAGTTGGTATTTTTCAGAATAATGTTCTAATTGCCTTATCAATGTTTATTCCAGGTGTTGGTGTAGGAATTGGAATATTTTCTGGCTTTGGTACAGGATTAGTTTTTAATGCAATGGCTTTAGAAAATACAGCATTGCAAAATATTTCTCCACTAGCAATTCTTATTACTCCATTTGGTATAATGGAAATTTTTTCTTATGGTCTTGCAATCTCAAGAAGTGGAATGCTTATCTATGATCTTTTTAGAAAAAAATCTTGGAAATTACTGCTTAAACCCACTATAATAGAAATTGTAATAGTAGTATCAATTTTAATAGTTGCTGCATTCATTGAATGGAATATTATAAAACAAATTATGGAAATTCCTAAATAATTATTATTATATATATATATAAATAAAAATAATAAATATGATAAAAGATTTAAGGATATCAATAGATTGACTTAATATAATTAAGAAGAAGATCGGAGGAAGCATATACTAAATTTATAACATATTTCTATAGTTGTTATAGAATTTCTGAATATCCATCCGGTAGTAGAATGGGAATAATGAGTACCAGAAATATGATATGAATATTATACTAATAAGAAATTATGTTTAGATTAATTATAATATTTATTTTTTAGATAATTATAAATTCAAAATAAAATTAATATAATATAAATAGAATTGTTAGGAGTAAAAATTCATTATAAACCAAAATTTGATAATAACCCAATCCTTATAGCAGCATTACCAGATATGGGAAATGTAGCAGGATTGTGCTTAAACTTCTTAATAAATAAAATAGAGACGAAAATTTTCGCTGAAATATATTCATTTTGGCCACCATCTGTAACATATAAAAAAGGAATTATAAATTATTTGCAATCAAGCTATAAATTTTATGAAAATTCACAATATAATATAATATTTTTTACTGGAGATTTTAATCCTACAGATCCAAGAAGATTATATGAATTATGTTACGAAGTTTTAAAAATTGCCGAAAGGTTTAATGTTAAACTTTTATATTCTCTTGGTGCCTCCCTAAAGCCAATTAATACAATAGAAAAATTAGTCTATGCTGGAGTAAATAAACCTGAAATGGTCAATATTTTAAATGAGTTAAATTTGCAGATACTAGAAGACGAAGGACAGATAACAGGGTTTAACGGACTAATTTTAGGAATAGCCCAAGAATTTAATTTAGATGGAATATGTCTTTTAGGAGAAATTGATAATCCAAATGTTATTCAACCTAAAACTTCTCAAGAAATTCTAAAAGTTTTATTAAAAATTATTAATTTCCCATCTATTGATTTATCGGAATTGGATGAAGAAGAAAAACGAAAGAAGTTTATGGAGAAACAAATGAATTATTTCAATAAAGCAGTAAATCAAAATGAATTACCAGGAATAACATAAATATAATCATAAACATTTATACAAATAAAATTAAAGTAAGTTAAAATTCAAATAGGTTTCTTTTTTATTTTGATCAATAACCATTACCGACAGATCACTAAATGTCTTATTTTCTAAATCAATTATTTTTCCTCTAAAAATAGTTTCTTTTTCCTTATCCGTCAAGTATTCAAAAATCCAGACATCAATTTCTCTAGTATTGACTCCATTATTTTTCAAAAATAAAGCAATATCGGAAGGCATAAAATTTTTTGATAAATCATTTGGCCAAGGACGTGGCAATAAAATAACACTCTTCCTATCTAATACTGATTTGATCAATTCTATCTGTTTTTGTCTAATATCTCCAGTGACATGAAATGTAACTACAAAGGCCTTATCTAGTGGAACCCTTGATTTTGAAGATGCAATTTGAATAGAACTAATTCCTGGAATAATTTCAACATTTTCATTTCCAAAAATCTCTAATAAACGATCAACAACCTCTGATTCAGAAAAACTAACGTCTCCTGTAAAGGGAATAGTACAATATTCATTATCCTGCATATTGCCATATACGTATTGATATACTGATTCCTGGTTTTTCATAGTAATTTCATAAATTTGTTGTTTTTCTTTATCTATGAGATTTTCAATAGTTCTTAGTGTATATCGATAACCTATGATATATTGAGATATAAGGATTTTTTCTTTAGCAATTTGAGTAATATAATCAGGGTCTCCAGGTCCTACACCAATAACAAACAATTTCTTTGGCATTTGAAATTGTATTACAAATTATAATAGATAATAATAATATTCTTTTTATAAAAGAATTATATCCACATTTAAAATTAAATGATTTGTTGGTAAAAAGAAACTATCTGACTAAATGATATAACAATTTTGACATGCTTATCATTATATGAAATTATTAACGGATTCACATGAGCGAACTTAAGCTCGAATTTATAGGTAAACAAGTTAAAGATATGTATGGCACATTAATGGGAAATGTTGTAGGAATTATTACTGATACTGATGGTTCAATTGAATCTGTTAGTGTAGATTGTGGTGATTCTGGTTTAAAACCATTATCTTATGAACAACTATTGGTACAAGGTGATTACGTAATCTTCATTCCTAAATGGAGATTAGATGCACAAAAATTATTTAGGCAAAAAAATTTAACACTTAAAAGAATTAAAGCACTTCAACATTTAGTTGAAGAGGATGATACCATGAAAGAAGATGCAGAAATTGTATATGTTAAATATGAAAAGAAACTACACGAATTAGAGGAAAAAGAAAAATCTATTAATGAAAAGCTAAAAGAGAGACTTGCAGAACTAAATGAATCAACAAAAAATATTAAATCAATTTTATTTGATGCCAAGTTACAATACAAAAGTCATGAAATATCAGAAGAAACATATCTACAAGTTACAAGATATACTAAAGAATTAATGGATCATATTAATTTAGAAAAAGAAGAAATCAATAATATAAAAGGTAGACTTGAAGAACAAAACCTAGAAAACACATTACCTTTGCCTCATTCAATCCAACCAGAGGAAGAAGATAATAAAAAAGAAAATCTAAAATTATCTACTACCAATACAAATTCTGTAAGTCCTACCATAACTAATACTCCGACCACCACCACCACCACCAACAATAAAACAACAACATCATCATCAACAGCTACTGTGACTGCATCTAATACAAATAATTCTAATTCTTCAAATGCATCATTACCTTTATCCCCTACATCAAATGATAATAATACACAAACTAAACTTTCATATGCTGATGAAACTGATAAATATAAACAACATGCATCCTCTAATAATAATAATAATACAGATCACTCCAATCAAAATAAAGATAAGATAGAAAAAAGTAAATCAGATAATGAATCTAATTGGCTAGATCACGTTATAAATAACTAATAATTTTTTATATTTTCAATTTTATATATATATAATTTTCTAGGTTCTTTAGTGTGATTATTCATCTAGAATCTTAGTAAAATATTAGAATTTAAAGAATAAAACAATAATAAAAAGTAAAAAAAATAAAAAAAAGGTTAATGGTGAATTTATACGTAGATGGAGATTTCTATATTTTGTTATTTATTTCCTTACAATTTTGGTGGAGTTTGTAATAATTCTCCAATTTCACTATGCATTTTAAGAAAGTTTAATCCTTTTTCTGTAGTTTTATAGGTCTGAGTTCCATCAAGATATTCTAATAGATTGTTTTCGATCAAAACAGAAAGATATTCTCTCAATTGTGCGTAACTTAGAAAAGCTTTGTACATAATTTTTGTCTTGGT
>Ga0126313_10002065_pt1 | contig 11028 bp, 8 predicted proteins | sample Plot105A_FD_89954 | JGI IMG/M metagenome (GOLD analysis project Ga0126313, IMG submission 89954) | Serpentine soil microbial communities from UC McLaughlin Reserve, CA, USA - Plot105A | ecosystem: Environmental > Terrestrial > Soil > Grasslands | place: USA: UC McLaughlin Reserve, Lake County... | reverse complement strand
GCTCGGATCGCCTTCCACGGCGGCGGGTCGGCGGCCAACGTCGCGGCCTGGCTGGCCGCCGCCGACATCCGGCCCGTGTTGGTGGCCCGCGTGGGCGAGGACGAGCGCGGGCGGGCCGCGGGCGCCGCGCTGCGGGCGGCCGGCGTTGACGCCCGCCTGACTGCCGATCCCGAGCGACCGACCGGCACCTGCATCGTCCTGGTGGCGCCCGGCGGCGAGCGCACCATGATCCCAGACGCCGGGGCGGGGGACCGCCTTGCCCCCGGCGACCTGCCGGACGAGCTGCTCGGTCCCGGCCGCCACCTCCACGTCGCCGGCTACGCGCTTCTGCGTGCCGGCTCGCGAGCGGCGGCACGGTCCGGGCTGGAGCGCGCCCGAGCGCGCCGGATGAGCGTTTCCGTCGATCCCTCCTCGGCCGCGCTCCTGTCGCCGGCGTTCCTCGACCTGGCGCGCGGCGCCGACCTGCTGCTGCCCAATGTCGCCGAGGCAAGGACGCTGACCGGTGAGCCCGACCCCGAGCTCGCCGCCCGCCGGCTTGCCGAGCGCGTACCCGAGGTGGTGGTCAAGTTGGGCAAGCTCGGGGCGCTCTGGACGGACGGTCGCGAAGTGCGACGCGTCGAGGCCGCGTCCGTCGCGGCGCCGATCGACAGCACGGGCGCGGGTGACGCGTTCGCCGCTGGTCTCCTGGCCGCGCGGTTGCACGGCGCCGCGCCCGAGGCGGCGATAGCCGCCGGCTGCCGGCTCGCCGCCGAGGCGGTGGTGACGCCGGGGGCTCGGCCGCCGTTGGTCGGCGGGGGGCGGCGGGCGCGCGGCCGCGCTGGGGCCGGGTAGTAGCCTGAAGCGACGCGGGGGGTCTCGGGCATGATGAGAGCCACGGTGTCTCGACTACTGATTGCGGGCACGATCGCAGCGGCGGTCCTTGCGTTTGCGCCGGCCAGCCAGGCCCAGCTCGGGGGAGAGCAGCTCACGTCGTCGTGGGCAGACCTGAACATCTGCAACTCGACGCAGCTCGGCGCCCGCGCCCAGTTGGCGGGCAACGGCTCGGCCCAGCAGCTCTACGCGCGCTTCACGGCGCAGTGGCTCAGCCCGTCGGGTTGGGTTCCGGTTCCGCTTGCCGGCGCGGCGACCTCTCCGTGGCAGTACGCGGGGTCGGCGGAGTACACCTGGGGCCAGGCCGGCTGGACGTTCGCGATCAGCGTTCCCCCCGGCCAGAACTACCAGGTGCGCGCGCTGGCGGAGCTCCAGTGGCGCGGTGGCGGGGGACGCTCGGAGACCCGCGTCACCGGCGGCTGCACCGTCTAGCTGTTAGGCCGCGCCTTACCCCTTCGCCGACACGGCCCGGCGCGCGGCTAGGACCACCTCGGGAGTGGCTCGCGTCCCGCTCATGTCGCGCGCGATCGCCTTCGCCGCCCGCCTCGCCTCGCTGCCCATGTGGCCGAGGTGGGCCGGGCGCGGCACGTAGCCGATGAAGCGAAGGCCCGGCGCCGCCGCCTCTCCAAGGACGGCGCGCGGCACGCCGCGGTCGTTCAGCACGTCGAGGTGCCCCACCACCGGTTCGAGCCCACAGCGGTAGCCGGTCGCCGCGATCACCGCGTCGGGCTCGATGCGGGCGCCGTCCGCGAGCTTGACGGCGGTCTCGCCGAGTGCCTCGACACCGGCCACGATCTCGATCCGCCGGTCCCTGATCGCCTGGAGCATCTCCTTGTCCACGATGGCCGGCGCGACGCTCAGCCGCTTCAGCCGACTGAACACGCCCTCCTCGGGCTGAGGGAGTCCGTACTCCGTGAGGTCGCCGATCTCCTTTTCCCTGAGGCGCCTCATCAGCCGGTCCGCTCGCTGCGGCGGCAGCTTGAGCATCGCGTTTGCGAACAGCGGACCGAGAGGTGAGCGCACGATGATGTTCGGCGGCGTACGCACCGAGAGCCGCACGCGCGACGCTCCCCCTTGGGTCAGGTCATACGCGATCTCCATCCCGGAGCAGCCCGGTCCCACCACCAGCACGTCGTGCGCGCGGAAGGGATTCGGGTTGCGGTAGTCGGCGGAGTGCAGCAGCCGGCCCCGGAAGCGCTCCCGACCTTCCCAGTCGGGAAGGAACGGCGTGTGCTCGTAGCCGCTCGCGACGATCACCTGATCGGCGCGCACGTCCCCGGTCGAGGTGCGCAGCACCCAGACACCGTCGTCGCGGTCGATGCGCTCCAGACGGGTGCCCAGCCGCACGTCGATCCTGTTGCGAGCGGTGTAGCTCTCGAGATATCCAACCATCTCGTCGCGCGAGGGAAAGATTCCCGTGCCGCGCTCGAACCGCGCTCCCGGAAGCCTCGAGAACGGACGGCTCGAGTTCAGGCGCAGCCGGTCGTAGCGGCGGCGCCACGAGGAGCCCACCGCATCCGTCTGCTCGAGCACCAGGGCCGGAATCCCCCTGCGTCCGAGCTCGGCCGCGGAGGCCAGTCCGGCCGGGCCCGCCCCGACCACCACTACTCGTCGATCGTTCATATCACCACGGACGCCGAAGGGCCCGTCTGTATTCCCATTCCTCGGCCTGGTCGTGCTGGAACGGGTTGCCCACGCGGCGGTGGGGCCGCACGCGGCCACACCGCCTGAGCCTTAAGAGGCCGACTTGGGTAATCCTTCCGTGAATGGTGGGACTACGAATCGGTGACGAGATACGGCAGACGCCGCGAAGGCCACGGACGGCCGGGATGAAGTGGTGGGGATGGGGAGACGAGGGCACTTCCTTCACTCACCGGGACAAGCCCGCCCTGGCGCCGTTCATAAAGCGCCATCTCGGGCTCGACGTGGAAGGCGAGACGGCGCGGCCCCTGGGCTTCGACGGTCTGCGCATCCCCGAACCGTCTCTGGCGGGGGACCTCCGGGCAGCCCTGGAAGCAGCCGTCGGGGGCGAGCAGGTCTCGACGGATCCGCTCGATCGGGTCGTTCACGCCCGGGGCAAGTGCCTCCGCGACCTCATCCGGCATCGGCGCGGCGATCTCGGCCGGCTGCCGGACGTGGTGGTGCGCCCAGGTGAGGATGACGAGGTGACCGCGGTCATGCGCGCCGCGCTGGAAGCCGACGCGGTCCTGATCCCGTTCGGCGGAGGCACGAACATCTCCGGCAGCCTCGAGGCCCCGGAGGACGAGGAACGCACGGTCATCTCGGTCGACATGGGCCTGATGGACCGCCTCCTCGAAATCGACGAGGAAGCGCGGCTCGCCCGAGTGCAGGCCGGTGTGCTGGGCCCGCGGCTCGAGGAGCAGCTGAACGCGCGCGGGTGGACGCTCGGGCACTTCCCCGACAGCTTCACCCACTCCACGCTCGGCGGCTGGATCGCCACCCGGTCGTCCGGGATGCAGTCCGACAAGTACGGCGACGTGGCCGACCTGACGCGAGCGGTGCGCGTGGTCACGCCGGCCGGGATCCTGACCACGCGCCCCGTGCCGCACGCCTCCACCGGTCCAAGCGTCCGAGAGATGGTGCTGGGCAGCGAGGGACGACTAGGGATCATCACGGAGGCGACCGTCCACGTGCATCGCGTGCCCGAGCGTCGCAGGATCCTCGGCTACCTGTTCCCCTCCTGGTCCGAGGCTCTCGCCGCGATGCGCGAGATCGCGGCCAGCGAAGCGTCGCCGTCGGTCACTCGCGTGTCCGACTCCTACGAGACGCAGTTCTCGTTCGCCACCAGGAAAGATCCCTCGCTGCTCGACCGCCTCAAGTCCAAGGCCCTCTCGGAGTACCTCGAGCGGCGGCGTGACTTCGACCTCGAGACCATGTGCCTGTCCTTCATCGGCTACGAAGGCACCAAGGACCATGTTGCCGCGCAGCGCAAGCTCGTCGGACGCATCGTGTCCAGCCACGGGGGCCTCTGTGTCGGCAAGGGTCCGGGCGAGCTGTACGACCAGAAGAAGTTCGACACCCCCTACATCCGCGACTACCTGCTCGATCGAGGCGCGCCGGGTGATGTGTCGGAGACGTCGGCACCGTGGAGCGCGCTGCCGACGCTCTACGACAACGTGATGACGGCGGCGCGCGGAGCCTTCGACGAGCTGGGCGTGCGCGGCTACATCATGTGCCACCTGTCGCACTCCTACCACTCTGGTGCCTGCCTGTACTTCACGTTCGCCTTCAAGCCCTCGGGGCAGCGGGACGTACTCGAGGAGTACGACGTGGTCAAGGGGGCCATTCAGCAGACGTTCGTGGACTCGGGCGCCACCCTCTCGCACCACCACGCCGTCGGTACCGAGCACGCGCGGTGGCTCGAACAGGACATCTCGGGACCGGGCGTCGCGATGCTGAGGGCGCTGTTCGACGGCGTCGACCCAGGCGCCAACCTGAACCCCGGGAAGATCGTCTAAGCAACCGGAACGTCGCGTCGCCTGAATCCGACCAGGCCGACCGCGATGAACGCGGCCCCGATCGCGGTCAGGGCGGCGAGCGGGGCGACGCTGAGATCGGCGGCCGGCAGCAGCGGGACGTGCGTGAAGGGTGAGAGGTCCATCACCCAGTCGGGGAGCGCCAGCAGAGGGCCCAGGTAGGCAAGGAGGAAGCAGGCGCCGAGGACGCCCCAGGCCGCCGCCGCGGCCCGCGGGAGGAGGCCGAACAACGCGACGGCGATGCCCGCGAGGACCCAGACGGCGGGCGCCAGCGCGAGCGACGACCCGAGTAGGAGCGGCAGCCGGCCCGCATCGCCGCTCGAGATCGCGTCCGCGACGCCCGCGCCCAGGCCGCTGACAGCAAGGATCAGGATCGTCCCGACCAGGGCCATTGCGATGTGGCCGGCCGCCCACCGGGCCCGCGCGAGCGCCGTGGCCAGAAGAGGCTCGAGACGTCCGGCAGACTCCTCGCCGCGCATCCGCAGCACTGCCTGGACCGCGAAGCCCGTGCCGATGAGCGCCATCGACAGGAGCGACACGGCGATGTAGTTGTCAACGACGCTGCCGCCGGCGCGGGCGAAGATGTCGTCGACCTGCTCGCTGTCGCCGAGAATGCTCTCGGCGTCCTGTCCGGTGAGGCCGATCGAGAGCCCGCCGAGGAAGAGCCCGGCGCCCCATCCGATCGGGCCGCCGCGCTGCAGCCGCAGCGCGAAGCCGAGCGGGCGCGTCAGGGCCGGCCGCGCGACGGGCGGTCCGGGCCTCGGCGCGACCAGTCCGGCCCCGTCGTCGCGGCGGCCGAGACGCGCGAAGCCGGCCACGACCAGGGCTGCCCCGACGCCCAGCAACAGCAGCAGCGGCCACCAGCGCTCGTCGGCGAACGGACGCATCGACTGCCCCCAGCCGATCGGCGACAGCCACGAGAGCGTCCGGTCGCCGACGTCCCCGGCCGCGCGGAGCATGTAAGACGCTCCGATCACCGCACCGATGAGGCCGTACGCGCCCGATGTGGCCTGGCTCGCCTGCACCGCGACGACCGCGATGCCCGCGAACAGCAGTCCCACGCCCGCGAGGGACGCAGCGAAGGCAATCGACCCGGCGGCCGGCTGATCGAAGCCCATCATCGTCAGGGCGATCAGGGCGCCGAGAAGAACGTTGGCGGCGACCACGACGACCAGCGTCGCCGCGGCCGGGGCGTTTCGCCCGACCGGGCTCGCGCGGACCAGCTCGCTCCGTCCGCTCTGCTCCTCGGCGCGCGTGTGCCGCCCGACCATGAACATGCTCATCAGAGCGACGACCACGCCGCCGAAGGCGCCCCATTGCCAGGCGGTGTCGCCGCCGACGTTGGTGACCCCGTACGTGGGGCCGACCATCGCGATCAGGCCTGGGTTGTCTGCGACGGTGGCCGCGTACTCGTTGCGCTCCGCCGGCGAGGGATATAGCTCCTTGCTCTGCGCTGCCGTCGAGGCAATCAGCGCGACCATGACCAGCAGGTAGACCGGTATCCGGAGCCGCTCGCGGCGGACGACGAACCGGATCAGCGTGCTGGTTCCGGTTAGCGTCCTCACACCGCCTCCGCGAGCTCGTCGCCGTAGTGGCGAAGGAAGAGCTCCTCGAGCGTCGGAGGCTGGCTCGTGAGGCTGCGGATGCCGAAGCGGGTGAGGTGGCTCAGCGCATCGCCGAGGTGGCTCGTGTCGACGTCGAAGCGGGCGCGGTGGTCCTCGACGTGCAGCGCGTGCACGCCCTGGAGGGTGGCCAGGCCCGCCGGCGGCGTCGCCGTCTCGACCGCGATCGACGTACGGGTCAGGTGGCGCAGATCGGCCAGGCTGCCGCTCTCCACGGTCCTGCCGGCGCGGATGATGGTCACGCGATCGCACAGCGCCTCGACCTCGGCGAGGATGTGGCTCGAGAGCAGCACCGTCCGGCCGGCTTGCCTGAGCTCCTCGACGCACTCGCGGAAGACGGTCTCCTTGAGCGGATCGAGTCCGGACGTCGGCTCGCCGAGCACGAGCAGCTCGACGTCGGATGCCAGGGCCGCCACCAGCGCTACCTTCTGGCGGTTGCCCTTCGAGTACGTTCGCCCCTTCTTCGTGGGGTCGAGCTCGAAGCGCTCGAGCAGCTCGGCGCGACGGGCCGAGTCGAGCCCGCCGCGCAGACGGCCGAGAAGGTCGATCGCCTCGCCACCCGACAGGTGGGGCCACAGGCTGACGTCCCCGGGCACATAGGCGAGGCGCCGGTGAAGCGCGACCGCGTCCGTCCACGGGTCACCCCCGAGCAGGCGCGCCTCGCCGGCATCGGCGCGCAGGAGTCCGAGCAGAACGCGGATCGTGGTCGACTTGCCGGCGCCGTTGGGCCCGAGGAAGCCGTGCACCTCACCAGTGACGACGGTCAGGTCGAGGCCGTCGAGCGCGCGAACGCTGCCGAATGTCTTGACGAGGCCGGAGACCGAGATTGCATTCGCCATGGCGAACAGTCTACAAAAACTTCAGAAATTTCTAAATTGCAATAAGGACGTAGAATCGCTGACGAGATGGCGTCCGTGGACACCTCCGCCGACGACGCGATAAGGCGCTTCGTCGAGCGTTTCGCGCTGCTGCTCACCGAGGCGGGCATGCCCCGGATGCCCGCCCGTGTCTTCGCCTGCATCCTCGCCGAGGACGCGGCGCAACTCACCGCCGCGGAGCTCGCCGAGCGCCTCGAGGTCAGCCCGGCCGCCATCTCCGGCGCGGTGCGCTACCTGGCCCAGGTCGGCATGGTCTTCCGGAGTCGCGAGCCGGGCAACCGCCGCGACCACTACCGGCTGCACGACGACGTTTGGGCCGAGATGTACACCTCTCGCGCCGCGATCCTGTGGCGCTGGGAGCAGGCGATGGCGGAGGGCGTCGAGGTGCTGGGTACTGATCGCCCCGCCGGCCGCCGGATCGAGGAGACCCGCGAGTTCTTCGGCTTCCTTCGGGAGGAGCTGCCCGCTGTGATGGAGCGCTGGCGGGAGCGCAGGTCGCGAGGCGGCGCGCCTCAGTAGGCGCCGAACAACCGCGGGTCGTTCGTGATGACCCCGTCCACGCCGAGTGCCTCGAGGCTGGCGATCCGGCGCGCGCTGTCGACGGTCCAGACGTAGACCTGTCCGCCGGCGGCGTGCACGTTTCGCACCAGTCGTGCGCTCACTAGGAGCTGGTGGGACATGATCGCCTCACAGCCGCCGGCCCTGATGCGAGCCTTCGCCTGCCCGGGAAGCCGCGCCCGCATCACACGCGCGATCGCATAGGCCGGTACGGCGAGGGGCGAGCGCATGTAGTTGCGCCGGACCCGCGGCACCGACCAGCCGCGCCGCAGCCCGGGCGCGAGCTCGCCCAGGAGGTCGAGGCTCTCCGTGTAGTGCGAGGAGACGAGCGAGCGCCCGCCGAGTCCACGCTCCAGCAGTCCCTCGGCCACCTCGCGCTCGTAACCGGTCAGCTTCAGGTCCACGTCGAGCTCGATCCCCGAATAGCCGTCGCTCGCGAAGTGGTCCAGCCCCTCGTCCAGCGACACGCACTCGCGGCTCTCGGCGTCCTCGTAGTCGTGCGCGAGCACCAGCCGTCCGTCAAGCGCACGCAGGACGTCGAACTCGATCATGTCGACCCCGTGCTCGAGAGCCGCCTCGAAGCTCTCGATCGTGTTGCCGGGCGCGATGTGGTGCGCGCCCTTGTGACCGACGCGGATCAGGCCTGGCACCGAGGACACCAGTAGGTCGTGCGATTGTCGTCGCCCTGACCGCGAGCCCGGATGCGCGTGCCGCAGCGGCGGCATCGGAGTCGGGCGCGCCCGAAGACCCATGTGCGGCCGATCCCGCCGCCGCGCTCGACCGACGCGCGCATCAGCGGACGAAGCTCGCGAACGATCGCGAGCGCTTCCGCATCGCTCAGCTCCCGCAGCCTGCGCCAGGGGTCGATTCCGGTCAGGAAGCATCCCTCAGACTTCCAGGCGTTGCCGACCCCTGCGAGGTTGCGCTGGTCGAGCAGCGCGTCGCCGATGCCGCGCGTCTGGTCGTCCTCGCGCAACCGGCGGAGAAAGCGGGACTCGTCGAAGTCGTCGGCCAACACGTCGGGTCCGAGCCCGGCGAGCCGCTGGTCGAAACGGGCTCTCCCGTCGCTCATGAGCTCGAGAACGGGGCCGTCGAACTGCACGACGTCGTGGTCGGCGGTGCGGATCACCAGCCAGGCGCGGTGCGGGGAGCGCCTCCAGCGCTGCCCGCGGGGATAGACGCCCCACGAGCCCCTCATCCGCAGGTGCGAATGCAGCGTCAGGCCCCCCTCGAAGCGCAGGAACAGGTGCTTGCCGCGGGCGTCCACCGCGCGTACGGAGCGACCCTCAAGCCGCTCGGGCCAGCGGTCCATCGCGTGCCGCGCTTGTGGCGTCTCGATCTCAACGATCGCCCTGCCGACCAGTGCGTCGCCCACGCGCCGCGCCGCCGAGTGGATAGCGTCCCCTTCGGGCACGGGTGCAAGGCTACGCGGCGCGGAGCGCCCGGGGCGGAGTCGCATGCCAGGTGCCTTCGACGAGTTCTTGGCGAGCCGTTCGAGGATCTGTTCAGGCGCTGAGGGTCAGCCGCCGCGGGCCCTGCCGGAAGCCGAGCTCGATCAGGAGGGCGCCCACCTCGCTGCCCACCACCGGCTCGCCGTCAAAGCGCTCCAGCCCGAGGCGCGGGATGCGGCCGCGGCGGACGGCGTCCGCCAGGGCCTCGAGCGCGAGGCGCAGCCAGCCGTCGTCTGGCTCGCGCAGAGCGAGCAGCGCCTTACCGCCGCGCTCGACATACAGAACCGGCTCGGCGTCGAGCGTCACGACGTATGCGCCTGGCACGCGGGACGGCCGGCGCCCGGAGTCGTCGCTCTCGCGTTTCGGCCACGGCAGGGTGGCCCCGTAGGGATTTGCCGGGTCCGTGACCGCGAGCACGAGCGCGCCGGCGGGCTCGTCGGAGCGCATGGTGCGGAGGCGCTCGATCGCCGCGGGAAGCGCGAACTGGGCGCCGCCGAGACCCTCGACGAAGTAGCCGCGGCGGGCCGTGCCGAGGGTCTCGAGGTTCGCGAGCTCGCCGTACAGGGTGGAGAAGCCGCCGGAGACGCCCTCGGCAAGCGCCGTCTCGCGGGTGACGATCCCGTAGCGCTCCAGCATCACCTCGGACAGCGCCCGCATGCGCGGGCCGTGCGCCGGGGCGTCCGCGAAGAGCGGGGCGGTGAGCGACCAGCGCCCCAGCACCTGAGGCGCGCCCGGCCGCCGACGGCGGGCAAACCGGCGCCCCGCCTCTCGCTCGCGCCTCGCGAGGGTCAGGCGCGGGGCTCGAAGAGGAGCGAAGGCGTCGTTCGTGACCTCGCCCGCCCAGGCCAGGTCCCAGAGCGCCTCCTGCAGCCGAAGGGGCTCCTCGTCGCCGAGGTCCGCGAGCAGGTCGGTCCAGAATGCGGCGCCGGCCGCCAACCGGTCGCGAAGGGTGTCGTGCAGCGGGGCGCCCGGGCGCTCGGCCTTGTTCGGCGGCGGCCCGAGCCAGCGGGCGTCCTCGCGGAAATAGAGCGCCACCCGTCCGGAGTTTCGCCCGAGCGCCCCGGCGCCCACCCAAACCAGCTCACCGCCGGCGCAGAGCTGGTCCATCCACGCCGGCGAGTAGGCGCCGACGCGGCGGGGCAGCACGTCCCGCTCCCAGGCCTGCGGCGCGAGGGCAGCGCCCTGGAGCGGAACCAGCATCTCGCGCAGGCGATCGACGCCGGCCCCGCCGGGCGGGGCCGCGTCCAAGCCCTGCCACGCGGGCAGGAATCGCGCCAGCGCGCGCTGCTCGGCGGGCTCGACCTCCTTCCGCAGCGTGGCCAGCGAGGCGCGACGCAGGCGCCGCAGCACGTCCGGGTCGCACCACTCACGCTCCGCGCCGCCCGGCCGAAGCTCGCCGCGTACGAGTTGGCCGGCTCGCTCGAGCTCGCGAAGGACCGGCTGGAGGTCGAGCGTGTAGCGGTCGGAGAGCTCGCGCGTTGTGAAGGGCCCGTGGGTGCGGGCGAAGCGGCGCACGAGCCGCTCCAGCGGTTCCTCCACGGGTTCGAGGAAGGCCGCCGGCAGTCCGCCCGGCGGCACCGCCCCGAGCGCATCGCGGTAGAGCGCAGCGTCCTCGGCGGGGATCCAGCGCTCCTCGCCGCCGATCCGCATCCGCACCGCGCGGCGCTCCTTCTCGAGGTCCCCGAGCATCCGCCTGGCGGAGACCGCGTCCAGGCATCGCTGCTGCGCCTCGTCGACGTTGACGTCGCCCACCGCCCGCAGCACGTCGTGAAGGCTGTCCGCATTCGCGGCCCGGGCGCGCTCGCTCGTGCGCTGCAGCTCCGCCTCCACCTCGGCCAGCGCGTCCGGGTCGATCAGCTCGCGCAGCTCCTCCTGGCCAAGCAGCTCGCGCAAGAGCTCACGATCGAGCGACAGCGCCGCCGCCCGGCGTTCGGCGTTCGGCGTGTCGCCCTCGTACATGTAGGTCGCGACGTAGTCGAACAGGAGCGAGGACGCGAACGGTGAGGCGCGCTGAGTCTCGACCTCGACGAGCGACAGCTCGCGCGTGTGCAGCCCGCGCAGGAGCTCCTCGAGCCCCGGCAGGTCGAGAACGTCGCGCAGGCACTCGCGGTAGGTCTCGAGCACGATCGGGAACTGGCCGTAGCGCTTGGCG
>Ga0126313_10002063_pt1 | contig 11029 bp, 8 predicted proteins | sample Plot105A_FD_89954 | JGI IMG/M metagenome (GOLD analysis project Ga0126313, IMG submission 89954) | Serpentine soil microbial communities from UC McLaughlin Reserve, CA, USA - Plot105A | ecosystem: Environmental > Terrestrial > Soil > Grasslands | place: USA: UC McLaughlin Reserve, Lake County... | reverse complement strand
GGGACGGACGTGTCGGTCGACTTGTAGACCGGCGCGAACGGGCTGTCGTTGCCGTAATCGGCCTTTTCCTCGAGCAGGCCCTTGACGATGTTGTCGCGGTTGAGCAGCAGCGCGACCGCCTGACGCACGCGCTTGTCTGTGAACGGCTCCTTGTCGGTGCGCATGTGCACCAGCCGGTGCTGGGCCGCACGGAGCTCGATCACCTGGACGTTGGGATCGGTCAGCAGCGCCTTGCCGTTGACGGCGGAGAACTGCGCGAGCAGGTCGATCTCGCCGCCCTGGATCGCCAGGATCGCGGCGTCCTCCTGCTCGTAGTACTTGATCTCGTTGCGGTCGGGCAGCGGCTGGCGCGCCTTGTCCCAGTAGTCCGGGTTCTTCGTGTAGGTCACGCCCACGTTGGGCGTGTACTTCTCCAGCTTCCACGGGCCGGTTCCCATGAACGTCTTCGACCAGCTCTCGGGATCGAAGCCCTTCGGCAGGATGATCAGGTTGTAGTTGTCCGAGGAGGTCGTGAACGGGAAGTTCCCGTTCGGCGCGTCGAGCTCGAACACCACGGTCGTGTCGTCGACCGCCTGCGCGCCGCCCTTCGAGAGCACGCCGGTGAGCGCCGACAGCGCGTTCGAGCCGTTGTCCGGGTCGGCGTGCAGGTTGAACGTGGCCGCGACGTCCTCGGTCGTCATCGGGTCGCCGTTCTGGAACTTCACGCCCTGTCTGATCTTGAACGTCCACTGCGACCCGTCGGCGTTCGGCTTCCAGCTCTCGGCGAGTCGCGGCACGGGGTTGAGCTTGCTGTCGGAGTAGATCAGGAACTCGCCCGACTGCCCGAGCGTGCCGAGGGCGCCCTGGTTGTTGACCTTGAGCGGGTCGAGGTCGCTGCCCGGCAGCTGGAGTCCCGATCTGAAGACGCCGCCGGGCGTGACCTTGACCTCTTCCGTCGTCGCCGGCGTCCCTCCGGTGCCCGAGTCCTTGTCCCCGCTGCCACACGCGCTCGCGAGGAATCCGACCAGCGGCATCGACATGCCGACGACGGCGCCGCGGCGGATGAACTCACGCCGCCCGATGTACCCGGCCCGGTACTCGTCGATGACGTGGTTCTCGAGTTCGCTTCGCTGCGCCCGGATCGCATCGACCTGGCGCTGAATCTCGTCCTTGTGCAAAGCCCCGACTCCCCTCGATGCCTCAGGTTGAGCAGCCGCGTACCCCGCGGCCGTGCGAGCGTGTCTCTCGAGCAAACCTACAGGAACCGCTCGACGCGATCAGGATGCGCCGGACTGTCCTTGACAGCGGCGCGCCCGCGTCCCCATGATGAGCCGCATGGTCGAGCCCGCCATCCGCGGCACGCGCGCGGTCGAGGCGGCCAGCGGCCTGTACGTCGCCGGCGGGTGGCGCGGTGGGGCCGCGCACCTGCCGGTCACCGACCCCGCCACCGGGGCGCCGGTCGGCGAGGTGGTCGCGGCCACGCCCGAGCAGGTGCGCGAAGCGGTCGCCGCCGCGCACGCCGCCTTCCCGGCCTGGTCCGCGCTGCCGCCCGACGAGCGGGCCGCGCCGCTGCGGCGCGCCCACGCGCTCGTGCTCGAGCGCGCGCCGGAGCTGGCGCGCGCGTGACGCTCGAGGGCGGCAAGCCGCTCGAGGAGGCGGAGGGCGAGGTGCGCTGGGGCGCCGAGTTCCTGCTCTGGTACGCGGAGGAGATCCGCCGTCCCCACGGCGAGATCCTCGCCCCCAACGGGCCGTCGCAGCGGCTCTACGTGCAGCGGCGGCCGCGCGGGGTCGTCGCCTGCATCACACCGTGGAACTTCCCCAGCTCTATGGTCACGCGCAAGCTGGCGCCGGCGCTGGCCGCCGGCAACACGGTCGTGCTCAAGCCGGCGGAGCAGACACCGCTCTCGGCGGTGCTGCTGTTCGAGATCTTCCACGAGGCGGGATTCCCGCCCGGCGTGCTGAACCTCGTCTGCGGCGCTCCGGACCCGATCGGCGAGGTCTTCACCGGCGCCCCCGAAGTGCGGCAGCTTTCGTTCACCGGCTCGCTCGCGACCGGCCGCATGCTCGCCGGCCGCTGCGCCGCGAGCGGCAACAAGGCCAGCCTCGAGCTCGGCGGCCACGCGCCGTTCGTGGTCTTCGCCGACGCGGACCTCGAGCTGGCGGCGGAGAAGCTCACGTTCTCCAAGCTCCAGAACGCGGGCCAGACGTGCATCGCCGCCAACCGCGTGCTGGTCGAGCGCTCCGCGCGGGAGCCGCTGAGCGAGCTGCTCGCCGCGCGCGCCGGCGCCGCCCGCATCGGCCACGGGCTCGAGCCCGGCGTCACGGTCGGCCCGCTGATCGACGCCCGCGCGATCGCGCGCGTTCGCGCACACGTCGAGGACGCGCTCGCGCGCGGCGCCCGCGCGCTGTGCGGAGGCGGCGCAGTCGACGGTCTCGATCCCGACCGCTTCTTCGCGCCCACGGTCCTGGCCGACGTGCCGCTCGACGCGCGGATCGCAAGCGAGGAGACGTTCGGCCCTGTCGCTCCGCTGATCGCGTTCGACGAAGAGCGTGAGGCGATCGGCATCGCCAACGCGTCGGAGTACGGGCTCGCCGCCTACCTCTTCACGCGCGACCTCGGGCGCGCGCACCGGGTCGCGGCGGCGCTCGACTACGGGATGGTGGCCGTGAACGACGGCGCGCTCGGCTGGGTCCAGGCGCCGTTCGGCGGCGTGAAGGGCTCCGGCGACGCGCGCGAGGGCGGCCGTGCCGGGCTCGAGGATTACCTGGATCTCCAGTACCTCAGCGTGAACTTCTGAGTCGTCGCGGCTAGAGCTCGCTCGCATATGACTGGTTGACGGACTTGAGCCGGCTGTCGGAGCCGAGGAACGCATGCCGGCTCATGTCGGCGGTATAGCGGCTCGCGGGCGGCGTCCTCCCGAGCGCCTCCGCGACGCTTCGGATGTGGTGCGGCGCCGCCCCGCAGCAGACGCCGAGGTAGGTCACGCCGAGCTCGTGCGCCGCGCGCGCGAAGTCGCCGAGCTCGTAGCGATTGCAGGTGAACGGATCGAGCGCGGTCGGGAACGGCCGGCCGTCCGGGATGCAGTCGCAGTCGGGGTCGGTGAGCGACTGGAAGCTCGGTTCGTCGTCGGTCGTCCGGTACGGCACCGGCAACGCGGCCACGTGGCCTGAGCACGCCGCGCGCACGCGCTCGACGAGCGGCAGCATCGTACGCGGGCCGCGGATGCAGTTGAGCCCGACGACGTCGGCGCCGGCGTCCTCGATCCGGCGGCAGGCGTCCTCGGGCGTCCAGCCCTCGCGCGTCTCCGGCGCACGGTGCACGGCCAGCGTGATCACGGCCGGCAATCCCGTCTGCTCGATCACTTCGAGCGCGACGAGCGCCTCCTGAGCCCACGAGAACGTCTCGCCGATGATGAAGTCGACGCCCGCGTCGACCGCCCAGCCGACCTGCTCCTCGAATATCGCGCGCACGTTCGCCTGCGACTCCAGGTCGTCCGGGTCGTAGACGTTGGTGTTGCAGATGTCGCCCGCGAGCAGCGCGTCGGACTCGCGCGCGACGCCGGCGGCGATCTCCAACGCCTGGCGGTTGATCTGCTCGAGCGCGTCCTCCTTGCCGATGATGCGCAGCTTCTCGCGGTGCGCGTAATAGGTGAACGCCTCGACCACGTCGGAGCCCGCGTGCACGAACTCGCGATGCAGCTGCGCGACCAGCTCGGGGTGCTCGAGCACGACCTCGGGCACGAACGCGCCGGCCTGCAGGTAGCCGCGCCGCTCGAGCTCAAAGAGGTAGCCCTCGGCACAGATGACCGGACCTTGCTCCAAACGCTCGAGGAATCGGTTCATGCTGCGAGAACCTATACGTCGGTTGCCAAAGCTGCAACCTCGGGTGCCGATTCCCGCAACCGCTCCGACAGCCGCACGGCGGCGCGGGCGACCTCCGCGGCTGCCTGCTCGAGCCGCGCCGAGAACCGGAACGAGGGGCCCGAGACGTTCAGCGCCGCGATGATCTGGCCGTCGAAGCGGCGCACCGGTGCCGCTACGGCCGCGAGCCCCGGCTCCAGCTCCTCGTCGACGGTCGCCCAGCCGCGCGCCGCCGCCTCGGCGACCCGGCGGGCCAGCACGTCGACGTCGGTGATCGTCCGCGGCGCGAGCGGCTCGAGCGGCGTGCGCGCGAACAGCGCCTTCAGCGCGGCGGCGTCGTAGTCGGCGAGCAGCGCTCGCCCCGCGGCGGTGCAATACGCCGGCACTGTGCGTCCCGCCCAGCCGGCGGCCTGGACCGCATGCGGTGGCGACTCCGACAGCAGCGTCAACACGGAAGCGCCGTCGAGCACGCTCAGGTGCGCGCGCTCGCCGAGCGCGGCGACGAGCTGCACCAGCACCGGCGGACCCGCGCGCAGCAGACGGCGCTCGGCCACGAGGCTCGCGTACGTGAACACGCGCGGCCCGATCCGGTACGCGCGCGTGGCGGGATCGCGCTCGACCAGCCCGTGCTCCGCCAGCGTGCGCAGCGTGCGCGACGCCTGGCTCTTGTCCACGCCGAGCCGGCGCGCGACGTCGACGACGCCGAGCCCCGGATCGTCGGGACCGCCGGCGTGCGCCAGCACGTCGAGCGCGCGCAACCCGCGCCGCAGGCTGGAGCTGCCGTCAGCCGGCACGCGCGGCCGTTGCAATCGCGGTCATCGCGCAACCGTAGCCGATGCCACAACCTCGGTGGCGTATTCCGCAACCGCCCGGCGTGGCAGACTGCGCCCCGATGGCGCCCGTCCCGAGATCACCGTGCGGCGCGGACGGCGGCTGCGAGACGCGGCAGCAGCGCGCGCGCACGCCCGACGTCGGCGTCGATCGGCACGTCCACGGGGGCGGGCGCCTCGGCGACCAGGACGCCCTCCAGCGCCGCGGGCGGCGCCACGTCCCGCAGCGCCAGCGCGCGCTGGGCTGCCGCCAGCTCCAGCGCGAGCACCATGCCGAGGTGCTCGACCGACCGGCGCGCCTGCAGCGCGGCCTGCCACGCGAACGACGCGTGGTCCTCGAGACCGCGCGAGATCACCGCCGTCCCGGTCACGGCCGGCGCGGCCTCGGCGCGCAGCCGCGCGAGCGCGTCGGCGGCGACGTACTCGGCGATCATCAGGCCGGAGCTGCCCGCTGGCCCCGTCGCGAGGAACGGCGCGAGGCCGGTCAGGCGCGGCTCCATCAGGTGCCCGAGCCGGGTTGTCGAGAGCTGGGCGTAGGGGACGAGCGCGAGCCCGGCGGCGTCGAGTGCGAGCGCGATCGGCGCGGCATGGAAGCCGCCGTGGTGCCAGGCGTCCCCGTCGGCGAACAGCGGGTTGGCCGCGGCAGCGCCGATCTCGACCCGCACGACGTCGTACAGCGCGTCCAGCGCGCCGTGCAGCGCGCCGGCGACCGGCGGGAGGCAGCGCAGGCCGAACGGATCCTGCAGCCGCGCCGGCGGCCCGGCGCCGGCAGTGAGCATCCACAAGGTGCGCGTGACCGCGAGCAGGCCGGGGTGCGGGCGCGCGGCCGCGACCGCCTCGGCAAACGCCTCGCGGTTGCCGTCGAGCGCCCGGAACGTCGCCGCACTCACGCCGAGCCCGGCCTCGAGCAGCTCACGCAGGTCGGCGAGCGCGAGCGCCGCGACGCCGAGCGTCACTGCGTTCGAGCTGATCAGCGGCAGCGCGTCGCCCTCCGCGAGCTCGAGCCCGGACCGCTCGAGCGCGAGGCCGAGCTGGGCGAGCACGGTCAGGTCACCGGTGCCGATACCGCCCAGGTCGCGCAGCACCGGGAGCGACTCGCCCTGCAGCAGCGCGACGAGCGCGTCTGCGAGCTCCGGGCGGTGCCCGCCGCCGCCTGCCGCCATCTGATTGAGCCGGATCAGCAGCGCCGCACGCACCGCCTCCGCCGGCAGCGGCGCGCCGAGCCCGCCCGCGTGGCTGCGCAGCAGCGCGAGCGCGTGCTCGCGCCCGCCGACCTGCACCGCCGTGTCGCGGTTCGCGCCGACGCCGGTGGTTCGCCCGTAGACCTGGCGCCGCGCCGCCGCGGCATCGGCCGCGGCGCGCGCCGCGGCGATCCGCTCGCGCGCGGCCGCGGTCAGCTCGACCTCGACGGGCCCGGAGCGCGCCGCCGCGGCGACCGCCGCCGGCGTGAGCGGCTCGTCCCCGATGCGCAGCGCGGCCATGCGCGCCGAACTCAACCACAGACACCGGAGACGTGACCGTGACCCAGTCGCTGCGCTGCCGCGGATGGCAGCAGGAGGCCGCCCTGCGGATGCTCGAGAACAACCTGCATCCCGACGTCGCGGAGAAGCCCGAGGAGCTGGTCGTCTACGGCGGCATCGGCAAGGCGGCGCGCAACCAGGCGTGCCTGGCCGCGATCAAGCGGGAGCTGACGACGCTCGCCGACCAGGAGACGCTGCTCGTCCAGTCGGGCAAGCCGGTCGCGGTGTTCGAGACGCACGAGGCGGCGCCGCGTGTGCTGATCGCCAACTCCAACCTCGTCGGCAAGTGGGCGAACTGGGAGCACTTCCGGGAGCTCGACGCGGCCGGCCTGATGATGTACGGCCAGATGACCGCGGGTTCATGGATCTACATCGGGACCCAGGGCATCCTCCAGGGCACGTACGAGACGTTCGCCGCGATCGCGCGCCAGCGCTTCGGCGGATCGCTGCGCGGCCGGCTCGTGGTGACCGCCGGCCTGGGCGGGATGGGCGGCGCGCAGCCGCTGGCGGTGACCATGAACGAGGGCTGCGCACTGTGCGTCGAGGTCGACCTGCAGCGCATCGAGCGGCGCATCCGCGAGCGCTACCTCGACGAACGCGCCGCCTCCCTCGACGACGCGCTCACGCGCCTGGAGGCGGCGCAGCGCGAGGGCCGCGCGCTCTCGATCGGGCTGCTGGGCAACGCGGCCGAGGTCCTGCCCGAGCTGGTGCGGCGCGGCGCGGCCGTCGACGTGGTGACCGACCAGACGAGCGCGCACGACCCGCTCAACGGCTACGTCCCGGCGGGCCTGACGCCGGAGCAGGCCGACATGCTGCGCGCGGCGGACCCCGACGACTACCTCGCGCGCGTCGGCCAGTCCGTGCTCGCGCACGTCGACGCGATCCGCACGCTCGGCGCGCAGGGCGCCGAGGCGTTCGACTACGGAAACGCGCTCCGCGGGGTCGCGGCGGACCACGGCGACGAGGACGCGTTCGCCTACCCGGGCTTCGTCCCCGCCTACATCCGGCCGCTGTTCTGCGAGGGCAAGGGGCCGTTCCGCTGGGTCGCGCTGTCGGGCGACCCGGCCGACATCGCCGCCACCGACCGGGCGATCCTCGACCTGTTCGGCGACCAGGAGCACATCCGGCGCTGGATCGAGCTGGCGAGCGAGCGGGTCGCGTTCCAGGGGCTCCCCGCCCGGATCTGCTGGCTCGGCTACGGCGAGCGCCACCTCGCCGGGCTGCGCTTCAACGAGCTGGTGGCGTCCGGCGAGGTCAAGGCGCCGATCGTCATCGGCCGCGACCACCTCGACGCGGGATCCGTCGCGTCGCCGCAGCGCGAGACGGAGTCGATGCGCGACGGCTCGGACGCCGTCGCCGACTGGCCGATCCTCAACGCGCTGATCAACACCGCGACCGGCGCGTCCTGGGTCTCCTTCCACCACGGCGGCGGCGTCGGCATGGGGCTCTCGCTGCACGCCGGCCAGGTGAGCGTCGCGGACGGCACCGAGCTGGCCGCGGAGCGGATCCGCCGGACGCTGCTCGCCGATCCGGGGATGGGGATCGTGCGGCACGTGGACGCGGGCTACAACGAGGCGGTCGAGGCCGCGGACCGGCTCGGGGTGCGGATCCCCATGCGCCCATGATCGCGGTCCGGGGCGCCGCTCAGGTGCTCCGCCCGCCCGAGGACGGGCTGGCGTACCTGCGCCACGACCGGGCGGGTGAGCTGACCCTCGAGCCGGGCGACGTCGTGCTCGACGACGGCGTGATCGCCGGGTTCGAAGCCGGCGCCGCCGACGTGGAAGTCGACGCCTCGGGGGCGGCCGTGCTCCCCGGGTTCGTCGACTGCCATACGCACCTCCCGTTCGCCGGCTGGCGCGCCGAGGAGTACGAGCGCAAGGTCACCGGCGTGCCGTACGAGGAGATCGCGCGCGCCGGCGGCGGGATCGCCAGCTCAGCCCGGTCGCTGGCGGAGGCCACCGACGACGAGGTGCTCGCGCAGGCGCGCGCCCTCGCCGGCGAGCTGCTGGCCCACGGCACGACCGCGTTCGAGGGCAAGACGGGCTACGGGCTCTCGCGGGAGGGCGAGGCGCGGGCCGCGCGGCTCGGGCGCGAGCTGGCCGCGCAGGTGCGCCAGCCGATGCGCCTGACCGGGCTCTTCGCCCACGCGGTGCCGCCCGGCTTCACCGCCGACGCCTGGATGGACGAGGCCGAGGCGCTCGCTCGCGAGTGCGACGTCGACGCGCTCGACATCTTCGTCGAGTCGGTGGCGTTCGGGAACGAGCACCTCGCGCGGATGGGCGCGATCGCGCGCGACACCGGCCGGCCGCTGCGCGCGCACGTCGAGCAGCTCTCCACCATGCGCTCGGTGCCGGTCGCGCTCGAGTGGGGCGCGCGGTCGGTCGACCACCTCTCGCGCATGCACCCCGCCGACGTGGCGCCGCTCGCGGCCTCGGAGTGCGCGGCGGTGCTGCTGCCGGGGGCCGAGCTCATGAACGCGGAGGACCTCCCGCCGGCGCGCGCGCTGGCGGACGCCGGCACGATCGCCGTGCTCGCGACGGACTTCAACCCCGGCACCTCGCCGATCGCGTCGATGCCGGTGATCGTCGGGTTGGCGGTGCGCCGGTACGGGTGGAGCGTGCGCGAGGCGCTCCTGGCCGCCACGCTCAACGCCGCGTACGTGCTCGGCTGGTCCGAGCAGCTGGGATCGCTGGAGCCCGGCAAGCGCGCGGACGTGCTGATCCTCGACGGCCCGGCGGAGCACGTCCCTTACCGCTTCGGGCACAACCCGGTCGCGGTCGCGATCGCGGGCGGCGAGGTCGCGTGGGTACGGCCGGACCAGGCGTGGCGGGTGCGGTCGTGAGCGCGATCACCGCCGACGAGCTGCGCGACCGGCTGGCGGGACTCGAGCCGATCGGGCTCGGGCCGGACGGGACGACGCGGCTGGCGTGGACGCCCGAGCTGGCCGCGGCCGAGGCGTGGTTCGGCGAGCAGGCGCAGGCGGCGGGGCTGCGGGTGGAGCGCGATCCGGCGGGCTCGCTCTGGGCGATGCCCGACGCCGAGACGCCGTCGTGGGGCACCGGCTCGCACCTCGACAGCGTCCGCCGCGGCGGACGCTTCGACGGCGCGCTGGGCGTGGCGGCGGGCTTCGCGGTGGCGGAGCGGCTCCCGGGCGTCGCCGTGCTCTCGTTCGCCGACGAGGAGGGCGCGCGCTTCAACACGCCGACGTTCGGGTCGCGCGCGCTCGTCGGGCGGCTGGACGTCGCCGACGTCCTGGCGCGCCGCGACGACGACGGGATCGTGCTCGGCGACGCGATGCGCGCCGCCGGCGTCGACCCCGCCGGTCTCGCCGATGCGCCCACGTGGCTCGGCCGCCTGCGCGGGTTCGTCGAGCTGCACATCGACCAGACGCGCGATCTCGCGCAGCTCGGAGTGCCGGCCGGCGCGGTGTGGTCGCTCGCGGCGCGGCTGCGACTGGCGCTGCGGTTCGAAGGGCGCGCGGACCACGCCGGCACAACCCGGCGCGGGGAGCGCCGCGACGCCCTCGCCGCCGCGGCGCGGCTGATCGTGGACGCCGACGCGCTCGCCGGCGACGATCCCGACTTCCTGGTCACCGCCGCGCGGATGCTCGTGCAGCCGAACGCGTTCACCACCGTCCCGGCCGGCGTCCGGCTCTGGATCGACGCCCGCACGCCGGACGCCGCCGCCCTGATGGCGTGGCGCGACGCGCTCGAGCGCCGCGCGCGCGAGCTGTCGGCCGCCACGCGCGTCGCGATCGAGCTGGAGACGGCGTCGCGGTCGGATCCCGTCATCTTCGACCTGCGCCTGCTCGACGAGCTGCGCGACCTGCCGCGGCTCGTGTGCTTCGCCGGACACGACGCCGGCATCCTCGCCCCCCACAAGCGCGCCGGCATGGTCTTCGTCCGCAACGCGACCGGCGTGAGCCACGCGCCCGAGGAGGAGGTCGACATGGAGGACGCCGCGATCGCCGCGAACGCCCTGCTCGCGGCGCTGGAGCGGGTGGCGTGAGGCTTCCGGCGATGGTCAACGCTCACTCGCACGCGTTCCAGCGCGACCTGCGCGGCGCCGCCGAGCGCCCCGCTCCCGACGCCCATGCCAACGACGACTTCTGGTCCTGGCGGGAGGCGATGTACCGGCTCGCCGGCGCCCACGATCCCGAGTCGATGCGGGAGGCCGCCGGCCGCGTGTACGCGGAGATGGCCGCCGCCGGCTACGGCGCGGTCGGCGAGTTCCACTACGTGCACCACCAGCCGGACGGGACGCCGTACGACGATCCGAACGCGATGGCGATGGCGGTCGCCGAGGCGGCGATCGACGCGGGCCTGCGCATCGTGCTGCTTCCCGCGGCCTACCACCGCGCCGGGTGGAACCTCCCGCCCTCGCCCGGCCAGCGCCGCTTCTGCGACCCGGATGTGGAGACCTACCTGGCGCGCGTCGACGCCCTGCGCGCCTGGGCCGCCGGACGCGAGGGCGTCCACGTGGGCGTGGCCGCGCACAGCGTCCGCGCCGTGCCCGCGAGCTGGCTCGAGGCGATCGCCCGCCACGCCGAGGAGCAGGGCCTCGTCCGCCACGTCCACGCCCACGAGCAGCCGCGCGAGCTGGAGGAGTGCCGGGCCGAGCACGGCGTCTCCCCCATCGAGCTGCTCGACCGCACCGGGTTCCTCGGGCCCCGCACGAGCCTGATCCACGGGATACACGTGAGCGACGACGACGTCCGCCGCCTGGCGGAGAGCGACACCATCGTGGTCTCCTGCCCCACGACCGAGGGCAGCCTGGGCGACGGCCACTTCCCCGCGCTCGTCTATCGCGACGCCGGCGAGCGGATCGCGATCGGGAGCG
>Ga0126313_10002062_pt1 | contig 11030 bp, 4 predicted proteins | sample Plot105A_FD_89954 | JGI IMG/M metagenome (GOLD analysis project Ga0126313, IMG submission 89954) | Serpentine soil microbial communities from UC McLaughlin Reserve, CA, USA - Plot105A | ecosystem: Environmental > Terrestrial > Soil > Grasslands | place: USA: UC McLaughlin Reserve, Lake County... | reverse complement strand
TAGGCGAGCCGGTAGCGCCCGTCGGACCTCGCGCGCGCCATCCGTGCCGTCACCCAGCGCCCGAAGCTGTTGCGCACTTGCAGCGCAACCAGCAACCCATCGACGGGCACCGGCCCGCCACTCACGCGCCCGTGCACACGAACCGTGCGCCGCACACGGTGCGGCGTGCCCAGCCACACGCGGGCGCCGGAGCGCACAAGCACACGCCGCGAGTACACCGGCACCGCCGACGTGACGGCAGGGTAATAGAGGACCGCGACCCGCAGATGACGCGCAGTAACGGGAAGCACAGCGCGAAACCGCCCGCGCCGACTGGTTCGCACGTTGCCGATCGCGGCCCACTGGCCGACGTGGACGTCCTCTGCCACGAGCGTCAGCGTCGCGCCACTGATCGCACGGCGCGTATCACGGTTGCGCAGATCCCCACGAACCACCGTCCGGTCGCCCACCGGACGCGTGATCGCCACCCGCGCCCTCCCGCTACCTTGAAGCCAGATACGAAGCCATCCATTCGCGGTCGCCTGCGCGCCGTTAAGCACGTAGCGGCTACCCACGAGTGGGTTCGCGGCGCCTGTGACCGGCGCCGGCCAAGGACCGCCCGGCGGGACCAGGCTCGCCGCCGCCACGGGCACAGCGGCGATCGCCGTCACCCACCCGAGGGCGATCGCCGGAGCGATCCGAAACACTCGTGAGCGGCGCGTCAGCATAGGTCGAACGGCCCGCACGTCGACCCGCGCGGCACTGACACGCGCTCGCCCGTCTGAGCAGGCGCGACGCGCGCTCGTGGCGACGTGCCGCGACCCGGAGACGCCGCCGCGACGGCGCGCGCATGAACGGCAACGCGTGCCCGAACGTTCGCCCGATGACGCGCGGCGAGCACCCGTCGCTCGACGCGCACACGCCGCTCATTCGCCTTGCGCCAGTCGGTTCCCAGGGCTGCACGATGTCGCTGGCCAGCGCGCTTCCGGCGGGTGACCGTCGCGGTCAGGCTGCGCTCAAGGATGGCGCCCAGCTTGTCGATCGGCGCGCGTGCGCTCGTCACGACCTCGGCGGTTGACGAGATCGAAGATGAGCCGAGCGACGCCGTCACGGCCGCCGTCACGGTGGCCAACACCACGAGCGGCACTAACGCCGTCATCGCCAGCACGCGACCCCGCACACGCCGAACGCGAGCGGTTCCTGGCGCGCGGAGCACTCCTCGCCGCGAGCGCGGCGGGCACACCATGGCGTCGTGCACCGGGAGCGTCGCGGCAGCAAGCAAGACGCGCCCAGGCGAGTCGCCCGCGTCAGCCACGTCACCGGTCGCCGCTTGGGCGAACCACTCCTCGAGCTCGTCACCGCGACGCGCTGCGTCGTCAGCCGCCGCGCCGCTGGCGTCAACTCCGACCTGCGCACCCCGGATCGTCTCGGCGGCCTCAGACACGCCGTCCACCCCGTGGCCTCGATCGAGCTGCGAAGGATCGCTGGCCGCGTGCCTCATCACGCCCGCCCCGCGCGACGAGCAAACCGCCCGCCCGTACCGGCGTTCTCGATGCGATGCTGCGCCGCCCACTGCTCCAGCATCGGCCTCGTGAAACGCAAATGACGCCCGACACGAATACATGGCAGACGCCCGGCCCGCGTGGCATCACGCACCCACGACGGACGCACGTTCAACAGCGTCGCAGCCTGCTCAACATCGAGCAACGGCTCATCCAGCGACAGGGCCACGAAAGGATCAACGGCCACGACCGACTCCCCATCCACCGATACGTCGCAACCCCACGCCGCGACCCAACGAAGATCGCATCACCCTGCCTCCTTCAGATCACCTTCACTCGCGTGCGATGAAGCCGGACTCCAATTGCCATCCGACTGGTGGATGATCATTCCGGACGAATTGCAGGAAAAACATGCCTGCCCACTCGTACAACCGAACGCGACAATGGTTGTGCGCTAGACGGCGAACAGTGCCACCGGCCGTGGACCATGTGAGCCGGTTCATTCTGCGCAGGGCCGCGACAGCCGGTAAGGGTGTTAGTCGTGCGTCGCCAGCCACGTCGCGATGCATTCCGGCCATCGCACGGCGGTGTAGAAGTCGAACATCCGGACGGTAGCGTCTGAGTCAATCGACTTCGGCGGGTTGCGCTGCGCGTCAACTCAACTGGTCGCCGACCGCTCGGGCGAGGATCCGCGTGTGCTCGTCTTCGAGCTCGCGACGATCGAACGCCGCCCGTGACGGCGCGCCGGCGTACCACGGCTGCGCTCCGGGGACGAGCACGAGCGTGCGCCCCTCCCCCATCCGGTTCGGCTACGTCGCGCAGATCGCCGAGATCACCCGAAACACCTAGCGCGCGCCGCGCGGACTGATCCTGCCAGCCGCGTCGCTGCCGGGAAACCCGGTCGAGTACACGCTGCTGCCGCAGACGATTGCCGAGCTCGACCGGCTCGGCCTCGTACCCGAAGTCGCCCTGGACGGGCGGCTTCACACTCGCTGGACGATCTAGCGCCCGAGCGCGTGTTCATCGCCGGGTGCCAGCAACCCGGTTCCAGACGCACCCGAGGAAGTCGCTAAGCGATGTACCACGCGCCCGTTGCTGGCCGACCCTTTCTTAAAAATTCGGGTCAGCAAGCGCGTGGAGCAGCTCGCGCATGGTCAGCTCATCGGCATCGTCAAGGTACTCGTCGTCGAGCATGTTCGCGAGCTCGGTCACGGTACTTGTCGAGTGGAGATCTCGATCCGAACTCGCTTGCCGCGCTCGGCGAGCGACCCGCCGGGCAGCGACTGGGAGACGACGTGATTGGGTTTCACAGCGTCGAAACTGATCGTCTTCTTGGTGACCGTAAGACCGCTGTGACGTTATCGCCTCGTGGTTTGGTCAGAAAGCGGCTGGCAGGATCGCCCCTGATACCTCGTTCGTCGAGGTGACTCGACACGAGCATTGATGCGTCGAGGAGACACAGTACGCCGCAGAGGCAGCACAACGCCTGGCGCTTCACGCGTGCTCGCAGCCAGTTTCGCAGTGCTCATCCTTGATGACGGCAGGCGTACAACGGCGCAACGCGATGAGGCCTACGAGCCGCCGACCCGATACGTCGGCAACGACGCGCTCGACGCAGGGATGCTTTGAGATGGCGGAGCGACTTGGGTTTGCGATCACGCTGAATTAGGAGGCGATCAACGCCGCGAGGGATCGCCATGGTTCCAACGGATGGTGGTCGCCGGTCACAAGCGGCGATGAGGGCTGCGGTCCTCGTTCTCGGCCGTGCGACCACCGCGCCGGCGCCGACTCCACCGGTCCACCAGCGCCGCCGGCGAGCGTGACGCCGTCGTGCAGCCGGCCATCAGGCGTGCAACGCCTGCGATTCAGCACCGCCAAGTAGCGGAACATCAAGTCGCACACAGAGGCTGCGATCTTGAAGGGCTGGTCGAGGATTCTCGTGCTCAACCGACCCGACGCCGACGCGCGTCGCGACTTTGTTAGTTACACGAGCGCGGACCGGCCGTCGGCGGAGTGGATTGTGTGGGAACGGAAAGGCGCACGCCGCGATCGGCGAGGCCAGTTTTCCGACACGAAGGCCTACGCACACGTTTGGTGACTTTTCGTCGCGCGTGGTCGATTGCCCCGCTTACGAGATCCGGCTGACTGTAACCGTGAGATGCGTCACACAGCGTCACATTGGCGCTTGACCGCAGTTCGAGCGCGCGGCAGGGTGGAGCGATGCCGGTCGCCGACCTCTTGAAGATGGCGAACGTCATCGACCGCAACGTGGGCGGCGACGACCGCGTCGTGGCGATCGACTACGTGAAGCGCCGAGTGCGGGCGCTTATCGCCGCCGACGGTTCCCTGGCTGACCCCGGCAAGCCGGGCGACATCAAGGTCGCCGCCACGCCGCTCGTCGCGACCAAGCTGGTCGCGGAGATGCCGAAAGTCAAGACGGCGTTTCGTGAGATTTGGAGGCGCGTCGGCGTAGACGTTGCCCAAAAAAAACACCTTGCGATCGATCCGGCGACACTGAGAAAGCACGTCAGCGGCCGCGCGCCGGCGGGAGATGCGCGGATCATGCGCCGGCGTCTGGTGCTGAGCATCGTTCACCAGGCGGCCGCGCGCGACCCGGCGCTTGCCGACCCGGCGAACGTCGAGCGCCTGCATCGCCTCTGCGATCGCCGTCTGCGGATCGTCGAGCGAATGCTCTACGACGTCGGCCGCGTGGAGAGAAGCGCCCGCAGGTGGACACGCGCCCAGATCTCCGGCCATGCCGGCGGGCCTTGGACCGACGGCTTCGACCGAGCCTTCGAGTACCCGCGGGTGCCGCGAGAGTTCTTCGACAAGGCCTGCGCGGCCGCGGACGACAAGTGCGCGGCGCCGATGACCGGTTGGGCGCTCGCCGGCGACATCATCATCACCGTGCCGCGGACGAACCGCGCGACGACCGCGCAATGGCGGCCCGACCCGAGCGACGCGTACCGACTGGACTACACACCGGCGGTCGCGGGCAGCCCGAAGGCGGTCGACGCCGTCAACGGCCTCTTCGCGACGTCGGCCGATTACGGCGCCCGTAACCTCCTGTACTGCGATCACACGATCCACGCCCTGCACCTCGAGGCGCTCGTCTTCGCCGAGAGCAAGCGCGGTACGCCCGGGAATACGAACTGGCTTGACGGTGTCGTGAAATCCAAACCGCCGGGCTGGCTGCGCCTGCATCACGCGCTCGGCACCGCCGGCGTGGATAACCCCGACCCCGGCCTGTACCTCGGTGGACGCGGCGAGCCGGCGTTCTTCGAGCACATCAGCGTCGGCTTCCAGGACCTCGAAGTGGGCGACCATCTCATCGTCTACAACCACCCCGCCTACGATCGCGCGACGCTTCACGGCGCGTGGACCCTGGAGAACGCCGTCGTCGTCCAGACAGTGCCCGAGCTGCTCGTCCAGGGCCACGGAACGTCGCAGTTGAGCATGGCCGACGCGAGGCGTGTGATGCTCGACTACTTCCGCACGGCGCTCGACGGGTGCCGTGCCGACGTGGGACGGCTCGCCGCTGTGAGGTCATCCGCCGTGAACACTGTGACGGTCGACACCGTGGCGCGGCTGCGGCGCGGCATGCGCATTCAGATCGTCGACGCCGTGACGGAGGAACTGATCGCCACGGACCTCCTGATAACGGACATCAACGCGCGCGCGCGCGTTGTGGCATATGACGGGTCCAGCAGGAAGGCGACGAGCAAGCACGTCGTGCGCCGCAAGCGCGTGTTGCAGTTCGACGGCAAGTTCGAAGGGATCGAGCTCGACTCGGCGACGAGCGGCCGCACGATGACCCTGCTGCGCCGAGTCCCGGCGGCGAGCTCCACCTTCGCGCCGGGAACGAACCAGCTCGCGGACTGGCACGTCGCCTGGGTCGCGACCAAGGCCGAGGACGCGATGCGCAAGAACGCCGCGCACGCGAAGTTCGTCAAGGACAACCAGCGCGTCGACTTCACGGTCGAGACGCTCGGCTCGAAGGACGTGACGGTCGGCTGGTTTCCCCTCTGGGAGGCCAGCACGCCGATCGTGCGAAAGAACGGCAAGATCGCCCGGATCCAGCCCGTGAGGGTCCAGCCCGATCAGATCGCCGCCTGGAACTGGTTCGTCGATCCCGACGCGGGCAAACGGCTCGTGCCCGTTATCCGGCCGAAGGTCGGCTGAGCGATGACCGTCGCCGACCTGCTCCGTGACCCTCGGATCATCAACCCGAAGAAGCTCGAGGGCGACATGTTGGCGCTGACGATCGACTTCGTGGAGCGGCGGGTCAGGCGGCTCGTCGAGCTCAACCCGCCCTTCGCCGACGCGCAGCACCGCGGCGACATCACGCTCGAAGCGACACGCTCCATCGCTGAGCTCATCGTGCGCGAACTGCCCGTGGTCGCAGCGGCGAGCGAGCTGATCAGCGGGCGCGTCGCGACCGATACCGCGCACCTGCCGCTCGACCCGGCGACCGTCCGCAAGCGCGGCACGAAGCGCCCGCTGTACGCGTTGGCGAACGGACGCGCGAACCGGCGCAGGCTCGTGCGCAGCATCGTCTACCAGGCGGCCGCCGTCGACATCACGCTGGGCGATCCTGCGAGCGTGGAACGCCTGCACCGCCTCTGTGACCGGCGCCTACGGATCACCGAGCGGATGGTCTATGACGTCGGCCAGGTCCCCCGCGGCACGCGCGCATGGGATCGCGCGCAGATCCGCGCCCATCCCGGCGGTCCCTGGCCCGACGGTTACGAGCGGATCTTCGAGTACCCGCGCGTGCCGCGATCGTTCTTCTTGGACGCCTGCCGGCCCGGCGCTACGAGCCGCTGCAGTCCACCCATGCAGGCCTGGGGCGTGGCGACGGGCGACCAGAACCTGACGGGTCCGGTGACGGCCAACCCGAAGGTGGCGGGGGTGTGGCCGCGCAACAAAGACGACGCCTACGAGCTGGATTACAACGCCGCCGCGGGCGTCGATGCGGCGTCCGCGATCCAGCGACTGTTCGAGCCGTCGAAGGACTACGTCGGACGCAACCTCATGTATTGCGACCACACGATCCACGCGCTGCACCTCGAGGCGCTCGTGTTCTCGCGCGCCAAACGCAGCGCGGACAGCGCCTGGCTCAACGGCGACGTGGCGGCCGGCGGCCCACGCTGGCTGCGCATCCACGTGCCGCTCGGCAACCCCGAGCCCTTTCTAGGCGGACGCGGCGACCGGCTGTTCTTCGAGCACCGCGCCGTTCGCGTCGCCGACCTCCAAGTCGGTGACCACGTCATCATCTACAACCATCCAGCGTACGCGAACGCGACCGTCAACGGCGTCTGGTGGCTCGAGAACGCCGTCGTCGTGCAGACATCGCCGAAGCTGCTCATGCAGGGTCACGGATCGAAGCTGCAGGACCGGGGCGGGATGTGGAAGGACATGGTCGGGCTGTTCAACGACGAGCTCGAGCTTCGCCGCGCCGACGTCGAAGGTTTCGCGAAGGTGCGCAGCTTCGCGCTCAACCGCGTCACGGTCGACTCGGCGCAGCTTCTCACGCGCCACATGGACGTCGACATCGTCAGCGACGACCTCGCCGAGCACGTGCTCGCGGCCGGACGGGAGATCACGAGCGTCGCGGGGCGCGTGATCACCTACGCCGGCCCGAGTGTGTCGTCATCGACACCGCATCGGCTGCGGCTTGCGCGCTCGACGGCGTTCAGCCCCGGCCTGGAGGCGATCACGACCGGCAGCTTCCGGCTCGTCCGGCGCGTCGCGATCGCCGCCTCGCAGTACGACGCCGCCAACACGCGAGCGGACTGGCACCTGACGTGGCACGCCAACGCCCAGGAGGAGGCGATCCGCTCCAACCCGACCCGCGCCGCGTTCGTCAAGAGCCGGCAGCTGATCGACTACACGCGCGAGCAGGACGGCACGAAGACCCGCACGATCGGCTGGTTTCCCCTGTGGCAACCGTCGAGCACTGGGGGCGGCCCGTTGCGGCGCGGCGGCAAGATCGCCCGCACCGAACCGATCACGGTCGAGCCGCGCCACGTGGCCGGCTGGACGTGGTTCTTCGACCCTGATCCCGCCAAGCGCGATCTCGTCCCCGTGATCCGCCCGTCGGAGATCTGAATGGACGGCGAGCGGTCCACCGTCGAGCGTGCTGCCTACGAAATCGGGGCCGCGCTCGAACCGCTGCGGTCGATGGTGACCTCAGCGGACGCCCTGCGCGAGTTCGTCCGCGAGGAGCTCGGCTTCGACGCACCCGAGGCGCTCACGACGCTCGGCATCGACCTCGGCGCCGTCGATGCAGTCATCGCGGCACTGGACGATCTCGGCGACGCGGTCGCTGCCGACGAGGTTGATGACGCGACGGTCGCGCTGCGCTTCGGGCAGCTCGCCGCGGCCGTCGCGGTCGTTGCGGCTGATGTCGCCGCGGCCGGATCGCGCGCGGCGGCAGGGCTGGATCCCGCATTCACAGCGGCGAGCCACTTCGCGGAGGATCTACCGCAGCGCCTGCTGGACTGGCTCGTCGTCACGCACATCGAGGACTCCAATGGCGTGGCGCTGGAGGCGCTGCGCGTGCTGGGGATCGTCGAGGTCGAACTCGTCGAGGCCGAGCCGCAGACATTCACGACCCAGCACATTCGGCGAACGGTTCTGCTCGAGCCGCTCGTCGCGCTCGTCAGCGATCCCAAACGCTGGCTTCAGCTCGCCTACGGCTGGGGGACCGAGCACTCGTCGCTCGATCGGCTGCTCGAGCGGTTGTTCCTGCTCGCGGTCGCGCTCGGGATCCCGGCGCGGCTGAGCTGGTCAGATCTGCAACGCGCCCAGGTGCTCGCGGGGGCGGGCGCCTTCGATCGCGAGCAGGACGACGCGCCGCCAGAGCTGCGCGTCCCGCTGCTAAGCGCCGAGACGACGGCGACGGAGCTCGAGGCGGGCCTCGGCCTCGTCGTGCTGCCGGCCGGTGGCGGGCTCGACGAGGGCCTCGCGCTGCTGCCGTTCGCCGACGGCGCGCTGGATGCCGAGATCGAGCTGGACCGGCTTGGGACGTGGCTGTTCGGCGTCGGCGGAACGCTCGATCTGCAGGCTGGTCTGGGCATCGTGACGCGCCCCGGCCAAGGCGTCCGTGTGGTGAGCGACATCGATGGGGCGGGCGCCGCTGCGGCCGGGACTCTCGAGGCGCACTTCAAGCGCGTGCCGACCGCGGACCCGGTAGCGCTGATCTCGTTCTCGGGCGGCTCGGGCCTGTTCATCAGAGGCGTCGAGATACGCGCAAGCGCACTGCTCGACGCGTCCGCGCCGGCTGAGCTGCTGCTCGAAGCAGGCGTGAAGGCGGCCGCGCTGCGGGTCAAGATGGACGAGGCCGATGGCTTCGTGCGCGCGCTTGTGCCCGATCTGGATCTGACGTTCGACGCCGCCCTCGGACTCTCGACGCGGCGCGGCACCTACTTCGTGGGGAGCGCGTCGCTCGAGCTCACGCGTGCGGTGAACCTGCGCGCGGGTCCGGTGCAGGTCCGCGAGCTGAGGCTGGCGCTGCGCCCGCCGGGCGCGGGCAAGCCGCCCGGCTTGTCGCTGAACGCAGGCCTCTCGGTCGCGCTCTCGATCGGGCCCGTGACGGCGGTCCTCAGCGGGATCGGGGCGCGCATACAGATCAGCCAGCAGCCTGGCGGCAACCTGGGACCTGTTGGTCTCGGAGTCGGCTTCAAGGCACCCGAAGGCATTTCTCTTGAAGTTGACGCTGGTCCGCTGTCGGGTGCCGGCTCGCTGTTGTTTGATCCGGAGCGTGAGCAGTACTCCGGCGACATGCAGTTGAAGTTTGAGGGGATTGCGGTCCGGGCGACGGGGTTGTTGACGACGCGGTTGCCGGATGGCAGGGATGGGTTTTCGCTGTTGGTGATTGTGTCGGCGGAGTTTCCGCCGGTGCAGCTGGGGTTGGGGTTCATGCTGGTCGGGGTAGGTGGGTTGCTGGGAATCAACCGGACCGTTGCGGTAGAGGCGCTGCGTGCTGGGTTGAAGACGGGTGGTCTGGGGGCGGTGCTGTCGCCGCCGGATCCGGAGGCGAGCGTCGGGCAGCTGGTGGCGAGTCTGGAGGGGTTGTTCCCGCCGGCGGCTGGCCGGCATGTTTTCGCGCCGACGGCGCGCATCGTGTGGGGTTCGCCGACGCTGATCACGATCGAGTTGTGCCTCGTGCTCGAGCTGCCCGCACCTGTGCGGCTGGTCGTGCTCGGCCGGCTGCGCGCGCTGCTGCCACAGGAGCGCGAGGCGATCGTGCGCATCCAGGTGGACGTGCTGGGCGTGATCGATTTTGATCGTGGTGAGGCGGCGGTCGACGCGACGCTTGTGGATTCGCGGTTGGCGCAGTTTGCGTTGACGGGTGACATGGCGTTGCGGATGAGTTGGGGTGCGCAGCCGTCGTTTTTGTTGGCGGTCGGTGGGTTTCATCCGCGGTATGCCGCACCGCCGGGATTTCCGGCGCTTGAGCGTGTCGCGGTGGCATTGGCCAGCGGTGATAATCCGAAGCTGCGCTTGGAGGCCTATCTGGCGTTGACGTCGAACACGGTGCAGGTTGGTGCGAGGGTTGATCTGGCCGCGCGGGCGGGGAGCTTCAGCATCGCGGGGTTTTTGTCGTTTGATGCGTTGGTGACGCTGGCGCCGCTGTCGTTCGTCGTTGATATCGCGGCCAAGCTGGCTGTCAAGGCGGGTGGCCACACGTTGTTGTCGGTGTCGCTGGCGCTGACGCTGAGTGGCCCGCGGCCGTGGCGGGCTCGTGGGCGCGCGTCGTTCTCGATTTTGTTTTTCGAGGTGTCGTTTGGGTTTGATGTCACGATCGGTGACGACGCGCCGCCCTTGTTGCCGGCGCCGGTCGATGTCGCGCCGTTGCTGGTGGCGGCGTTGGGTGACGCGCGTTCGTGGAGCGCGCGGCTGCCCGCCGGTGGCGGCGGGCTGGTGACGCTGCGCGCGCTGGAAGCTGGGGGCGTGGTGCTCGCGCATCCGCTGGCGACGCTTGAGGTGCGTCAGCGTGTCGCGCCGCTGGAGCGCACGCTGGAGCGCTTTGGCTCAAGCGTCCCGAGCGGCGCCAGGCGCTTTGGGATCACGCTGGCGACGATCGGCGGGGTGCGGACCACACTGACCCCCGTGCAGGACCACTTCGCGCCGGCCCAGTTCCAGGCGCTCAGCGACGACGCGAAGTTGTCTGCGCCGTCCTTTGAGCAGATGACCTCCGGCGCGGTGCTGGGCACCGACGCGTTCGCGACCGGGATCCCGGTCGGCGTCAGCGTCGCCTACGAACAGCTGCTGGTCAGTGCCTCCGGCGTCCCCTCCAAGCCCGAGCGCGTCCCGATCCCCGGCGACGTGTTCGCCACCCTCACCGCCACGCCACCCCAGCGCCCACCCGCCATCGCCGTCCGAGACACCGCATGAGCACGCCCCAGCTCGCCGCCTACACCTTCCTACCCTGGATCCAGCACGGCATCGGCCGCGCGATCGCCACCACCGACGAGCCCGGCGCGCCGCTGACCGCCGGCGTGACGCTGCCCATCACGGTGCACGTGGACGGCGCCGGCGACG
>Ga0126313_10002061_pt1 | contig 11031 bp, 9 predicted proteins | sample Plot105A_FD_89954 | JGI IMG/M metagenome (GOLD analysis project Ga0126313, IMG submission 89954) | Serpentine soil microbial communities from UC McLaughlin Reserve, CA, USA - Plot105A | ecosystem: Environmental > Terrestrial > Soil > Grasslands | place: USA: UC McLaughlin Reserve, Lake County... | reverse complement strand
CATCGCGGATCTCGAGCCCGGCGCGCTCCATCGTCGCGATCACCGTGCCCACCGGGTGCAGCTCGCCGTCTGGGAAGACGTAGCGCGCGATGAAGCTGTGGCGGCCCCATGGGCGCGGCACTGCGCGGACGATCCCGTGGTTGAGGAACAGGCCGCCCGGGCGCAGCAGGCGCTTGACCCGGCCGACGTAGTCGGCCAGGCGAGCGCGGCCGACGTGCTCGTACATGCCCACGCTCGCGACCTTGTCGTAGGGGCCGTCATCGACCTCGCGGTAGTCGGCCACGCGGATCTCGCAGCGGTCGGAGAGCCCCGCGTCGCGAATCCGCTCGCGCGCCAACCCGGCCTGCGGCTCGCTGAGGGTGACGCCGACCGCCCGCACGCCGTGCTCGCGCGCCGCGTGCAGCACGAGCGACCCCCAGCCGCACCCGATGTCGAGGAGGCGCTCCCCGTGCTGCAGCCGCAGCTTGCGGCAGATGAGCTCGAGCTTGCGCGCCTGCGCCTCCTCGAGGGTGTCGTCGGGCGAGCCGAAGTACGCGCACGAGTAGACCATGGCCGGCCCGAGGACCAGGCGGTAGAAGGCGTTGGAGACGTCGTAGTGGTGGCGGACCGCCGCGCGATCGCGTCGCAGCGAGTGGCGGCGGCCGCCGGCGAGCCGCGCCTCGCTCTCGGGGATGGCGGGTCCGCGCAGCGACAGCGCACCGACCCGCAGGGCGGCGCGCATCGCCGCGAGCCGGTCGCCCGCCGAGAGGCGCAGCCCGTCGAAGCGCTCGCGCAGGGCCAGGCCACGCTCGAGGTCGCCCTCGACGTCCAGGGAGCCGGTCACCCACGCCCGTCCGAGCCCGAGCTCGTTCGGCTGGCGCAGCGCGTACGAGAGCGCCTCGGGCCGCCGGACCACGAGGGTCAGCCCGGCGTCGACGCCCGTGGGCGGCGGCACCTCCGAGCCGTCCCAGAACCGCAGCACGAAGTCCCGCGCCCCCGGGGCGCGCCGATCGATCCGTTCGACCACGGGCTCCACAAGTGCCGCGACGCTCAAGCCATGGCAGAGTAGCCACATGACCACGCACGCCGCCTTCACCCCGCAGGAGTGGGAGCTCATCCTCGAAGCCCCGACCAGCGCCGGAATGATCGTCGTCACCGCCTCGCGCGGCGGCACGTTCCGCGAGACGTTCTCGATGGCCAAGGCCTACGCCGAGGCGCGCGAGCGCCATGGCGCCAGCGAGCTGCTCGACGAGATCGTTTCCGCCAAGCCAAAGGTCGATCGCCACGCGAGCTCGCCCGACGACCTCGAGACGAAGGGCCTCCAGCACCTGCGCGACGCCGTCGCCACCCTCGAGACCAAGGCCACGCCGCAGGAGCTCGAGGACTACCGGCAGTTCGTCGTCGGGCTGGCCGAGCGCGTCGCCCACGCACACCGCGAGGACGGGCAGGAGGTCAGCGACGCCGAGCGCGCCGCGATCGAGAAGATCCAGGGCGCGCTCCACTAGGCCCGCGCGATCCACTCGGCCAGGAACGGCTCGGCGATCGCGTACTCGCCGCGGCCGATCCGTGCCACGACGCCGTCGCGAGCAAGCGCCCGCAGGGCCGTCTGCACAGTGGCGACGCTGGGCAGCGCATGCCGGCGCTGGTAGTCGGTGCTCAACGGCCGCCCCGGTTGGTCGGCCGCCAGCGCTTCGAGCACGAGCCGCTGGGCCGCCGAAGCGCGCTCCCACAGCAGGCCGAAGTGCGCGTTCTCGGAGCGGAGCACCGCATCGAGGGCCCGGTCGAGCGAACCCGCCTCCTCCCACAGGAAGTACAGAAGCTCCTGGGTGGCGTACGGATGGCCGCCGGTCAGCGCGACGGCCCGGGCAGCGGTCTCCTCGTCGAGCTCCCTCCCCGTCGCCTCGAACCGCTCGAGCGCGAACGTCACGAACGGCTCGGGCGCGATCACGCCGAGCTCCATCTGCTTCGCGCTGCGCCAGAACGGCTCGTTCTCGTCGTTGAAGATGCGCTCGATCATGTGCCGCTTGGAGCCCAGGTAGACGTGGGAGACGTCGCCCTGCTCCTGGAACACGGAGCGCATGAGCTTGAGCAGGCCGGGGTCGACGTCCATGACCTCCTGGAACTCGTCCAGCACGAGCGCGACCCGCCTGTCGCGCTCGGCCGCGAGCTTCCCCGGCAGCGCGAACAGGTCCTCGAGCGTCGCGTCGATCGCCGGCCGCGCCGCGCGGGCGTCGAACCCGAACGACACCGAGCCGTCCTGGGGGTCGACGGTCACGACCGGCTGAACGCGCAGCTCGGAGAACACGCGGAGGCGCTCGCGGGCGCGCAACAGCGGCGTGGCGAGATCGTCGTAGATCGCGTGGGCGAGCTTCTCGGCCAGCCGCTCCTTGGTCGGGGCCCGCATGAGGTCGACCTGCGCGACCAGCACGCGCCGGCGCACGAGCCGCTGGGCGACGCGCCAGATCAGCGAGGACTTGCCGTAGCGGCGAGGGGCGAAGACGACGACGTCCTGCCCATTGCGCATGTCGGCCGACAGCTCGGCGACCTCGCGCTCGCGGTCGGTGAAGGCCTCGTCGAGGGCGAGGGCGCCGAAGCGAAACGGGTTCGAGCGCGGTCGGGCAGCAGCTTTGGGCACCGCAACATTATGTCATACGAAATAATGTCTTCGGCACTAAGCGGGTTGCACCACTGCGGTGCAAAAGGCGCACCGGCTCGCTCGTACGGGGATCTCGCTCAGGCACTCGGGGCATGGGTGCGTGCGCTCGGCCACGTCGGGCTCGGTCCGGAACCGGTCCATCAGCACGTTGACCGGCCGGACCACGAGGAAGAACACGGCCGTGGCCACGATCACGAACGAGATGATCGCGTTGACCACGAGGCCGTAGTGGAACCGGCTGTCGTTGATCGTGAACGCCAGGTTCGAGAAGTCCGGCTGGCCGCCGATCGCCGCGATGACCGGGGTGATCAAGCCGGAGACGACGGTGGACACGATCCGCCCGAACGCCGCGCCGATCACGACACCGACCGCCAGGTCCACGACGTTGCCGCGCAGGAGGAACTGACGGAAGTCGTTGACCATGTTCCCGCGCGCGTCGGTGGGGCTGGGCGCGCTCGCCGACACGGCGGGTGACTTCGCGGCGCCGTCGGATCCACCTGCTTGCATGGCGGCGTGAAGCCGCGCCCGCCGCTGCCCGGCGGCCCCTACCTCGTCGTCGGCTTGGCCCGCTCCGGCGTGGCGGCGGCACTGGCGCTGCGCTCGCGCGGGGAGGAGGTCGTCGGGATCGACAGCGGCAGCCCCGACGCCGGAAGGCTCATCGAGGCCGGCGTCGAAGTGCACCTGGATACGCCAGGCGGCGACCTGGTCGACCGTGCCCGGACGCTGATCAAGAGCCCGGGCGTGCCGGCGCAGGCGCCCGCGATCGTGGCGGCCCGCGCGCGCGGGATCACGGTGATCGGCGAGCTGGAGCTGGCCTGGCGGCTGATCGACAGCGAATTCGTCGCGGTGACGGGCACGAACGGAAAGACGACCACCACCGAGCTCATCGGCCACATCCACGAGGAGGCGGGGATCCCGCACGCGGTGGGGGGGAACGTGGGCACGGCGGTGGCGTCGCTCGTCGGCGAGGCGGCCGGCGACCAGGTGGTGATCGCCGAGACGTCCTCGTTCCAGCTGGAGGACACCGAGGCCTTCTCGCCCGAGGCCGCCGTGCTGCTCAATCTCGCGGAGGACCACCTCGATCGGCACGGGACGCTGGAGGCCTATCGCGACGCCAAGCTCCAGGCCTTCGTGCGCCGGGGACCCGGGGACGTCGCCGTCGCGCCGCCCGACCTCGTCGGGATGCTTCCGGGGGACGCGGAACGGGTCGTGTTCGGCGCCGGCGGAGACGTCGACGAGCGCGACGGGGTGCTGCGCTGGCGCGGCGAGCGTCTGCTCGTGCTCGACGAGCTCGCGCTGCGCGGCCCCCACAACGCGCAGAACGCCATGGCGGCCGCGGCGCTGTGCCTTGCCCGGGCCATAGACGTCGATGCCGTGCGCGCCGGCCTGCGCACGTTCGCCGGAGTCCCGCATCGCCTCGAGGAGGTCGCCGAACGGAACGGCGTCCTCTACGTCAACGACTCGAAGGCCACGAACGTCGCCTCGGCGGTGGTAGCGCTGCGCTCGTTCGAGGCGCCGATCCACCTCATCGCCGGGGGGCGGGGCAAGGGCTCGGGCTTCGAGGCGCTGCGCGCGCCGGTAGCCGAGCGCTGCGCCGCCGTCTACCTGGTCGGCGAGGCGACCGACGCGCTGGACGCCGCCCTGGCCGGGACGGGTGTGCCGGTGCGCCGCTGCGGCGACCTCGAGCGCGCCGTGGCGGCCGCCCGCGCCGCCGCACAGCCGGGCGACGTCGTTCTGCTCTCGCCCGCCTGCACGAGCTACGACCAGTACCCCGACTTCGAGGCGCGCGGCGACCACTTCCGGCGCCTGGCGGGAGACGGCTGATGGCGAGGGCGAAGGCCAGCAGGCCGCCCGACCACCCGCTGGAGCACCGCATCCTCCTCACGGTGACCATGTGCCTGCTGGCGGCCGGCGCGGTGATGGTCTACTCGGCCTCGTCGGCGCGCGACCTGCTCGCCGGCGGCGGCGACGGCACCGGCTACCTGTTGCGGTACGTCGGATTCGGGGCGCTCGGCGTCGTGGTCATGCACGTCCTGTCGCGCCGGGGGCTGGAGACGGTGCGCAAGGCGACGCCGCTACTGCTCGCCATCTCGTTCGTGCTGCTGCTCGCGGTGCTGCTCCCGGGCGTCGGGGTCGAGGTCAACGGGGCCAAGCGCTGGATCGGGGCGGGGGCGGTCGGCTTCCAGCCCTCCGAGCTGGCCAAGTTCGCGCTGGTGCTCTACGGCGCCGAGCTGCTGGGCTCCAAGCGGCGCATCCGTTCGATCCGCTCGGCTGCGCCGGTCATCGTCGTGGCCGCCGTGATGGCGATGCTGGTGGCCGTCGAGCCCGACCTGGGCACGGCGCTCGTCATCGCCGCCACCACCACCGCGCTGCTCGTGGCGGCGGGGGTGCCGCTCAAGCACCTCGCGGCGGCGGCTTGCATCGCGGTCGCGCTCATCGCGATCTTTGCCCTCCTCGAGCCGTACCGGCGCGCGCGGCTGACCACCTTCCTCGACCCGTGGGCGCACGCGGGCGGCGCGGGCTTTCAATCGGTCCAGGGCCAGATCGCGCTGGGGTCGGGCGGGCTGTTCGGGGTCGGGCTCGGCCAGTCGGTCCAGAAGATCTTCTACCTCCCCGAGGCGCACACCGACTTCGTCCTCGCGGTGATCGGGGAAGAGTTCGGCGTGCTCGGGGTGGGCGTCGTGCTCGCGCTGTACGGCATGCTGGCGTGGGCCGGGATGCGTGCGGCGAGGGCGGCTCGGGGCGCCTACGCGAAGCTGCTGGCCGCGGGGCTGACGTCACTCATCCTCTGCCAGGCCGCGCTCAACGTCTTCGCGGTGCTCGGCCTCGCTCCGCTGACGGGCGTGCCGCTGCCGTTCATCTCCTACGGGCCGAGCAACCTGATCGTCCTGCTCGCCGCGATGGGACTGCTGCTCAACATCGCCGCGGGCGGCTCGACCCACATGCGCGTGCTCGGCGGCGGCCGCCGGGCTAAGTCGCGCGCCGACGGCTCGTCGGAGTCGGGGTCGGCTTCTGCTTCGCGGGCGCGACGCGCAGGAACGGGAAGGCCTTAGTCCAGTCCACGTGCCCCGCGGTGGGGATCTGGTCGAGCAGGCAGGTCGTCGTCTGCAGCGCCGTCCTCTCCTGCCCGCCGAGCCACACCGGGTAGGTCTGCGGCCGCACCTTCGCCGCCACCGCCTGCTCGGCGATCTGGTCGGCGATGATCGCCCGCGCCGTCGTGCGTGCGAGCTTGGCCTCGCGCAGCGCCTTGCGGTAGCGCCGGCTCGAGCCCTTGAACGCCTTTTGCACGATCGCCTTCTCGGCGGCGGTGATCTGGGCGCTGCGCGCGCGGACCGTCGCCTTGACGACGCCGCGCTCGAAGAGCCCGCTCAGCGCCTGGGCTGCGTCGTCCTTCAGCGCGCGGGTCAGGCGGCGCAAGTCGCGGACCTTGACCGAGCCGCCGTCCCAACCGCATTGCACGCCGCCGGGCAGCTCGATCTGGCCCTCGTTTACATCGGTGTTGAACTGGTAGGAGGCCGGTGCGTTGCACAGCGTCGGGTCGCGCGTCCAGAGCCAGACGCAGGCGGCGGCCGGCTTGTCCGGGTCGGCGCTGCCGGCGTTGGAGAACGTCCCCCAGCCCCACGACCAGATCGTGGCGATGCCGGTGTCCGAGGCGACGGTTCGCGCAGCGAGCTCCTGCAACTTGACCATCTCGAGCCAGCTGGACTGCGGCTGCAGGCCTTCGCGGCCGGCCTGACCGGGGGCCGACTGGAAGCCGAGCATGATCCCGAGGGTGGACGGCGGCACGCCGAGGGCCTCGAGCGTCGCGATGCGCGTGCGCAGGCCGATGCGAAGGTTCCGGCTGGCCAGCAGGGCGCCCTGCTGGAAGAGCTGGTTGTTGTTGAAGTAGACCTCGAGGACCAGCTGGGCCTGGGCGGCGGCCTGCGTGAGGAAGTCGGCCGCCGGACCGGCGCCGGTCGGGGTGGACGAGGGGAGAAGCAGCACGGGGCGGGCGCCGCCGGCGTTGATCGCCTGCAGCAGGGCGAGGACGTTGGACCGGTAGCGCGCCACGCTCGACGCCGACGCGCCACCCGGCGGAATGAGCTCGTTGAGGGCGATCAGCGGGTTGCCGCACCCGGACGACTGCGTGGCGTCGGCCACGACCTGGGCCGCTTCGGGCCCGATGCCGGCCGGGTCGGCCGGGCTGCCCGGCGTGCCGACGATCTTCTCCATGTGCTCGTCCCAGTACGTCGTCACCGCCCCCGCGGCGCGGAAGCTCGCGGCGGGATCGCCGTCCCGCTTGGACGGCAGGTCGTCCATGGTCAGGATCACGCCCGGGCGCTTGAACACCTGGTCGCGGAACAGCACCGAGGAGTTGGCGTAGTCGACGTACAGCGGGGCCCCGTCGGGCAGGCAGTTGGCAGCGGCCCCCGCCGTCGGGGCGGGAAGCGCGATCGCGGCGGCGGCGGCAAGCACCCCGCCCAGAGCAAGTCGGCGCAGCATCCGTGGCACGCTAGTCGTGCAAACCCGTACGGCCTGCAAGAGTCGCGCCGATATCGGGCTACCCCGGCGCCATCCACGTCGCCGGTCTGACAACGTCGTCTCCATCCGGTCGCCTTCCCTACCACCCCGATGATGCGCGTCCTCATCGCCGCCGGCGGGACCGCCGGGCATGTCGTGCCCGCGCTCGCGGTCGCCGCCGAGCTGCGCTCGCGGGGGGCCGACGTCGTGTGGATCGGCGGTGAGCGGGCGGAGGCCGAGCTCGTTCCGGCGGCGGGCTATCGCCTGCACCGGGTGGCGGTGCGCGGGCTGAGCCGCTCGGACCCCGTGGCGGCGGTGCGGTCGGCGGGGCTGGCGGCGCGTGCGACCGCGCGCGCGGTGGCCGTGTTGCGCACGGAGCGCCCCGACGTCGTATTCGGCGCCGGCGGGTACGTCGCCGGCCCGGCGGGGGCGGCGGCGGTGTTGCGGCGCGTGCCACTCGTGCTCGCGGAGGCCGACTCCCACCTCGGCATCACCAACCGGCTGCTGGCGCCGTTCGCGCGCCGCGTGTGCCTGGCGTTCCCGATCGAGGGGCGCGACGGGCCGAAGTACCGCGTGACCGGACGGCCTGTGCCCACACCCGCCGTGGACCGCGACGGCGCGCGGGCCGAGCTCGGGGTCGGGCGGGACGAGGACCTCGTGCTCGTCTTCGGGGGATCGCTGGGCGCCCGCTCGGTCAACCAGGCGGCGGTCGAGGCGTTCGCGGGCGCGCCGTTCCGGGTTCTGCATGCCGCCGGCCGGCGCGACTTCGCCGAGCTGCAGGCGCCGCGGTCGGGCTACGACCTGCGGGACTACCTGCCCACGGACGCGTTTTCGCGCGCGCTGCTGGCCTCTGACCTCGTCGTGGCGCGCGCAGGCGGCTCCATCTTCGAGATCTGCTCGCATGGCCGGCCCGCCGTGCTCGTGCCCTATCCGCACGCCTCGGGTGACCACCAGACGGCCAACGCGCGCTGGATGGCCGATGCCGGCGCCGCGGTGATCGTTCCCGATGCCGAGCTGACCGGGCCGCGGCTGGCGCGGGAGGTCGCCGCGCTGTTCGCCGACCGCGGCCGGCTGCAGGCCATGGCCAAGGCGTCGGCCGCGCTGGCGCGGCCCGACGCCGCGGCGGCGGTGGCCGAGGAAGTGCTCGCATGACCGAGCGCCCCTGGGCCGGGCGGCGGCTGCACTTCGTGGGCATCGGCGGCGCCGGGATGAGCGGGATCGCGCTCGTCGCCAGGGCGCTCGGTGCCGACGTGACCGGGAGCGACCGGGCCGAGTCCTCCTACCTGCGCGAGCTGCGCGAGGCCGCGATCGAGCCCGCCATCGGCCACGACGCCGCCAACCTCCCCGACGGCGACGACGTCGAGCTCGTCTATTCGACGGCGGTCGGGCCGGACAACCCCGAGCGGGCCCGCGCGGCCGAGCGCGGGCTCGACGAACTGCACCGCGCCGACGTCCTGGCGGAGATCACCGCCCTCCGCCCGACGATCGCGATCACCGGCACCCACGGGAAGACCACGACGGCGGCCATGGCCGTGCACGCGCTGATCGGCGCCGGCGCCGACCCCGGCTACCTGGTCGGCGGCGAGGTGCGCAGCACCGGGACCAACGCCGGCTGGGGCGACGGCACGTGGCTGGTCGTCGAGGCCGACGAGTCCGACCGCTCGATGCTCAAGCTCCATCCCGCCGTCGCGCTGGTGACCAACGTCGAGCTCGATCACCACGCCACCTACGCCAGCCGGCTCGACCTCGAGAAGGCGTTCGGGGCTTTCCTCGCGCTGGCCCCGCAGCGGATCGTGTGGGACCGGCCGGAGCTCGTGGCCATGGCCGGCGGAGCGGCAACGACCTTCGACGCGCCCGATCCGGAGCTCCGCCCCGACGGCGTCCGCTTCCGCTGGCGCCAGCGCGAGGTCGTGCTCGCGGTGCCGGGCGCCCACAACGCCCTCAACGCCGCGGCCGCGCTCGAGGCCTGCCAAGCGGCCGGCGCAGACCTCGACCGCGCCATCGCCGCGCTGGCCGGCTTCCGCGGCGCCGGACGCCGCTTCGAGCTCCTCGGCACCACGAGCGCCGGCGCCATCGTCTACGACGACTACGCCCACCACCCGACCGAGGTGGCGGCCACCATCGCCGCGGCACGCACGCTGCGGCCGAGCCGCCTCGTCGCGGTCTTCCAGCCGCACCTGTACTCGCGCACGCAAGGGCTCCACCGCGAGTTCGGCACGGCCCTCGCCGGCGCCGACGTCGTCGCCGTGCTCGACGTCTATCCGGCCCGCGAGCGGGCCGAGGACTTCCCCGGCGTCGACGGCCGGCTCGTCGCCGCCGCGGCCGCCGACGCGGCCCGCGGGCGCACCGTCTACTGGCTCCCCGACTTCGCGACCGCCGAGCCCGTGCTTCGCGGCCTGCTGCGCGAAGACGACCTCGGCCTCGTCATGGGAGCGGGCGACATCGACAGGCTCGGGCGCAAGCTGGTCGAGCAGGGGTAGGAGTCGGGCCGCCGCGGTCGAATTCCTTGGGGAATGCGATGGCCTCGCGTGAGACGCCCGCGCGCCGGCGCCGCCGTGCGGCTTCCGAAGGCGTGGTTGGGAGCCCTCCCGCCACGGGCCCGTCTCGCCGCCGTCGCCATGTCGGTCACCCTGGCCGTCCTCGCCGGCCTCTACTTCTTCTGGCTGCGCGACTCCTCGCTCGTGGCGGTCAAGCAGGTCTCGGTCAGCGGCGTCTCCGGCGACAACGCCCACCGCATCGCCGCGCGCCTCGAGGCGGCCGCCCGCGACATGACCACGCTCAACGTGGACGACGATGCGCTGCGCGAGGCGGTCGCCGCCTTTCCCGAGGTCCGCGGCGTCACCGCCCATGCCGACCTCCCCCACGGCCTGCGCATCGTGGTCGCCGAGCGCGTGCCCATCGGTGCGCTGACGTCGGGCGGCGAGCACGTGGCCGTCGCCTCCGACGGCACGGTCCTACCCAAGGCGGCAACCGGCTCGGTTCCGGTCATTCCTGTCGACACGCTTCCCACCGGATCGCGGCTGACCGATCCCGTCGCCCTGCGGGCCATCGCCGTTCTGGCCGCCGCGCCCGCCCGCCTGCGCAGCCGCATCGACGAGCTGGCCAACGGCAAGGGCGGCCTGCGCGCGACGCTGCGCGGCGGCGGAACCGTCGTCATCGGGGCCCCCACCGCGCTGGCCGCGAAGTGGCTGGCGGCCGCCGCGGTGCTGCGCAACCCCAGCGCGAAGGGCGCGAAGTACCTGGACGTCCGCATTCCCCGCCGGCCGGTCGCGGGCGGGCTGCCGCCGCGCATCGATCCGGCCACCGGCGAGCGGATCGATCCGACCACCGGAGAGCCGGTCGGCGAATCCACCGACCCGCTGGCCGAGGATCCGACCGACACGACGGGCGACGAGGCGACCGACGGAACCGACGGCACGGACGACACGACGGCGGACGGATCGGACGCCACCGCCGACTCGACAGGCGATCCCTCAGCCGGCGGGACCGGCGATCCCTCAGCCGGCGGGACCGGCGATCCCTCAGCCGGCGGGACCGGCGATGCCTCAGCCGGCGGGACCGGCGATCCCTCGGCCGACGGCGTAGATGGGCAAGATGGCAGCGTTGCAGGGCCTTCGCCGTAGGTGTAAACCTCAAGTCGAGCTTCACCCCACCCCCGACCACTTCAACCCTCAAGGCTCATACGCCCGTCGAGGGTTGCGCCTTCTGCAAGCATCCTTGCGTCGGGACCGCTCGGTTGACAAAGTCGAGGAAATGCGCCTACCGTGCGGAATCGGGAGCGGCTGGCGGAATGGGCCCGAAAACTCTCAAGGCTAAGTGAAGGGTCGGACGTCGCATCATGGAAAGCGGAGGAAGCTACCTCGCGGTCATCAAGGTCGTCGGCGTCGGCGGCGGTG
>Ga0126313_10002060_pt1 | contig 11033 bp, 10 predicted proteins | sample Plot105A_FD_89954 | JGI IMG/M metagenome (GOLD analysis project Ga0126313, IMG submission 89954) | Serpentine soil microbial communities from UC McLaughlin Reserve, CA, USA - Plot105A | ecosystem: Environmental > Terrestrial > Soil > Grasslands | place: USA: UC McLaughlin Reserve, Lake County... | reverse complement strand
GTCTCGGGTCTACCTACTGCCTACCTCCGAAGTAGGGAAGCAGCGCGGTCGGCTCCGGCTGGCCGTGGAAGGCCTGGTAGCCGAGCAACTGACCGGTCGTGCAGGCGAGAATCGAGACGCCTTCGATCGGCGTCAACTTCTCCTCCCGGACGGCCTCGACCACGGACTCACGGACGGCCGTGATGCCGTCCCAAATCCGCTCGAGCTCATGCTCGAAATCTCCCGAGGAGACTTTCGAGAAACGCTCGACGACGCTCATCGACGGAGTAAGAGTCGTCTGGGGCATCGTCACCTCCTCTCTGTCGCCTCAGTTTTGGCCTACCCGGGTTCGCGCCACCCATGCATCCTCAACTTCAAAAATCCACAAACTGCGGGACTTTTCAGGTATGGCGCAGCACCCAGTACCCGCACTCCGCTGCGCAAACACGGCGTCGCCGCGAGGGCGTGAGAGGGCGGCCCGCACGCAGGGAGCTATCAGACGCCATCGCCCCCCGCGCGGGCCGCAGCCATCATTCTGAGGTACCGCCGGTTCATCGAAAGGGGAAACCGACGCCGCACGGACGGACGTGTTTTCGCGGGTGGCCGGAGGTCTGCACCGAGGTCTGCACCAGACGCTCATTCGGGACACTTCCGGCACACATGAACCGCGTATTCAAGCCAAATCCTCGCAGCCATGCGGACCCGAATGGGCGCACCTGGGATCGAACCAGGGACCTCCCGCGTGTGAAGCGGGCGCTCTCCCGCTGAGCTATGCGCCCGAGAGACGACGAAGATAGCAGCGCCGCTCGGGTACCATCTCCGTGCCGGCCGCGCTAGGTGGGGAGCTAGCGGTTCCCTGAACCCGCAACCCGCTCAAGCGGGGCCGAATTCCCTCCCGAGGAGGCGACTTCGAGGTAGGGCCAACGCCGGCGAGCGTCGACGGCCAGGTCCCGCGCACTGGGTGACTGCGAACCGCGTCAGATCCGGAAGGAAGCAGCGCTAAGCGGAATCACCCGGGGGCCGCGGAGCAGCCTGGCCCGAGCAAGCGGCGGCGGCACCGCCCCAGGAGGCGCCCTCGACGGAGGGTGCGCGGCCGGCACGAAACAAGGAGCCCCTGGTTCCCTCGTTGGCTCCCTCCTCTTCCTGGGGAGCCGATGATTCCCCTCACACCCTCCTTTAAGATGACGCGGTGTCCGGCGCGCTCTACCGCAAGTACCGGCCTCAGTCGTTCGGCGAGGTGGTCGGGCAGGAAGCGGTCGTGCGGACGCTCGAGAACGCGATCGAGCGCGACAACGTTCGCCAGGCGTACCTCTTCGCGGGGCCGCGCGGCACCGGCAAGACGTCGCTCGCGCGGATCCTCGCCAAGGCGTTGAACTGCGAGCAGGGCCCGACCAGGGCCCCGGACGGCACCTGCAACTCGTGCCGGACGATCGCGGCCGGAACATCGCTCGACGTCGTCGAGATGGACGCCGCGAGCCAACGCGGGATCGATGACATCCGGGAGATCCGCGACCACGTGATTCTCCAGCCGGTCGAGGGCCGCTACAAGGTCTACATCCTCGACGAGGCGCACCAACTGACCGACGCGGCCTGGAACGCGCTCCTGAAACTGATCGAGGAGCCCCCACCGCACCTGCTCTTCGTCTTCTGCACGACCGAGCTCCAGAAGGTCCTCCCCACCGTCCGCTCGCGCTGCCAGACGTTCGTCTTCTCGCGGCCTCGCCTGCCCGAGCTGACACGGCTCCTCCGTCACGTCGCGGACGGCGAGTCGATCGACGCCCAGGACGCGGCGCTCGCACTCGTCGCGCGGAGCGCGCGCGGGAGCTTCCGCGATGCCGTCTCGACGCTCGACCAGCTCGCCGCGGCGACGGACGGGACGATCACGGTGCAGGCCGTCCTCCAGCTCCTCGGCGCGGTCGAGGAGGAGGCGCTCTTTCGGATCTGCGATCTGATCGTCGACCGCGACACCGCCGGGCTCCTCCACTTCGTCGAGGAGCTCGCCGACCAGGGCCAGGATCTCGGGCGCCTGGTCGCCGACCTCCTCGAGCACCTCCGCCACCTGCTCCTCGTCCAGCACATGGGCGAGGTCCCCGACTCGCTTCCGGTCACCGACGAGACGCGCGACCGCCTGCGCTCGCAGGCGAACCAACTCGCCGAGCCGGAGGTGCTCCGGCTCATCGACCTGCTCGCGGTCGCCGTCGACGACGTTCGGCAGGGCGGCGATCCGCGCCTGCCGCTCGAGCTGGCCTTCGTGAAGGTGACGCGGCCGGGCGCCGACCTCGCACGCTTGTCACTCGCCTACCGGATCGAGCAGCTCGAGCGTCGACAGCACGGGGGTGCTCCGGGCGGCGCCGGCCTCGCGCTCGTCCCCGAGCCCGCCTCGGAGGCCGAGACGCCCACGGCCGAGCCGGCGCCCGCCGACGCCCCGGAAGAGGGAGGCGACGCACCCGTCGTCGACCTCGAACACGTGCAGAGCCTTTGGAAGCAGGCCGTGCTCCCTGCGATCGGCGAGCGCTCGATCCCGACCGCGTCCGTCCTCGGTGAGGCCCGGCCCATCGAGCTAGCGGGCGACCGCCTCGTGATCGAGTTCCCGCCGGCCGCGTCGTTCCACCGGAACCTCGCCGAGGAGCCAAAGAACGCGAACCTCCTCGCCGATGTCCTCCACGAGATCACCGGCCGCCGGCTCCAGCTCGCCTTCGCCGTCGGCGAGGGGCCCGTGGACGAGGAGACGGGCGAGCGCATCCCCGAGCCGCAGACCGAGGAGGAGTTCGTGTCCCTCTTCAAGGACACGTTCGACGCGCGGCCGGTCGACGGCGACGACTAGGCTCCCGTTCGTGGCCCGCGGCGGAATGGACATGAACAAGCTGCTCCAGCAGGCGCAGCAGCTCCAGGCGCAGATGGCGGAGGCTCAGGAGGAGCTCGCCAAGGAGAGAGTCGAGGCGTCCGTCGGCGGCGGGATGGTCACCGTGAAGGCAACCGGCGCCGGAGACGTGGTCGAGATCAAGATCAAGCCGGAGGCGATCGATCCCGAGGATCCCGAGTCGCTCGAGGACCTCGTCCTCGCCGGCGTGAACGAGGCGCTCCGAAGCGCGCAGGACCTGATGCAGTCGCGCCTCGGCGGCGCGATGGGCGGCCTCGGCGGGATGGGCCTGCCCGGCTTCTAGCCTGAGCGGACGTAGTTCCCGTCCGGGTCGAGCTCGACGAAGTGGTCGGCCTCGCCAGAGCGGTAGGCCGCGCACTGGTTCTCGGGCTCGTCGTCGACCGCCGTCCGCGGGGCAGGTGCCACGTCCGCGACCCAGCCGGGCTCGATCACACCAAGACAGGGGCCGCGCGACATGTCGACGCCGTTCGCCTTCGCCTCGGCGTAGGCGACCTTGGCTCGCGCAATCGTGTCCTCGTCGGCGCCGGCGCCGCCGCAGCCTGCGACGAGGAGAACGGCGGTCGCGAGGCCGGCGCACGCGGTACGACCGAGGCCCACCGGCACAATGCGCATCGTATGTTCGGCCCCCTTGTCGACGAGCTCGTCGCGCAGCTCTCGCGCCTGCCCGGCGTGGGGACGCGGACGGCGCAGCGCCTCGCCTTCCACCTCCTCCGCGTCTCGAAGGAGGAGGCGCTCGCGCTCGCCACGGCGATCGTCCAGGTGAAGGAGCGGATCGGCTTCTGCACGGAGTGCGGGAACCTCACGGAGGAGGAGCGCTGCACCGTCTGCCGCGACGCCCGGCGCGACCGCTCGGTGATCTGCGTCGTCGAGCAGCCGGCCGACCTCGTCTCGCTCGAGCGGACCCACGCCTACCGCGGCGTCTACCACGTTCTCGGCGGCGCACTTTCGCCGCTCGACGGCGTCGAGCCCGAGCATCTGCGGATCGACGAGCTCCTTCGTCGTGTCGAGCGAAACGGCGTCCAGGAGGTCGTCCTCGCGACGAACCCGAACATGACCGGCGAGGCGACAGCATCCTTCCTCGCCGACCGCCTGCGCGACCGCACGCGGGTGACGCGACTCGCCAGCGGCCTGCCCGTCGGAGGCGATCTCGAGTACGCCGACGAGGTCACACTCGGCCGCGCCCTCGCCGGCCGACGCGAGATGTGAAAAAGACGCAACGTGCGACCTTTTCTTGCGTGCGCCGCTTGACCGGTTCGGCCCGGTCGACCTAGGATCGCGGCGCTGAACCGGTAGACCTTCGGGTCCGCCGGTTCAGCGTTTTAAGGGAGGTTCTCCGACTTCGCGGGACCGTTTCGAGGAGGAGGACGCCGGGGCGCGGCCTACACTGATCGCGATGACCGAGACCGCCTTCGAGTCCGTCGCGCAGATCGAGCCGGCAGAGGCCGAGACGCGCACTGGGACCGTCGTCATGAAATTCGGCGGAACGTCCGTGGCCGACCCGGAGAAGATCCGCCGGGTGGCGTCGCGCCTGGTCGAGGCGGCAGAGCGGGGTCAGCGCGTGGTCGGCGTCGTCTCGGCGATGGGACGGCACACCGACGAGCTCTTCGACCTCGCGCACGAGGTCTCACCGGCGCCGAACCCGCGCGAGCTCGACATGCTCGTCTCGGTCGGTGAACGCATCTCGTGCGCGCTCGTGGCAATGGCCATCTCGGACCTCGGCCGCAACGCGATCTCGCTCACCGGCTCGCAGGCCGGGATCGTGACCACCACCGCGCACGGGAGAGCGAAGATCGTCGAGATCCGCGCGCGCCGGATCCACGAGGCGCTGGACGCCGGGTGCATCGTCCTCGTCGCAGGCTTCCAGGGGGTCTCGACTGCGTACGACGTGACGACGCTCGGGCGCGGCGGCTCGGACACGACCGCCGTCGCGCTCGCCGCTGCGCTCGGAGCCGACGCGTGCGAGATCTACACGGACGTCGACGGTGTCTTCACGGCCGACCCGCGCGTCGTGCCCGAGGCGCGCAAGCTCCACGCGGTCAGCTTCGAGGAGATGCTCGAGATGGCCGCCGCGGGAGCGCGGGTGCTCCAGCTCCGCTCTGTCGAGTTCGCGCGAAACCATGGTGTCAAGCTCCACGTCCGCTCGACCTTCAGCGGCGAGCCGGGGACGTGGGTGGCAGAGGAGGACGAACGGATGCTCGAGAAGGCGATGATCTCCGGCATCACGCACACCCTCGACGAGGCGCTCTTCCGCGTCGGAAGCCCGGACCTCGCCGAACTCTTCACGGCGCTCGCCGAGGCGGAGACGAGCGTGGACACGATCATCCAGACCGACGCGGAGGCCGTCTTCTCGGTACCTGTTGAGGATCGCGGCGCGACCGCGAGCGCGCTCGACCGGCTCGGAATCGATTGGGCCGAGCAAGACGATCTCGGCAAGGTGAGCATCGTCGGCGCGGGGATGAAGAGCCATCCCGAAATCGCGGCCCGGACGTTCGCGACCGTCGCAGGTCTCGGGCTCGAGCCCAGGTACGTGGCGACGTCGCCGATCAAGATCTCGTTCCATGTCCCGCGCGACGCGGTCGAGCGAACGGTGCAGGCGCTCCACGACGCATTCGAGCTCTCGTCTGCGGAGGCGGAGCGACAGCATGGCTGAGCGCCCCCGGATCGCCGTCGTCGGCGCAACCGGCGCGGTCGGGACCGTGACGCTCGCGCTCCTGGCCGAGCGGGATCTCGGCCACGTTCGGGCGTTCGCGTCGGCGCGCTCGGCAGGCCGCACGGTCGCGTTCGGGAGCGAGGAGCTCCTCGTCGAGGAGGCCACGCCTGAGGCGCTCGCCGCCGGAAGCCTCGATCTCGCGTTCTTCTCGGTCGGCACCGCAGCCAGTCGCGAGCTCGTCCCGTCCGCCGCGAACGCGGGCGTCACGTGCATCGACAAGTCGGACGCCTTCCGGCTCGCCGACGGCGTGCCGCTCGTCGTCGCGGGCGTGAACGACGAGGCGGCAGGCAACGACGCGATCGTTGCGAACCCGAACTGCTCGGCGATCCAGCTCGCCTCCGTGCTCGCGCCGCTCCACGAGGCGACAGGCCTCGCGCGGGTTCGCCTCGCGACCTACCAGTCGATGTCCGGCGCGGGCGACGCGGCGATGCGCGAGCTCCGCGAGACGCCCTCGGCCGAGGCGGACCTTCGGATGGACTGGGAGCTCGACGGCGAGGAGTTCAGCGAGGAGTGGAAGCTTCGCGCCGAGACCCGGAAGATCCTCGACCTGCCCGATCTCCCGCTCCAGGCCCAATGCGTGCGCGCACCCGTGCTCGTCGGCCACGCGCAGGCGATCTGGATCGAGACCGAGCAGCCGCTCGAGCCCGAGGACGCGCTCGACTTTCTCGCAGAGGCGCCGAACGTCGCGCTTGAGGACTTCGCGACGCCCAGGGACGCCGCGGGCCGCGACGAGGTGCTCGTCGGCCGGATCCGCCGCGACCCGACCGTGGAGAACGGCCTCGCGCTCTGGACCGTGAACGACAACCTCCGCAAGGGCGCGGCCCTCAACGCTGTTCAAATTGCTCAGCGGGTGTTGGAGGCCGCGCGAGCGGCCGGGCAAATCGCGCCGCCTTCCGCGCGATTTGCATAGGAGCGCGGCGGCAGCCGCGCGTTTTCCGCGTGCGTAGGCTGCGGCCGTGGACGCCGCCTACCGCATCGTCGCGCGGACGCTCGACGCGGGGTTCCTCGACCTGCCGTGGAACGCGCGGCTCGAGGAGTGGCCCGAGGCCGACCTCGTGTCGCTCGAGCGCGGCATCAGCCGCCACGTCGTCCGCTTCGTCCGCGTCGCAGGCGTCTACTACGCGCTGAAGGAGATTCCGCAGCCGCTCGCCGAGCGCGAGTACCGGCTCCTCGGGCATCTCGTCGGAACGGGTGTGCCCGCGGTCGAGCCGGTCGGCGTCGTCTCCGAGCGGCGGGACGCCTCGGGCGAAGAGCTCGAGCCGGTGCTCGTGACCCGGTACCTCGAGTACTCGCTGCCATTCCGCACACTGCTTGCGCGGCCGGTCGTGTCGGCGCCGGAGCCTCTGCTTGCGGAGGCGCTCGCCGGGCTTCTCGTCGGCCTCCACCTGACGGGGTTCTTCTGGGGCGACTGCTCGCTCTCGAACACGCTGTTCCGCCGTGACGCGGGCGTGCTCGCCGCCTACCTCGTCGACGTCGAGACCGGCGAGCTCCACCCGCGCCTGACCGACGGGCAGCGCACGCACGACCTCGACCTCGCCTACGAGAACCTCGCGTACGAGTTCTACGACGTCGCCTCGCAGCTCGGCGCCGCGGACGAGCGCGACCCGACGGCGTTCGCGGACGCCGTCTGCTCGGGCTACGAGCGGCTCTGGCGCGATCTCACGGAGGAGGAGGTCTTCGGCCGCGGTGAGCGGGACCGGCTGCACCTGCGCCTGAACGAGCTCCACGAGCTCGGCTTCGAGGCCGGCGAGATGGAGATCTCGAGCACGGGCGCGGAGTACCGCCTTCGAGCCGTGCCGGCGCGCGTCGAGACCGGCTACCACCGCCGCCGCCTTTTGCGCCTGACCGGCCTCGACGCCCAGGAGAATCAGGCGCGCCGCCTCCTCGCAGACATCGACGCGTTTCGCGACACGCTCGTCCGCGCCGACGAACGCGTGGTGTCGGAGCAGGCGGTCGCCGGTCGCTGGCTCTCGGACGTGTTCGAGCCGACCGTGAACGCGATCCCGCCAGAGCTGCACGGCAAGCGGGCCGCGGCCGAGCTCTTCCACGAGCTCCTCGAGCACCGCTGGTTCCTCTCCGAGCGCGCCTGCCGGGAGATCGGCCTCGCCGAGGCGCTCGACGACTACGCCGCGAACGTCCTCCCCGCGGCGGTGGACGAGCGAACGGCGCTCCTGCGCCCGCGCGACTAGGAACCTCTAGACAGGACGCTGGGGGACCGGCGCCGGGACGAACGCCTCCTTCACCTTCCGGAGAACCGCCGCGCGGCGACCTTCCTCGACGGGCTGGAGGCCGCCCAGCTCGAGACGCGCGAGGGAGACCCGCCCCTGCCACCGGACCGGGAAGAAGCCGAAGTCGGCGAGGAAGTCAGTGGGGAAGATCGTGCGGTGGACGAGGAACCGCTCGTAAGCCGGCTCGCCCTCCGCATAGCGATACCCGAACGTCTCGATCGCCTTCACGCCGCGGTCCCGTGCCTCACCGATCGCGGTGAGGAAGAGGCTCTGCATCACCCACGGCGTCTGTAGATCGACGAGGTAGGCGCACGTGACGAGCACCGCGTCGTCGGACGGCGGCCCTGCCGGCAGCTCGAACGCGCGCGGGAAGAACTCGGCCGGGCCCCACTGCATCGCGCCGAGGAGGCGGTCGTCGTCGCCGTAGTAGAGCGTCCCCCACTCGCCCCACTCGTCCTCGACCCGGTCGGCCCATCTCCCCTTCGGAGTCGTGCGGTGGCCGCGTGACTGCCAGAAGACGCAACCGACGCACGCGGGCGGTGCGTGTGCGAGTGACGCCTGGGTCAGCGGGTGGAGCCGGTACGCCACGGGCTAATTCTCGCCCCGCAGCGTAAGGACCGTCACCTCGGGTCGCGCGAGGAAGCGAAACGGGACGAAGCTCGTTCCGAGACCGCGCGAGACGTGCAGGATTCCGGCCCGCGTCCAGTGGAGGCCCTCCCAGTATCGCGCGCGCAGGTGCTCGAGCCGGAGCTTGCCGCGCGGATGCGGCAGGCAGATCTGGCCCCCGTGGAGATGACCGGCGAGCACGAGATCGAAGTCTCCGGGACGCAGCCGCGCTATGACGTCGGGGAAATGGCAGAGGAGGATCCGGAGATCGGCACCCGCGTCGGCTAGATCGCCGGGCCGCCGATACGCCCACCAGCCCTCGGGCGAGAGGCCGGCGACCTGGATCCGCGCGCTTCCGCGCTCGACAACCCGCGAGGTGTCTGCGAGAAGGATCGCACCGCCGCGGTCGAGCGCGGCCGGATCGCCGGGCCGGCTGAACGGGTCGCGGGTCTCGGCGACGTCGTGATTCCCGAGCACGGCGAACGTCCCAAGCGGCGCCCGGAGCGACGCGAGCGCCCCGACGAGCGTCTCGGTCCCGCGCCGGCGGCTGAGCAGGTCGCCGGTCACGACGGCGAGGTCGTACGCGCGACTGTCCGCCCAGTCGAGCGCCTTGCCGAGCGCCCGCCCGTTCAGGGAGAGCGTGCCCAGGTGGAAGTCCGACAGATGGAGGATGCGAAGGCCGTCGAGATCCGGGTGAAGGCCCGCGACGGGCACTTCGAGCTCGACCTCCTCGACCCACTGCGCCTCGAAGAGCGACCACGCGGCGAGCGCGGCGGCAGCAGCACCGAGCACGCCGGCCGAACGCAAGGTTCGCCGCTCCGGCGGGCTCGTCATCGGTGGAGGGGCATCTTCCAGGCCCGGTCCTCTAGGGAGGGCCGGGCCGCGCCCCGTTCGCGGCGGATCAGGGGGCCTCGAGGCGCTCGAGCACGGGCGCCACGGGCACGACGTGCCGCTTGAACTTCAGCTCCGAGTCCTCGAGCCCGGCGGCGACCCCGATCAGCTGCGAGAGATGGAGGATCGGCATGCCGTAGCGCCTGCCGGTCGACGCCTCGAGCTTTTGCTGCCACGCGTCGAGCGAGAGATGGCAGAGCGGGCAGGGCGTGACCATGACGTCGGCCCCGGCCTCGAGCGACTGCTCGATCGGCTGGATCAGCTCGCCGAGGGCGGTCTCCTCCCTCGCCTGGATGATCGGGAAGCCGCAGCACTTGATCTTCGCCGGGTAGTCGACCGCCTTGCCGCCACACGCCTCGATGATTGCCTCGAGCGACCACGGCCGGTCCGGGTCCTCGAAGCCCATGAGCTTCGAGGGCCGGAGGATCTGGCAGCCGTAGAACGGCGCGACGCGAAGGCCCTTCAGACCCTTGTGCGCGACCTGCTTCAGGAGCTCGTAGCCGTCGCCCTGCGCGATCAGCCAGAGGAGGTGCTTCACGTCGACCGCACCCGTGTACCTGGGCGCGCCGACGCGCTCGAGGTTGTCGGCCACGCGCTCGAGGAGCGCCTCGTCGTTCTTGAGCATGTGGTTCGCCTGCCGCAGGTTCAGCGTGCAGACGTTGCAGATCGTCATGAGCGTGTCGGCGCCCGTCGCCTCGGCGTAGGCGAGGATCCGCGCGTTCAGGTGCAGGTAGTAGTCGGGCTCGGCCTCGTGGATGTCGCCGGCCCCGCAGCACGTGACCGCCTCGAGCTCCTCGAGCTCGATCCCGAGCTTCGGCGCAAGGGCCTGCGTCGAGGTGTCGAGCTCCCTCGCCGAGAGCGAGGCGAGGCAGCCCTTGTAGTAGGCGACCTTCATCCCTCGGCCCTCGGAGGAGCCTCACCCGGCGTGACTTCGGGCGTGTCGCGGCGGGCCGAGCCGGCGTCCGTGTGCTCGATCCGCGCGAGCGCGCGCTCGCCCTGGACGTGCCCCGCGGCGCCCTCGCGGCCCTGGCCCTGGACGAGCTCGCGGAGGGCCCGCGCCTCGCGCACCCGCTCGGCGACGTGCGGCGGGAAGGGGAGCGGCACCTTCCCCTTCTTCGCAAGCGAGAGCGCGAACTTCGTCTGCTGGACGGCAGAGACGACGCCCTGCGTCTTCGGCACGAGCTCGGTTTCGCGCAGCCAGCCGGTGGTCTCCGTCGAGCGGATGAACCACTTCGCGTGCTTCGCGCCCATGTCACGGTCGATGCCCTCGCGGATCGACTCCGCGCCGAGCTTCGCGATCGCGTCGCGCGGGTCGACGCCCTTGGGGCAGCGCTCGTTGCAGAAGTAGCAGCGGGTGCAGTCCCAGATCCCGTGCTCGTCGTTCAACCGCTCGAGCCGCTCGATCTTCGTGCCGTCGCGCGGGTCGCCGGCGAAGCGCATCGCCTTCGCGAGTGCCTGCGGGCCCAGGAACTCGGGATCCGACTCCATCGCGTTGCACTCCGAGACGCACGCGCCGCAGTTGATGCAGAGCGACTCCTTGTGGATGACGTTCATCCGCTCCTGCGAGATCTGGAACTCGCGGCCGCCCGGGGGCTCGATGTAGCCCGGGCGGAGGTACGGGTCGACGGCGCGGAACTTCGCCCAGAAGGGCGCCATGTCGACGACGAGGTCCTTGACGATCGGCAGGTTGCCCATCGCCGAGATCACCGGCACGTGACCCGCCTGGACCATGTCGTAC
>Ga0126313_10002059_pt1 | contig 11035 bp, 12 predicted proteins | sample Plot105A_FD_89954 | JGI IMG/M metagenome (GOLD analysis project Ga0126313, IMG submission 89954) | Serpentine soil microbial communities from UC McLaughlin Reserve, CA, USA - Plot105A | ecosystem: Environmental > Terrestrial > Soil > Grasslands | place: USA: UC McLaughlin Reserve, Lake County... | reverse complement strand
CTTCAGCCGCGCCAGCCGGCCGCCATGCGGGGCATGCGCGACCGCACGGTGACCGTCGGGGCGCCTACCTTCGAGCAGCGCATGATCGCCTGGCGCATCGGCTGGGTGGTGATGCCGGCCGCGCTGACCGACGCCATGAGCCGCTGCCAGATCTACAACGGCCTGGTCGCGAGCGGCTTCGCCCAGATCGGCACGCGCGAGGCGCTGCGGGTCGGCGACGACGATCTCGCCGCCGCCAACGCGGAGTGGCAGCGTCGCCGCGACGAGATGTTGCGCCAGCTCGACGGCTTGCCCGTCGTCAAGCCCGACGGGGGCTGGGCAGCGCTCCTCGACGTCCGCGAGCTCGGGCTCGACTGCGGCGATGCATCGGCCCGGCTGCTCGAGCACAAGGTCGCCGCCACGCAGATGCGCGGATGGGGCGGCGAGGTGGCCGACCGCCACGTCCGGTTCGTCTTCAGCAACGAGCCGGTGCAGCGGATCGCCATGCTCGGCGAGCGGGTGCGGGCGGCGCTGGCCGGCTGACCTCAATTCGCGCGCGTCGCCGCTCGATTACGGGTTCGCAACCACCCGGGGCGCGGACGCGGTTGGGTGGTGCCTCGCCGATGGCCACCGCCCGCGAACGCCCCGCGCCGCTGGCGCGCTGGTGCTTGGAGCGGCGCTGAGGAGCCGACTGACGAGCGTCGCTTCGGGTAGAACCCGGCGGCGATGGATCTCATCCGCCCCGACGATCCCGAGTACGACAAGGCGCGCCAGGCCTGGAACCTCGCCGTCGACCAAAGGCCCGCGGCGGTCGCCTTCCCGCGCTCCACCGAGGAGGTGGTCGAGGCGCTGCGGCTGGCGGCCGAGCGCGGCCTGCGCGCCGCCCCGCAGGCCACCGGCCACCGCGCAGGCCCGCTCGGCGACCTCTCCGACACCCTCCTGCTCAAGACCGAGCGCATGCGCGATCTCACGATCGACCCCGACCGGCGTATCGCTCGCCTCGCGGCCGGGGTGCAGGCGGCCGAGGTCGCCGAGGCGGCCGCGAGGTACGGGCTCGCCCCGCTCGGAGGGTCGGGCCCCGACGTCGGCGTCGTCGGCTACGCACTCGGGGGCGGCGTCAGCCTCATCGCACGCACCCACGGCCTCGCCGCCCATCAGATCGAAGCGGCCGAGCTCGTGACCGCCAAGGGCCAGGTCGTCCATGTCGACCGCGAGCGCGAGCCCGACCTCCACTGGGCGGTCCGGGGCGGCGGCGGAGGCTTCGCGGTCGTGACCGCGCTCGAGCTCCGGCTCCTCCCGATCGCCGAGGCCTACGCCGGCGTCCTCTCGTGGCCGGCCGAGCGCGGCGACGAGGTCCTGCACGCCTGGCGCGAGCTGACCGAGGGCGCCGTTCCCGACGCGCTGAGCACGATCGGCCGCTACCGGCGCTTCCCGCCGCTGCCGATGGTGCCCGAGCACCTGCGCGGCCGGGCATTCGCCGTCGTAGAGGCGATCTACCTCGGCGACCGCACCGAGGCCGACGAGCTGCTTGCGCCGCTGCGCGCGCTGGGCCCCGAGGAGGACACGATCGCGACCATCCCCGCCAAGGAGCTGATCCTTCTGCACGGCGACCCGGCCCAACCCGTCCCGGGGGTCGTGGACGGGATCCTGCTACGCGACCTCCCGGCCGACGCCATCGAGGCGATCGTGCGCCTCGCCGGCGCGCAGTCCGGGGCGCCGCTCATATCGCTCGACGTGCGTCACCTCGGCGGCGCGCTCGCACGTCCGCCGGCCGAGCCGGCGGCGCTCGAGCGGCTCGAAGCCGGCTACGTCGTCAGCGCCGTCGGCGCGGCCCCCGACCCCGAGCAGGCGGCGGCGGTGAGCACGTGCATCACCGGCATCGAGGAAGCGCTGGCCCCGTGGACCGCGGACCAGTCCTCGCTCAACTTCGCCGACGCGCCGCGCGACCCCCGCTCGTTCTTCACCCCCGACGCCTACGAGCGCCTGCGGCACCTCAAGTCCCAGCTCGACCCCGACGATCGCATCCACGCCAGCTACCCGCTGGCGCGGTGAATCAGGAGGCCGCCGCGGTGACGTCGCCGGCGGCGAGGTACTCGTCGAGCGCCTTGCTGCGCTGCGTGTCCTCGTAGACCTCGTACTCGCGCAGCTTGCCCCACCGCATATGCCCCCAGATGACGTAGCGGTTCTCGTAGACCAGCTCGCCCTCGGGCGAGCGCAGATAGTCGTGGCCGCGAATGCACAGGGTCATCCGCCATGGCGGGCCGCCCACGACGACCTCGTCGGCGAAGATATGGAGGCCGGTGTCGACGAAGCGCTGCAGCCAGCGCGCCAGCGCGGGCTTGCCGTGGATCTCGCCCGCCCACGAGCTGTCGCCCGGGAACCGGAAGCGGATGTCGTCGGCATCCATCCGCAGCAGCGGCCGGTAGTCGCCCGCGTTCAGCCGCGAGAGGTTGCGGTCCAGCAGTCGCTTGGCCAGCCACGAGAGCATCCGTCGCCTACTCGTATACCACGTCTTCCCTGGCGGAAGGTCATGGGAGCCGGTGGAGGTGCTCGGCGAGCACGCGCTCGCCGATCAGCCGCTCATGGTCGTTCCCCGCACCTCCGCGCCGCGGTTGTACGACCGCATCGCCGCCTGCGTCCACGCCGGCTTCAGCCCGCGCGGCGGCGTCCTCGGACGAGGCTTCCGGCGTGCAGAAGGCGGTGGGCGCGAGCCAGGCGGGCGCGGCCGATGCGCCGGGAGCGGCGATGGCCAGGCGAGAACCACCGGAGCAGCGGCGACGAGACGGATGCGCGCCCATCACCGTGCCGCGGCGGCCGCAGGAGGATTCAAGCCGCGACGGGCGAAGGCCGACCACGCGAAAGGACGGACGATCAAGTGACGTCGGGCAGCGAGGCGCTCGTGCGCCGCTTCTACGAGGAGCTGTGGAACCGTTGGCAGCTCGCGGTCGCCGACGAAATCCTCGCCGAGGGCTTCGCCTTTCGGGGATCGCTCGGTGTGACGAGCCGCGGGCGCAACCAGTTCAAGACCTATGTCGAACGCTTCAGGGCGGCGTTTCCGGACTGGCACAACGAGGTCGAGGAGCTCTTCGGCTGTGGCGACTGCGTTGCGGCGCGGCTGACCTGGAGCGGCACGCACCGAGGGCAGTTCCAGAACGTGGAGCCCACCGGCAAGCGCGTGGAGTATGTCGGCGCCGGCCTCTTCCGGATCGCCGCCGGCCGGATCGCCGCGGCATGGATCGTCGGCGATACGCAGCAGCTTTGGCGGACGCTTGGCCGACTGCAGTAACGGCGCGTAGAGATCCGCCAGCCGCTAAGGGTCGTGCCGATCATCCGGGCCGATGCTCTGAGATCCCATCAGGCGGCTGACCGCTCTACCGTGCCGCCGACGCCGCGCTGTACGCGGTCAAGCGGGGCGGTCGGCGCGGGATGGCGCTGGCGGGCTGACGCTCAGCTCGGCTTCCTCCTTCTCGCGCAGCCGCCAGTACATGACCGGCACGGCGAGGGCCTCGAGCGGCAGGGTGAAGGTCTCGCCGATGGCCAGGCCGACCGGCTCGTCGGGCGTCTCGCCGAGGGTCGAGAGGATCAGCCCGACGGCGATGCCCACCAGCGCGGCCAGGACCTCGACCCCCAGCATCACCGCGAATACCCGCCAGCCGCTCCCGCGCACGAGCCGGATGCTGCGCCGAAACGCCCCGCGGACACCGGAGCGCTCGGCGACCACCACCGGGCCGACGACCGACAGGAACGTGAGCGCGACGAAGCCGGGGACGACGAGTAGCACGGTGCCCGCTGCGACGGCCAGCGCCTGGAGGAACCCGACGATGAACAGGGGGACGAGCACTCCAGGCACCTTGGCGAGCACGCCCTTCAGCGGGATGCGGCGCTCGCCCTCCTCCCAGCGATGCACGAGCTCCTCGCCACAGCCGGCGAACAGCGCCGTGGCGAAGCCGTCGATGGCGGTGGTGACCAGGGCGGCCCACGCGTCCGGAAGCTGATGGGCGATGAAGACCTCGCCCGCGGCGGGGAGGAACGCGGCGACGATCGCCACCGGCAGCACGATCCACGGGTTGGTGCCGTAGATGGCGAGCGCGGTGCCGAAAACGCGCAGGACGTTGAGGCGGGGCGGCACGAGCGCGCGTACCGTAATGGCGCGCGGCCGTAGGATTCCCCCACATGGCCGAGGCGCAGAAGCCGCTCGAGCTCATTCTGGCCCGCAACCTGCTGTCCAGCATCTCGACGCCGGCGTTCCTGGTCGACGCGGAGGGCACGCTCGTGTTCTTCAACGAGGCGGCCGGTGCGCTGGTCGGGCGGCGGTTCGAGGAGACCGGCGCGCTCGGGCCGCGCGAATGGGGCGAGGCGTTCGGCCCGTTCGACGAACACGGCCGGCCGATCCCGTGGGACCGCATCCCGCTGACGATCGCCCTGCAGCAGGGCCGGCCGATGCATTCGCGCATGCACATCCACAGCGCCTCCGGCGACATGCAGGAGATCGAGGTCAGCGCGCTGCCGATCGTCGGCACCGAGGGTTTCCGCGGGGCGATGGCGATCTTCTGGCCCGTCGGCAGCGCGCGCAAGGCCGAGGCGGCCGCTTGAAGGCCACCGTCTGGGGTGCGCGGGGATCCGTTCCGGCGCCAGGGCCGGAGACCAACCGCTACGGCGGCAACACGTCATGCGTGCACGTCTCGCTCGACGACGGCTCAGACCTCGTGCTCGACGCCGGCACCGGGATTCGCTGCCTCGGGCTGGCGATGAGGCCCGAGACCGAGCGCATCCACATCCTTCTCACCCACCTGCACATGGACCACATCCAGGGGCTGATGTTCTTCGCGCCACTGTTCCGCCCCGAGACCGACGTGGTCATCTACGGGCCGGCGTCGCCCGAGGCGTCGCTCCTGGATCGCATCGCGCGCTACATCTCGGCGCCGCTGTCGCCGGTCGAGGTCCGCGAGCTGCCCTGCCAGGTTTCGTTCCTGGACGCGCCCGACATCGAGTGGCAGATCGGGTCCGCGACCGTCCGCGCCAACTCGGTCGCGCACCGCGGGCCCACCCTCGGGTACCGGATCACCGAACGGGACTCGTCGCTGGCCTACATCCCCGACCACGAGCCTGCGCTGGGGGCGCCGCTCGAGGCCCTCGAGGACGAGTGGATCTCCGGCTACGCGCTCGCGCACGAGGCGTCGCTGCTGATCCACGACTGCCAGTACACCGACGACGAGTACCCGGCCCACGTGGGCTGGGGACACTCGAGGGTCTCCGACACCCTCGCGTTTGCCACTCGGGTCTCCGCGCGCCGCCTGGCGCTGTTCCACCACGACCCGATGCACGAGGACGACATGCTCGACGAGTTCGTGACCGAGGCGGCCGCGCGCTGGATGGCGCTGGGCGGCGCCCCGGCCGCGCTGGCGATCGCGCGCGAACGCCAGTCGCTGGAGTTCGCGGCCCCGTCGGCCGTCACGCCGCCGTAATCGCATCCGCCTAAGCTGGGCGCAGGGTGACCGCCCGCGGCACCGACTGGAGCCTGGCGCTGCTCGTCGCGCTGCTTGTCGCGACCGGCCTGCTCACCGCCTTCGCCGGCTCGCCCGGTTCGGCCTGGGTGTTTGCGGTGCACGGGGCGCTCGGCTTCGGCGTCGCGGTCGTCCTGGTGTGGAAGGGCCGGCGGGTGTGGCGCCGCGTCGCCGACCCGGCGCGATGGGACGGGCGCACCGGGTTCGGCCTCGTGGCCGCGGCGCTGGTGCTCGGCGCGCTGACCTCGGGCTTTCTGTGGTCGGGCGGGGCCGATATGCGACTCGGCGGCTTCGGGCTCCTCAACTGGCACTGGGCGTTGGGGGCGGCGCTCGGGCTGCTGGTGCTGGTCCACGCGCTCCTGCGCGCGAAGCGGCCCCGGGTCCGCGACGTCACGGGCCGGCGCCAGCTGCTCGGGACCGGGGGCGTGGCGGTGGGCGCCGTGGCGTTCTGGCAGCTCCAGCGGCCGGTGTCGGCGCTGTTCGGACTACGGGGGGCGCGCCGGCGCTTCACCGGCTCCTACGAGGCGGCGTCGTTTGCCGGGAACGCCTTCCCGGCGACCTCGTGGGTGGCCGATCACCCTCGCGAGTTGCCGGCCGGCCACCGCGTGACCGTCGGCGGGCTCTGCGCGCGGCCGGGCGTGGTGCCGGCAGAGCGGCTCGACGCGGGCGACGAGCTCGTCGCGACGCTGGACTGCACCGGCGGCTTCTACTCGACGCAGCGCTGGCGGGGCGTGCGGCTCGGGCGCGTGCTCGACGCCGCGCGGCCGGCGCCGGCCGCCGCCCACGTCCGGGTCGTCTCCCATACCGGCTACCGGTGGAGCTTTCCGCTGACGGTCGCCCGCCGCCTGCTGCTCGCGACGCGCGTCGGCGGCGAGCCGCTCAGCCACGACCACGGCGCGCCGGTGCGGCTGGTGGCGCCGGGGCGACGCGGCTTTCAATGGGTCAAGTGGGTCGAGCGCATCGAGCTGCATGCCGACCCCGACCCCGGCGCGCCGGCGGCCACCGTTTGGAGCTCGTTCACGGCGAACGGGCGCGGGGGTTGAGAGGCGGCTCCCCTCAGGCGGACAGGCGTCGCGCCGCGTCGGTGCAGTCGCGCCGGTCGTGCCACGCGCTGTCCGGCGGGCGCTCCCAGGCCCCGAGCAGGCGGCTGTCCTCGACGCGGTGGTCGACGTTGGCGCCGAGGCCGAGTCCGACCTTGATCCGGCCGCCGCCGCCGTAGCTGTCGACGCCCATCGCGTAGAGCCTGGCGTCCAGGCGCGCGCCCATCACGAGGCGGTCGGCGAGACCGGAGACGGCGCGCATGGCGCGGGCCGGGTCCTCGGGATGATGGAGGGCGTCGATCAGCCGCTTGGCGGCCTCGGCGTTGGCCGGCGCGGTGAGATCGAGCGTCGCATCGACCTCGAGCCGCGCCCCTGCTCCGGCGTGCCCGTGGAGCAAGGCGCGGATCTTCTTCGTCAGCGGCAGCCCGGGCGGGACCTGCGCGGTGCCCTGGACCTGCGCCGACGCGTTGGCGGTCAACGCGACCGGCTTGCCGTGGCGGTCGAAGGCGATGGCGACCGTGCCGATGCTGCTCTGGCCGGCGCCGGCGCCGGCGAGCTTGGCGGTCAGCGCGGCGCTGCCGGAGTCGTCGAGCCGGAGGAAGACGATGCGGCGGCCGGTGCGGTGGTCGGTCTTCAGGCCTGCGGCCACGCTGATGGCCGCGGCCGCGTCCACGCCCGCAGGCCCGACCGCCGCACTGGCCGAGGCGTCGCCGCCGCTGCCGGCGTCGCTCCACTCGATATCGGGCGCCCGCACCTGCTCGCCGCCGCCGAACAGCTCGTCGATCGCCTCGGCAGGGGCGTCGATCAGGGGGATCGTCTCGCCCTGGCCCAGGGCCTCGACGAGCTTGCGCGCCGCTGCCTCGCTCGGGAGGATCCAGGTGCGGCCGCCGCCGACTCGTGCCGTCGCCGCCGCACGGACCTCGGCTCCGGCACCCGCGGAGCCCCTGCCGGCCTCCACGTTCACGCCGGCGCCCAGGCCGTACTCGGCGCCTGCGTGACCGCCGCCCATGACGGTCACGGCGACCTTGCCGTCGGATCGCCGCTCGACGATCAGCGCCTGGTCCTCGCCCACGCGGGCGGCCAGGATCACGACCGACCCGGTGTCGCGCTGGGCGTGCCGGTTCAGGACGCACGGTTCGGGCGGCGGCGGGCACAGCACGCCGCCGACGGCGCAGATGCCCTGACGCATGGCGTAGAGCAGCCGGTCCCCGACCCCGGTCACCGTCACCACCGCCGCGCCGAGGGCCAGGACCATCCCGACGAGCGCGATGACGGCGGTGTATTCCACCGTCGCCTGCCCGTCTGCGCGTCCGGTTGCCATGGGGCAAGGCTCCCGGGCGCCGTGTGTCGCAACCACGCGCTTCTGTGAAGGTTCTGCGGTGGGCCGTGCGCGGATCGCGCGCCGCCCTCGTGGACGAGTCGTGGGCGCGGTGGGAGAATCGGCTACGCCGACCGCAAGCTTCGAAGGGAGCCGTCATGGAGTCGTCGTCCTCGCCCACCCGCGTCCTGGTCGTGGCCAACAAGACGGCGGCGACCCCGGGCCTGCTCCAGGCGGTCCGCGACCGCGCCGCGCGCGGACCCTGCACCTTCGCACTGCTCGTGCCGAACACCCCGCACGGCCTGCACAAGGTGGTCGACCCGCAGGACCAGGACAAGACGGAGGCCGAGCACGTGCTCGAGCTGGCGCTGCCCCTGCTCGAGGATGCGGCCGGCGACCGCGTGGAGGGCCTCATCGGCGACCCGGAGCCGCTGGCGGCGATCCAGGACGCCATCAATCTCCACGGCTTCGACGAGATCATCATCTCGACGCTGCCGACCCGCGTCTCGCGCTGGCTCAAGCTCGACCTCCCGTCGAAGGCCAAGGGCCTCGGCCTGCCGGTGACGACGGTCACGGCGCAGGGGCGCGAAGCGGAAGCTCCGGTCTCGACCTGAGCGCTACGCTGACCTCCCCGCCCAGCTAGCTCAGTTGGTAGAGCACTTCCATGGTAAGGAAGGGGTCGCCGGTTCGAGTCCGGCGCTGGGCTTCATCAGAAAGCCCCGCTCAGGCGGGGTTTTCTTTTGGCGCGGTCCGTGGCAAGCCGGCGGCGCCAGGCGCATCTCAGAGACACCGACCACCACAACTGGCGTGCCCGGCAATTCGATCCCGTGGCTCGCGCCGCGGAGGTCGGCGGCACGACGCCCTACGCCCTGTGCCACAGCTTCGCGAGCCTCCTGGTCCAGGCCGGTTGGAACGCGCTTGAGATCTCGAACGAGATGGGCCCCGTAGTGGTCCAGCGTGACTACTCGCAGCTGTTCCGCGAGTTCGTCCGCGGCGAACGCCTGAACCCCGAGCAGATGATCGCTGCCGCACGTCGGGTCGAAGCTGGGCACGCGTGAAATACCTTGGCGGACGGGCTCAACGGGGCGGCGGCGGACCACGGCTCGCTCGTCGTCATCTAGCCGCGGCTGGGCGTCGAGCAGCCGGGTGGCGTCACGCAGGGGCCGGGCAGGGTCGCCGGGCGCGTCGGGAGGCGGCGCGGTGTCGCTCAAGCCGGCTGCCCGGCGCCGCGCCTCGACGTAGCCGCGGGGATCATGACGACGGGCCGGTCGGCGAGGTGCAGCAGCCCGTGGGCGACGCTGCCGCTCGAACGACAGCTAGACGTTGGGGTCGTAGCGGCCGCCGAGACTCCGTCACCTGCGCGCGGCCTTGGTTCGCGAAGGACACGACCGTGCGGAGCTCGGGCGGTGTCTCGACCGTCACCACGGGGCGGATCGTCGGCGCGCCGTAGGTGTCGTGGTGCGCGCCCGGTTGGTAACGGAGACTCGGGCTAGCAACGAGGTACGGACGCACGGCGCGGAGGATCAGCGCAGGGAGGGTCGGTATGGGCGCACTATTCCGAAGCGCGCCCCGGGCGGCTGGGGTCGGCCGCCTCGGCGCGTTCACGCGCACGCTGGGCGGCATGCGCCTCCTCGTCCGCGGCGCCGGCGCGCCGGCTCGCTTCCTCGGCCTCCTCCTTGCGCTGCTCGGCCTCCCGCTCTAGTTCCTTCGCCCGTTGCCGCGCCGCCTCGGCCTCGGACCGCCGGCGCTCGAGGAGGCTCGCGCTGTAGAGCGGACCGGCGGAGGACAGCGTGACGTCGAACAGCGCGGCGATCGCGGCGACCCGCTCGGCGTTCAGCTCCTCCTCGACCGAGACGTTCGGGGACTGCCCGATCTGCTCCGCGCTGAACGGCAGGCGGAGGTAGTCGCGGCTCAGTACCGCGTCGGCGACGGGGACCAGCTGCAGCTGGCGGCCGAGCATCCCGTGCTTGATCGAGATCAGGACGGGGTCCTGGCCGCCGGCGTCGTAGTAGACCTCCTCGAGGCGTCCTGTCTTCTCGCCGGCGTCGTCCAGGACGTCCTGGCCGTGCCAGCTTTCGATCCGCTCAAGTGTCGGCATAACTAATGCCTCCGCATTCGGTTTGACGGTAAACGCCCGGACGAGTCAAAGACGCCCGCACTACGTATTGCGACCTCGGCGAAGGAACCGCGCGTGCGCGGCAGTCCTGGGTCGCGTCGGGGTGGAATTTGATGTCCGTCCAGGACAGCTGAAGTGGACACGATCGCGTCTGCTCGGCTGGACGCGAACGCCGATCCAGGCCGCCGGCGTACGCAACGATCGGTCGTAGGAGCGATGGAAGGTCTCGACGACGCGACCCGCGAAGAGCAATACGGCATCCTCGGCGGCGTACTCGAGCAGGTCCATGGCGCGATTCTAGGCTCGCTCACGCGCGGAGCGGGGCGCGCCGCTCGCCCTCCCCGCGCACGACGCGGCGGTCGTGATGCGCGGGTAGTGGTCCAAGCCGCCCGAACGGCCACAACGTAGGACGGGGAGGGCGGGGTCGCGACGGTCGCCGATGGACGCGTCCCAAGCCGGTCATTCTGCGCGTACTCGTCAGCGAGGCCCAGCTCGACGCCGGCCTGGTCGAGGGCCGCCTGCACCTGACGGCCTACGCGCTCGGGCTCGGCCCGTCGGGGATGACGTTCGTGGACTCCGAGCTCGCCGGGTTGCTCGGCGAGCCGCTGGTCGGGCTGCCCTTCACCTGCGTCGGGGTGCCGCCCTACCGCAGCAGGAGCGGCGGCCGTCCCAGCGCGCCTCCTCGATCGTACCCCGGCCGGGGGTGACGCCGCGCGGTTGACGTCGGGCCAAACCCGACCTCCGCGTCGATCACAATGCAGGCCGTGATGCTCCTCGATGACCAGGGGTTGGAGCGTTGAGCGCGGCGTCGACAACCGCGGCCTCCTCGGCGCGGGGGATCCTCGCGCCGCTTGCTCTCGCCCAGTTCATCTGCAGCTTCGCGGGCTCGAACATGAACGTGATGATCAACGACATCAGCGACGACCTGGACACGACCGTCAAGGGCGTGCAGACCACGATCACGCTCTTCCTCCTGATCATGGCGGTCCTCATGATCCCCTGCAGCAAGCTGACCGATCGCTACGGGCGTAAGCGGTGCTTCATGGTCGGGCTCGCGCTCTACGGGGTCGGCGCGGTG
>Ga0126313_10002058_pt1 | contig 11043 bp, 9 predicted proteins | sample Plot105A_FD_89954 | JGI IMG/M metagenome (GOLD analysis project Ga0126313, IMG submission 89954) | Serpentine soil microbial communities from UC McLaughlin Reserve, CA, USA - Plot105A | ecosystem: Environmental > Terrestrial > Soil > Grasslands | place: USA: UC McLaughlin Reserve, Lake County... | reverse complement strand
TGGACTGGTGCTTCGTCGAGCTGCTGCGCGACGACGGCTCGATCGACCGCGTCGCGATCCACGCCGCCGACCCTGAGCTGCACGCCCAGGCGCGGGAGTTCGACCGCCGCTACCCACTCGACCCGGACGCGCCGTGGGGCTCCCCGCAGGTGATCCGCACCGGCGAGGCGGACCTGACCCCCGAGATCCCGGACGAGGTGCTCGCCTCCGTCGCCCAGGACGCCGAGCACCTGGAGATCCTGCGCTCGCTCGGCTTCCGCTCCTCGATGATCGTGCCGCTGCGCGCCGCCGGGCGCGTGATCGGCGACCTCGCGCTGGTCAGCGCCGAGTCCGGCCGGCGCTTCGACGCGACCGACCTCGCCGCCGCGCAGGAGCTCGCCGACCGCTGCGGGCTCTTTCTCGAGAACGCGCGGCTGTACCGCGAGCTGGAGCGCGCGCGCGACGAGCTGGAGGCGATCCTCGCCGGGGTGGCCGACGCGGTGACGGTCCAGGATCCGAGCGGGAGGCTGGTGTACGCGAACGACGCCGCGGTCCGGCTCCTCGGCGAGCCGGTCGGCCTCACCACGCGCGAGAAGCTGCTGGCCGCCCCGGTCGGCGAGCTCGCGACGCGCTACGAGATCCTCGGCGAGGACGGCGAGCCGTTCCCGCACGAGCGGCTTCCCGGCCGGCTCGCGCTGGCGGGAGAGGATCCCGAGCCGGTCATCCTGCGCTCCCGGATGCGGAGCACCGGCGAGACGCGCTGGACGCGCGTGAAGGCGCAGGCGATGCGCGGCCCCGACGGGCGCGTGCTGCGGGCGATCAACGTCGTCGAGGACATCACCGACCTCAAGCAGGTCGAGGAGACGCAGCGGCTGCTGGCCGAGGCGGGCCGCGTGCTCGCGGGCTCGCTCGACTACGAGGAGACGCTGCGGCGGGTCGCGCGGCTCGCGGTCCCGGATCTCGCGGATTGGTGCATGGTGGACCTGCTCGGCGAGCACGGGCTGGAGCGCGTCGCGGTCGCCCATGCCGACCCCGAGCGGGCGGACCTCGCTGCCCAGCTGGAGGGCCTCGTGATCGATCGCGCCGGGACGGTGGGACCCGCGCGCGTCGCGCGCACCGGGCTCCCCGAGCTGCATCCGATGGTCGATGCCGAGCACCTCCGCGGCGCGGCGCTCAACCCGGAGCACCACCGGCTCGTGACCGAGATCGGGGTCCGGTCCGCCGCGAGCGTCCCGATGACCGTACGCGGCCAGCGGCTCGGCGTGATGACCCTCTCCACCGCCGAGTCCGGCCGCCGGCTCGGACCCGATCAGCTCGCGGTGCTCGAGGAGCTGGGACGGCGGGCGGCGGTGGCGGTCGACAGCGCGCGGCTCCACCGCCAGCGCTCGGCGATCGCCCGCACGCTCCAGAGCTCGCTGCTCCCGCCCGCCCTGCCCGAGATCCCCGGCGTCGAGAGCGCGGCGCTCTACCGCGCGGCGGGCGAGGGGACCGACGTCGGCGGCGACTTCTACGACCTCTTCTCGGTCGCCGAGCACGAGTGGATCGCGGTGATCGGCGACGTGTGCGGCAAGGGCGCCGAGGCCGCGGCGGTGACCGCGCTCGCCCGCTACACGATCCGCACCGCGGCGGTCCGGCGGCGGTCGCCGTCGGCGATCCTGCGCTGGCTCAACGACGCGATGGTCCGCCAGGACCTGCAGGGCCGATTCTGCACGATCGCCTGCGTGCACCTCGACATCGCCCGGCCCGACATCCGCGTGACGGTCGCGTGCGGCGGCCATCCGCCGGCGCTGATGCGGCGCGCGGACGGGGAGGTGGAGGAGGTCGGCACCCCCGGGACGCTGCTCGGGCTCCTTCCGGATCCGCAGCTCGACGACCGGCGCGCGGAGCTGCAGCCCGGCGACGCGCTCGTGCTGTTCACCGACGGGATCACCGAGGCGCGCGCGCCCGAGCGCGTGCTCGAGCCGGAGCAGCTCCACGACGCGCTGCGCGCGGTCCCGGCGGGATCGGCGCAGCGGATCGTCGAGCAGCTCGCGGCGCTCGCCGTGGGCAAGGAGGGCACGCCGCCCCGCGACGACATCGCGGTGCTGGCGCTACGAGCGCGGGGCTAGTTGCCCGTCGCCGTGCCGTCGTCGTTGTCCGGCACGTCTTCGGCGTCGGGGCGCGCCTTCTCGCGCACGGCGGACTCGCCGCCCTCCGACGCGTCGTCGGGCGTCGCCTCGGGCGGGCCCTCCTCCGGGTAGCCGGAGTCCGGCTGGTCGAACGTCTCCATGGGGTCAGCTGCGCCGTTCGAGGCGCTCGACCTCGTCGGCCTTCGCCTCGGCGCGCTCCTCGGCGCGGGCCATCTCGTCCTTCGCCTCGCCCTTGCGCTCCTCGGTGCGGCCCTCACGGCGGAGGCTCGGATCGTCCGCGATGTCGCCCGCCGCCTTCTTGAAGCGTCCGGTGATCTTGTCGGTGATGCCCATGCTCTCGGCCGTACCCGAGCGGTGGGCGGGAAAACGGCGCGACGTCACGGCGAGGACGTCCTCGACGCCGATCGCGAGCAGCCCGGGATCGGGTGCGTCGCCGTGCGGATCGCCGCGCCCGGCGCGGTGCAGGACGACGTGCTGCGCGCGCCCGGGCGGCGGCCCCCACTCCGCGGGCGGCGTCGGGCCGAACAGGAGCACCGACGGCACCCCGAACGCGGTGGCGAGATGGCCGACCCCGGTGTCGCCGCACAGGACGCGGGCCGCGCCGGCGACGACGGCGGCGAGCCCGGCGAGGTCCGTGCGGCCGGCGAGCACGGCGTCCTGCCCGAGCCCGCCGCCGCGGGCGACCGCCTCGGCGAGCGGGCGCTCGTCCGGCGAGCCGGTGATCACGACGCGGCGACCGGCGTCGCGCTCTGCGGCCGCGACCGCGGCCCAGCGCTCCGCCGGCCAGCGCCGGGCCGCGCTGGCCGCGCCGGGATGGATCACGGTGGCGCCGCGCGCGGCCGCCACGACCGGCGGGGACGCGGCGACCTCGTCCGGCGGCGGGAGGTCCAGCCTCGACGGGTCGGCGGGGATGCCGGACTCCTCCAGCAGCCGGCACCAGCGCACCACCTCGTGCTCGTGCGGGCGCCACTCCGCCCCGCCCCACGGGACGTCCGGCGCCGCGAAGGCGATCATCCGCCGCGGTCGCGCGGCAAGCACCGCGCGATGGCTCTCGGGGCCGCGGCCGTGCAGGTTGACCGCAAGGTCGGCGCCCGGGCACGCCGGCACGGCCAGCGGCGGGGTGTCGAGCACCTCGTCGACCGCGCCGGTGAGCTCGGCGAGCGGCGCGAGCGGCGCCGGCGCGGCGAGGACGAGGTGGTGCTCCGGGAACGCGTCGCGCAGCGCGCGGAGCGCCGGCACGCCGGTCAGCAGGTCGCCGAGCCCGAGCGCCCGGTAGGCGACCAGGCGCGGCCGGCTCACGGCCAGGACGGCTCGGTCGCCGGCGTGACGACGAGCTCGCGCAGCTCGCAGCCGGCGGGTTGGCGGAGCGCGAACAGGACGGTGCGAGCGACGTCGGCGGGATCGTTGAGGCGCTGGTCGGCGGCGGGCTTGAACTCGTCCGGCCGGTCGTCGAAGAAGTGCGTCTGCATCCCGCCCGGCACCAGCAGCGTGACGCCGACGCGGTCGCTCATCTCGGTCGCCAGCGCGCGGGTGAAGCCCACGATGCCGAACTTGCTCGCGCAGTAGGCGGTCGCCGCGGGCAGCGCGCGCAGCCCGAGCGTCGACGCCACCGTGACGACCCGCCCGCGCGATCGCTCCAGGGCCGGCAGCGCGGCGCGCACGACGGCCGCGGTGCCGATCAGGTTGACGGCGATCACGCGGTCCCAGGCGACGGGGTCGACGTCGAGGATGTCGCCGCACGCGTCCGTCCCGGCGGCGGTGATCACTGCGTCCAGGCCGCCGTGCTCCTCCGCGACGGCACGCACGACGTCCTCCGCCGCGCGGGCGTCCGCCAGGTCGACCTGGCGGAAGGCGAAGCCGTTGGGCGGCGGCCGGCGGTCGAGGACCACGGGCGTGCCGCCCTCGGCGTCGACGGCCTCGGCGATCGCGGCGCCCAGCCCGGACGCCCCTCCGGTGATCAGGATCGTCCCCAGCGGTTCATCTGGCATGGGCTGTCTCCTCGTTTCGGTTCACCCGGCGCGGGCCGCCTCGATCAGGCCGGTGGTCGAGCGGCCCGCCACGTAGGGCACGACGACGGCGCGCCCGCCCCACTCCGTGAGCGTGGCGGCCTCGGGAAGCTCGGCGATCGCGTAGTCGCCGCCCTTCGCCCACACGTGCGGACGCAGCTCGCGCAGCACCGCGCGCGGGTCGTCCTCGTCGAACACGGTCACCGCGTCGACGCAGCGCAGCGCGGCGAGCACCCCGGCCCGCTCGTCCTGCGGCACGAGCGGGCGGTCGGGCCCCTTCACGCGGCGCACGGACGCGTCGGAGTTCAGGCAGACGATCAGGCAGTCGCCGAGCGCGCGAGCGGCCTCCAGCGCGCGCACGTGGCCGGCGTGGAGCAGGTCGAAGCAGCCGCCGGTGGCGACGACCGTGCCGCCCTGCGAGCGCACGCGGGCGGCGAGCTCGCGCGCGCCGGTCTCCGCGGGCGGGTGCGGATCGCGCGCGCCCCAGCCGGCGGCGCCGCCCGCGGCGACGAACGCCGATGCGGCCGCGACCGCGGCGCGCACGGCCTCGGACGGGAGCGCGCCGGCGGCGAGCCTGCCGGCGGCGGTGGCGGCGAAGCAGTCGCCGGCGCCGCACGGGTCCGCCACGGGCACGCGCGGCGCGGGCACCGCCAGCGCCGGCCCGTTGGCGCCCACGAGCAGCGCGCCGCCGGCGCCGAGCGTCACGCACACGTTCACGGCCGCCCAACGCTCGCGCAGGACCCGAGCGCGAGCCTCGTGCAGTGCGACCGCCGCCACCTCGTCCCCGGCCGGCTGGGCCACGGCCCGCTCCGCCTCGGCCGCGTTCGGCGTCACGAGCACGCACCCCGGCAGTGGATCGGGGCCCTTCGGGTGCGGGTCCCAGACGATCGGGGTCGCGCCCAGCCGCGCGAGCGCCGCACGGACGGTCGCGTCGGCCGCGACGCCGCGGCCGTAGTCGGAGACGAGCACGGCGTCCGCCCGCTCCAACGCCGCTCGCGCCGCATCCGTGAGCGGTCCGCAGCCGTTCGCGTCGCCGCCGGAGTCCAGCCGGACGAGCGCCCGGCCGGCCACCCGCACGCGCGCCTTCTCCGGCGTCGCCCCGCGCAGCCCCAGATCGCAGACGGCCACGTCCGCCTCGGCCAGCAGCTCGCGCACGCGCGCCCCCGCCGCGTCGGCGCCCAGCGCGCAGACCAGCGTCACCTCGTGGCCGGCCGCCGCCGCGAGCGTCGCGGCGAGCCCGGCGCCCCCCGCGCGGTCGTGCGGCCGCAGCCCGTCGACGACCGGCACCGGCGCGTCGGGCGCGAGCCGCTCGGCGCGGCCGTCGAGGTCGCGGTCGAGCAGTGCGTCGCCGATCACGACCAGGCGACTCATGCGACCGCCGCCCGCCGGAAGCGGGACCGCCCACTGAGCGACTCGTCCACCGCGGCGCAGAGCAGGTGGATCGCGATCAGGTGGATCTCCTGCACGGTCGCGGTGTGCGGGGTCTCCACGCAGAGGCATTCGTCGGCACGCTCCGCCAGCGGGTTGCCGGAACGGCGGCCCGTCAGCGCCCATGTCTCCATGCCCGCGTCCGCTGCGGCGTCCGCCGCCGCCAGCACGTTCGGCGACCGGCCGGAGGTCGAGATCGCGACGAGGACGTCGCCCGGCCGGCCGTGCGCACGGACCTGGCGGGCGAACAGCTCCTCGATGCCGTAGTCGTTGCCGATCGCCGTCACGGCCGAGCTCTCCGCGCACAGCGCGATCGCGCTGAACGGCGCGCGCTCGTCGCGGTAGCGGCCGACGAGCTCGGCGGTCAGGTGCTGCGCCTGCGACGCCGAGCCGCCGTTCCCGGCGGCGAGCAGCCGGCCGCCGCCGCCGAGCACGCCGGCGAGCGTGCGGCCCCAGCCCTCGACGAGCGCCACGTCGTCGTGCAGGTCCTGCAGCGGGCCCGCGAGCTGGGCGAGGTGGCGGCGCCCGGCCGGCAGCGGCGGCGTCATGCGCCCACCTCCCCCCACGAACGCTCCACCCGGCCGCGCTGCGTCGCGCGCTCGGCGATGACCCCGGCGTACACGTCGCGGGTTGCGGCGGCGATGCGGTCGTGCGTGAAGCGGGCCCGCGCCCGTCGCACCCCGGAGGCGCCGAGGGCCGCCATCCGCTCCGGATGGTCGAGCAGCTCGGCCAGCGCCGCGCCGAGCGCGCGCGGGTCGCGCGGCGGGACGTGCACGCCGGTGACGCCGTCCACCACCGAGTCGATCTGGCCGCCGACCGCCGATGCGACGACCGGCACGCCGCACGCCATCGCCTCGAGCGGCACGATCCCGAACGGCTCGTACCAGGGCACGCAGACGACCGCGTCGGCGGAGCGCAGCAGCGCCGGCATCTCCTCGCGCCCGACCCGCCCGCGCAGCACGACGCGGTCGTCCACGCCGAGCCCCAGTGCGAGCGTGTGCAGCCGGCGCGCCTCCGGATCGGCCTCGAGCCCCGCGGCGTCCGGGCCGCCGGCCACGTGCAGCTCGGCGTCCGGCAGGTCGACCAGCGCCGCGATCACGTCCGCGATCCCCTTGCGCTCGACCAGCCGGCACGCCACGACGAGCCGGTGGCGGTCGGGGCGCCGCGGCTCGCGCGGGCCGTCGGGGGTGAAGCGCTCGACGTCCACCCCGCACGGGACGACCGTGATGCGCCGCCGGGCGGCGCCGAGCCGCACCAGCTCGAACACCTCGTCGGTGCAGGTCGCCACCACCCGATCGCAGCCCAGGGCGATGGCGCGCTCGGTCGCGATGCGATGGGGCGGGCTCGGATCCTTGGCGCCCTGATGGCGGCGCTTCACGACGCCGAGCGCGTGGAACGTCTGCACGACCGGGATGCCCAGATCGCGCGCGGCGGCGAGCGCCGCGATGCCCGACATCCAGAAGTGCGCGTGCACGACGTCGGGCGGATCGTCGGCCCACTGCTCGCGAAGCTCCTCGGCGAAGTCGCCCATGTAGGGGACGAGCTGGTCCTTCGAGACCGCGCACGGCGGGCCGGCGTCGACGTGGTCGACCTCCACCCCGGGCGCGAGCGGGACGCGCCGCGGCGGGTCGGTGGCGTCGCGCCGCGTGTGCACGACGACCTCGTCGCCGCGCCGCCCCAGCGCGCTCGCGAGCGCAGCCACGTGGACGTTCTGGCCGCCGGCGTCCACGCCGCCGAGCACGGCGAGCGGGCTGGCGTGCTCGGACACCATCGCGATCCTCATCACTCACACCACCTCTCCGAGCAGGTCGTCCCAGTCGGCGAGGAAGCGGTCGAGCCCGTAGCGCTCGAGCACCGCGGCACGTGCGGCCCGGCCGCGCTCCGCCGCCTCGTCCGGATCCTCGATCAGCCGCCGCATCGCGCGGGCGAGCACGTCCACCTTGGTGGAGACGACGCCGGCCTCCGGCGGGACCGCCTCGTGCACCTCCGTGGTGCCCAGCGCCACGACCGGCATGCCGAGGTGCATCGCCTCCAGCAGCGAGAGGCCGAGCGACGTCCAGCGGATCGGGTGGAGGTAGACGCGGCGGCGCGCCATCTCGTCGTGGAGCCGCTCCTGCGGGAGGTCCTCGACCCCGCCGACGCTGGCGGCGTCGATCCCGAACAGGTCGATCGGGCCGGCCTGCGCGAAGCGGTCGAGCAGATCGGTCCCGGTGACGCGCGCGCGGCGGCGCGCCTCGTTGATCACGACGGCGCCGCGCGGCAGCTCGCCGCTGTAGCGCTCGCCGGGGTCGACGACGCCGTGCTCGATCACGCGCGTCGGCGTCGAGCCGGCGTCCCAGAACAGCGCGTTGAAGTGGGTCACGTGGACGAGCAGCAGGTCGTCGCGGTCGGCCGCCGGATGGCGCATCTCGGCGATCCGGCCCTGCGGTGCGTTGTGCTCGACGTAGACGGCCGGGACGTCGCGGCCGGGCCGGCGGCCGAGCCAGGCCTCCGCGAGCTCGTCGAGCTCCCGCGGGCGCTGGAGGATCACGACGTCGAAGTGCTCGTCGCGCAGCGCGGCGGGCGGCAGCTCGGTCACGCGATCCTCCGGCCACGCGTACGTCCGCGCGATGCCGACGCCGTCCGCTCCGCGGTCGGGCACGACCGGGACGACGTACTCGTGGTCGCCATGGACGAACGCGGTCGTCCACGCGCCGTGCACGTGCCAGAGCAGGATCCTCATGCGGCGGCCTCCAGCGGGACGGGCGCGAGCCGCTCCACCGACCGCACGACGTCCGCCACGGCGACGCCGCTCAAGCACGGATGGCCCGGCACCGGGCACACCCGCGCGCGGCAGCCGGCGCACGACACGTCGTCATGGTGCAGCTCGTACGGCACGCGCCACGGGCGCCAGCGGACCGCCGGGACGGTGGGCGCGAACAGGGAGACCACCGGCGTGCCGACCGCCGCGGCGAGATGGGCGGGCCCGGTGTTCCCGACGACGACGCAGCGCGCCGCCGCGAGCACGTCCGCGAGCTCGGCGAGCGTGGTCCGCCCGCCCAGGTCCGTCACCTCGGTCCGCGGCGGCCCGGCGACCATGGCGGTCAGCTCCGCCTCCGCCGGGGCGCCGGTCACCACGACGCGCCGGCCGGCGGCCACCAGCGCGTCCACGAGCTCGGCGTTGCGGTCCGGGCCCCATGCGCGGGCGGGGACCGACGCGCCGGGATGCACGACGACGAAGTCGCCGGCGGGGACGGGCGGCGCGGCGCCGTCGCGGCGCACCCGGAGCGCGGCGTCGTCGCCCGGGGGCAGCACGTATCCGGCGGCGGCGGCGAGGTCGAGCGCACGTTCCACCTCGTGCACGTCGTCGTCGATCCGGTGGCGGACGTCCAGCAGCGCGCCCGGGTAGTCGACCGAGGTCGCGGCGAGGAACGGGACGCCGGCCATGCGCAGCACGAGGGCGGTGGGCAGCGGGCTCTGGTGGAAGGAGCCGAAGATCACCGCGGCGTCGAGCCGCAGGGCAGCGATCCGGTCCACGAGCACGTCGACCTCGGCGGGGTCGACCGGATCCGGCTCCGGGTCGATCCACGGCGCGCGCCAGACCAGCAGCTCGTCCACGCCGGGGAGCAGCTCCGCAGCGCTCCGCCCGCGCGGCCCGCACAGCAGCGTGACCCGGTCGGCGCCGTGGGCGAGCGCCCGGATCGCCGGCCCGGCCAGCAGGACGTCGCCTTCGTTGTCCAGCCGCACGGCGAGGACGTGCATCACGCGCCCACCTCCAGGGCGCGCTCGACGGCGCTCGGCAGGTCGGGGGCGACCTCGTCGGCGGCCGCGATCTCCTCCGCGCGGGTCACCGGCGTCGGCACGAGGATCGCCCGGGCGCCGGCGGCGCGCGCGGCCTCCACGTCGGCGCCGATGTCGCCGATCACGACGCAGCGGGCGGGGTCGACCCCGAGCCGCTCCGCGGCGCGCAGGATCAGCCCGGGCGCCGGCTTCCGGCAGTCACAGCCCTCGCCCGGCGCGTGCGGGCACCACGTCCACGGGCCGAGCGGGCCGAGAAGCTCCTCGACGCGTGCGTTCACCGCGCGCACCTGGCCCTCGGTCACGAGTCCGCGCGCGATCCCGCTCTGGTTCGACACGACGGCGGTGGCGACACGCTCCGCCCGCAGCCGCGCGAGCGCCGCCCCGGCGCCGGGCACCGGCTGGACACGGTCCGGGTCCCCGTTGTAGGGCACGTCGACGACGAGCGTCCCGTCGCGGTCGAACAGCACGGCGGCGGGACGAGCGAAGGTGCCTGGCACTTCTCGGAGGTTGGTCGAGGGTTGGGCGAGCCGGCGGCGGAGCGTCGCGTGGCCGGCCAGCCACCAGCCGGTGGCCGCGAAGGGCATGAGCGCGCTCGTCCACAGCATCGTCGCGAGCTCGTGCGGCGACCGCGGCCCCGGCGCGATCCGCGCCCAGGCGAGCTCCGCCGTACCGGCGAGCCACGCGGCGCCCGCGGCCACGGCCGTCCGGCGACGCCGCATGGCCAGCGCGCCCAGCGCGACGGCACCCGCGGTCGCGGTCGCCGCGTGGCGCGGGCGGCGACCCGCCGGGACGCCGGCGCGCTCGCGCCAGCCACGCCCGTGGAGCGCGCGCATCAGCACGTCGTCGGCGTTGCCGGCCTGCTTCGCCAGCGAGACACGGGCGGGCGCCGGGCGGACGGGATGGCGCACGGTCCGCGAGCCGGTGACGATCCGCCACCCGGCGGCCGTGATCCGCAGGCCGAGGTCCGCGTCCTCGCGATAGGCGCGCGGGAAGCGCTCGTCGAACCCGCCGACCGCCGCCAGCGCGTCACGCCGGTACGCGAGGTCCGCCGTGGCCCAGCGGGCGCGCTCCAGGCCGCGCGTGTTGCGCTCCCAGTCGGTCGGGCGGCGGGCAGCGGGCAGCGGGACGACGATCCGGCCTTGCACGCCGCCGACGTCCGGGGGCGCGCTCGCGAGATCCGCCTCGAGCCGCTCGACCCAGCCGGGCTCCGGCTCGACATCGTCATCGAGGAACGCGACCCACTCCGCCCGGCAGGCCCTCCAGCCGGCGTTGCGGGCCGCCGCCGGCCCGTGCGCCGGACCGCGTACGACGCGCACGCCACCGGTGGGGACGGTGAGCGGCTCGACCGCGTTCCTGCGGTCGTCGACGACGACGATCCGGCGCTCCGCGCCGCGCAGCCTCTCGAGCAGCGCGGCGAGGCTGGGCCGGCCGGCGGTTGGTATGACGATCTCGAAGCTCACGCCGTCACCCCGGCGCGCTGCACCACGTACGGCCCGATCGCCAGCAGGTCGACGGGGGACGAGCCGAAGCACTCGAGTGCGTCGCGCGGGTCGTCGACCATCGGCCGTCCGGCGGTGTTGAGGCTCGTGTTCACGACGACGGGGACGCCCGTGTACGCCTCGAACCGCTCGAGGCAGCGCGCCGTCAGCGGCTCGTCGGCAGGGTCCACCGTCTGGATCCGCGCGGTCCCGTCGACGTGGACGACCGCCGGGATCCGCTCC
>Ga0126313_10002057_pt1 | contig 11045 bp, 9 predicted proteins | sample Plot105A_FD_89954 | JGI IMG/M metagenome (GOLD analysis project Ga0126313, IMG submission 89954) | Serpentine soil microbial communities from UC McLaughlin Reserve, CA, USA - Plot105A | ecosystem: Environmental > Terrestrial > Soil > Grasslands | place: USA: UC McLaughlin Reserve, Lake County... | reverse complement strand
CGCACGATCATGCAGGGACTACCCTCCAGCCTGTGGAAGCCCATCAGCAAGGCCGATGTGACCTCCCTGTCGCGGACCAAGACGCTGCCCGCCTTTGCCTTTCGCAGGCAGACGCATGCCAGGACCGTTGCCTGGGTGACCAAGGCCTGCCAGGCCGTGCTGGAGGTGGTGCACGGCCGCTACCGGCACCTCATGCCGGCCACCACCGGCAGGCCCGGCCATGAGACCCCAGGCGGACTGCACCGGATCGAATGGCGGTGGCCCGGCTGGCATGTGAGCACAAAGTACCCGGAGAACGGCCAGATGCTCGACTCCCAGTACTTCGGGCCCGGCATCGCCCTACACGGGGTCCCCAGCAACGAGGTCCACAAGCAGCCCTCCAGCCACGGCTGTGTCCGGCTCTACCCGGCCGACGCCCAGACCCTCTACCGCGACCTGCGCCTCGGCGCCCCGGTCTGGGTGACCGGCCGGTTCCACTTCCCGTCCTAGGTCCGCGCCGCTGCGGCGGGTACGGCCGCGCTCCCAGTTCGAACATCACCGGCGTCAGCCGCAGCGCCGAGATGGCCCGCTCCACCACCCGCCGCTCGGCGGCCAGCTCGCCCCGCTCGCCCACGATCGAGCTCACGAACACCCGCAGACGCTGGTCAGGAGTCCGGATCACCACGCAGCCCCGCAGCCCTCAGCGCACGATTGTCCCTGGTGAGCACCACCGCGCCAGTCTGGAACGAGCCAGCTGACACCGGCAACCCCGCCGGTCCGTCAGCCAGCGACAGGGGTTACTGGCTGGCAGCGAAGCTGCACGTGAGCAGGCCAAGGCGTCATCTCGGACATGAGCCCTCAAGGCGGTAGCGCGGGTTCGAATCCGGTCGGGGCGACTCGACCTGAGTCCTGCTCACTCGTAGGTGAGCAGCGGCGCGACCGGGTGCCTGGCCAGCAGGCGCGCGGGAACGCTCACGATGGCGGCGAAGGCGACCGGCACCGCCACCGCGACCAGCAGCAGGGAGGACGTCGAGACGCCCACCTCGGGCAGGTCGCCGCCCTCCATGAGGCTCCACAGGCCGAGGCCGAGGGGGATCCCGACGACCACGGCCACGGCGCAGGCGCCGAGCTGGGAGACGACCAGGGCGATCACAGTCTGGCGGGGGGTCGCTCCCACCGCCCGGAGCACCGCGTGGTTGCGGGCGGCGTCCCGGGCGGCGAAGGTGGCCACGATGATCGCGTTGATCGTGGCCAGCGCCAGCAGCAGGCCGGCGGTGGCGAAGATGACCGCCCGGATCTGGTCGTAGAGGACGGCGACGGCGGCGTCGCTGGCGGCGTGTCCCGGCTCCGCGGGCCGCAGGCTCAGGAGGTCCAGGCTGTCGCGCAGGGCGAGGGCGACGACGATCATCGCCACCCCGAGCAGCAGCCCGGCCGCGTTGACGAGGAGCCGTCCGGGACGCCGCCACCCCGACCGCAGTCCCAGGACACCCGGCAGGGGGAGGCCGAGGCTGGCGGCGAGCCGGCCCAGCCGGCCGGGCCGCCGCGGCGGGCGTGGGCCGGCGACCAGCGACCGCAGGGTGCTCTGGCGGATGCCGCGCAGCGCCGGCCGGATGGTCCCGAGCAGGACCACGGTGAAGGCGACCGCGGCCACGATCGCGACCCGGCCCCAGGTGAGCGGGGGTGGCTCGGGCGTGCCGAGCACGGTCACCGAGGTCTCGGCGACGCGTGGCGCGAGCAGGCGGCCGATGCCAAGCCCAAGCAGGGTGGCCCCGGCGGCGATGGCGAGGTGCTCGACCAGCAGCACGAGCACGATTTGCCGTGGGGTGACGCCGACGGCCTTGAGCGTGCCGACCTGGCGGACCTGTGTGGCCATCCGGCCGGCGATGAGCACCGCCGCGGTGGCCACGGTCAGGATGGCGATCAGCCCACCGGCGGCGAACAGCGTGCCGGCCAGGATGTCGATGTCGGAATGCGAGTCCGCCCGGCGCTGCTGCCAGGTCTCCAGGTAAGAGATGACCGACGAGGAGGGATCGGTCGCCTCGAGCGACCGGTGGGCGGCGACGAACCCGGCGGCGTCGCCCGGATCGGCCAGCCGGAGCTGGAGCTCGAACCCCTCCTCGGTCATCCCGAGGTCACGCAGCTGCCGGGCCGTCTCGGAGGTGACCCACACCTGGGCCGGGCGGCTGAGCGGGAAGCGGCCCCGGCTGACGGTCGACGCCACGCCGCGGACGGGGACCGGCCGCCCCTGGATCGTCACCGTGTCCCCGGGGCCGACGTCGAGGGTGGCGGCCAGGCCGCTCTCGAGCACGACCCCGCCGCCCTCACCAAGCCATCGGCCGCTCGTCACCAGCGGCTGGTCGACCGCGTAGGGGCCGGGATCGCGGATCTCGGCGGTGAGGTCCTCCTCGCCGCCCGGGACCGCGATCGACCCGTACAGGTGGGTCCAGGGCCCGCCCGCCCCGACCACCCCAGGAGCCGTGGCCAGCCGGGCGGCCCGGCGGCGCAGCTCCTGGACGAAGGCGCGGTTCCCCGGCTCGTCCGGTGGGTGGTAGACGCCCAGGCTGACATGGAACCCCCTGGTCGCCCGCCAGACCCGGTCCCAGGGGGCGTCGGCGCTCCCGTACACCGACGCGGCCACGCCGAGGACGCCGGTGGCGATGGTCAGGGCGAGCAACAGCAGCAGGGCCTGCGCGGGCCGGCGGCGGAGGTTGCCCCGGGCCAGGCGGGCGGCCAGCCGGAGCGAGCGCATCAGCCCTCGCCGCCCAGGTCGGCCAGGCCGGCCAGGATCCCGGCGGCCGACGCGCCCGAGCCGAGGCGGGTCTGGGCGACGATCGCGCCGTCGCGCATCCTCAGCAGCCGGTCGGCGGTGCTGGCCACGCGCGCGTCGTGGGTGACGATCAGCAGCGCCTGGCCCGCCTGCCGGAGCTCGGCGAACAGCTTGAGGATCTCGCCGGTGGCGCGGCTGTCCAGGTTGCCGGTCGGCTCGTCGGCGAGCACCACCAGCGGCTCGTTGACCAGCGCCCTGGCCACCGCGACGCGCTGGCGCTCGCCGCCCGACAGGCGGTCGGGCAGCTGGCCGGCCCGCCCGGCCACGGCCAGCCGCTCGAGCAGGTCCATCGCCCGGCGCCGGGCGGCGCGGCGCGACACGCCGAGCAGCAGCGCCGGCAGCTCCACGTTCTCGACCGCCGTCAGCTCGTCGACCAGGTGGAATGCCTGGAAGACGAACCCGACGTTGCGGCGGCGGAAGACCGCCCAGGCGGTCTCCGAGAAGCCGTCCACACGTCGGCCGCCGAGCCGGAGTTCGCCCGCGTCGGGGCGTTCGAGCCCGCCGAGCAGGTGCAGCAGGGTCGACTTCCCGCAGCCGCTCGGCCCCATGACCGACACCGTCTCGCCCGCCTCCACCACCAGGTCCACGCCGTCCACGGCCCGGATGGACGACCCGTCGGCCAGATACCGCCGAACCAGACCCCGCGCCTCGACCACTGCGCTCATGGCGATCCCCTCTCGACCCAGCGCCGCTCGCACGCCTCCAGCCAGCGGATGTCGGCCTGCAGCCGCAGCGACGCGCCCTCGAGCAGGAGCACGCCGTCGGAGTCGGCGGGCTCGGCGACGGCGAGTTCCTGGAGCTGATGCAGCTGGCGCAGGAGCTCCAGCCGCTGGGTGTCGACCAGGGCCACCGGGTCCGCCAGACCCGTCGCCGCCGCTATCACGAGCTTGAGGTGGAACTCCACCGGCGCCACCTTCGACCAGGTCACGTCGGCCAGCCACTGCTCGACACGCTCCCGGCCGGGGGCGGTCAGCTCATAGACCTTCTTGTCCGGATGACTCGGCTGGGCCACCTCGACCGCCCGGACCAGCCCGGCCCGCTCCAGACGGGACAACGTCACATACACCTGCCCGGGGTTCAGGGCCCCACCCGCCGGCCCCAGCGCCGTCCCCAGCCGCTGCCGCAGCTCGTACCCGTGCGCCGGCTCCTTGGCCAGCAGCGACATGATCACGTCTCGCATCGGCACCCACACCAGCTCGGCAACGATGCGTTATCTATAACAGTTATCCACTACCGACTCAAGCGCCGTCGCGGAAGTCGATCGCCGGGTCACGGAATGGTCGAACGCCGGATGGCAGCCACGGCGATCCGCCGGGCTCGAGACGATCGCAGGCCGGTCCTCCAGCCCGAGCAGCTTCAGCCATGCTGACTGGCAACGGCCTGCTCAGCCGCGGCCGACGAAGGGCATCTTGGTGGCCATGATGGTCATGGTGGCGACGTTGGCGTCGAGGGGGAGCTCGGCCATGTAGAGGACGGCGCGGGCGACGTCGGCCACGTCCATGCGGGGCTCGGGGCGGAGGGTGCCGTCGGCTTGGGGGACGCCGGCGGTCATGGCCTCGGTCATGGCGGTGGCGGCGTTGCCGATGTCGATCTGGCCGCAGGCGATGTCGTGGGCGCGTCCGTCGAGGGACGTCGACCTGGTCAGGCCGCTGATGGCGTGCTTGGTGGCGCTGTAGGCGACCGACTGGGGGCGGGGGGCGTGGGCGGAGATGGAGCCGTTGTTGATGATGCGGCCGCCGCGGGGCTGCTGGTGGCGCATCACCCGGAAGGCCTCGCGGGTGCAGAGGAAGGCGCCGGTGAGGTTCACCGCCACCGTGGCGTTCCACTCGCTGAGGGGGACGGTGTCGAGCTCGCGGGCCGGTGGCCAGGCGCCGGCGTTGTTGAACAGCAGGTCGACGCGGCCGTGCCGCTCGACCGTCCGGTCGAACAGCGCCCGCACCGACGCCTCGTCGGTGACGTCGGTGGAGACCGGGTCGAGCGCCCCGGCCAGGTCGGCGCCCCGCTCGGCCACCGACGCCAGCGCATCGGGGCGGCGGCCGGCCAGCACCACGGCCCAGCCGTTGCCGGCCAGGGCGTGCGCGACCGCCGCCCCGATGCCGCTCCCGGCCCCGGTGACAACCGCGATCCTCGGCGAGTGGTCGGCCACCGCTCCTCCTCGACGCCCGGCACGAGCCTACCGCGCCCAGGACCGGTCGAAGCCGTGTGGTCCACGGCGCCTGGCGGTCAGGAGATGATCTCGACCAGGCGGAGGCCCCCGCGCGGGCCCTTGACCGACACCTCGGCCACCTGCCCGATGCCGGCGACGTAGAGCTTGTTGTCCAGGACCTCCGGCTCCAGGGCGGTCCACTCCGCGGTCCGCAGGGCGTGCCGGAACCGGCCGTAGGGCACGGTGACCGCCGCCGAACGGTCGATCAAATTGAACACGTCCTCGGCGTGGCCCTGGTACCACTCCTGCCGGAACCCGCGCCCGAGCTGCGGGTGCGCCTGCATGAACACGCCCGGCTGGGCGCCGTCGACCCCGGCGTGCCAGGTGCCCTCGGTGTCGACCACTCTGCCCTTGCGGTCCAGGGTGGCCGTATCCTCACCGAAGTACCAGACGTTGCCGCAGCGGTCCTGGGCGTAGTGGTCGCTGGTCCGCTCCTCGAGCACGTTATTCAGGTACAGCCGGTCCTCGACCACGCGGGTCCGCACCCCGGCGATCACCCGGGTCCTTGAGGTGGTGGCGAACAGGTCGAGCACCTTCGTGCCGTCCTTGGTGCCGGTGGAGACCAGGGTCCGGCCCGGCGTCAGGGGGAAGTACCGGTTGGTGACGTCGGGGCTGAAGTCGGCCGGGTTGATGTGGGGGTGGTAGCCGCGGCCGGGCCCGAACCTCGGCAGATGGCAGGCGGAGCCCGTCGCGGCCGCCGGCGCCGGGACCACCCCCAGCGCGGCGGCCACCAGCGCGGCCACCCCCAGGAACCTCCACGCGCGTCCCAGCATCGGCGTCTCCTTGGTCGCGGGCCGCCGGCCGCCCGGTGCGGCCGACCGAATCCCGGGCCGGAGGTTGCGCCGGCCGACCTGAGCGGACCCTGAACGACGCTGAAGCCTGGTTCAGGGTCGCACGCCGGCCGGCGCCGGCAGGAACGGCACCGCGGCCAGCAGCCGCAGCAGCACCACCGCGGCCACGCTCTCGGCGGCCAGCAGCCCGACCAGCACCACCAGCTGGAACCGGGCCGCCTGGAGCGGGCTGGCCCCGCCGAACAGGGCGCCCACGAACGCTCCCGGGAGGGTGACCAGGCCGGTGGTGCGGGTCTGGTCCAGCGCCGGCACCAGGGCTTCGGCGACCGCCACGGCGACCAGGTCGGCGGTGGCCTGGCGCATGGTCGCCCCCAGGGCCAGCTTGCCCTCGACCTCGGCCCGGCGGGCGTCCAGCTCGGCCACGAAACGGCGGCCGGCCAGGGTCGAGGCGGTCATCGCCCCGCCGACGGTGATGCCGCCCACGGCCACCAGGTTGCGGACCCCCAGCGGCAGCGCCCCGGTGGCGAACACCACCGTCAGGGTCACGGCCGCGCCGCTGGTGACGGCCGCGGCCACCGCCACCGGGCGGCGCCAGCGGCCGAGCGCGGGCAGCCCGGCCAGGCGAGGGGCGACGGTCACGGTCGCCGCCGCCACCATCACCAACAGCACCGGCAGCACGGCCAGCGGGGCCCGGAACACCGCGCCGAGCAGCAGCCCGACGGCCAGCAGCTGGGCCGCCCCCCGGGTGGCCGACCACAGCACCGCCCGGGCCTGGCGGACGCCGTCGACCAGCGGCACCACACAGGCCACGGCGGCCAGCAGCAGCAGGCCGAGCAGGGTACGGGCGAGCTGGCCCATCCCCTCACGGTATCGCCGAGCCAGGGGCTGAAGCCCGGCATGAGTGGGTAGACCAACATCCGAGGGGCGACGACCCTGGCCAGTCCGGACGCCTACCAACGAAGGGCGGTAGCCATGGCGGGAACCGCGACCAAGCTCCACGTCCTCGACTGCGGGTCCATGAGCTGTGATCTCACCTGGCTGCTGCTCAAGCCCGGGCGCAGCATCCGGCCACGGGCCGAGCGTGACAAACCGGTGGAGTGGTACCCGTGCACCACCCACGCCGTGGTGGTCGAGACCCCCGAGGCCACGATGCTGTGGGACACCTCGTGCCCGCGTGACTGGGAGGAGCGCTGGGTCCCGACCGGCCTGCACGAGTTCTTCCCGTATGACCGGGTCACCGAGGAGCAGTACCTCGACCAGCGCCTGGCCCAGCTCGGCCTCGGCCCCGAGCAGCTCGACTACGTCGTCTTCTCGCACCTGCACTTCGACCACGCCGGCAACGCGAAGATGTTCCGGGACGCCGGGCCCCGGCTGGTCGTCAACGACAAGGAGCGGGAGTTCGCCCTCGGCTTCGAGGGCCTGTTCACCGGCGCCCACCTCAAGACCGACTATGAGGGCCTGGACTTCGAGACCGTGTCCGGCGACACCGAGTTCCTGCCCGGGGTGACCCTGATCGAGGCGCCCGGGCACACCCCGGGGACCATGGCCCTCAAGGTCGACCTGGCCGACGAGGGCCCCATGATCTTCACCTCGGACGCCATCTACATGGGCGACTCCTACGGCCCGCCGGCCACCCCGGCCGCGATCGTCAACGACCTGAGCCAGTGGTACGCCTCGGTCGAGAAGCTCCGCGGCATCGCCGAGCAGACCAACGCCAACGTCATCTTCGGCCACGACGCCGAGCAGCTCTGGTCGCTGCGCCGGTCGCCGGACGGCTACTACACCTGAGCACCTGCACGGACCTCCGGGAGGCACCATGACCGCGACGTTCCCAGGCGGTTCGGAGACCGTCTTCACCTACGGCGCCCCGCTGCTGAAGTTCGGCACCGGCGCGTCCGACGAGATCGGCTATGACCTGTCCCAGTACGGCGCCCGCCGGGTGCTGGTGGTCACCGACCCCGGCATCGCCGCCACCGGCCTGCCGGCGCGGGTGGCCGACCAGATGAAGCGCTTCGACATCGAGGCCCACGTCTACGACGGCGTCCACGTCGAGCCGACCGACGCCAGCATGCAGCAGGCGATCGACCACGCCGAGGCCAACGGGCCGTGGGACGCCTATGTGGCCGTTGGCGGCGGCTCCAGCATCGACACCGCCAAGGCGGTCAACCTGCTCACCACCAACCCCGGCCAGCTGATGGACTACGTCAACAAGCCCGTCGGCCAGGGCAGGGCGCCCTCCAAGCCGCTCAACCCGCTGGTGGCCGTGCCCACCACCACCGGGACGGGTGCCGAGAGCACCACCATCTGCGTGCTCGACGTGCTCGCCCAGAAGGTCAAGACCGGCATCAGCCACCCCCGCCTGCGCCCGACCCTGGCCGTGGTCGACCCGGCCCTGACCGTGACCCAGCCGGCCGGGGTGACGGCGGCCACCGGCATGGACATCCTCTGCCACGCCCTGGAGAGCTACACCGCCAAGCCCTACACCGACTACGACCGCAAGCAGCCGGAGCAGCGGGTGCCTTACTGCGGCTCCAACCCGATCTCCGACATGTGGTCCGAGAACGCCATGCGGCTGCTGGCCGGCTCGTTCCGGACGGCCGTGGGCAATGGCGACGACCTGGACGCCAGGGGCCAGATGGCCCTGGCCGCGACCATGGCCGGGCTCGGCTTCGGCAACGCCGGGGTGCACATCCCGCACGCCAACGCCTACCCGATCGCCGGTCGGGTCAAGGACTTCCGGCCCGAGGACTACCCCAAGGACGAGCCGATCGTGCCCCACGGCATGGCCGTGTCGCTGACCGCCCCGGAGGCGTTCCGGTTCACCTTCCGGGCCCGTCCCGAGCGGCACCTGCGCGCCGCCGAGCTGCTCGCCCCCGGCCTGGACCGGCCGAACGACGACGCCGAGTACCTGCCGGCGGCCCTGACCCAGCTCATGCGCGACATCGGCATCCCCAACGGGATCGGCGGCGTCGGCTACGACGAGGGCGACGTCGGTGACCTGGTCGAGGGCACCATGAAGCAGCAGCGGCTGCTGGAGACGGCCCCGCGCCCGGTGACCGAGGACGACGCGGCCGCCATCCTGTCCCGCTCGGTGTCGAACTGGTAGGAGGACCGGTGCCGATCTACGAGCTGGCCTGCGAGGACGGGCACCGCTCGGAGACGCTCCAGGCCTCGACCGACCCGCTGCCGGCCTGCCCGGCCTGCGGGCGGGCGACCCGCAAGGTCCCGAGCGGGTTCGGGGTCGGCGGGACGGCCGCGGTGCCGCCGCCGCCCGAGCGCATGCCCCAGACCTGGAAGGGCACCTACCGGGGCGACCGCGACTACGTCACCCACCTGCGCCGGGTGGCCGACGCCCGACGCGACCTGGAGGCTCGCCACCCCGAGCTGGCCGGAGACCGCCGCCCGGTCCTGGCCCACGAGGGCCGGTTCGAGCACGCCCCCCTGCGGGCCGGCGACCCGCTGCCGCCGGCGCCCAAGGGCCACACGCACGGGCCCGGGGCCAAGGACCGGCCGGGGCCCGGGGCCAAGGAGCGGGAGGGGTCGGGGACCTGAGCGGGGAGCTGGTCGCCGCCCTCCGCCGGGCCGGGGTGGCCGAGGTGGACGCCTCCGCCCGGCGGCGGGCCGAGTACTCGACCGACGCGTCCCTGTACCGGGTCCCGCCCCAGGTGGTCGCCTTCCCACGCGACCCCGACGAGGCCGTGGCCGTGGTCGCCGCCTGCCTGGAGCTCGGCGTCCCGCTGACGGCCAGGGGCGCCGGCACCTCGGTCGCCGGCAACGCCGTCGGGCCGGGCGTGGTCATGGACCTGGCCCGGCACCTGCGCCGGGTCCTGGCCCTCGACCCGGAGGCGGCCACGGCGACCGTCCAGCCGGGTGCCGTGCTCGACGACCTCCAGGCCGCGGCCCGGCCGCACGGGCTGCGCTTCGGCCCCGACCCCTCCACCCACAGCCGCTGCACCCTCGGCGGCATGATCGGCAACAACGCCTGCGGATCGCGGGCCCTTGCCTACGGCCGTACGGCCGACAACGTCCTGGCCCTGGAGGTGGTGGACGGCACCGGCCGCCGCCTGCGGGCCGGGCCAGGCGCCGTCGGCCAGCTGCCGGAGCTGGAGGCGGTGGTCCGGGCCAACCTGGCCCCGATCCGGACCCAGTTCGGCCGCTTCGGCCGCCAGATCTCCGGCTACTCGCTCGAGCACCTGGCGCCCGAGCGGGGCGGCGACCTGGCCAGGGCCCTGGTCGGCAGCGAGGGCACCCTGGCCGTGGTCCTGGAGGCCACCGTCCGGCTCGTCCAGGCACCGGCGGCGACCGTGCTGGTCGTGCTCGGCTACCCGGACATGGCCGCCGCGGCCGACGCCGTCGGCGCGGTCCTGCCCCTGCGGCCGGTGGCGTGCGAGGGCATCGACGCCCGGATCATCGACGTGGTCAGGCGCCGCGGCCGGGCCGTGCCCGAGCTGCCCAAGGGGGGTGGCTGGCTGCTGGTCGAGCTGGCCGGCGCCACCCCGGCCGAGGCCGAGGCGGCCGCCGGGCGGCTGGTCGCCGCGGCCGACGGCGACGCCCTGGCCAGCCGGGTCCTGACCGACCCGGCCCAGGCGGCCGCCATCTGGCGCATCCGCGAGGACGGGGCCGGCTTCGGCGGCCGCAGTCCGGCCGGGGCGCCGGCCTGGGCCGGCTGGGAGGACGCGGCCGTGCCCCCCGACCGGCTCGGCGGCTACCTGCGCGAGTTCGAGGCCCTGCTGGCCGACCACGGCCTCGACGGGATCCCCTACGGCCACTTCGGCGACGGCTGCGTGCACGTGCGCATCGACTTCCCGTTCGACCGGCCCGAGGGGCGGGCCGTCTACCGGTCCTTCGTCGAGCAGGCGGCCGACCTGGTCGCCCGCCACGGCGGCTCCATGTCCGGTGAGCACGGCGACGGGCGGGCCCGCTCCGAGCTGCTGCCCCGCATGTACGAGCCGGCCGCGATCGCGGCCATGGCCGCCGTCAAGGCCGTCTTCGACCCCCGCGACCTGCTCAACCCGGGGATCCTGGTGCGGCCGCGGCCGTTCGACGCCGACCTGCGCCGCACCATGGTCCGGCCGGTCACCACGCGGCTCGGGTTCCGCTACACCGAGGACGGCGGCGACCTGACCAGCGCCGTGCACCGCTGCACGGGGATCGGGCGGTGCGTGGCCGACAACACCGCCGCCGGGGGCGTGATGTGCCCGTCCTGGCTGGCCACCAGGGACGAGAAGGACACCACCAGGGG
>Ga0126313_10002055_pt1 | contig 11049 bp, 8 predicted proteins | sample Plot105A_FD_89954 | JGI IMG/M metagenome (GOLD analysis project Ga0126313, IMG submission 89954) | Serpentine soil microbial communities from UC McLaughlin Reserve, CA, USA - Plot105A | ecosystem: Environmental > Terrestrial > Soil > Grasslands | place: USA: UC McLaughlin Reserve, Lake County... | reverse complement strand
CCGCGTAGCGACGCGTGCGCGCGACGAGCGCCTGGATCGCCTCCTCGCGCGGCAGCTCGACGATGTCCTGGAGGCCGTGAATCGTCCTCGCGGTCGACGAGATCGGCCCTGAGAGCGCCCTGGCGACTTCCTCCTCCACCCCACGCTCGAACATCTCGTGTGTTCTCGCCTCGATCCGACGCCCGAGCTCGTCCGGCGCAACCTCGAGGCCGAAGATCCGCGTCGGGTGGCGCGTCTCGCCGCTCCAGAGCGTGTCCTTCCCGGGCCGCAGGCTCGACCCGGCCTCGGCGAGCTCGAGCGCGCGCACGACGCGGCGGCGGTCGTTCGGATGGACTGCGGCGGCGACCTCCGGGTCGCGCTCCACGAGCAGCGTGTGGGCCTGCTCCGCGCCCTCCTCGTCGTAGAGCCGCTCGAGCCGCTCCCGCGCGCCGGGCCCGGGAGGCGGCGGGAGCTCCAGGTCTGCGAGGGCCGCGCGCAGGTAGAGGCCGGTGCCGCCGACGACGACCGGCGTGCGGCCGGCGGCCAGGATCTCGTCGACCGCGGCGTGCGCACGCCGCTGGTAGTCGGCGACGGAGCTCTCCTGGTCGAGGCCGAGGTACGCGACGAGGCGCGTCGGGAAGTCCGACTGGTTCGTCAGCACGGGCAGCCCGCGGTAGACCTGCATCGCGTCGGCGGAGACGAGCTCCCCGGGGACTAGCTGGGCGAGCTCCTCCGCGACTGCCGACTTCCCGGAGGCTGTGGGCCCGAAGATCGCGATCACCCGCGCCACGGGCCGATTCTCGTTGAAGCGCCGGGGTGCCCGGCGGGCCGGGCGCCCCGTGCTGTTGCTAGGTCGCCGGGACGGGGAAGGTCACGACGCTGCGGTTGCCGTCTCGGTCGACGGCACGCACGCCGAAGATGAAGTTGTCCTTCGTGATCCCCTGACGGTGAAACTCGTGACGTTGCCGACCGGGATCGTGTGCTGCCAGTACGGCATGTTCGTGTCGCGGTAGACGATCTCGTAGCCCGCGAGATCGGGCTCCGTGTTCGGCTGCCACATGAGCGTGGTGTCGACGGTCAGCGTGCCGGCCTCCACCTGAACGCCCGCGGGGCCGCCGGCCCGTTCGCGAGGGCCGCGAGCGCCGCGAGGTTCACGCGCGCGACATTCGCGGTGTACGTGAAGTCGACGAACTGCACGAGGTCGCCGAACTGGACGCCGTTCTCGACGCGCACGTTCTGGTGCTCGTGCCGATAGTCCTCGTTCGGCTCGGTCATCCGGAGGCCCGGGTAGCGGTTGTCGAGGAACGGTCCGTCGTCCGTTCCGCGCAGGAAGCGGTCGCGCCGGAGATGATCCAGACGTTCATGTGCGGCACGGCCGCCTGGGCCGCCTCACGCACGAAGCGGGCGAGCTGACGCGGCGGGCTGTCGTTCTCTCCGCCCATCGTCCGCCGGATCGCGGCCTCCTGCGGGGTCTCGTTCGCCCACGGGCCCTGCGCGAACACCCGCAGATTCCGACGGTCGCGGACGCCGTTCATCCCGAGGCTGCTCCCGACGATGTCGTTCGAGAACATCCCCGCGATGTTCATGTGCGCCGCCGCGGCCTGGTTCGCGAAGAACGTCGAGCCGAAGAGCCCCTGCTCCTCGCCCGAGAACGCCACGAACTTGATGGTGGCGTCGAACGAATGCTTCGACATCACCCGCGCCAGCTCGAGCACGGCGGCGACGCCGGAGGCGTCGTCGTCGGCGCCGGGCGCGTCGCACGTGAAGTCGAGCACGTTGGTGCAGCGCGAGTCGAGATGCCCGCTGACGAGGTAGATCCGGTCGGCGGACTCGGGCTGGCTCCCGTGCAGCGTGGCAATCACGTTCGTGACTGCCACAGGCTCCGGGTTGCGTGGCCCGGGCGTCTGGATGAAGGTCTGCCGCTCGACGGTCAGCCGGCCGTTCGAGTCGGCCGCGTAGCGGGAGAACTGGTCGAAGACCCAGTTCGTCGCGGCGCCGATGCCGCGGTTGGGATCGGTCTGGGACGAGAGCGTGTGCCGCGTCCCGAACGACGCCAGCGTGGTGATCGACTGCTCGATGTTTCTGGCGCTGATGTCCCTGAGCATGTGCCGGGCGTCCTTCGAGACCGGCGGCCCGTGGTGGTCGCCGCCACCCTTTGCCGACCGCGTCCCGAGCGCCATGGCTACGGACGCCGCCAGCACAGCCATGCAGGCAAGGCCAACAGGCCGTACGCCAGCTTCCTCATAGGTCCTCCTCCCTGGCTAGGAGATCGGGGATATCGAGGCGCCTACCCAGGTCCGGGCTGTTCTAGTCGCGCTTGCCACGAAGGCGGGCGCGCGCAAGCTCGAGCTCCTCGTCGCTCGCTCCGGCCTCGCGGAGATACGCCTCGACGCCGCCGTAGCGCCGCGTCAGCTCCGCGAAGACGCCGAGCATCGACTCCGGCGGGGTCTGCGCGATGCGCCGCAGCCGCTGCAGCTCTTCCTCCGACTCGGCCGCCTCGAACCAGGCCTCATGGCGCGCTCGCAGCCGCTCCTCGCTGAGCGCGTAGTCCTGGGCGATCGTCTCCTCGTCCACGCCTGCCAGGCGGAGCAGGAACGCGGTGAGCAGCCCGGTGCGGTCCTTGCCGCCGACGCAGTGGATCACGACCCCGCCCTCGGGCGCATGCGCGACCGCGCGCAGCGAGGCGGCCACGTTGTCCTTGAAGCGCTCGAGAAAGATCAGGTAGGCGTCCCGGGTCGACGTCGCGTCGTCGGGCGCGGCCGCAGTGGCGGCGTCGAGCTCGCCGGCGATCTCCTCCCACTCCGCGTCGCTCGCCTCCATGAACGGGACGTGGACGACCTCGACCGGCAGCTCGGCGGGCGGGTCCTCCTCGCGCTCGTGGTCGCCGCGCAGGTCGACGACGAGCCGGACCCCGTGGTCGACGAGCGCGCGCCAGCCGTCGTCGCTGAGCTGGCGCACGCTGTCGGCGCGGACGACGGCGCCCCGGCGCGTCTCGCCTCCGTCCGCCGTCGGCAGACCGCCGAGGTCGCGGACGTTGAGACAGCCGTCCCAGACCAGATCGCGTCCGTCAGGCGGCAACGGCTGCGAGCTGGGTGCCCTTGAGGGTCGTCGACGTCGCGGCCTCGATCACGACCGGCACGAGCGCTCCCGCCGACGCGGTGCCGGCGAAGTTGACGGTGGTGTTGCGCCGAGTGCGCCCGCGCAGGAGCGAGGCGTCGGTTCGGCTCGGCCCTTCGACGAGGACTTCCTCGACCCGGCCGATCCGCTCCTGGTTGCGCGCCCCCGCAACGCGCTGGACGACCTCGATCAGCCGCTCGATCCGCTCGCGCTTGACGTCCTCGGGCACCTGGTCGGCCATCGACGCCGCCTCGGTCCCCTGGCGCGGCGAGTAGACGAAGGTGAAGGCGCCGTCGTAGCCGACCTGCTCGACGGCGCTCACGGTCTCCTCGAACTCCGCCTCGGTCTCGCCGGGGAACCCGACGATCAGGTCGGTGGTGAGCGCGAGGTCCGGGATCGCCGCGCGCAGCTCGTCCACGAGGCGCAGGTAGCGCTCGCGCGAGTAGGTGCGGCGCATGGCCTTCAGGACGCGCGTGGAACCGGACTGCAGTGGCAGGTGCGCGTGCTCGCAGACGCTCTCGCACTCCGCCATCGCGGCGATCACGGGGGCACGGAAGTCCTTCGGGTGCGGGCTCGTGAAGCGGATGCGGTCGATGCCCTCGACCGCGTCGCAGGCGCGCAGCAGCTCCGCGAAGTCGCTCCCGAGGTCGCGGCCGTACGAGTTGACGTTCTGGCCCAGCAGCGTCAGCTCACGGACCCCCTCACGGGCGAGCCCCTCGACCTCGGCCAGGATCTCGCCCGGCCGCCGCGACACCTCCTTGCCGCGCACCGAGGGGACGATGCAGTACGAGCAGACCGAGTTGCAGCCCATCGAAATCTGCACCCAGGCCTGGAAGCGCCGCTCCCGGTGGAGTGGCAGACGGCCGGCGAACGCGCGTTCCGCGCCCGTGCCGAACGCTCCGCGCTCGATGCCCGCCCCACCCGCGCCGAGCCACTCGCCCAGGTGCGGGATCGAGCCCGGGCCGAAAGCGACGTCGACGTACGGGTAGAGCGAGAAGAGCCGCTCCCGCTGCGCCTCGGCGTAGCAGCCACCGACGGCGATGACCTTCTCCGGGTCGCGCTGCTTCAGCGCCCGCGCCTGCGCGAGGTGCGCCGCGAAGCGCCGGTCGGGCTTCTCACGGATCGTGCACGTGTTGAAGACGAGCACGTCCGCCTCCGCCTGCTCCGCGGCCTCACCCAGGCCCAGCTCCTCGAGCATCCCCTTGATCCGCTCCGAGTCGTGGGCGTTCATCTGGCAGCCGAAAGTGGTGACGTGGTAGCGGCGCATCGGCCCGAAACTCTAGCCGGGGCGTGGCTCTGGACACCTCTGCGGGACGTGTCACTCTGTCGCGGCCGTCGGGGGGAACCGGACAGGAGGGGAAACAGCATGCAGGCTGGGTCGTTGATCCGTGTCATCGTCGCGCTCGCGGCCGCGATCGGAGCGCTGGCGCTCGCGTCGCCGGCCGCTGCCGCGAGCCCGAACGTCGTCATCAGCCAGATCTACGGCGGCGGCGGCAACTCGGGGGCGCAGTACACCAACGACTTCATCGAGCTCTTCAACCGCGGCAGCGCGCCGGTGGACCTGAGCGCGTGGTCGCTGCAGTACGCCAGCGCGACCGGGACCGGCAACTTCGGCGCCAACTCGGCCATGATCACGCCGCTGACCGGAACCCTCCAGCCGGACCAGTACCAGCTCGTCGAGGAAGCCGGCGGCGCGACCGGAGCTCCGCTGCCGTCGCCGCGGACGACGGACACGACGCCCATCGCCATGGCCGCAGCGGGGGGCAAGGTCGCGCTCGTCAACACGCAGACGCCGCTCGGTTGCAATGGCGGCTCCACGGCGTGCCCGCCCGCGGCCCTGGCGCAAATCGTCGATCTCGTCGGCTACGACGGCGCCACCTTCTTCGAGGGCGGCGCGCCCGCGCCGACCCTTTCGAACACGACCGCCGCCTTCCGCGCCCTCGCCGGCTGCCAGGACACCGACGACAACGGGGCGGACTTCAGCACCGCAGCGCCGGCACCGCGGACGCTGCTCTCCCCGATCGTCTTCTGCACGCCGCCCACGCCTCACCTCGCGATCAGCCAGGTCTACGGCGGCGGCGGCAACAGCGGCGCGACGCTCAAGAACGACTTCATCGAGATCTTCAACCGCGGGGCGGTCGCGGTGAGCCTCGGCGGCTGGTCGGTGCAGTACGCCTCCTCGGGCGGCACCGGCGCCTGGACGCAGACGCCGCTCTCCGACGTGACGCTGCAACCGGGTCAGTACTACCTCGTCCAGGAGGCGCAGGGGGCCGGCGGCGGCACGGTCGACCTGCCGACGCCGGACGCGACCGGTACGACTCCCATGTCGGCGACCGCCGGCAAGGTGGCGCTCGTCAGCTCGATCCTCCCGCTCAACGGCGCCTGCCCGACGAGCACCTCGATCGCCGACCTCGTCGGTTACGGGGCCGCGAACTGCTCTGAGGGAAGCGCGGTTCCGACCCTCTCGAACACGACCGCGGGTCTCCGGAACACCGACGGCTGCGCGGACACCGACAACAACATGGCCGACTTCACCGCCGGAGCACCGACGCCTCGGAACACGGCCTCGCCGTTCAAGGACTGCAACGCCGACACGGCGCCGAGCGTCACCGCCACGACGCCCGCGAGCAACGCAAGCGACGTCGGGGTCGGGGCGAACGTCTCGCTCACCTTCAGCGAGCCGGTCGACGTGCACGGGTCGTGGTACTCGATCTCCTGCGGCTCGAGCGGCTCGCACACCGCCACCGTCTCCGGCGGCCCGACGACGTTCACCCTCGACCCGGACACGGACTTCGCGCTGAGCGAGACCTGCACGGTCACCGTGGCCCAGAACGGCGTGACCGACCAGGACGCGAACGACCCGCCCGACACGATGGGCGCGGACTACGTCTTCAGCTTCACGACGGAGACCGCCCCGATCCCGATCCACGCCGTCCAGGGCGCCGCGCACATCTCCCCGTACAGCGGCCAGGTCGTGAAGGTGCTCGGCATCGTGACGGGGCGCAGCTCGAACGGCTTCTGGTTGCAGGATCCGAGCGCGGACGCCGACCCGGCGACCTCGGAGGGGATCTTCGTCTTCACCAATTCGACTCCGACCGCCGTCGTGGGCGACTCCGTCAGTGTCAGCGGCCGGGTACAGGAGTTCCGGCCCGGCGGCGCGACGAACGGCAACCTGACGACGACGGAGCTCTCGTCGCCGACCGTCACCGTCCTCTCGACCGGGAACCCGCTGCCGGCACCGGTCGTGATGGGCAGCGGCGGCCGGATTCCGCCGGACTCGGTGATCGAGGACGACGCGAGCGGCAGCGTCGAGACGAGCGGCGTCTTCGACCCGGCGCAGGACGGGCTCGACTTCTACGAGAGCCTCGAGGGCATGCGCGTCCAGCTCGACGACGCGGTCGCCGTCGGCCCGACCGACCCCGACTTCGGCGAGACGCCGGTGATCGGCAACGACGGCGCCAAGGCCTCCGTCCGCACCTATCGTGGAGGGCTGCTGCTGCGACCGGACGACGGGAACCCCGAGCGGGTCACGCTCGACGACCTGCTCACACCGCTGCCGGACGTGAACGTCGGCGACCACTACAGCGGGCCGATCGTCGGAATCGTGGACTACAACTTCGGCAACCCGTTCATCGAGGTCACCTCGCCGGGCCTGACCGCGGTCCACGACGGCGTCACGCGGGAGAGGACCGACTCCGCAGGGCCCGGCGAGCTCACGATCTCGACCTTCAACTTCGAGAACCTCGCGCCCACGAACCCGCAGTCGAAGTTCGACTCGCTCGCCAGCCTCATCGTCGACAACCTCCGCTCGCCCGACCTGATCGCGGGCGAGGAGGTGCAGGACAACAACGGCAGCACGAACGACGGCGTCGTGGACGCCTCGCAGACACTGGGCCGGCTCGTCGACGCGATTGCGGCGGCCGGCGGCCCGACGTACGCGTGGCGCGAGATCGACCCCGTGGACGACGAGGACGGCGGCGAGCCCGGCGGCAACATCCGGCAGGTGTTCCTCTTCCGCACCGACCGCGGCCTCTCGTTCGTCGACCGGCCCGGCGGCGACTCCACTACCGCGAACGCGGTCGTCGGCTCCGGCGCCGCGACGCACCTGCAGTACAGCCCCGGCCGCATCGACCCCGCGAGCGGCGCGTGGGCATCGAGCCGCAAGCCGCTGGCCGGCGAGTTCGACTACCGCGGCCACAAGCTGTTCGTGATCGCCAATCACTTCAACTCCAAAGGCGGCGACGACCCGCTGCGCGGGCGCTTCCAGCCGCCGGTGCGCGTGACGGAGACGCAGCGGCACCAGCAGGCGGACCAGGTGGCGGACTTCGTCTCGAGCATCTCCGCCGCCGACCCGGCCGCAGATGTGGTCGTCCTCGGCGACCTGAACGACTTCGAGTTCTCCGAGACCGTGCAGATCCTCGAGGCCGCGGGCCTGCACGACCTGATGGGCACGCTGCCGCCGAACCAGCGCTACAGCTACGAGTTCGAGGGCAACGCGCAGGTGCTCGACCACGTGCTCTTCAGCGGCCCACTGTTCGCGCGGTCGCTCGTATTCGACCCGGTGCACGTGAACGCGGAGTTCTTCGACCAGGCCTCCGACCACGACCCGTCGGTCGTGCGTGTGCTGCTGAACGACCGGCCGTCGGCCTCGGCCGGAGGGCCGTACAGCGTCGACGAGGGCTCGGCCGTCACGCTCAGCGCCACGGGAGGCGACCCCGAAGGCGGCGCGGTGTCGTACGCCTGGGATCTCGACGACGACGGCACGTTCGAGACGCCGGGCCAGAGCGTCTCCTTCTCGTCCGACGACGGGCCGGCCAGCCCGGTCGTGACGGTCCGTGTGACCGACGACGTCGGCCTCACATCGACGGCACTGGCGACCGTGACGGTGAAGAACGTCGCCCCCACCGTGACCGCTCTGAGCGCGAGCCCCGTGAACGGGCTCGTCGGCCAGGGCATCACCCTGACGGGGACGGCGACCGACCCCTCGACGGCGGATACCGCCGCTGGCTTCAGCTGGGCGTTCGACACCGGCAGCGGCTTCGGTCCCTTCGGGGCGAACGGCTTCGTCGCCTCGTTCTCGTCCTGCGGGACCTACACCGTCGACGCGAAGGCCCGCGACAAGGACGGCGGCGTCTCGACGCCGTTCACGTCCGGCCCGGTCCCGGTGTACGACGGCGACGTCCTGCCGCCGCTCACCGCGGGCGCGCTCAACCTCGTGCAGCGGGGCCAGGTTGTTCCGCTTAAGATCACGGTCGGGTGCAACGGGTTCCTGAGCGGGCTCCACCCCGCGATCTCCATCCGCGCCGGCGACTACGATCCGACGGTCGACCCGGGCGATCCGAGCTACATCGTCACCGACACCGCCTCGAGCGCCGACACCGGCGGCGTCATGCGGGAGGGAAACCAGCAGTACCTCTACAACCTCGGGGCCCCGTCCACCGGAAGCGCGGGACAGCTGTACACCGTCCTGATCCGTCCCTTCGGCGGCCCGGCACCGACGCTGTACGCGGTGCTGAAGATCAGGCGGTAGCGCGACCCTTCTTCCCGACGAAGAGCTCGGCCCCGGCCGGCTCTTCGTCGGGGGGCGCCACGATATGGCGGGCCTCGAGCCCGGCTCGCCCGATCAGCTGCAACCACGTTGCACGAGGGAAGAGCCCGCAGAGGTGGCGGTCCTGCACGCAGCGCACCTCGCCTGCCTCGCGCAGCAGGTACGCGAACTCGCTCACGTAGGTCGTGTCCGAGGGATCGGGGTCCCAGGCCCATTCCAGATAGCGCAGCGCTCGTCCCTCGCCGTCGTGGCCGCCGTGCTGCGTGTGCGGCTCGAAGCGCTCGCGCACGAAGTCCGGCACGAACAGGGCGGCGCCGCCGGGGCGCACGTGCTCGGCCGCCGCTGCGATCGTCGCCGCGAGGTCGCCCTCGGTGGTGATGTAGGCGATCGCGTCGTGCACGAAGACCGCGTCGAACTCCTCACCGAGCCTCAGTTCGCGCATGTCCCCGACCAGGTGCCGGCACTCGGGGTTGAGCGAGCTGCTCAGTTCCAGCATCTGCGGCGAGCGGTCGACCAGCGTCAGCTCGAAATGCTGCTTCAGGTGTGAGGCGTTGTTGCCGCCCCCGCTGCCGAGCTCGAGCACCGTCCGCGGCCGCTCGTCGCACACCTCGAGCAGCACGCGCCGGTAGAAGTCGGCCTCCTGCGCGTAGCGCGCCGGGGAAGTGAGGAGGTGGAACCAGTCCGCGAGCTCCGAGTAGAGCCGCGGCTCGTCGCTCACTTCGCGAACTCGATGGCGCGCGACTCCCGGATCACCGTCACCTTGATCTGGCCGGGGTACTCGAGCTGGTCCTCGATCTCGCGGGCGATCTCGTGCGAGAGGAGCACTGCCGCGTCGTCGTCGATCTCCTTCGGCTTCACGATCACGCGGATCTCGCGACCTGCCTGGAGCGCGTAGACCTTCTCGACGCCGTCGTGCCGCGCCGCGACCCCCTCGAGGGCCTCGAGCCGCTTGATGTAATGCTCGAGGCTCTCGCCGCGCGCTCCCGGCCGCGAGGCGGAGATCGCGTCGGCGGCGATCAGGAGCACGGCCTCGACCGTCTGCGGCTCGATCTCGTAGTGGTGCGCCTCGATCGCGTGCACGACCGCCGGCGACTCGCCGTAGCGGCGCGCGTACTGCGCGGAGAGCAGCGCGTGCGAGCCTTCGACCTCGTGCGTCAGAGCCTTGCCGAGGTCGTGGAGGAGCGCGGCCCGGCGGGCGGTCTTCACGCTCGCGTCGAGCTCGGCGGCCATGATCCCGGCCAGGTGGACGACCTCGAGGGTGTGCTTGAGAACGTTCTGGCCATAGCTCGTGCGGAAGCGGAGCCGCCCGAGGATCTTCACCAGCTCCTCGTGTACCTCCCCGCAGTTCGCCTCGAAGACGGCCTGCTCGCCGGCCTGCCGGATCGTGTCCTCGATCTCGGCCTTCGACTGGTAGTACATCTCCTCGATCCGGGCCGGGTGGATGCGGCCGTCCTCGATCAGCTTCGAGAGCGTGAGCTTCGCGACCTCGCGTCGGATGCCGTCGAAGGACGAGAGGACGACGGCCTGCGGCGTGTCGTCGATGATCACGTCGACGCCGGTGAGGTGCTCGAGCGCCCGGATGTTCCGGCCCTCGCGGCCGATGATCCGGCCCTTCATGTCGTCGGAGGGGAGCTCGATCAGCGAGACCGTCGTCTCGGAGGCGTGATTGGCCGCGACCCGCTGGAGGGCGTCGGCGACGAGGTTCCGAGCGCGCCGCTTCGCTTCGGCGCGAGCCTCCTCTTCGGCCTGTCGGACCTGCCGCGCGAGCTCGTGCCGGATCAGCTCCTCGGAGCGCTCGAGCAAATGCGCCTTCGCCTCGTTGACGGTCATGCCGGAGACGCGTTCGAGCTCGACGATCTGCGAGTCGCGCGCCTCCTTCAGCTCCTCCTGGAGCTGCTTCGTATGGACCTCCCGGTCGGAAACCCCCTGCTCACGGCGCAGGAGCTCCGTCAGCTTCCGGTCGATGTCCTCTTCCTTGGCGAGGATGCGCTCCTCGATCTTCAGGTTCTCGGCGCGCCGCTCGGCGATCTCCTGCTCGACCTCGGCGCGGAGCCGGACCGCCTCCTCGCGCGCCTCGATCTGCGCCTCGCGCCGCATCGCGTCGGCGTCGCGCTTCGCCTCGGTCACCAGCAGCTGGCGCGTGCGGCGCGCGGCCGCGAGCCGGGAGCCCGTGAACGCGTAGAGCGACAGGAAGGCAACGCCGGCTCCGACTGCGAGTCCTACGACGATCCCGATGACGACGACCATGCGCGCTCCCTGTCTCGGGGCCGGGCCTGGGGCTCGGCCGGGAACCTGTCCGCGCCAGAACGCGGTGCTCATCCGGCACCGCTTGCACCGGGACGTGCTCGAATCGGGGACGGCAAGGCGCGCGAGCCTCGCCGGGCGGTTCACGAAGCCGCCGCTGT
>Ga0126313_10002053_pt1 | contig 11050 bp, 7 predicted proteins | sample Plot105A_FD_89954 | JGI IMG/M metagenome (GOLD analysis project Ga0126313, IMG submission 89954) | Serpentine soil microbial communities from UC McLaughlin Reserve, CA, USA - Plot105A | ecosystem: Environmental > Terrestrial > Soil > Grasslands | place: USA: UC McLaughlin Reserve, Lake County... | reverse complement strand
GTAGCCGAGCGTCTCCCCCGCTGCCTTCGTGCGCTGGGTCGGGTGGCCAGCGGCCTCGAACAAGTCGCAGGCGATGTCGTGCAGCTCGCGGCCGCGCACGCCGGGCCGCGCGGCGGCGGTGGCGCGACGCAGGGCCTCCATCGAGAGCTCGTGCATCGCGACAACCGCGGGGCTTGGCTCGCCGACGACGAACGTGCGGGTCATGTCGGCCCAGCAGCTCGACTCCTCGTCGCGCGGCCACAGGTCGATCGTGATCGGGACGTCCGGCGCAAGCGGCCCCACGCCCGGGTCGTGGCCGCCCGGGAAGCGGTCGCTGCGCGCGACGATGAGGTCCGGCGGCGCGACGGCGGCGCGCTGCGCGCAGGCCTCGCGGATCGCGGCGCGGACCTGCTCGGCGTGCAGCGTCGCGCCGTCGAGCCGCAGCTCGTCGCCGTCGGCGCGCGCGGCCCGGAGCATCGCGGCGGCCGCGGCCATGCCCGCCTCGGCGGCGGCCTGGGCGCGGCGCACGCCGCGCAGCTCCGCCTCGGTCTTCGCGCGCCGGCGCCCGCCGAACTCATCGGCGTCGGGGCGCAGCTCGATGCCGTCCGCGCGCAGACGGTCGGCGAGCGCCACGGGCAGCTCGGGGGGCACGGTCGCGGTGCGCAGGTCGAGCCGCGCGCACAGCCGCGCGCACAGCTCGAGCTCGATCTTGTGCCGCGGCAGGCCCGCGGCGATCAGATCGTCGAGGCCGAGCTCCTCGCCGAGGACGAGATCGACGCCGGGCGCGGCGCGGGCGATCCGGTCGCGCTCGAGCAGGTTCGTCAGCACCACGCGGCGCCCGCCCGCCTCGACGTAGAGGAACGGGTCGCCGATCGCGAGCGGGATCTCGTGGCGCAGCGTGGGGGAACGCTCGGTGTCGCCGTAGATCAGGACGTCGTCGGTCACGCGGGGCGGCGGCGCCCGGCTCAGCCTGCCCCGGGCGTGACCCGGTAGGCGTCGAACACGCCGTCGATGTTGCGCAGGCGGTTCACGGTCTGCTTGAGGCCCTGCGTGTCGGCGACCTCGACCACGAAGCGGTTCTGGACCATCGGCGACGAGACGATGCAGCGCGCCTCGACGATGTTGCACCCCGCCTCGGCGAACGTGCGCGACAGGTCCTCGAGCAGGCGGTGGCGGTCCCACGCGTCGACCTGCAGCTCGACCTTGAACGCCTTCTCGTGCTCGCCCTCCCAGTGCACGCGCACGAACCGCTCCGGGTCCTTCCGCAGCGCAGCGGTGTTCGGGCAGTCGTCGCGGTGGATCGTGATGCCGCGCCCGAGAGAGACGTAGCCGACGATCGGGTCGCCGGGCACGGGGCGACAGCACTTGGCCAGGCGGAGCATGACGTCGTCGACGCCCTCGACGCGGATCCCGTACGAGCCGCTCGAGCCGGTCGGCTGGCGGCGCTCGCGGCGCGGCGAGACGAGCGCCTCGACCGGCTCCTGCTCGGCCTCGGCCGCCTCGCCCTGCTTGAGGCGCTGAAGCACCTTGTTCGTGACGATCTTCGGCGAGATCTTCGCCCCGCCGAGCGCGACGTAGAAGTCCTCCGCCTTGCGGAAGCCCATCTCGCGGATCACGTCGGCCAGCAACGGCGAGCCGGCGATCTTCTGCGGCGGCAGGCCGGCCTTGGTCAGGTGCTCCTGCAGCAGCGCGCGGCCCGAGTGCTCGGTGTCCTGGCGCGACTCCTGCTTGAACCACTGCTTGATCTTGTTGCGCGCGCGGGTCGTCTTGACGACCGCGAGCCAGTCGCGCGACGGGCCGCGCTCGCGCTTGGAGGTCAGCACCTCGACGATGTCGCCCGACTTGAGCTGGTAGTTCAGCGGGACGATCTTCGAGTTGACCTTCGCGCCGACGCAGCGGTGGCCGAGCTCGGTGTGGATCTCGTAGGCGAAGTCGAGCGGCGTGGCCCCGGCGGCGAGCGACTTCACCTCGCCCTTCGGCGTGAAGACGAAGACCTCCTCGTCGAAGAGGTCGACCTTCAGGTTCTCCATGAACTCCTTGGGGTCCTGGAGCTCCTGCTGCCAGTCGAGCAGCGAGCGCAGCCACTTGAGCTTGCTCTCACCCTCGGGGACGGGCTTGCCGCGGCCGGCCGGGCCCTCCTTGTAGATCCAGTGCGCCGCGACGCCGAACTCGGCCATGTCGTGCATCTCGCGCGTGCGGATCTGGATCTCGAGGGGCAGTCCCTCGGGCCCGATCACCGTCGTGTGCAGCGACTGGTACATGTTGAACTTCGGCATCGCGATGAAGTCCTTGAAGCGCCCGGGGAGCGGCTTCCACAGCGAGTGGATGACGCCCACCGCGCCGTAGGTGTCCTTCACCGAGTCGACGATGACCCGCATGGCCGTGAGGTCGTAGATCTCGTTGAACTCGCGGCCCTTCTTGGTCATCTTCGAGTAGATCGAGTAGAAGTGCTTCGCGCGCCCGAAGATCTCGGCGCGGATGCCGAGCGCCTCGAGCTCGCGGGCCAGCCCCTCGCCCGCGGCGAGCACGTAGTCCTCGCGCTCCTCGCGCTGCTGGTTGACCAGGCCCTTGATCTCCTGGTACTTGCGCGGGTGCAGCGCCGCGAACGCCAGGTCCTCGAGCTCCCACTTCATCGCGTGGATGCCGAGCCGGTGCGCGATCGGCGCGTAGATCTCGAGGGTCTCCTTGGCCTTCTCGATCTGCTTCTGCTTGCTCATCGCGCCGATCGTGCGCATGTTGTGCAGCCGATCGGCGAGCTTGATGAGGATGACCCGGATGTCCGTGGCCATCGCGACCATCATCTTGCGGTAGTTCTCGGCCTGCGCCTCGTCCCGGCTCGTGAACGTGATGCCGGTGAGCTTGGTGACGCCGTCGACGAGCGTGGCGATCTCGTCGCCGAAGCGCTCGCCCACCTCCTCCAGCGACGCGCTCGTGTCCTCGACCGTGTCGTGCAGCAGCGCGGCGCACAGCGTCTCGGTGTCGAGGCGCAGCCCGGCGCAGATCTTCGCGACGCCGACCGGATGGACGATGAAATCCTCGCCCGAGCGGCGGCGCTGGTCGGCGTGGTGCTCGCAGGCGAACAGGAACGCGTCCTCGACGCGCGCGCGGTCGATCTCGACCGCGGAGTCGTCGGCGTGCTCCTCGACGATCGCGAACAGGTCGGCGAGCAGCCGCTGCTCGGTCTCGGTGAACTCCGGCCGCGCGACGGCGACCGCGTGCGCCTCGGGATGCTCGACGCGGTCGACCGGCAGGCGCTCGCTCGGCGGCGCGCCGGCCGGCACCGGCCGCCGCGGCGCGGACCCGTCGCCGTCGCGGCGGGCCTCCTCCCGGCGATCGGTCTGCGCATCGGAGGCCATGGCTCAAGGGTACCCGAGGCTCAGGCGCGGTCCACGGGGCATGGACGCCCGGTCGATGCGTGTCGGACCGCCGGTCCGAGGGCCGGCGCCGTGCGCCGGTCCGACCGCCAGCGCAGCCCGCGCCGGGCGCCCGCCGCGCGCCGTCGGGTCAGGCGGCCCGCGCCGCCTCGCCGGGATCCATCGCGGGGAGCGGCTGCGCGCCGCCCGCGGGCGCGGCCGCGGGCCAGGGTCGCGCGCCGATCGCCGGGGCCGGCGCGGACGCCGGCGCGCCCGCCCGGGCGCGCGCCGCTCGGGCGGCCACCGCCGGCTCGGCCCTGAGCGTCGCCAGGCGCGCCGCCGCGGCACGGAAGGTGGGCGAGCGCTCGAGCGCGGTCCGCTCGGCCGCCGGCAACCGGACGGCGGCCGCGGCGCGGTCGACCTCCACGAGGCCCAACTCGGCCAGCACGCGCAGTGCCCGCCCGGCCACCGCGGGCGGACCGGGGGCCGCGAGCGCCTCGGCGAGGGCGCGACCGTCCCGGAGCGCCCGGTACAGCGCCGCGGCGGGCGCCCGCAGCTCACACGTGCGCTCCAGCACCGCGATCGCGAAGCTCGTCTCCGCCTCGCCCCAGGCCAGGTGGACCGTCGCCCCGCGCGCGCCGACGAGCGCGACGCGCCCCGCCGCGAGCGGCGGGTCCAGCCCGACGACGTGCGCGTACCCGGCGACCAGCCCGGGGTCGCGCTCGAGCGCCGCCCACGAGCACAGATCGAAGCCGCCCAGCCGCCCGGTCAGGTGGCGGCGGCGGGCGCGCGCGTCGGAGCAGGCCACGAGCACGCGGTCGCCCGACGCCGCGAGCGCCGCGATCACCCCCGCCGCGCCACCGCCACGGCGGTCGCGCGGCGGCAGGCCGAGCGCAGGAGCGGCGGCCGGCTCGAGCGGCGCGTCGAGCTCGGCCAGCGCTGCGGCCAGCTCGTCCTCGGGCTCGCCGACGAGCGTGATCGGCCGCGGCGCCGGCGGCTGGGCGCAGCGCAGCACGAGCCGCGGCTCGACTGCGCCGTTCCACTCGTTGAGCTCGAGGCCGAACGTCGCGTCGAGCGGGCCGTCGTGGCCGTCGGGGAGCCGCGGGGTCGAGAACGCCAGAGCTCGGGCGCGCACGCCGCCGGACTCGACGGTGAAGCGGATGTGCCGGCCCTCCTCGCCCATCGGCCGAGCGTCCGAGAGCCGCGCGGCCGGCACCATCAGCGTGACGTCCGGGTTGCCGGCGCCGAACGGGGCGAGGCGCTCGAGCTCCTCGGCCAGCCCGAGCCCGAGCTCGTCGCCCGCGACGACCGCGTCGACCCGCTCGCTCGGCACGAGATCGTCCGGATGCAGCACCGCGCCGGCGTGCGCGACGAACGCCGCCCGGAGCGCGCCGACCGCCTCGCGCGAGACGGTGCACCCCGCCGCCGCCCGATGACCGCCGTGGCGCAGCAGGTGCTCCGCGCACGCGTCGAGCCCGCCGAGCAGGTCGAACGCCGGGATCGAGCGCCCCGAGCCGGTGCCCTCGTCGCCGTCGAGCGCGACGAGCACGCACGGCCGGTGGTGGCGCTCGGCGATCCGGGAAGCCACGATCCCGATCACGCCCGGGTGCCAACCGTCGGCGGCAAGCACGTAGGCCGGCGCGTCGCCGGTCTCGGCGACCTGCGCCTCGGCCTCGAACAGGATCCGGGTCTCGGTGTGGCGGCGCTCGGCGTTCGCGGCGTCGAGCTCGGCCGCGATGGCCTTGGCGCGCGCCTCGTCCTCGGTGAGTAACAGCTCGAGCCCCGCGTCGGCGCGGTACAGCCGGCCGGCCGCGTTGATTCGCGGCGCGAGCCGGAAGCCGATCGAGCGCGCGTCAAGCGCGCCCGGGTCGACCTTCGCCACGCGCATGAGCGCGCGCAGCCCCGGCTTGCGGGTCGCCGCGAGGGTCCGCAGGCCGGCGCGCACGAGGCGCCGGTTCTCGTCGTGCAGCGGCACGCAGTCGGCCACCGTCGCCAAGGCGACGAGCTCGAGGTCCTCGTCGGCTTCGGCGGGATCGCGGCCGCCCGCGGCGAGCAGCGCGGCGGCCAGCTTGTATGCGACGCCGGTCGCGCACAGGTCCGGGCACGGGTAGCTGCACACGGCGGGATGCACGATGGGCGCATCGGGCAGCGCGCCGTCCCCGCGCGGCTGGTGGTGGTCGGTGACGACGACGTCCATCCCCGCCTTCCGCGCGAGCGCGACCTCCTCGACGGCCGTGATCGCGCAATCGGCGGTGACCAGCAGCCGTGTGCCGCGCGCTGCCAGGCGCTCGACCGTGCGCGCGGTCAGGCCGTAGCCGTCCTCCGTGCGGCTCGGCAGATACCAGTCCACGCAGGCACCCAGCGCGCGCAGCGCGCGCACGAGGATCGCCGTCGAGCACACTCCGTCGGCGTCGTAGTCGCCGTGCACCGTGATCGGCGACCCGCGGCCCGCGTGGTCGAGCACCGCCGCCACCGCCCCGTCGATCCCGGCGAACGCCGAGAACGGGTGCTCCTCCCGGGCCTCGAGCCACGCCCGCGCCGCGGCCGGGTGGCTCAGCCCGCGGCGGACGAGCACCTGCCCGACCACGAACCCGACGCCGAGCGCGCGCTGCAGCGCCAGGACGTCGCCGATCGGGCACGGCGGGATGTGGAGGCGGGTGGGCACGGGCGCGAGAAGCTACGCCCGGCACCCGACGGAACGACCGCGCACGACGCGCGCGGCCCGACCGCGATGGCCGGTGTCGGACGGGTCACCATCCGGAGCTGTGGATCCAATCGCCCCCCATCATGGTCGCCACTATTCGCGCGTCGGCCACCGATGCGGGCGGATCGGCCAGCGGATCGCGGTCGAGCACGACGAGGTCGGCGTCGAAGCCGGCGCGCAGCCGGCCGCGGCGGTGCTCGTCGAAGCTCAGCCAGGCGGGCGTTACGGTGAAGGACTCGAGCGCCGCGGCCGCCGGGATCGCCTGCTCCGGGCGCCACGCGGCGCGCTCGGAGTCGGTGCGCAGGACCGCGGCGCGGAGCCCCGCGAGCGGATCCAGCTCCTCGACGGGCGCGTCCGAGCCGCCCGCCAGCCGCACGCCCGCGGCCCAGAGCGAGCGGAACGGGTAGGCGTGTTCGACTCGGTCGGCCCAGATGCGCTCGACGAGGTCGCGATCGCTCGTGGCGTGGCTGTACTGCACCGACGCGGCGATCCCGAGGGCGGCGAAGCGCGCGACGTCCTCGGGCGCGATGCACTGGGCGTGCTCGATCCGGTGGCGCGCGCCGGGTGTCGCGGCCGCGGCGAACGCGTCCAGCGCGTCGCGGTTGGCCTGGTCGCCGATGGCGTGCACGGCGAGCGCGAAGCCGGCGCGCTCGGCCTGACGGATGAGCTCAGCGAGGCGCGCGGAGCTGGTGATCTCCACGCCTGAGCCATCGAGCAGCCGCGCTGTGCGTGAGCCGAGCGTCCCGTCCATGAACGCCTTCACGTAGCCGATCCGCAGCACCGGATCGGCGAGCTCCGGCACGACGTCACCGTCGGCGACGCGCTCGGCCGGCAGGGACTGCCAGACGCGCACCGTCAACTCGCCGGCGGCGCGCAGCGCGGCGAACAGCTCCGGCGCGCCGCGCCCGCCGTCCTTGTCGTGCACGCCGGTGACGCCGGCGGCGGCCGCGGCGGGGAGCGCGGCGCGCATGGCGTCGAGCGTCTCGGCCGGGGCCGCGGCGGCATGGGCGTCGAAGAAGCGCCAGGCGGACTCCTCGCGCAGTACGCCGGTCGGCTCGCCGGCGTCGTCGGTCTCGACCACGCCGCCCGGGACGCCGAGGTCTCCCCCGGCCGCGGCGAGCGCGGCCGAGCTGACCCACAGCGAGTGGCCGTCGTGGGCGCGCAGCGCGATCCGCGCGCCGGGTGCGACCGCGTCGAGCGCCTGCCGGGTGGGCTTCTCGCCCCAGAGCTCATCCCGCCAGCCGCGGCCGCGCAGCCAGGCCCCGCGCGGCACGCTCCCGGCCGCCTGCCGCACGCGCTCGAGCGCCTCGGCCAGCGACCCGCAGCCGAACAGGCGCAGCTCCCGCCGAGCGAGCGCCCAGCTCGGGAAGTGCACGTGCGCGTCGACCAGGCCCGGCACCACGCAGGCGCCGGCGAGGTCGACGCGCCGGGCGCCCGCCGGCGCGTCCGCCGGGTCCTCGAGGACGGCCGCGATTCGCTCGCCCGAGACCACGAGGGCGCCGCCCCACGGGCGCTCGGGGTCGAGCGTGCGCACGGTCCCGCCCACCAGAACGGTGGTCTCAGCTGCGGGCACGCGCGCAGACTACGGGCGGCTCAGCCGATACGGTCAGCCGCGATGCCGCCGAGCCGCGTCTGCCTGACGTTCGACTTCGACGCGCTGTCGGTGTGGTTCGGCTACGAGCGCGTGACCCCGGCGATGCTGCAGCGCGGCGAGTACGGCGCGCGCGTGGGCGTGCCGCGGCTGCTCGAGCGACTCGGGGCTCTGGGTCTCCCCGCGACGTTCTTCATCCCGGGTCACACGATCGAGTCGTTCCCGTCGGAGTGCGAGGCGATCCTCGCCGCGGGCCACGAGGTCGCGCACCACTCGTACGCGCACGTCGATCCGAGCCTCCAGACGCCGGCCGAGGAGCGCGCCGACATGGAGCGCGCGCTGGCGGCGCTCGACCGGCTCGGCGTTCGACCGTCGGGCTACCGATCGCCGTCGGCGGACATGTCGCCCGCGACCCTGCCGCTCCTGGAGGAGCACGGCTTCCTCTACGACTCGAGCCTGATGGCGGACGACTTCGCGCCCTACCGCCCGCGGATCGGCGACACCGTCAGCTCGGAGGAGCCCCTGCGACGCGGGCGCGAGGCGCGGTTGTGGGAGCTGCCGATGTGCTTCGAGCTCGACGACTGGCCGCACTTCCAGTTCGCGTTCGGACCGCCCTACCGCGCCGGGCTGTCAGCGCCGAGCAAGGTGCTCGAGATCTGGACGGACGAGTTCGACTGGATGCACCGCCACGTCGACGGTGGCGTGCTCACCGTCTGCATGCACCCGCAGGTGATCGCGCGCGGCCACCGCATGGCGATGCTCGAGCGCTTCGTCGAGCACTGCGCGGCTACGGGCGCGCGCTTCGCGAGAATGGGCGACGTCGCGAGGGAGCTCCCGTAGCAGACGGGCCGCGCTCGTGCCGGCAGCCGAGTGCGGCATTCCAGGCGAAGGTGCGTCGCGCGAACGGAGTCGGGGGTCCGCCGCACCGCGCAGTGCACGTTGTCGTCGTCGTGGCGGTAGCGTCGGCGCCGTGGCAGCTCCTCAGCGCCGCAGACGTGAGCGCCGTCGCGGACGTGCCAGCAGCGACGCGGAGCGACGTGCCCTCGCCAAGGCAAGCGGCCGGCGGACGGGGCCACCGCCGCACGCGCCGCGGCCCGGCTTCGCGGTGCTGGCGACCGACGGCGGCTCGCGCGGCAACCCGGGCCCGGCGGCGATCGGCTACGTGCTCACCGCCGCCGACGGCAGCCTGCTCGCCGCGCACGGCGAGCCGATCGGCATCGCCGGAGCGAACGTCGCCGAGTACCGCGCGTTGCTGGCGGGCCTCGCGCACGCGCGCCGCCTGGGATTGGACCGGGTCGACACACGCTGCGACGCGCGCCTGATCGTCGCGCAGGTCACCGGCGATCGTGAGCCGGCCAACCCGCGCCTGCGCGAGCTGTGCATCGAGGTCCGTGAGGCGGCGGAGCGCATCGGTACGGTCGTGTTCACGTGGGTGCCCGCCGAGGCGAACGGTGGGGCGCACGCGCTGGTCGCGGAGGCGCTCGCTGCGCCGCCGTGAACGTCGACGGCCCATCTCGACGGTTTGGCGCCCGGCAGCGAGGCCATCTGCGCGCGCAGCGCCACCAATGTCGAGCCCGTCGGCGTCGCGAGCCGGTGCCGCTTCTCGTCCGCGACCACAGCGCCGCGCGCGGCAGGTGGTCCTTTTGGGCCTCAGAGCGAAGTGGCTGTCCCCGGGAAGCCGCTCCATGAGGCGGTCGCCAGCCGCGCAAGCGCCTTCCATCCAGGCGAGCGCGCCGGCTTGAGTACCGGTGCCCGCCCACAGCAGAAGCGAGCGCGCCGCAGTCATCCGGTGTCGAACGCCGCGGGCGGGCCGACGACCTCCACCCCCCGCCGGCGGACTGCCGCGGCGCGCGTCTCGTCATCGGGCATCGGCGGCGGGGCCGCGCCCGGGGACACCGGCGCGCCGAGCTCCGTGAACAGCCGCTCGAAGCCGCCGGGGCCGCAACGGTCAGGAGGCGGGCCTGCGGGGAGGTCACGAGGCGGGCATGCGGAACCCCGCGAGGAGGCGCGAGCGTCGCTCCCCGCGTCAGACGGTGCGTGGCATCGCCGACGCAGACGAGGATCTCGCCGTCCAGCACGACGACTTGTTCGTCCTCGCGCGTGTGGACGTGCAGAGGCAGGCGGGTCCCGGGGGCTCGTGCGACTCCCAGACACCGAGGCGGCCTGGCTCCGGGCCGCGTCGACCTGAACGACGACTCGGACGCCTGCGAACGACGGTCCCGGTCCGTTGCGAACAGCTGCCCGACGGGACGCCGGCGCGGCTCTGCCTCGAAGCTGAAGCATTGCGACCGCGAGACCGGGACGGACCCCCACGACCTGCATTCGTCCTTCGGCGCGGTCGCCGCCCTGCGGACGTCGCCCGACGCTCAGAGAATGCGACGCGCCGTGAGCAGCGCGCACATCGCGGGTGCGCCGCACCGCTGTGGGGTCGAGCGGTCGGTGTCACGGCGCCGAATGTGGGAGGCCGGCTTCGGTTGCCCGCCGTCCGGGCAGGGGGCCAGCCCCATGCCCGCCGCGAACGACACATGCGACGGTTGGCGGCGTGTCAACGCCTATCCAAGTCATGCAGAGCTACATCGCCGCGGCGCGCTCCGGCGACTTCTCGGCTGCGTATCGCTTCTACGCCGAGGACATCGTCGGCCACGTGCCCGGCCGCTCGGCCTTCGCCGGCGAGCTGCGCGGCAGGCAGGCGGTGATCGCCTATATCGAGCACGCACGCGCGCTGTCGCGCGACGCCGACGTCGAGCTCCACGTCGTGGACATGCTGGCCAGCGACGAACGCGTCGCGCTGATCGTGCGCGAGGTCTTTCACCGACCCACCGGCGATGTCGTGATTAGACGTTCCAACGTCTATCGCGTCCGTGGCGGACAGATCGTCGAGATCTCGATCTACGAGGCCGACCAGTACGAGGTCGACGCGCTCCTCGAGAACGAGCCGGCCGCGGCATGACGGCCGGCCGCTCTCGTCTGCCGATCCCGGAGTCTCGCGCCGATGACTCGCTTCGGTTCTGACTCGAAGCAGCAGTCGCCTCACACCTCGGAATGAAGGGCCGCCGGTCCGGCCCGGCGGTCATGCCCGGCGCCGCGCGTGGCGCCGCAGGCGCAGCGACAGCCAGCCGCGCGCCAGCAGCACCACGCTGCCGGCGCCGGCCGCGGTCGGGATCAGCTCCTCGATCGGGACGCCTCCGACGTGGGCGATCACGTCGCCTCCCCGGCCGAGCGGCGCGCGTGCTCCTTGGTCGCGGCCACCTTCTCGTCGAGGCGCCCTTCCCACGGCTCGGTGTCCGACCCGTACTCGTCGTGCCGCCTCCACCACTCGTACGCGCGGGTCTGCGGGTAGCCCTCCGGCGAGTCCTCCCAGTCCTCCTGGCGCCCGAGCGCGGTGAGGTCGAGGTAGCTCCAGGTGCTGCCCAGCGCCTCGTC
>Ga0126313_10002052_pt1 | contig 11050 bp, 8 predicted proteins | sample Plot105A_FD_89954 | JGI IMG/M metagenome (GOLD analysis project Ga0126313, IMG submission 89954) | Serpentine soil microbial communities from UC McLaughlin Reserve, CA, USA - Plot105A | ecosystem: Environmental > Terrestrial > Soil > Grasslands | place: USA: UC McLaughlin Reserve, Lake County... | reverse complement strand
TCCAGTCCATCTTCGGCGCGGATGGCCACGCGGGCGCCGCTGCCGACCGCGGTTTGGGAGGTGAGCCGGGCGAGGGCTGGTAGCTTTTGTGATAGGCTTTTAGGCGTCATGGGCGACGAGCAGAACACGTTTGACTCGCCGAATGGCGAGGCCAAGATCGGACCCGTACTCGCCGATGCCAGGAAGGAGCGGGGCCTCACCCTCGACGACGTCGAACAGGCCACCAAGATCCGCAAACGCTACCTCGCCGGCCTCGAGAACGAGAACTACAGCGTGCTGCCCGACGCCGTCTACACCCAGGGCTTTCTCAAGACCTACGCGAACTACCTGGGCCTCGACGGCGAGGAGCTCTCGCGGCAACTGAAGAACCGCAGAAAACCGCGTCGGGAGCGGAGTATCAACTACGGCCCGCCGAAGCAGAGCGACTTCTCGCAGCCCTTGATCAGCCCCGGCGGCCTGGACGGAACCCGGAAGCGCAACGTCTCCGGGGCCACCGTCCTGACCGTGGTCGTGGCGATACTCGCGCTGGCAGCGGTCATAGGGACCCTGTACTACGTCGGCCGGGGCGTGCAGACCTCGGATGAAAACCCGCAAGCCTCTCCTCCGCAGTCCGCCGGGAACGCCGATGCGAACTCGGAGCCCAACGACCCGCAAGCGGAAGCCTCCAAGACAGCCTCCAAGCCCGACTCGGACGCCGCAAACGAGGGAGAGAGCAGGGCCACCGACGGCCAGGGCGGCGGCGCTGAGGCCGTCAACGAGCCCGTCGCCGGGGAGAGCGAGGCACCCCCGGACACCCTGCGGGTGGTGGTCACCGTAGAAGACAGACCCTCCTGGCTGAGCATTCAGACCGATGGAATCCTCGCCTACGAGGACATCGCCCAACCCGGCTTCTCGCAGACTTTCGAGGCCAAGCGGAGGCTCTCCATCACTACCGGTGACGCCGGGGCCGTGACGGTCGAGGTGAATGGCCAGGACGTCGGCGTGCTCGGCGGACCGGGCGAGGTCCTGACCCGCGATTTCACGCTGAAAGACGAGATCTAGACGAGATACTTCGCCCGGAGGATCCGGCGCCTGCAAAAGCCCCGCACAGGGAGCGAATACGCCCTTGGGAGCCCGTACCCGCTACAGTATAATCGGTCGCGAGACGATACCTATTAATCGATGAACTGTCGCCTATTGGAGGATGCATTGTGGATAGAAGCAAGGCAATAGACGCCGCCGTCTCCCAGATAGAGCGGCAGTTTGGGAAGGGTTCGATCATGCGCATGGGGGATGAGGAGCCCCAGAAGGTCGCCTCGATCTCGACCGGCGCCCTCGCCCTCGACCTGGCGCTTGGCGTCGGCGGCGTGCCACGCGGCCGGATCGTCGAGATCTACGGCCCCGAATCAAGCGGTAAGACCACCCTCGCCCTGCACATCATCGCCGAGGCCCAGAAGGCCGGCGGTCTCGCCGCCTTCATCGATGCCGAACACGCCCTGGATCCCACCTACGCCCAGGCTATCGGCGTGGACCTCGAAAACCTCTACTTCTCCCAGCCGGATAACGGCGAACAGGCCCTCGAGATAGCCGATACCCTCGTCCGCTCCGGCGCCCTCGACGTCTTCGTTATCGACAGTGTAGCCGCCCTCGTGCCTCGGGCTGAGATAGAGGGTGAGATGGGCGACTCTCACGTGGGGCTCCAGGCCCGGCTCATGAGCCAGGCTTTAAGGAAGCTCTCCGGCTCCCTCTCGCGCTCGGGGACGACTGCGGTCTTCATCAACCAGCTGCGGGAGAAGATCGGGGTGATGTTCGGATCTCCTGAGACGACGCCGGGCGGGCGGGCGTTGAAGTTCTACTCCAGCGTGCGGCTGGACATCCGGCGCATCGGCGCGCTGAAGGTCGCCAGCGAGACGGTGGGCAATCAGACGAAGGTGACGGTCCGCAAGAACAAGGTGGCGCCGCCGTTCAAGGAGGTGCACTTCGACATTATGTACGGGGAGGGCATCTCCAAGGAGGGGAGCCTGCTCGACGTCGGCATCGAGCACGGCGTGGTTCAGAAGAGCGGTGCCTGGTTCGCCTACGGCGACGAGCGCCTCGGCCAGGGCCGGGAGAACGCCAAGCAGTTCCTGAAGGAGAACGACGAGGTGCGCGGGCAGATCCTCGAAGACGTCTACGAGCAGCTCGGTTTGAACAGGCCAGGGGTGGGCCCAGGAGCAGACCCAGGAGCAGAGCCGGGGGTACCTTCAGGGGTGCAGCCGGAGGCCGACGGGCGACGTCGTGTACAGGAGCCGGCCGAGCAGGTCCTCTAGACACCGGGGGATGCCCCCTGGTCCGCCCCTGGTATGCCCGAGATCACCGGTATACGGGAGCGGCGGGGGAAGGCTCGGATCTCCGTTGACGGGGAGTTCTGGGCGGAGATAGATGCTGGCGTCGCCGCTGAGCGCGGCCTCCGGGAGGGGGTCGCGCTTTCGCATGAGGAGCTGGGGGAGGTGCGGGTGGCGGGGGAGAGGGCTCTCGCCATGGCCCGCGCGCTCAACTTTCTGGGGTACCGGGCGCGCTCCGAGAGGGAGGTGCGCGACCGGTTGCGGCGGTACGGCTACGGCGAGGAGACCGTTGGGGCTGTGATCCGCCGTCTGGAGGAGCTCGGCTATCTCGATGATGCGGAGTTCGCCAGGATGGTGGCCCGTGAGAAGGCCCGCAAGTACGGCCCGAGAAGGGTCTCGGTCGAGTTGCGGCGGAGCGGTGTGGACGCCGAGGTCGCGCACGAGGCGGTGGAAGAGGAGTTCGCCGGGCGCTCGGAGATCGAGGCGGCTTTCTCCGCCGCCGCGCGGCGGTATAATAGGGGAGGATCCGACGCCGAGGCGCGCAGGGTCTACGGCTTCCTGGTGCGCCGAGGATACTCGGCGGAGGTGTGTGCCGAGGTCGCCCGAGAGTTTCGCGGGGTAAAGCCTTCGGGGGCCGAAGAATAGTTAAGCGAGCTTGACGTCGGGCCGCTGCCCTCGCAGCCGGCTCGTGGAGGGACAACCTGTGAACGTTCTGTTATTGGTCCTGGGGCTGGCCGCCGGTCTCGCCGTCGGCGCGGTTGCAGGCTATTTCATCTACAAATCTAGAACAACGTCGGGTCAGGTCGAGGCGCGGACGGACGCGCGCTCGATCCTCGAGGATGCCAACCGTGACGCCCAGACACGGCGCCGGGAAGCCGAGCTGGCCGCCAAGGAGGCCGCGCTCCGGATCAAGGACGAGGCCGAGGCCGAGGTCCGTGCCCGCAGGGCGGAGATTGCGCGCATCGAGGAGCGCCTCGACAACCGCGACACCGCCCTCGACCGTCGCGAGGGCGAGCTCGACGAACGCCGCCGCCAGCTCTCCGAGGCCGAAGATGGGTTGCGCCGACAGGAAGCGGAACTGAAGGCGAAGGAGGCGGACCAGCTGAGGGCCCTGGAGGAGATCTCCGGTCTGACCAGGGACGAGGCCGAGCGGCGTCTCCTCTCGGGCCTGGAAGCGGAGCTGGAGGACAGATTGGGACGCTTGGTGCGCGACCGCACGCTGGAGGCGGAGGACAGGGCGGACGCCGAGGCGCGTCGCGTCCTCGCAACCACTATGGAGCGGCTGGCCTCCGACCTCACTTCGGAGTCGACCGTCAAGGCCATCGCGCTCCCTTCCGACGACATGAAGGGACGCGTGATAGGCCGGGAGGGCCGCAACATCCGGGCGTTCGAGGCCGCTACCGGCGTGGACGTGATCATAGACGACACCCCCGAGACGGTCGTCATCTCCTGCTTCGACCCGGTGCGACGCGAGGTGGCCCGCGTCTCGATGGAGCGGCTGGTGCAGGACGGAAGGATCCACCCCGGCCGGATAGAGCAGATCGTCTCCAAGGCCCGCAAGGACGTCGAGAAGGAGATGAGGGCCGCCGGGCGCCAGGCGCTCTACGACGCGAAGATCACGGGCGGCATGAACAACGACTTGATACGCCTCCTCGGCGCGCTGAAGTACCGCACCTCCTACGGCCAGAACGTCCTCGCCCACTCGGTCGAGGTCGCCAACCTCGCCGGCATGATGGCCTCGGAGCTCGGCGCGAACGTCAAGATCTCACGGCGGGCCGCGCTCCTCCACGACGTAGGCAAGGCCATAGACCACGAGGTCGAGGGTACCCACGCCATCATCGGGGGCCGCTTCGCCAAGAAGAGCGGAGAATCCGACGACGTCGTGCGCGCCATCTCGGCCCACCACCACGAGATCGAGATGGAGACCGTGGAGGACGTGCTGGTCGCGACCGCAGACGCCGTCTCGGCGGCGAGGCCGGGCGCCAGGCGCGAGACGACGGAGATCTACCTCGAACGCCTCCGCTCCCTGGAGGACATCGCCCTCTCTCACCGCGGCGTGGACAAGGCCTACGCCATCCAGGCTGGCCGCGAGATCCGGGTCATGGTCCAGCCCTCCGAGGTCGACGACCGCATCGCCGCCAAGCTCGCCTACGACATCTCGAAGCAGATTGAGAGCGACCTCGAGTACCCCGGCCAGATTAAAGTGACCGTCATCCGCGAGAGCCGCGTGAGCGAGGTCGCCCGCTAGGGGTCACATAAACGTGGAAGGCCCCTACAGAGACCTCGGCGGCGGCTTCGCCCGCCTCACCGGCGCCGAAGGCGCCCGCCGCGGCCCCTCGCGCATCGTCTACGTGGAGGACGCCCTCCTCGAACTCCTGCGCAACGCCCGCGACGCCGGCGCCCGCAACGTCTACGTCGCCTCCACCCTGCATCAGCGCCGTTACAGGACCCTTACCGTCCTCGACGACGGCCACGGTATCCCAGGTCCCTACAGAGACCTCATCTTCGAGCCCGGCGTTACCACCCGCCACCTCAGCCCCGTCATAGATCCACACGACCCCGCCTACCCTCCGCACGGAGCGGGCCTCTCGCTCTACCACATCGAGCAGGCCGCCCTCGAAGCCAGGGTTCATTCCGCCTCCAACCCGACCTCCATAGGCGTCACCTTCGACACCCGCTCCGTCCCCGAACGCACCCTCCAGTCCGCCTCCCGACCCTCGCGTACCAACCTCCTCGCCACCCTCCAACACTTCGCCACAGCTCCCCTCAACCTCTACTACGGACCCCCCGCACCCATCCTGGCCAATCTCCTCAGAAGCCGCATAATACAAAATAAGGAGACGAGTGAGGAGTTAAGGAGGCGGGCGAAAGGTCTGGGGTTAGGGGTATCGGTAAGGACGATCCAGAGGATTCGGCGCGGAGAGATAGGCCCTGCCGGCGTGGTGACGCCGCGTGCTGGGACGGGAGGCGTAGGGGAGGGGAAGACAAAGAGGGAGGCTGGCGACGGGCCGGTGCTCGCTCTGGGTGAGCGGGAAAGAGCCGGGATCGAGGATATACTTAGGCGGGCGGCGAGGGAGAACTACCTCGAGTTCGGGGGGATCCAGTTGGAGTCCCGCCCCGGTGAGATCGCCATAAAGGGCCGCGTCTACGAGCCGGAGGAAGAGTATGAGCAATAACCACGAGAGCCCGCGGCCCGTCGCCGAGCCAAGCGGCTCTTCCCACCCCATAAAGCTGAGCAAGAAGCCCCAGCGGGTATCAGTCCCCGAAGCACCGGAGAGGACGGCGAAGACCGCGTGCATACGCACCTTCGGTTGCCAGATGAACGTCCACGACTCGGACCGCATGCGGCGCATGATCCTGGACGCCGGTTACGCAGAGGTCCAGCGCTACGAGGAGGCGGACCTCGTCATACTCAACACCTGCTACGTCCGCGAGAACGCCGTAGACCGCGTCCGTGGACACCTCGGAGAGCTCACCCGCCTCCGTCGCGAGGGCCGCCTCGAAAAAGTAGCCCTGACCGGCTGCATCGGCGCCTCCGAAGAGTCCGCCGACCTCCAGCGCCGCTACAATATAGACCTGATCCTGGGAACGCATAATACCTACGAGCTGGCGGAATTCGTAGGTCTACCGACGATGCGGGAGACGTACACGCCGGATCTCCCGGGGACGGAGGGCGAGCACGGCGCGTTCGTCACGATAATGACCGGGTGCAACTACCAGTGCAGCTACTGCATAGTGCCGAGTGTGAGGGGGCGCATGGTCTGCCGCCCGATGGAGAACGTTCTGGAGGAGGTGGAGGGGCTGGTCGAAAGCGGGACTAGCTACGTCACGCTCCTCGGGCAGACCGTGGACGCCTGGCGGCACGACGGCAGGCGGTTCTGCGACCTTTTGGAGCGCGTGGCCGATAGGGCGCCGCGGGTATGGTTCACGACCAGCCATCCCTCCAACATGGAGGACCGGACGCTGAGGGCCATCGGGGAGAAGGAGACGATAGTAAAGAGGCTGCACCTGCCGGTGCAGTCGGGCTCCGACAGGATGCTCCGGATCATGCACCGGGGCTACAAGGCTGAGCGCTACCGGCGCAAGATAGGGGTGTTCAGGGAGTTTGTCCCGGACGGTACGTTGAGCACCGACATCATAGTCGGCCATCCGGGTGAGACGGAAGAGGACCATGAGGGGACGTTGAAGCTGGTCGAGGACTGCGGCTTCGACTCGGCCTACATCTTCAAGTTCTCCCCCAGGAAGGGTACTGAGGCGGCCGAGCTGGGAGGCGTGGTGCCCGAGGACGTGGTGCAGCGGCGCTTTCTCCAGGTGCTGAGGGCGGTGGAGCAGAACGCCTTCTCGAGGAACCAGCGCAAGGTGGGGGGCGTCGAGGAGATCTACGTCCGCCACGGGAGGTCAGATAGCGGTAAGGCCATCGGGGAGACCTGGAGCGGGCACGCCGTGCATGTGGACACGGACGCGAGCCCCGGAGATTACGTGAGGGCCAGGATAGCGTCCGCGGGACCCCACGTGCTTTACGCCGGGGAACCGTCGGCCTGACGGAGAATGCCATCGTACCCATCAAACGAGCCTTCGTGGTATGTGGGCCGACCGCGAGCGGGAAGAGTGAGCTCTCGGATGCCCTGGCTGAACGGCTGACGGAGAGGCACGGCACTCTTGTTCCCACGCTGGTCGTGGACGCGATGCAGGTCTACGAGGAACTGCCTGCGATAACCAACCAGGCCCGGCGGCGTCCCGCCGAGATGGTCGGCATCGTCTCCGTCACACAAGAGTGGACCGTCGCCCACCATAAAGCCCGCGCGGAGGAGATCATCGGGCGGACAGACACGCCGTTCGTGCTCGACGCCGGCACGGGTATGTACCTGAACGCCATTCTCCTCGACGTCCCCCTGGCCCCGAAGGTGCCGCCGCAGATCCGTGAGAGGGCACAGGAGATCTCCATCAGCGGCCAGAACCCCCGGCGCGCCGCCCGGGCGAAGGAGCTCGAGCTGGCCGGCGCCCCCGAGAGAGGCTCCATCTGGGACGGTGAGCTCCGCTACGCCACCACGATCCTCTATCTGCGGCCCGATAGGGAGGCGCTGGACGCTTCGATCGCAAAGCGGTCCGAGAAGATCGCCCGGAAAGGACTCGAGGAAGCCGCAAAGATCAAAGAGCTGGCCCAGAGCGGAGCAGGGATCAACCCTTCCGTCCTCGACTCCATCGGAGTGCGCGAGCTGATAGAGTACCTCGCCGGAGCGACAACCCTCGACGAAACAACCCGCCGGATAGGCGCCCGAACCCGACGGCTCGCCCGTCGCCAGATGCGCTGGTTCGATAAACTGGCGCGTGCCCTGCAAGGACGCGCCAAAGTAACGGTCGCCGAGAGCCCGGCAGCAGTAGAACCTATCCTCCCTTTCGCATTGTATGCATGATATAATGGGAGCATGAGCGAAGAGAGCCAAGAGAGGGTCATTCTCGCGGGAGCGGGGGAGTCCTGCCACATGTCCGAGCTGGGGCGGTTGGCGGTTACGCTCGGCCTGGAGGTCGTGGGCGTCCTCGAGCAGGGTCGCAGGGACGGGACGGGCTATCTCGGGCGGGGCAAGCGGGAGGAGCTTCGAGGGCTTGTGGAGGACGTTGGGGCGACGTTCGTGGTTGCGGACGACGAGCTGACGGCTTCGCAGGCGCGGGTTCTCGAGCGGGCGGCCGGGGTTTCGGTCGTGGACAGGACGGAGCTCATCATCCGCATCTTCGAGGCGCATGCGAGGGACGCGGCGAGTCGCCTCGAGGTCGAGCTAGCGGAGCTCGAGTACCGGCTGCCGCGGGTGAAGGGCCGGAACGAGGCATTGAGTCGGCTCGGTGGTGGAGGGGTTACCACCAGGGGCCCGGGCGAGCAGCAGCTCGAGTACGACCGGCGCGCGATCCGCGAGCGGATGGAGACCATAAACCGCAGGCTCAAGGGGGAGGAGGCCGCCAGGTCGGTGCGGGGGGCGAGGCTCAAGAAGGAGGGGCCGCCGACCGTCGCCTTGGTGGGCTATACGAACGCGGGAAAGACCACGATCCTGAACGCCCTGAGCGGCGCCGGGAGGTCCACGAAGGACAGGCTCTTCGAGACCCTGGAGACGACTACACGCCTGGTGGAAGGCGCCAGCGCGAACGGGCACAACGGCGCACAAGGCGCTGCCAGGCCGGATTTCGTGGTGACGGACACGGTGGGGTTGATAAGGAAGCTACCAACGCAACTCGTCCACTCCTTCGCCTCGACGGTCGAAGCTGCGCGCGACGCCGACGTGAGAGTGATCTGCGCCGACGCCGCCAGTGAAGAGTTGGAGGCGGAGATCCAAACCGTCTCGCATACCCTCTCGGAGACGCTCGGGGAAGGTAATGGTGCCGGGCCGACGATACTCTGCCTCAACAAGATGGACCTCGTCTCCGAGGAGCGGGCAGCGGAGCTGCGCAGGGAGCATCCGGGAGCAACCACGATAAGCGCCCTCGAGGGTTGCGAGGCGCTGCTGGAGGAGATCTACCGCTCTATAGCCTCCGGGAGGGAGAGGATGAAGGTCTTGATCCCTCACGCCGAGTACGCGGCGGCAAGCCGTCTCTACGGGCTCGCGGAGATCCACGCCCAGGAGACTACCAGCGCGGGCCTCTGGATGGACGTGAGCCTGCCGAGATCCTCCTCGGCGAAGTACGCGCCGTACAGGCTTGCCTGAGGAATTGGCTGATAGGGCCCTGAAGCTCTTCCCACCACCCGCGCGCGAGATAGCCCCGGGTGAGATATACCAGGACCTCGACCTACCGCCACCCGAACACCGCGACCCTTCGAGGCCTTACATCGTCATCAACATGGTCAGCTCCCTGGACGGGAAGGCCGCGGTAGACGGCGGGGCCTTCCGTATAGGGAGCGAGGTGGACCGCACGACCATGCGCAACCTCCGCGCCAAAGCGGACGCCGTCATGATCGGTGCGGCCACCCTCCGCGCCGAGAAGCTCTCTTTGAGCGTTGACGAGACGGATGGGGGTTCGCAGCCTCTAGGCGTAATCGTCACGAACTCCGGCGACGTGCCATTGGAGCGCAACCTGATCCAGGACGAGCATCAAAAGGTCCTCGTGCTGGTTCCTGAGGACATCCTGGAAGCTCGTGTGGGCCGCCTACGTTCTCGCGCGGATGTCCTGCGTGCTCCTACCACTTCTGAGGGTACGATAAACCTCGAGCGAGCCCTGAGGGCCCTCAGATACGAGCACGCCGTGGAGCTTCTCCTCGTAGAAGGTGGCCCGAGCCTGAACCACGCCCTGATCTCCTCGAACCTCGCCGACGAGCTCTTCCTCACCCTCGCCCCGAAACTGCTAGGTGGAACCCCCGGCGAAACCCTCACGGTCCTCGACGGCCCCGCGCTGCTCGCCGGAGAGATAAGACTCCTCGCCGCGTACCTGGCCGGCAACGAGCTCTTCCTCAGATACGCCCTGGACGGATCCTGAAGAGGTTAGATATTGCCAAATTGCAGCCGGGTGCCGACGCTCGACTGCACGTACGCCTCCGGGAACCGGCGCGCGATCTCGTGTGTTGCCTTGCCAGCCCGGGCACTGCCCGGGCGCCAACCATCTAGGGGCGATGGCGGCCAGCACTCCCTAGCTAAAGCTCAAAAGATGGTTCTGGCGAACTTCCGAGAATTCCCGTTATCGGAAGTTCGAGCGATTTGGCGATTTATCTCGCCTTTGTTGCACAGATCCTCCACTAGCTGCGAAGTCTCGGCAAGGGCCATGCCTCTCAGGCCACGTGGCAATCAAACCGACCACTGAACTCCGCGTAGCCCCGACCAAGACGGTCTAGACCTTCCAGATATTCAACAGTATCTTTTTCTCAGTCTTTTTCTCAGCATCGTCTTTCTCCGTATCGCTACCTGTTGTTATAGCGGTAAGGTATTATATTGATATGCCCTGGTAGCCAATTCTTCGGCGCGGCGGATGTAGCGGAGGGTAGTCTTGGGGTCGGCGTGGCCGAGGAACTGCTGGATCACGAGCAGGGGCGCTTCGTTTATGGCCATGTTGGTGCCGACGGTGTGGCGGATGGAGTGTGGGGAGATGGCCTTTACGATGTGGGCGGCGCGGACGTATTTCTTGACAATGTTTCGCACCTGTCGGGTGGTCAGGGTCTTGTCTTTTCCAATCCTGGAGGTGAACAGGGGCTTGCGCGCGTCGGCGTGGGAGTTGAAGCTTCGCTCGGTGAGCAGGACGTAGCGCTGGACGAGTTGCCAGAGCTCGGGCGAGATGAAGACGTTGCGGACCTTGTCTCCCTTGCCCTTCACACGCAGGAGTACCTGGCCGTCCCCCACCTCGTGGAAGTTTCCGACCCTGATGTCCACGACCTCGGCTTCCCTGAGCCCGCAGCCGGCCATGACGGCCAGCAGGACGTAGTCGCGGTAGTTCGTGGTGCGGGCCGCGCTGAGCATGCGCGAGAGCTCGTCGTCGGTCAGGACGTTGTAGGAGGAGTCCTGGTGCACCCGGGGGCTTTTCGCGAAGAAGCGTAACGCTTCCGGATTAACCGTCGTCGCGCCCGCCATGAAGGTGAAGATCAGGAATCTGCGCAAGGCGGCGAGTTTCTTCGCCGCCGTCGCAGGGGCGTAGGTCTTTATCAGGTGCTCGCGGTAGAGCGAGATGTCCTCAGCAGTGATCTCCTCCAGCCCCTTCCCCAACTCCCCCTCTACGTAGGAGACGAACATGCGGAGTTCTGTATTATAGGTTTTTATCGTCTGAGGGGAGGTGAGGGT
>Ga0126313_10002050_pt1 | contig 11051 bp, 12 predicted proteins | sample Plot105A_FD_89954 | JGI IMG/M metagenome (GOLD analysis project Ga0126313, IMG submission 89954) | Serpentine soil microbial communities from UC McLaughlin Reserve, CA, USA - Plot105A | ecosystem: Environmental > Terrestrial > Soil > Grasslands | place: USA: UC McLaughlin Reserve, Lake County... | reverse complement strand
GAAAGCCTTCTTGGTCGCGGCCTCACTTTCATAGAGGAAGTACCAGGCGTTAGCGGGTCCGGTCCCGGGAGGGAAGCAGCTGACGGCCGCGAGAACGCCCGACTTCAAGGTGCGATCAGCAACCTCGTAGTTCTGGCATGTCTGGCGAATGTCTGGGGGGATATGGTTCAGCAGCTCGGCCATCTCTGCGGAGCTCGGCGTTGGCGTCGGTGTGGGGGTGGCTTCGGGGGAGCCCGCGGGGCTTGTGCTTGGCCCTCGCGTGGTCGTGGCGGCGTCACCCCGATTGATCAGCATCATCGCGGCCACGATGACCGCGATGAGCACGAGTGCTGCGGCCGCGATCATGATCAGCCGGAGGGCGCGCTTCTTCTGCTGCGCCTGAGGTGCGCCAACGACTGGCGCCGGCACCTCAGGTGCATCCCTGGTCTGCGACCCCGTGGCAGCCCCTCCTGGGCCAGACCCTGTTTGGCCCGGCACTGCTCCGCCTATGGCCGCCGTCTGCCCGGCTCCCAGAGTGTTGAGACGATGACGTGCAGCGCGTAGCCGGTTCGCAATGTCGGCATTTCGCGGATCCAGGGCGTTGATCTGCTGCCAGTGGTCCGCGGCCTCCAGCCAGCGGCCGGCTGCTTCGGCCTCCACAGCCTGGTCGAACAACGAGGCCAGATGTCGGCGCCGCGCCTCCGCAAGATGCTGCCGAGCCTTGGTGACTAGGCCATCCGGGTCGTCATGCGCCGGATCGAGGGCATTGAGCTCCGAACCGAGATTGAGAATCGTCTGCCAGTTGCCGGCGTTCGCCTCCGCTCGGATCTGTTGCTGCAGTTCTCCGATCCGACGATTGCGGAGCGCGACGGGCAGCTTGCGGGTGACGTCTCCGTACGAGGGGTTGGCGGCCTTGATCCTTTCCAGGAGCTCGGCGGTTTCCGCCCAGCGGCCTTCTTGGGCGGCCACGTTCGCCTGCGCTTCCCAGCCAGCAAGCTGCGCGGCAGGCGATTCCGGCTCCCGCCGAGTAGCCGGAATGCGCCGTTCGATGGCAGCGAGCAAGTGGGAGGAGTCTGACGTGAACGACTCATTCCGCAGGGTCACAGCCTGGCGGCTGGCCAGCCCAGCGAGCGCTTCTGGGAGCTCTGCACGGGTCGGCATTCGGGCGCCATCGACCAGCACTGGGATGACCGGCACACCGCGCTCCAGCGCATGGACGATCTCTGCGGCAACTCGGTCGTTGGGGTCGTCAAGCCGGCGCTGACCTGACTCGTCGACCAGCTTGGTCCATCGTGGTCCGATCACCGCGAGGACGACATCCGCCTGGCCGCCGGCGCCGCGTGTTTCGCTGGAGTCCATCCCCGGGCCGGCAGCGTCGATGTCCATCAGGACCTGGAAGCGCTCATTGAGACGATCGGCCAGCCGACCGGCAACGTTCCCGCTGTCCTCGGGTCGATAGCTGACGAGGACGCCCGTTGGCTCTGCCAATCCTCACCCCCTGCGCCGATGCCTATCCCGAGAGCGGAGCGCGATAGCGAAGTTTGCCGTCATTCTCCCATCGCGTTCCAGCGGAGCAGGAAGTCAATTTGGCCAACTTAGAATGCCCGCCACCGCCGGACGAGAATGACGGACAAGATCACGCCTAGCACCGTGAGTCCTCCGCCGCCGATGAGCGTCCAGCGCGCACCGAACACCTCACCGACCCAGCCCAGCAGTGGGGATCCGAAAGGGGTGCCGCCCCACAACACCATCATGTACAGCGCCATCACGCGGCCACGTATGTGCGGATCCACCCCCAGCTGGATCGACGTGTTGGCGGCGGTCAGGGTGAGCAGGGCAGCGAGGCCCATGATCGGCAACACCGCGGCATAGCTCCAGTAGGTCGGCATGATTCCGGCGATCACTTCAATAAGCCCGAAGGCAACTGCGACGATCACCAGGAAGCTGCGGCTGGGTGCTCCTCGCCGGCGGGCGGCCAGCAGCGCACCGCCGAGTGATCCGATCGCCATGAAGGTGCCCAGGATGCCGTACTGCTCGGCTCCTCGGTGAAACTCCTGCTGTGCCAGCAGCGCCGAGGTCATCTGGAAGTTCATGCCGAAGGTGCCGACGAAGAGCACGATCGATAGCACCAGTACCAGATCAGGTCTCTTGCGCACGTACCCAAGCGCGTTGCGGATCTGTCGTTTCGCCCGCGCCACGCGCGGTGCCGGCTTTAGCCGCCGAGTATCGATAAGCACCAGCCCGACGACGAAAGCTGCATACGTGACGCTGTTGCTCAAGATCGCCCAACCGCTGCCGGCACCAGCGATGACTAGACCGGCCAGCGCCGGTCCGAGAATCCTGGCGGCGTGGAAGGTGGCGGAGTTGAGGCCAATGGCATTGGGCAGGTGTTCGGCGCCGACCACCTCCGGCACGAATGATTGGCGCGTGGGGTTGTCGAACGCCGTGCCGATCCCGAACGCGAATGCCAGCAGGTAGACATGCCAGGTGACGGCTAGGCCGGTGATCGCCAGCAAACCAAGGGCTGCAGCGCACAGAGCAAGCCACAACTGAGTGATCTTGAGAACCTGCCGCTTGTCAAATCGATCGGCGATCAAACCGCCGAATGGCGACAAGAGCAACATCGGCAGGAACTGGAGACCGGTCGTGATGCCGACCGCGGCCGCTGACCCGCCGGAGAGCTCGAGGACCAACCAGTCCTGGGCAACCCGCTGCATCCAGGTGCCGATGTTGGAGACGAATGACCCGCCGAGATAGATCCGATAGTTCGAATTGGCCAGCGCAGCGAACATGCCGCCGCGAGCCGCCCGATGCGCGCCACGAGAATCCCGCTCAAGGTCGGGGCGTTGGGCGCGCTCGGGGCCTTGCTGGCGCTCGGAGCGTTGGAGGCCCTTGGCGCGTTCGGCACGTTCCGCGCCCTGGGGGCGCCGGGTTTGGGTTTGGGTCTGCTCGTCCTGTTCTACTTCCACACTCACCCGTAGTTCACCTTGTCCAAGATCACAACAGCCTGCCGCAGCACGTCACGCTCCGCCGGGCTCAGTTCGGCTATCCGTGCCGCCAACCACGCATCGCGGCGGCGCCGGTTGGCCAACAGCACTTCGCGACCGGCGGGAGTGAGGCTAACCAGGCACTGACGGCGATCGTTCGGATCTGGCCGCCGGGCGACATACCCACGCCTCTCAAGGCCGTTGACGATCCGCGTCATCGACGGCGGTTGCACCTTCTCGGCCGCAGCCAGTTCCCCCATCAGCTGGTCCCCCGAGTTGAGCAGCACCGCCATGGCGGAAAGCTGGTTCGAAGTGAGATCCAGTGAGTCATCTCGCAGCTGCCGAAGCCGCCGAGCCAACCGAAGCACCGACGGCCGCAGCCCGCTGGCCAGGCCAGCGATGGTGCGGAGGTCCCGGCCGCTGAGATCAGCACTGGAGCCCCTCAACTCTCGGACCGTCACATCGCTATTATATGCTTAGCAATGCTAATGAACAATGCTAAGGATCTTGGACCTTGCAGTCTTGACCTACTTAAGTTAGCCGTGACGGGATGAACGCCAACCCAAGGCCTAAGAAGTCGCCAGCAGAGCCACAGCCGACGGCAGGTGCTGTCAGCAGGCCGCCTTTAGGACAGGCCGCCTATTAGGAATGGCGCAGCTAGCTGACGAGTCTGGTGATCACACCCTGGATGAAGTAGATAACGAAGGCGGCCGCCACGACGTACAACAGCGGATGGACCTGGCGTGCCTTGCCCCGAATCAGCTTCAGCACAACGTACATCACGAAGCCGGCACCGATGCCGATGGTGATCGAGAAGGTGAACGGCATCAGCGCCATGGTCAGGAACGCCGGCAGCGCGTCCTCAAGATCATCCCAATTGATCCGGGTGACTTGGCTCATCATCAAGAACCCGACGAGCACCAACGCCGGCGTGGCCGCCTCCGATGGCACCACATTGATCAGGGGCGAGAAGAACATGGCGAGCAGAAAGCCGATGCCGGTGACCACCGAGGCCAGCCCGGTACGCGCGCCTTCGGCCACCCCAGATGCGGATTCGATGTAGGACGTGTTGGAGGAGACCGAGCCCACGCCACCAGCGGCTGCGGCCACCGAATCGACCATCAGGATCGAGGGCAAATGGGGCGGGTGACCGCGCTCGTCGAGCAGATGCCCCTGGGCGCCTACCGCGACAACGGTGCCCATGGTGTCAAAGAAGTCGGCCAGCATCAGCGAGAAGACCAGGAGCAACAGCGGCAGGAACAGGTGCACATGGAAGCCACCGGAAAAAGAGGGGCGGAACGCGCCGAACACGTCCACATCACCGATCAGCTTGAGGTCTGGCACCGACACAATGCCCTTGAACTTGGGCACATTCAGAGCCCAACCAGACGGGTTGTCAGTCGACTTGGCACCAATGTCTGCGATCAGCTCGATGATCACTGCCACCACGGTGGCAGCGACGATCGAGATCAGGATCGCGCCTCTGACCCGCTTGGCGTACAAGATCGCGACACAGAACAGCCCCAGCACAAACACCAACATCGGCCAGCCGGTCAGCGAGCCGTTGATCCCCAGCTCGACCGGTGGCGCCCCCGCCGGCTTGCGCACGATGCCGCCGTCGAACAGTCCGACAAAAGTGATGAACAACCCGATGCCAACCGAGATGCCCACTCGCAGAGATCGGGGCACTGCTCGGAACACCGCAGTGCGGAATCCGGTGAGGACTAGCACGGCGATCACAATGCCCTCGAGCACGACCAGACCCATCGCCTCCGGCCAGCTCATCCGCGGCGCGATGGCAAAGGCAAGCAGCGCGTTAAGCCCGAGCCCCGTGGCGATGCCGATCGGGAAGCGGCCGATCACTCCCATCAAAATCGTCATCACCGCGGCCACCAGTGCGGTCGCCGCCGCAACCAAGGTGATCGCCTGGCTGACATTGGCCTCGATGACGGCGCCGTTGGTGTCTTTGTACGGCTGGCCGCCCAGCAGGTTGCCGGAGCCATCGGCAGCCGTTCCGATGATCAACGGATTCAGGGCGACGATGTAGGCCATCGTGAAGAACGTCACCAGACCGCCGCGGATCTCCCGACCAACGGTAGAGCCGCGGGCAGAGATCTCGAAGTAGCTATCGATAGGACCGATGGACTTCTCATCCCGGATGACCGGGGCAGCCTTCGGGGACTTGGTCACCATGACTGGCATCGTAGGACCAGCCCGGTTACAGCAATGTCTCCGAAACTGTCGCGAAACGCCTGGGGTCAGAAGGCGAAACGCTCCTCATGAAGCTGACGTCGCGGAAAGCCGTTGCGCAGCAAGCTTTCCCGGATCGCGGCCGACAAACGGGCCGAGGCGCAGAGATAGATGTCGTGGTCACGAAGAGCGCCCACCAAGCGATGCAGCGAATACGCTGTCAGTTGGTTCGCGGGGTCGGTCGACGGGCCGGTCAGGTAGATGACCCGGCTTCGCTTCCGTGCCGCCACCTCGTCCAGCTCATGCTTTAGCACCAGGTCAGCCTCGCTGGGGGCTCGGTAGATCAAGGTCAGGTCCTCACCGGGCAAGTCCAGAGTTTCGAAGAGGGCGCGCATCGGAGTGATGCCAACCCCACCTGCGATCAACAACACCTTTGTTCGCCGCCGACGACGTTCGGTGAGTGCTCCGTACGGTCCTTCAGCAAATACCACATCCCCCGGCCGAAGGTCCTGCAACGAGCGCGACCCGGCTCCGACCGCCTTGATGGTGATCCGAAGCCGATTGCCGGTAGGTGGAGCAGACAGCGAGAATGGGAACGAGGACCGCCAATGGGCTAGCGTCAGGAAGCGCCATCGAAAGAACTGCCCAGGTTCGGCGCGCAACTCATTGAGATGCCTGCCTCTCATCAGCACGCTCACCACGTCGTCGGACTCACGAATCACTTGCTCCACCCGGAGCCGGTGCCGCCAGAGCTGGTGCAGCGGCTGAACGACGCGATACCGCAGCACCATCGCGAACGTGTACGTGTACAGCAGGCTCCAGGCGATTTGCAGCCCCCGGTTGCCGGCGAGCGCGGGGCCTGCCAGCTGATGGGTGAATCCCAAGCCGACGGCCAGATATGCGAACAGGTGGAACACATGCCACGTCTCGTACGACAGTCGCCGGCGAATCAAGCGAATTGATCCGATGCCGAGCACGATGAGTAGTCCGGTGCCCACCGCCGCGGTGACTAACCCTGGCCAGGCCCACATCTCCAGCCATGCCGACCAGATCCCCTGACCGCGCACTTCGGCCCAGGCGACCAACGCCGCTACCGCATGGAGTACAGCAAGTCCGATGACCGCCGGTCCCGCAATGGAATGCCAGCGGGCTAGCTTGTCCGCGCCGACCACGCGCTCAAACACCGGCACTCGCGACATCAACAGCAACATCACTGCGGCGCCATAGCCGGCCGCCATGCCGCTGACGTGAGCCACCAATGCCACATCGAACGCTGTTGGCGGCTCGGGTAGCAGCACACCCAAACCGACCGCAACCCCTATGCCGAACGCCAGCAACGCCAAGACCCAGCCGGCTGTCGGCCTTATCGGCCGGGATTGGCTTCCGGGTGCGCCGTTCACGTCGCGCGGTCGGCCACCGTCTGCACCGCCACCGGCGATACGCTCGGCGCGCTCATAGCCAGCTGGACGCCCACGAATGTGGCCAACAGCATCAGGAAAAAGGTGGCGAGCCGCAGCATCCAGCGAACGGTTACCGCGTTGGGAGTGCCGAGCCGATCAATGAGCCGGATGATTTGCGGAACGGCAGCACGGCTTGCAGCGACATCATGGGGGATCACGTCAAGGAACGCCATGACGGCTGTCCTCTTCCTTTGGGGCCCCCGACCCCAAAACATGCGGCTCCCCGTGGCCGCTAGCTACCTTTCCACCGTTTATGAAAACGCAACAAAGGGGGTTATGGCAACTTTTTGCCATTTAATGTTTGTAACGGCCCCGTGTCCTAAAGAGGACAAACCCCTCGTCTGACCACTAACGAGTCACGGTTGCTCAGTCAAAAAGAGAGCTTGGCTCGTCCCATTCGATGGTGTCCCACACCGGAGCAGGCAGCTCGCCGCTCTCCTCGGGCAGCACATTGGAGTGCGCGCCGCAGCCGTGGTTGATGCTGACTATGGAGCCGTCGGACGGTGAGTAGGCGTTCGTACAGGCGCCGAACAGCACACCAAGGCTGCCTTGCAGCCGCACTAAGAATCCGCAGGTCTCGCACACGTCAGGCGCGAGCCGAGCCATCTCGGTGTTCGGGCCGCCCGGACCGGCGAGCCACCGTTCGGCCGCTTCCTCCCGGCCCAGCGCAGACAAGACCCGCTCGCGTCCCAGGCCCAGCTCGGCAGCGACGGTACGCGCTTGGCTCTCCTCGGCTGGGGCGGCCAGGCCGGCCGCCTCGCCGCCCCTGTAACCGGGCTCCAGCCGCAGGTCGCCTACCGGTGCGGCCATCAACAGTCCCGGTGTGACGTCGCCCGGCTGGATCCGATCCGCCCAGGGCAACCACGACTTCGCCAGCAAGGCACCCTCACCGGGCAGCAACGCAACCTCGTTTACGGTCACCCTCTTCGAGCGCGAGGCGCGCGCCACGGTCACCGACCACTGCCAGCCACGGTATCCCGGGTGAGGGCAGGCGAAGAAGTGGCTGACCACCCGCTCGCCCTCGGCGCGGCAGCCGAGATGATCAGCCGCCCCCATGACGCCCGCTGTCTCGATTGCAGCTTCGCGCGCCAGCTCGACGGCTGCCGCACAGAGTGCATCGATTTTGGGCGTCGCCGGGCGCATGGAACGCTACAGCTCGAGCTCGTCGGCGACCGCTCGCAGCACGACGGCCACCTTGGTGCCAGTGCGGGAATCGGGATGCTTGCCGCGTCGGTATGTATTCCCGACACCATCCAGCATCTTGATCAAATCCTCGACGATCACCGTCATCTGCTCGGGGGGCTTGCGGTGCGCCTTGGCCAGAGATGGCGGCATTTCGATCAGTCGCAGCGACAGAGCCTGCTCACCTTTGCGGCCCTCCACCACGCCGAATTCAACCTTCTGCCCAGGCCTCAGAGTTGTGACGCCGGCAGGCAACGCGGAGGCGCGAACGTAGACATCGCCCCCATCATCCTTGGTCAGGAAGCCGAAACCCTTCTCGGCGTCGTAGAACCTCACCCTGCCAACAGGCACGTCAAATCCTCGCTTGTCCCTGATTCCAACCGGCGCTTAAGCCTAGCCGTTCCCGCCGGCGGGCAAACTACGATGGTCGCCATGGCGACATGGCAGGACGGGCCCGAGTACGCCCCACTCACCCGGCCAGAAGGGTTCGGCGAGCCGAACACTCCCCCAGTCTCTGTGGCGCCGCCTGATGAGCTGGTTGCGGCTATCGCGCCCAAGGAACGGCCCGCATTCACCAGGCCGCCCGAGCCCGTCGCACCGCTGGCCAGCTTGGCACCGCCCGTTGAGCAGAAACGTGACCCGGCGCTTCCATTCCAGGTCGTCTCGACCACGCTGACCTTGGCAGATTCAGCCTGGGGGGCCGCACATTGGACACGACCGCCAAACCAGCCTGCCGGTTCAATGTCACCGCAGCCCGCGCCGTCGGCCGGCGGCGGGTCATCGCCGACCCAGCCGCTGGTTCCGGTTGCCGGTGCTCCTCCAACCGCGAATGGTTTCCCAGCACCCGGGACGGCGGAGTGGTTCACCCCATCGCAGTACAGCCGGCCAGCACCGACCAACCAGATCAATGCACGGCAGGTTCTCGACACGGCGACGCCCGGTGTCTGCATTTGCTTGGCGGTTGGCGGGCTGATCTACGTCATCTCACCCGTCATGCTCGCGGTCGCATATGCCCTCTCGAGCCGGATCCCGGTCGCCGCTTCCCAGATCCGCCAAACATTCGTTACGGCGCTTAGTCTGCTGGGAGTCTTCGCCGTCCTTGGCGCCCTTACCGAAGTCACCTCCTTTGGCGGCTGGTGGAATTTCGTCGGCGTCTGGTCCTTGATCATCTGTTGGATCACGCTGCTGGTCGTTGTCCTCCTGGTCTACCGCGACCTCAAGCGACAGGCCGAGGGCGGTAGCTCCGCGCCCCCATCACGCTGGGGCTGACTCACTGCTGACCCGCGTGCCCTAGGGTGATGCGCCCGGCCGGAATTAGACTAAAGCGGTGCGTGCCGTAGCCATTCGACGATTTCTCGTCTTTGGTGTGTGCGCGTTTGGTGTCGGCTGCCTCTATCTGGTACCTAGCGTGGCCCGATCACCCGATGGGACCGGGTCCCAGGTAGCAGACGACCAACCGATCCCTCCGCCAGCGACTCTGAGCCCAGTGCTGGCCCAGTCGACCGGGCCGGCAGTGACGGACAACGTGGAAAGCCGGGCGCTGAGACAACAACCGGACGCAAGCACAACTAAGCCTCAGGAGATCACCGGCAGCGACAGCGGCTCTGGTCCACAGACGACATGGCGGCACCACACAACCTCCTCGAACAACACAGCCCCGTCCCCTGGCCCGGCAACCTCTCAAGACGGAACTGCCCAACTGCGTCAACCAAGTCCAAGCGGCGCGACGGCATTCGACCCCAAGGAGAAGAAGAGCGACGAAACTGCTCCCGATCCCGTGCGCGGCATCAAGTTTGGGCCGATCAATCCAGATGATCTGACGGTGCGGTGGGCAGCCGGCAACGATGACATCGGTGTTGTGGGCTATCGAGTCTGGCTCGACGGATTTCTGGTTGCGACCACAACCGAGACGCGCGCCACCGTGAACTGGTTCAACGACGACATGGGCCAACATGTGGTGCAGGTCAAGGCGCTCGATGCGGCTGGCAATCAGAGCAAGACCGCGGAGATAGTCCTCGTGGACAGGCCGCCGTCAGCCCCGCCCGAGACGGCTAGCCCGAAGCCAAGCCCGAAACCGACGGCGACTGCCAGCCCGGACAGTGCATCCGAGTCAAGCGAGTCGCAGTAGTCCGACTCACAGGGTGACCATGGCCGAACAAACCACGAAAAGGCGCGTACGTCGCGCGGCTAAGCAGCTGGAACGCCAGCGCCGGCGAGCCAATGCATTAAGAAACCCGGTGCGACCTCGGCTTTGGCGAGGTATCCCAGACCCGCCTCCGCTCGAATGGTTCGACGATCCTGAGGGCGGGGCCGGCGTACGAGAGCCGCGACGCCCATTTCCAGGGCAGCCGGGCGCGGCGCTCGAACTGGAACCGGCCGAATTCAACCACCTCCACGTCGCTGCCACGCCATTGCGCTGAAGCTCCGAGCCGTACGCATTCCCCTTTAGTGCACGTCCAGGACCGTCGACTCTTCCTGGGTGCCAAGATCGACCGGCCAGGAACCAGGATCGCCGGCCAATGACCACAGCTCGACCAGCTCATGCGGCCAGATCCACTCAGACGTGTGTCGCAGGTCGTCATGCGTCCACCAGCGGTACTGCTTGATGGTGATCCGCTCGTCCTCGGTGAACGAGGAGACATCGACGTCGAACGGGGACACCATCGCAAGATAGAAGGACTCGTCCTGCTCGATGACCTGATCCGAATAGCCGTGAACGACATGTCGCTTCGCGATCGGCCCCTGTAGATCTGACGGACGCAGCCGGCAGCCGGTCTCCTCGGCGACTTCCCGGATCGCGGCTTCCAGCTCGGATTCACGGTCATCCACGCCACCGCCCGGAGTTACCCACCATCTGGCGTCGGGGACACCCGGATCACTGTCTTCGAACAGCAATGTCCGGTCGGAATTGATCAGAATCACCCGTACGGTCGCCCGCGACGTACGGGGTCGGTCTGCCGGATTCTCGACCGGGATGTAGGTGCGCTCTCGCTGCGACGACGCCACGGCCAACACCCTACGATTGACCAGATTCGACCTTGGGAGCGCCGTGCAATTACCCAACTGGGATAAGCCGCTAGAGGCTGCTCATCGCGCAGCACTGGATTTCTTGCACGGCCTGCCGGATAGACCGGTGCGGGCCAGCTCCAGCCCGTCCGATCTTCTGGCCTCGCTGGGCAGCGACCTGCCGGACGAGGGGACGGATACCGCCGATGTGATCGAGAGTCTGGCGGCAGCGGCCGATCCAGGCCTT
>Ga0126313_10002049_pt1 | contig 11052 bp, 13 predicted proteins | sample Plot105A_FD_89954 | JGI IMG/M metagenome (GOLD analysis project Ga0126313, IMG submission 89954) | Serpentine soil microbial communities from UC McLaughlin Reserve, CA, USA - Plot105A | ecosystem: Environmental > Terrestrial > Soil > Grasslands | place: USA: UC McLaughlin Reserve, Lake County... | reverse complement strand
GTGCACTATGCTCATCCTGAGAGCGTCGGAGCGCTTCTGAGGCGACGCAAGGTGAAGCTGAAAACCGGGCGGCCCCGCCACGAGAAGGCCGACAAAGAGGACCAAGAGGCTTTCAAAAAAAGTTCGCCGAGAAAGTTGAAGAGAGCGGCGAGCGCGAGTGTTACAACAAACCGCTGAAGATCCTGGCCTTCGACGAAGCACGTTTTGGATTGATCAACTGGCACACAAAGCGATATTGTCCGAAGGGCTTTCGCCCGCCCTACATCGTCAGAGGAGCCTACGAGTGGACCTATCTCTATGCAGCGCTCGATCCCACCAGCGGCGAGAGCTTGTGCCTTTACCTGCCTGGCATGGATAGCCTGTGTTTTCAGACTTTTTTGGAGCACCTGGGCGAAGCATATGCTGAGCATCACCTGGTAGTGGTACTCGATGGCGCTCCGAGCCACACTTCTGGGCAGATCACGTTGCCAGAGAACGTGAGCCTCCTGAGGCTACCTTCCTACTCCCCAGAATTGAATCCGGCAGAGAGATGGTTTCAGGAGTTCAGGCGGGCTCTCTCCAATAGGATCTTCGAGACCGTCGAGCTACTTCAAGGAGCGCTCACCGATACGCTTGAGCCCCTTGGAAGGACCCTGTTCGCTTACGATGCCTTGCTGGTTTCTCCTGGTGGGTGGAAGCAATCGAGTCTTTGGGACATCAATGCTCTTGATCGGTATGAGAACCAACTGGAAGGTAACATGCTCACTATAGCCCTCTTGCCAAGCAGCAACATCGTACTTAGGTAAGTCGCCAGACAAATTATTGTTGCTTGTACCTCCCGTCGGACATGGTAGCTCTCCGTGGGACTCAATCTCTTTGTGGCAATAAGGGACCCTAAGCATTCTGCGGGGACGCCTTCGATATACGACTCGTCAGAAAATAGGACAGCAATATTGTCACGGCTCGTATCTACTCCCACCACTGAGATTCCGGCATCCGCAAATGCCGCTGCCGAGCGGTAGACCGACTTATCCTAACCCGACTGTACCTAACCCTCTATCAGATGTGAATATGGTATTGCGTCTCGCATGTATTCTCCACGCAACTCATCTATCGGTCGCGGTGAGTGTGAGGTTGAGCGGCAACGTAGAGGAGGCGGTCCTACAGATGTACCTCTTGTGCATCTCCACCGATCACCACGTGACGCTCCTCGTTCGCCAAGTTTATGACTCGACCAGCGGCGCGGAATAAATTCGCCAGCAGTATAAAAAGTGGGGAACAGCCATGGCGCGGGGTCAAATCCAGTGAACAGTAAGCCAGGCTCTTCAAAGTTTGCTCAAGAGATTATAAATCATTCGTTTCCTAATCATCCCCTTCTTAATCTCCTCCATACTCCGGCTCTGTTGCTCCTGAGCCTCTTCAACAGCTTCCAAACTTTGCCGTTCCGCCCGATTCGCGCCCGCAACCGTGCCCGCAAGCGCGTCCGCAGGCTCAGGTTCTGGATCCGCCGCTCGAAGCCTCGGATGCGTCTTCTCAGCTGCTGGAGTTCCTGACGCTCCTCCGCCAACAAAGCGCTCTCCGACACCTCTTGGGCTCCCTCTAGCTCCTTGAGCCGCCGTTCGCGAACTTTTAGCTCTTCTCTGCGATCCTGAAGACGCCGGGTAAGCCTGCGCCGCTCCATGCGCCGCTCCATGCGCCGCTCGCTTAGTAGGGCGATCCGTACGCGGCCGAGTCTCTTCAGTAACCTTCGACTCTTTTTGGCCCGGAGGCGGCCGAGTTTCTCCAGTAATCTTCGACTCTTGCCGTTCTGCCGGATTCGTGTCCGCAAGCGTGCCCGCAGGCTCAAGTCCTGAATCCGTCGCTCTAACCTATCGAGACGCCGTCTTAGCTCTTGGGCTTCCTGGCGCTCCTCTGCCAAAGCGCTCTCCGCCTCCTGAGCGCTCTCTAACTCCTTAAGCCGCTGTTCGTGAATTTCGAGCTCTTGTTTACGAAGCTGAAGTTGCAGAGCGAGCTTCTGCCGCTTTATATGCCGTTCGCCTAGTAAGGTGAGCGGGGCGTACCACAGTAGTATCAGCATGCCTCGTAGCGCCTGTTTCCACTCGCGCTCCTGCAGATGGGTTCGTAGCTCAGCATTTAGTAGCCCACCGTAGTAAGCTTGGATATATCTTATCCCTACCTTACTTGCTTCCTCGTACTTCTTGTTTCCCTTTACATGCTTACGATACGAACGACGAACAATCAGCGATGCCTTCAACATCTTTGCGGGGTTGCCAGACATATTTGTGCCGTGTTGACGGTACTCGGCGACCACCTTACGGTAACATCCTACCGGGAACCTCCTCGCGATGCGCAAGCTTATATCGAGGTCCGCAGCGGGGCCCACAGAGGTATCGAAGCCGCCGACGGACTCGAAAACAGCCCGTCGGTACATCACCACAACTGGGGGGCCGATGTAGTAGTGACGCAACAGCGCGAGATAATGATCTTTCTCTACGTAGCGTTGTTCCCTAGTAGGAAGGGGTGATCCGTCGACCGCGATCACCCTGAAGTGACCGGAGACGAAGGCGCACTCCGGACGGACGTTGAGGTATCCAACACCTACCTCTAGCGCCTCGGGCAGCAAGCGGTCGTCGGCGTCCAAGAACACCACGTACTCCCCCTCGCTGCGAGCCAGTCCTGCGTTGCGCGCTGCGGAGAGCCCCTGGTTCTCTTGGCGGACCAAGCGCACCTCCGGGTAGCGGGCGGCTACCTCTGCGGTGTCGTCCGGCGATCCATCGTCGACCACAATGATCTCGAAGTTGGGGTAGCTCTGGGCCAGCACGCTCTCTATCGCCTCGCCCAAAAAGTGCGCCTGGTTGTAGCAGGGGATGACCACCGACACCAGCAACGGTGCGCCCTCCAGCTCCTTCCGGGGCTCACGAAGGTCGCGCCGAGCCTGTTCAATATCACTTGCCTGGGTACGGTTTACTGTCATGCTGGCCCCTCTGACTCACAGCGGTTTGCGATGTTCTTGACACATCTGGATCCTTGGTGCATGACGCTAACTTCGAAAGACCTGCCTACAGCAGGTTGCGCCGTCTTTGACCTATATGTGCACCTACGCTCCCTGATCCCCGCTGGGGAAAGCTGCGCAAGCGTTGATGCCCCTGTGATAGGGATGATCCAATTTCACTGCGACCCGCTATCAGGTGTGGTCAAATTTTGCTGAACAGCCCCAAGTTTTGGAGCCTTTGTGTCCTGTAGCTGCCCAGCGCCAATATTGCTCTAGCATCCTCATCTGTCAGACCTCCCGACGCTCCTTCACGAGGGTACTCTCTAGCTCTCGATACTCTCATTATTAAATATTTCGAGCTGCTAGGCAAACAAGCCAATGCCCCTGTAGGGGATGCCCTTGATCCCGTGTAACACGAGGCTTGTTACGGGTGAGACTTAACCATGGGCTCAGACTTCTCTGGCAGACCGAAGAGCTGCTGTAAGGTCTGGAGGAAGAGAAGGACACAGCAAGAAAATCTTCCGCGAAAACTTCAAAGACGCAGGGGTGGGGATCGTCTCGGGCGATTCCAAGAAGAGCGGCAAGAAGCAGATAGTTTGCACGGTCCACTTCGGGCTCGCCAGCGCTAAGAGCCTGCGGTCTTGGCAAGGCGAACGCTTTCCTAAGGAAACTCAAGGTCCTAGATGTAGCCCGGGCGGCGCTTGCGAAGTTCGGCGATGAGCAGCATAAGGTGCAGCTCCGTGTAGATACCCTGGGGAACAGTCAGGTAGGCATCCGAGGGGACTCCCTCGATGGCTTAGGAAAGGTAGAAACGCTGGTATTGGAGTCCTCAGAGGGCATATCGCTCGCAGCATTTTGTAAGCGTGCTATAACATACTAAAGAAGAGGTCCAAGCAGGCCTGGAGGGTATCTTCGAGAAAGACCCTAACACCGTTGCGGTCCTGGGCGACTGCCGAGAACCCTGGGGACCTTTCGTCCATGCAGGAGTCGTAAATTCTATGGAGAAAGGTCAGTAAAAGTACCGCTTCCAACTCTTCGGAGACCTGGGCCCTAGCATAGCAACCAGCGGCTTGGGGATCGTTTACCCCGACATAGATGCCACCGAAGCGAAGCAGATCCTAGTAGAGTCAGCGAATTGTTTAGCGAACGGCTAGAGTTCACGATTGTTGCGTCGGGAGGACGAATTAAACAACGTCATAAGTTGGTACAAGAACGTGGAGAATAGGCGCAAGAAAGAAGCAGAGCAGGTTGAGAAGGCGTACTCCTGGCTGACTATCCACTATTCCAGCCGGCGTTACAAGCTTGCAGGTACCCTCTCAGAGGGGGCACCTCGAGTGCCCGGCATGCAGAAAGTAGTACGAAGCGAGCTAACAAAGACACTGGTGCCGATGAGATCGAGCAGTACGCCGGGGTCATCGATGGCCCCTCACCGCTGCCACCATGGCTTGGAAAGCCGCGTACATGCCGACGACGGGCGCGTGGTCCTAATCTCGGAGATTGGGCTGCTCCACGTATGACAGCTATGATCGAGAGTGCTAGAGTACCCGGAGGTGAACTCAGAATGGACACCGCAAAACAGACTTTACCAAACTATTAAGGGAGGAATCTAGATCTACGCTTGGGTTAGCGTTCAGATGAAACGTGGGGAGCAGAGCAGGCTCACACTGTGGCTCCGAACTTACCAACAGAATCTTCAAGTCCACAAACAGCAGCTCCGACTCTATGAACAGCGGCTGCAAGCTCTTAGTAAGTGGCCCAGATACCGTGAAGAACGGCATGCTGAAGAGTTAGAGAGCGCCTTGGCGAAAAGAGCCCAGGAAGCCTGGTGGCTAAGAAAGCGTATCTAGGTCCTAGCGCTACAAATACAAAAATCGGATCAGTGAGCGCGAAATGGGCGAATCTGCAAGACTCGAGAGTTATTGAAGAGGCTCGGCCGCATTCCGGGCCAAAGTACGGGGATGACGAAGGATCACGAAGCTCCAAAAGGAGTATCAAAGAATACTATGGAAGGCTTACGAAACCGGTATGAGGCTTTGGCAGTATTGGTATAGTGATCCGCTGTTCGACGAGGTGCGAGCTCGTATCCGAGAGCGCGAGTGGAAGCGGGCGCTTAGGGTCCTACTGATGCTACTGCGCTACCCCCCGCTAGGGCTCACCCCACTAAACGAGCGGCGTATCCAGGCTCGTCAACGGCGAGTTAAGAAGTTACGGAGCAGGCTGGCAAGGGAACGCCAGATAGTCGAAGGGCTGAGAAGGCGGGATCAGCGCTTAACGCTACAGACGCAAAACAAGACGCGAGAGGCACAAAACGCACACAGTTCCAAACAACGCCAACGCCGCCCGCCGCCGGTGGGCCAGGTGCGCTTCGGCAACTTGCGTCGGGTGGAGCCCATCAGCCGCCACTTCGGCTTTGACCGCGGACAGCCCATCGACCGCTACTACATCGAGAACTTTCTCGCCCGCCATGCCGAGGACATCGGGGGACGCGTTCTGGAGATCGGGGACGACTCCTACACGCGGCAGTATGGCGGTAGCCGTGTTAAGCACAGTGATGTGCTCCATGTGACGGAAGGTAACCCGCAGGCGACCATCATCGCCGACCTGACTCGTGCCGACCATGTCCCATCGGACGCCTTCGATTGCATCATCTTCACTCAGACCCTTCACCTTATCTACGACGTGCGCCCAGCGATTCGGACGCTGCACCGCATCCTGAAGCCCGACGGGGTCTTGCTGGCGACCTTTCCGGGCATCAGCCAGATCGCTCCAGGCTACCAATGGGGGGATTGGTATTGGGCGTTCACCACTCAGTCTGCCCGACGGCTGTTCGAAGAGACGTTTCTGGCCCCGAACGTTGAGGTCGAAGCGCACGGGAATGTGCTGGCGGCGATCTCCTTTCTGCACGGGCTGGCGGTGGAGGAACTGAGCCAGAAAGAGCTGGACCGCCATAGACCTTCTTATGAGGTCTTGATCACGCTCAGGGCAGTGAAACACGAGACGACCCCTTGATGAGACGCTGGCTCGCGAAATTGCGGCGGACCGCTTGGCGGCCCGGGGATCGATCCGGGGGGAAGGTTCTCATCCTAATGTACCACCGGGTCGCCGAACCGCCCTCGGACCCGTGGGGTTTGGCCGTGGAGCCCCGCCGCTTCGCGCAGCACCTCGAGGTTTTGCGACAGCACGCCCAACCCATGCGACTCCATCAACTGTCCCGGGCGCTCCTAGAGGGCGACCTGCCGGACCGCTCGGTGATCGTCACGTTCGATGATGGGTACGTCGACAACTTCCACAACGCCAAACCCTTGTTGAAGCACTACGATATTCCGGCAACGGTCTTTCTGACCACCGGGTACATTGGGCACGAGCGCGAGTTCTGGTGGGACGAGCTGGACCGGCTGTTACTGCGGCCCGGCATCTTGCCCGAGAGCCTTAGCCTGACCGTCAACGGGAGTACATACCAGTGGGAGTTGGGCGTAGCGGCCCATTACAGCAAGGAGGCTTCTCGGCGCCATCGCCGTTGGAAGGCTTGGGAGGAGGCCCCGACCTCTCGACACTCTTTGTACTATTCCCTGTGGGAGCTGCTGCACTCCACTACCGAAAGCGAGAAGCGAAGGGTGCTGTGCGAGCTGCGGGAGTGGGCCTGTGCCGAACCGGCGGGCCGCCCGAGGCATCGCCCGCTTTCGCTCAAGAAGGCGGTAGCCCTGACGAAAGGGGGGCTGGTCGAAGCCGGCGCTCACACGGTGACCCACCCGGCGCTCTCGGCGCTCCCGGCGGCTTCGCAGCGGGACGAAATCCTGGGTAGCAAAGCCCGACTGGAAGAGCTCCTTGGCCAGCATGTAAGCAGCTTTGCGTATCCACACGGTGACCTGTCCGCAGAGACAGCTGCCATAGTTCGGGAGGCGGGATTTGCTCACGCTTGCACCACCCGCCCTGGCCTTGTTGAGCAATCTACTGACCCGTTTCAGTTGCCCCGCAGAAATGTGCAGGATTGGGATGGGGAAAACTTCGCCAAGCGACTGTCAAGGTGGTTCGATGGCTGAGAGACCGTTACGCACCCTGCAACATGTACTCGTCTGTCCAGTGTGTAAAGGTGGGCTTGAGTTCTCTCCTAGTTTGATCAGCTGCAACTCGTGCGGTCTACAATTCCTACAGTCCGGGAATGACTATTTTGATCTACTCCCGCACCATCTTCTAGAGAATAAAGGGCCCCAGTGGAGGGAGCGTCAGCAAGAGATGGAAGAGTGGTATAAGGACTTGATAGCCAGTCCCGCTGCCGCGAATAATTGCTTTGCAAGAGACTACGCTCCCTATGCTCCCCTCCTGGCCACACTATCCGGAGATGTCCTGGACATTGGCGGGGGGGCGGGCATTGTTCGGGACTATCTTCCCCGTGACACTTCATATACGGTCATCGACCCGAGCCTCGACTGGCTCGGGGCCGAGTGGGCCTCCCTCGCGGAACGTTTCCCATCTCTAGTGACGAAGCCTCACTTTATCCTAGGTATTGGGGAGTATCTGCCGTTTCTTGCCCAGGCGTTCGACACGGTGCTGGCCTTTTGGAGCCTCAACCACGCCAGCGATCCAGAACAGGTGTTTAGCGAGGTGTATCGAGTGCTGCGACCCGGGGGACAGTTCCTGGCTGTCTTGGAGGATATGGCACCCAGCTGGGGCGATATCGCCGACGGAACGTTCCCGGCCAGCAGGATCGCCCCTGGCGGTGGGGATCCTAGCATGGAAAATCCGGCGCCCTCCGATGGTCAAGAGTGGCCTTTGCAAAGCGATCACATTCGTATCCGCGAATCGGATATCCAGAAGTGGATATCGCGAAGATTTGAGGTCGTGCGGCGAGACTTTGACCAATCGCCCTCATTTGAGTTTAGAAAGATTGAATCGCCGCAGCGCATCAGAACCGGCGCCGAGGACACCGAGGTGCAGCGAAGTCGATACCATATCCGTACTCTACAGAACGAGCGGCGCGACTTTGTTCGGCGGCTTCAGGAGTTGGAGAGCGCCCTTGTAAAGGAGCGCAAGAAGGTCAAACGACTAAGAAAGCGAACCCAGCGGTTAAAGCTAGAGCTGCGAAACGTGCGGGGTTCCACAACCTGGAGACTGTTGAAGAGACTCGGCCGCATACGAGCCGGAGTGCTAGGAAAATTTAGGAGATGACGCAGAGTCATGGCCGGCCGGAGAACCCCGAAGGTGTTCGACGCGGCTCCCGCGAGCCCCGAGGGAAGCAGCAGGCGGCTGTGCCGCTGGTATCGGTGGTCATCCCCTGCTACAACCAGGCGCATTTCTTAGGCGAGGCGATAGAGAGCGCGCTGGCGCAGAGCCACCCCAACTTCGAGGTCGTCGTGGTCAACGACGGCTCCACCGACGACACTGCGGAGGTCGCCGCCCGCTACCCGAGGGTACGCTACCTCCGGCAGAAGAACCGAGGGCTCTCCGCAGCACGCAATACCGGGCTGCGTCACAGCGAAGGCGAGTACGTGGTGTTCCTGGATGCCGACGACCGCTTACTGCCCGAGGCGCTGAAGACGGGCTTGAAGTGCTTTGAGGCTCACCCTGAGTGCGCCTACGTCTACGGCCACTTCAGGGTGATCGCGAGAGATGGATCGTTTCTTAAGAACCGAAAACAGCTAATTGTCGGTAAAGACCGTTACGGAGGGCTGCTATGGTGCAACTATATTGCAATGCACGCGACGGTTATGTATAGACGCGCTGTTTTCGAATCCGTCGGCGGTTTCGACACCTCTTTGGGTGCTTGTGAGGACTACGACATATACCTGCGCATCACGAGAAGGTTCCCGGTCTGTGGCCACAAGAGGGTGGTCGCCGAATATCGCCGGCATGGCGCGAGCATGGGCAATAACCCCACGCTTATGCTGAGCGCTTCGTTGAGCGTGCTTCGCTCGCAGCGGAAGCATGTGAAGGGGCACAGGCAATATAAAGAGACCTACAGGGATGGTATTCGCTTTTGGCAAGGGCTATACGGAGATCAGTTGGTCGATGAGGTAAGAGCGCATGGGCGAGAGCGCGAGTGGAAGCGGGCGATACGAGGGGTGCTGGTGCTGCTGCGGTACTATCCGCGAGGGCTCACCCTCCTACTAAGCGAGCGGCGTATGGAGCGGCATATGGAGCGGACCAGGCTTGTTCGAGAGCTTCTGGCTCTTAAGCAAGAGCTCGAAGCTCATGAACAGTGGCTTAAGGAGTTAGAGAGGGCTCAGGAGTTAGAGAGCACTTTGGTAAAGAAGCCCAAGGAAGTCAAACAGCTAAGACGGCGTATCCACCGGTTAGAACGACAGATACAAAACCTAGATCAGCATGCGCTGATCGGATGGAACGGCAATGCTTGGAGGTTGTTGAGGAGACTCAGCCGAGTCAAACCTCGCGTACGTCGATTGCGAGAGCTCGTGCGCAGAGACAAACCTTAGGGTCGTACGTGAACCCGTAGTAAGGGCTGCTGCCGATGGAGCTCTCGTTCCGGGCGGGGTTCAGAAACTCAACCGGGTCAAAGGTTCTGAACGTCACCAAAGCCGATGTAGACTCTGCCGTAAAGTCTGCCTGTGCATATTAATTATCAGAAACAGTAAAACACCAAGCGACATCAGAAACTCTGCAGGTTCCTGATCGCCATACTTGATGAGGGGTAAAAAAAGGCCGCCGAGGTATGCACTAATATCAAAATAGAGGTAAATAAGAAAAGTAGGGATAAAGTAAGTTGACAAGTACCAACTTGGAACAAGAAAGTTCACCCAAGAACTGTAGTTGACCTTTATTCCTGCGGGCAGAATTAGCCATGCGAAGGCCCCCAAAAAGCCGACTACCATATAAGCTAGATGCAGGTAATCCCATGTTTCACCTAAATTATGTATTGAGAGTTCCCCTTGAAAATTGTGTTCTTCGAAAAAAGTGGGGGTGGGTATATCAAAAATACGCTGGCCCCAGCTGATCTCCTCCATTGCTACAACAAATAAAGCCAAAGCTAAGACTAAATAGAGGGAACCAAAAAGATTGTTCCTTGCTTTAACAAATCTGATCCCGATAAAAAGCGCTGCTGAAGAAGAAAGAAAATAGAATAAGACTTGGAGATTCTCGAAAAGACGGTCCTCACTAAACAATCTCTTTGTATAAACATAGTGTAAGATGTACATAGGGATCAAGCAGATGATAAAGATCAATGGAAGCATAAAAACAGCTGTTTTCGGCAAGTGCTTTCTCGTATGCTCAGGTAGTGGTAGCACTAAATGACTACTGCGCCTATTCACATCTGCCGGCGCGTCTGCCGTCGCTAATGTTCTGCTGCAAGTTTTTCATACGGTTACAAGTGGACTTGCATCGGTTCCGTGGACTGTTTGAGACTGAGGACAGTGCGCGGAAAGGAGAGCATTGCCACGAACAAACCAGGCCTACCCTCCGGAGTTTCGCCGAGAAGCTATCCGGCTGGTTAGAGCTTCCGATGAGGAGCATCCTATCCCCAGAATTGCCCGTGAGATCGGTGTCTCCGATGGCACCCTTCGGAGCTGGGTCAACCAGGACGAGATCGACAGCGGTGAGCGAGAAGGGCTCACAACAGAGGAGAAGGAAGAGCTGCACAGGCTCAGACGTGAGGTGAAGACCCTCCGCCAAGAGAAAGAAATCTTGCGAAAAGCGGCGGCCTTCTTCGCCAGGGAAGAGATCGGGGGTCGGTGAGCATCTTTAACCTCATCGACGCGGAGAGGGCTAGCTACCCGGTAGCAGGGCTATGCCGCATGCTCGGAGTGTCCAAGAGCGGCTACTACGCTTGGCGTGGCCGGCCGCCTTCGGAGAGCAGACGGCAGGATGCTCTTCTCATCGAGAAGATCCGCGAGATCCACAGCAGGAGCCGCGAAACCTACGGCTACCCGAGGGTGCACGCCGAGCTGCGTTCGCTCGGAGTAAGGTGCGGGCGCAGGAGGGTAGCTCGGCTAATGAGAGCCGCGGGGCTCCGAGGCTGTGTTAGGGCTAAGAAGTGTAGAACCACTCGCCGCGATCCGCGGGCTGCTCCCGCACCGGATCTGCTTTGCAGGGACTTCGTGGCCGGTCGGCCCAACAGGGTCTGGCTG
>Ga0126313_10002048_pt1 | contig 11054 bp, 9 predicted proteins | sample Plot105A_FD_89954 | JGI IMG/M metagenome (GOLD analysis project Ga0126313, IMG submission 89954) | Serpentine soil microbial communities from UC McLaughlin Reserve, CA, USA - Plot105A | ecosystem: Environmental > Terrestrial > Soil > Grasslands | place: USA: UC McLaughlin Reserve, Lake County... | reverse complement strand
TACTCACCCGTTCGCCACTGTACTCACCCCGAAGGGCTTTCTCGTTCGACTTGCATGTCTAAAGCACACCGTCAGCGTTCGTCCTGAGCCAAGATCAAACTCTCCGAACTAAGCTAAAGCCTAGATTGGTGCGGGCGCTACCCACTCGGCGATCCGCATTTGACTCCTGGATCGCGAAGAGTCGGTCTCTTGGCGTATCTAGACGGGTTTTCCTTGTATCTACCCAATCTTTCGCTGCTATTCAGTTTTCAAGACCTCAAGCCCCTTGCCTCTCGGCGGAGCCGACGGAGATGCACTGAAACCTACTCGAGGCGACTAAAACGCCCACCTTTCGGCGGGCTCTGTAAACACTCCCTCGTTTGTGGGGAGGCCTACCGGGTGCGCCTCTTTTCAGTTGTCAATTCGTTCCCCGTCATCAGCTAGAGAAGTATACCACCCGCCCCCCGGTTGTCAAACATCTCGGGGTGCATTCCAGGGCGGCACAAACCTCCTTTTCAGGCCGACATCAGGACCTCGAGTTCCCGACCTTTCGGCGGAACGTCCTGCTCTGAGTAAGGTGATGAGTCGTTGTTTTTTAACGGCTCTGGTCCGTCCGGACCAGCACTGCCCCAGTTGTCGGCGACGGGTATTATAGCGGCGCCGACCAGGAGGTCAAGGCGCCGGCGAAAATATGTTGTGCGAGCCTAGTGAGGGGTGCTCAGGTGGGCGTAGCGGCGTTTCCCGACCCTCAGGACTCGGCCTGTCAGGTCCTCCGTCTTGAGCTTCGAGTGTTCGTCGCGGACGACCTCTCCGTCGAGCCTGACGGCGCCGCCCCGGATAAAACGGCGTGCCTCGCCGTTGGTCTGTGCGAACCCGGCGAGGGTGATGAGATCCACGATCCAGATGTCAACCTCGTCAGGGAGCACGACCTCGGGGGCGTCCTGCGGAGCCTCCCGACGCGCAACGGTGTCGAAGGTCCTCTCGGCCTCGGCGGCCGCCTGCTCGCCGTGGAAGGTCCTGACCAGGCTACGGGCGAGCTCGCGCTTCTGCTCGACGGGTTCGGCATCGGGCAGCGGGCGGTCGAGCAGGAGCGCGTAGTAGTCCGGCATCGGGTGGTCGGGGATGTTCATGATCTTGCCGAACATCTCGTTCGGCGGGTCGGTGACGCCGATGTAGTTCCCGAGAGACTTACTCATCTTCATAGCACCGTCGGTGCCGACCAGGAGGGGTGTGGTAAGGACGCACTGGGGGGTCTTGCCGTAGTACTCCATCACGTGGCGCCCCATGAGGAGGTTGTAGAGCTGGTCTGTCCCACCGAGCTCCACGTCGGCGTCGACTGCGACCGAGTCGTAGGCCTGCATCAGCGGGTAGAGGAGCTCGGTCAACGTGATCGGATCCCCGGCAGCGTAGCGTTTGCTGAAGTCGTCGCGCTCGAGGATGCGGGCGACAGTGGTCGCCCTGGTCAGCTCTATGATGTCCGCCATCGTGAGGGGCGCAAGCCACTCGGAGTTGTGGCGGACCTCGGTGCGGTCCCGGTCGAGCACCATGTAGGCCTGCTCGAGGTAGGTGCGCGTGTTCTCATCTATCTCCCGCGGTGAGAGGACGGGCCGGGTCCTGGACCTCCCCGAAGGATCCCCGACCCTCGCGGTGTAGTCGCCGATGACGAGCACCGCCGTGTGCCCGAGGTCCTGAAACTCTCGCAGCTTCTTCAAAACCACCACGAAACCCAGGTGGATGTCGGGGGCCGTGGGGTCTATCCCGAGCTTGACCCGGAGGATCGCGCCGCTCCTGAGGCGTCGATCCAACTCCTCCCGCGGGATGACGTCCACCGCGTTCCGGTAGATCGTCGTTGGGTCTTGGCTGAGGTCTTGACGAACGTCCATTAATAGAGCGCAACCTTTTCGCAACGCGAATGTAACCTGCTCATCGGTAGTGTAGTATACCGTCCCGATGGCTCGCACCTATCAGAGAAAGTCGGGCTCGAGCACGAGAGCCAAGGACTCCCGACGGCGGGCCTCTGGGCGGCAGATCCGGCTGCCGTCGAGCTCCAAGAAGCGACGCTCCGCGTTCCGCGACCTCCGGGTGACGATCCTGCGCGCCACAGGCATTTTTTGCCTATGCGTCCTGGTCGCCGGCCTCGCTTTCGCGGCCGGGGGGTACCTCGGTCTGGCCAAGAGCGTGGACCGGCTCGGGGAGCCTCAGAACCTCGAGACCCATCCGACCTACATATACTCGGCCCCGCTCGGGGGCAACGAGGACTCGCGGCGCGTCATTGGCACTGTCTTCCAGGGGGTGAACCGGAAGACCGCCGCTCTGACTGAGATGCCGCCGAGCCTGTTGAACGCGCTGGTCGCGAAGGAGGACGAGCGCTTCAGGGAACACGGCGGCGTAGATCTGTGGGGAATCATGCGGGCGCTCTGGGTGGACATCAGGGCGGGCCAGGCAGTCGAGGGGGCGAGCACGATCACCCAGCAGTACGTGAAGAACGCCTACCTGACGCAAGACCAGACCTGGACCCGCAAGATCAAGGAAGCCTTGATCGCCGTCGAGATAGAGCGCAAGAACGACGACAAGGACGAGATCCTGGCCGACTACCTCAACACCGTGTACTTCGGCAACAACGCGTACGGGGTGGAGGCGGCCGCCGAGACCTACTTCAACGAGTCCGTCCGGGACCTGACCGTGGCCGAATCTGCGACTCTCGTGGGGCTCCTGTGGTCTCCCTCCACCCTCGGAGAGGACCGCGAGGGGGCCAGATACCAGCGCGACATCGTGCTGGACAAGATGGCCGACGCCGGCTACATAAGCCAGCAGGACAGCATCGAGGCCCGGGAGGCGGCGCTGCCGGAGAGGTGGCCGATGGCGCCGATGGTGGACTCCGGGCTCACGGGCCCGTCGACGACCCGGGACTTCGCGGAGTTCGTGGAGGAGGAGCTCATCGAGAAGTACGGGGCGAACACGGTATTGCAGGGCGGCCTGAGCGTCTATACGACCCTGGACCTCGAGGCGCAGGTAACGGCGCAGGAGACTCTGTACGGGCCGGGCGGGTACCTGCCGAACCCGGACGACCCCGACCTCGCCCTCGTCTCCATAGAGCCGGAGACGGGGCGCATAAGAGCCATGGTCGGCAACAGGGACCCCAAGGCGCAGTTCAACCTGGTGACCCAGGCTCAACGGCAGCCGGGCAGCTCGTTCAAGCCTTTCGCACTCATCGCCGCCCTGGAAGAGGGCATAGACCCCGAGACCGAGTTCGTCTCGGAGAAGAAGGAGTACCAAGTCGACGTGGGGCTCGACGAGCCCGAGCAGTGGAAGGTCCAGAACTACGACGGGATCGAGCGGGGTAAGATCACGCTCGAGGAAGCCCTCTGGTGGTCGGACAATACCGTGTTCACCGACCTGGTGATGAACGCCGGCGGCCGGGGGCTCGAGGGCGGACCCGAAGCGATAGTGGATGTCGCCAAGAGGCTCGGCATCTCAGCAGACTTTCCGGAACATGCACACCCCTCCGTCGTCCTCGGAACGCAGGAACTCTCGCCACTGGATATGGCCAGGGCGTACGCGACCATAGCGAATGGGGGACGCAGGATAGAACCCACCGCCATCTCCAAGGTGGTGAGCAACCGGGGGGACCAGGGGGGAGATGTTCTCTACGAAGCGCCATCGAAGCCGCAGGGCGAGCAAGTAATAGAGCCGGAGATAGCCCACAAAGCGACCGAGATCATGATTGGTGACGTCACGGAAGGTATAGCAAAGGACGCCTCCCTGGGCGACCGGCCGGTCGCGGGAAAGACCGGGACGAGCGAGAACTTCTTCGACGCCTGGTTCATCGGATACACCCCGCAGCTGTTGACCGGCCTCTGGATGGGCTACGCGGAAGGTGGGCAGACCCTGGAGTACGACCTGGAATACGCCCGCAAGCTGCACGGTCTCTACGGCGGCATTACCCCGGCGATGATCTGGAAGACCTACATGGAGAAGGTCCTCAGGGGAGAACCCGTCGCGCAGTTCGAGGGTGTGGACATGCCTGCGGAGAAAAAACAAACCGCCCCGGACGCCGAATCACCGGGTGCCGACCCGACGGCTACCGAACCTTTCCCCGGCGGCGCGCCCGACGTTAGCCCTCGGATCAATAGAGATGCCAATGTTGATCCCTCTAGCGTCAGCCCGTCGAGCGTCAGCCCTACCAGGAGCTCCGCAAGCCCCGCCCTTCGATAGTTCTCGGGGGCACGGAGACGTTCTCATCACCTTGCACAAGGTAGCGCCACGGCAGCTCCCCACCCCGCGTTATGCCTATCCTGGTGGTCGCCACGACCTCGCCGCCAGGGGGCTCGCCCCAAGAGATACTCAGGGCGCCGCCCGTCAGGTCGTGGCCGTCTTCGGACGCGCCCACCCCGAGTGCCCGGGTGAGCCTGCCGGGACCGCTGCACAAGGCCGACCCTCTGCCGCGGCGCCGGGCCATCAGCGCGCGACCTTCTAACGGGCGCAGGGCCCGGATGAGGACCGCGCTCCCGATCCCCTCCTCTTCGCAGACGGCGTTGAGAAGGTGGTGCATTCCGTAGGAGAGGTAGACGTAGGCGAGGCCCGGACCGCGGAACATCGTGCGATTTCGCATCGTCGGTCCCCTGTAGGCGTGGCATGCCGGGTCCTCCGGCCGGTAGGCTTCGGTCTCGACGATTACACCGGAGGCCAGACCTTCGGGGGTGTCGTGGGTCAGGATACAGCCCAGGAGGTCGATCGCCACCTCCCGAGGATCCCTATCGTAGAAGCCGGTCTCTAGAATATCTTTGGAGATTCCTGCTCACCGGTCAGATCGGTTATCCGGCGGGAGAGCTCGTCGAGATCCAGGCCCGCCTCGGAGCGGATGGAGGACTTGAGAAGCGGGCGGACCTGGCCGATCTGAAGCTGTAGTTCCCGCAGAAGCTCGACGGCCCCGCTCTCGGCGCCGACCATGTCCCGCAGGATGGTCTGCTCGGTGCGCCCGGCCACGAGGGGCTCATGCAAACCGTCGACGTAGACGAGCGTGCGACGGCCGCTGCCCCGATCCTCCTCGATAGGGACGAGGGTCACTATCCTGTCGGCCCGGACGAACTTACCAAAACCCAGAGAGACTATTCGATCGGGTACGACCTTCATATGGACGAAGCCTCTATTTCGCAAACACTCATCACGTCTCCGCTCACCTCCAAGGGCCGCTCGCACAGATGGCGGCCTCCACACCGAGCATTTTATACAACCCGTGGCGCCCGGTCGCGTCCAGAGCGCCCGCTAGCGTGCGAGGCGCCGGGGCGACGATACGCCTCCCGAACCGACCAGCATGGTCACCGAGACCAACGCCACCCACACCAGCCCGGCCACGGCCCCCAGCAGGGGAAAGAGGAAATGCAGCAGCGCCAGCAGCGCCACCACGAACCCCACCAGCGCCAGCCATCTCGGCAATACGCCCGTCGCGAGCGCCACGAGCGAGGTCGCGACTGCCATCACCGAGGTGCCGGCCTGGCAGAAGTGGTAGAGCCACGCCGAGAGAACCAGCGACGAGAAGGCGGGCTGGACGTCGGGCACGAAGTTTTCGAATCGCAACAGAGTCGCCGGGTAGATGATCTCTGCAGCGTACCCCGCGCTCGCTAGCACGACGAACATCGTTCCTCCTACTAGAGCTGCGGATGAGAGGCCTCCCTCCGCACCCTCGGCGCGGCGTAGGAGGCCGTGCAACGCCCCCAAGAACCACACGAACAAGTAGGACGAGAAGATGGGTAGCGTCCCGTTCGCCAGCACCAAGGTGCCCGGGGAGTCACCGAAGTAACCGACGACGTCGCGTGCGCTCGACCCCGCGGTAGGCGCGTCCGGGTACCCGACGACGTACGCGGGAACCATAAGGAGCACATACAGCAGACCGCAGATCCCACCCAACCTCGCTAATCCCCCGACCGCCATCGGCTCCTCCTCATCCCGACTCGCCGTAACGAATATGAATCCTATACCAACGTGGCGGTCGCTGCGCCCGTTGCCCGGTCCCATGGCGGGCCCCTCGGTATCAGGCGGAGCGGCCGGGCGCCATCTTGTCGGGCAACGCCCTACACCTAACACGTGTCCAACTGCATTAACGTGCTAAACCAGCATGGGCGAGACCCGCACCCACCTCTCCCCACCCTCGCCGCCGAGTTCGAGAACCTGCACCTCCTAAAAGTCACTTCTTGCGAAGCCAGATCAGACGCGGCGAAACAAGAACTCTCTTGCGTCTACACTACCTATCTTAGGCAGCAGTGATTAGACCTGATAGAGCTGTATGAGGTTACCGCAAGTATCATCGAATACGGCGACGGTCGCCGGTCCCGTTCTTGTTGGCTCCATACTAAACACCACACCCAGCTCTTTCATTCTTTCGTACTCTTTCTGAATATCCTCAACAGCAAATGCCGTTGAAGCTATCCCTTGCTCAAAAACAGCTTCCTGGAATGTCCTGGCAGCCGGGTTGTCGTTTGGCTCAAGAAGTAACTCAGTACCGTCCGGCTCTTCCGGCGAGACAACCGTTAACCATTTGAATTGCCCTACCGGGAAGTCGCGCTTCTTTTCAAAGCCCAAAACCTCCGTATAGAACTTGAGGGCCTTGGCTTGGTCGTCTACGAAGACACTATTTAGTCGAATCTTCATCGTAGTTCTATTGTATGCAGCGTCCAACAAGAACCAAGACCCATTTTGACATCAAGCCCAGCTCGTTGTTTTTCTATTACTAGACGTTTTCACGTAGGTCCGTACGACGGCCCGCGCGCTACGGCTCCTCGCCGCCGCGGGTGTGGCGGCGAGGTTCGCGGCGACGCTGTGCCCGCGATGACGTACGCGGAAGCGAGGGCATGGTGGTTGATCGTAGCGGCTCCTGCGCAAAGCCGGTATATTCAACGTTGTGCGTCTGACCGGAAAAGCCAGGAAGCTCGTCGGGGAGAGGGTCGAGCTCCGGCGCCACGCACGCGAGAACTACCGGCTCTACGGCGAGTGGTACGGGGACCCGGAGGTCTGGCGCCTGACCAGCTGGGCGTCGTCGCCCTTGAGCTCTTCCGTTGTAGAGCGGCTCTTCGAGGAGCGCGAGCGCTCGACCACGGAGGACTCGTTCGCGATCCATCTGAAGGGAGACGTAAGGCCGATCGGTGTGATCAGCCTGATGAACATCAGCCGGGCGAACGCCTCCGCGGACCTCTCCGTGATCGTAGGTCCTCCGGAGGTACGGCACCACGGGTACGGGGCGGAGGCCATCTCTGCGCTCCTCGACTACGGTTTCGAGGAGCTCGGGCTCAACCGCGTAGGGTTGAGCGTCTTCGAGTTCAACGAAGATGCGATCTCGACTTACGCGGGACTCGGCTTCCGCGAGGAGGGACGCATCCGCCGGGCGGTGAAGCGCGACGGGACCTTCCACGACGCACTCCTCATGAGCGTCCTTAGGGACGAGTGGCGGGGAAACAGAGGCTCTTCTAGGACCTGATCCCGGCGCCGAACTCGCCTTCGAGCCGTGCCGCGATGCGCCCGATCTCGGCGTCGACTTCCTCGTCTGTCAACGTAGTCTCGCCCTGGAAGGTGAAGCCCAGGGCGACGCTCTTGTGGCCCTCGGGAACCTGGGGGCCCTCGTAGACGTCGAAGACACGGGTCTCGACGAGGACGGGGCTGCGGAGCGCCTCTACCGAGGCCAGCATCGCGCCGACCGGCACCCCGTTCTCCACCACGACCGCCAGGTCGCGATGCACGGCGGGCACGTTGACGAACGGCTCGAATTTCGGCGGTGGGTCCGGTTCGCAGAGGCTGAGATCCAGCTCAAAGGCGGCGACCGGCCATCCCTCCAGCCCGAACCTGTCAGCGACCTCGGGATGCACCTCCCCGACCCATCCCGCCTCCGAGCCTTCTACCCGCACGACGGCGGAGCGCCCGGGGTGCAGGAACGGCCGGGCCTCCGGCTCGAACGACGCGCCGGGCACGAGGCGCTCGACGAGGCCCTTGGCCTCGAAGAAACCGGCCCGGAGCTCGGGGACGTTCCACCCGGCCGGACGCACCGTGCCGGCGAGCAGGGCGCCAACCCTTCCCTCTTCTCTCACGCCCATAAGCCGGCTCTCCTCGACACCGCCAGACTCGCCGGTCATCCTGAACCGGAGGGCGGCCTCCCGGAGCTCTCCCGGTGGAGGCTCGGCTACGAAGACGTGTCCAACCTCGAAGAGCCCTCCGCCCGGCGCACCGAACGCCCGGTTGCGCGCCGTCGCATCCAGCAGTCCCGGCAGGATGGTCGTGCGCAGGTTGCTACCCTCGACGCTGAGGGGATTCTCTACGCGGACCACCTTCTGCCTGGTCTCGCTATCCAGCTCGAGGTCCTCGATCCAGCGGTCCGGACCGAACGGGTAGGTCAGGACTTCGGCGAGCCCGAGGTCGGCGAGGAGGCGCCTGAGCAGCCGGACCCTGCGCTGTTCCTCGGTCAGGGCGCCGGGCTGTGAAACCCTGGGGAGACTCTCGGGGACCTTGTCGAGACCGACGAGCCGCCCCACCTCCTCCACGAGATCCACCTCCCGCCGAAGATCCTTGCGGAACGTCGGCACCGTGGCGGACAATCGCCCGTCCTCCGGTTGTATCCGGCAACCCAACGATTCGAGCCGCTGTGCCGCCTCGCGCTCCTGTACCGGCATCCCGAGCAAGAGCTCGGCCCGCTCCAGCCGGAGGGAAACCTGCCAGGGCCCTACGGGCTCGGGGTAGTGGCTCAAGGTGTCGGGCGCGGCGAGGCCTCCCTGGTGCTCGACGAGGAGGCTGACCACCCGGTCCATCGCGTAATCGACCATGTTCGGGTCGAGGCCGCGCTCGAAGCGGCTGGAGGCGTCGGTGCGGAGGCCGAGCCTCTGAGAGGTCTCGAGGATGTTGCGTCCGTCGAAGGTTGCGACCTCGATCAGGGCGTCGTCGGTCTCGTCACCCACCTCGGCGTCTTCGGCGCCCATCACGCCCGCGATGACGAGGCCGCGCTCCTCGTCCGCGATGACGAGCACGTCCTCGTCGAGTGTACGGGTCGTGCCGTCCAGGAGGGTTATCTTCTCGCCCGGCCTCGCCCGGCGGACCACTATGCTCCCCCTCACCTGTCTGGCGTCGAAGGCGTGTATGGGCTGCCCGGTCTCGAGCATGACGTAGTTGGTCGCATCCACGACGGCGTTTATCGGGCGCATGCCGGCGGCGTAGATCCGGCGTCGCATCTCCAGCGGGGTCTTGCGCCCCGGCGCGAGGTTCGAGACCCGGCGCAGGTCGTACCGGGGACACAGGTCCTCGGCCTCCACGCGGAGCCCGTAGGCGCCGGTCGGCTCCCCTCCCACGTCGAACGACGGTTCGGGGATGCGGAAGTCGGTCTGGAGGATGGCGGCGAGCTCGCGGGCGACCCCGATCATACCCCACAGATCGGGGCGGTTGGGCATGACGTCTATCTCCAGGACCGTCTCGCGTACGGCGAAGTACTCCTCCACCCGGCGGCCGACCGCGTACGAACCGTCGAGGAGCAGTATCCCACCGTGGTCCGGGGAGATGCCGAGCTCGCGCTCGCTCATCATCATCCCGTAGGACTCCAGGCCCCGCAGCCTGGCCTTCTTCAGCTTCGTGCCGTCTGCCATGACGCTGCCCGGCAGGACGACGGGCACGCGCGCCCCCGGGTACGGGTTCGGGGCGCCGGCCACGATCTGGACGACCTGGCCCCCGAGGTCCACCTTCGCCACGAAGAGCCGGTCGGCGTCGGGATGGGGACCGAACTCCTGGACCTCCCCCACCACGACCTCGCCGTCGAGGACGCCGAGGCGCTCTACGCCGTCCACCTCCTGGCTGTGCAAGGAGATGAGCTCGACCAGTTCGTCTACCGACAGGTCGAAATCTACGTACTCGCGGAGCCAGCTTAACGGAACGCGCAAATGCCTACCCTTCTAGAACTAAAACTGCCGTAGAAAGCGGAGGTCGCCTTCGAAGAAGAGCCGCAGGTCCGGGATGCCGTACTTGACCATCGCCATCCGGTCGGGGCCGAAGCCGAAGGCAAAGGCGGTGTACTCCTCCGGGTCGTAGCCGACCTCTTCGAGCACCGCCGGGTCCACCATCCCGGCCCCTCCCATCTCGAGCCAGCCGGCACCCTTGCAGACCTTGCAGTGAGGATCTGTCCCATCGCAGACGAAGCAACTCACGTCCATCTCGACGCTCGGCTCGGTGAACTGGAAGTAGCTCGGCCGCAGGCGCAGCCGTACCCGGTCACCGAAGACGTGACGGGCCATAGCCGTAAGCGTCCCCTTCAGGTGGGCCAGGGTGAGGTTACGGTCGACGGCGAGGCCCTCGATCTGGTTGAACATCGGCGTATGGGTCGGGTCGGAGTCGCGCCTGTAGACCCGCCCCGGGCAGACGACGTAGACCGGCGGCTCCTGGGTGAGCATGGTCCTTATCTGTACCGGCGACGTGTGGGTCCTCAGGACCAGACCCTCGCCGAGAAAGAACGTAGCCTGCATCGCCCGCGCGGGATGTCCCGGCGGGATGTTCAGCGCCGTAAAGTTGTAGTACTCGGTCTCCACCTCCGGACCCTCGGCGACCCTGTAGCCCAGGCCGACGAAGAAATCCACAACCTGGTCTATGACCCGCTGCGAGGGATGAAGATGGCCCTTGGGAAACGGTACACCCGGAAGCGTCACGTCCACGGCCTCCGCCTGGAGTCGCTCGGCACGCTCTTCGGCGGCGCGTTCGCTAGTCTTCGACCTGATGGCGTTCTCTATCTCTCGCGAGGCCAGGTTCGCAGTCCTGCCGACCTCCTTGCGTTCCTCAGGCTCAAGGGAACCGATGCTCTTCTTGATCCTGGTGATCTCGGCCGAGCGCCCGAGGTAACGCACCCGGACCTCTTCGAGAGCAGCGGTGGAATCGGCGGCGGCAGCGGCGGAGAGGGCCTCCGCCTTCAGCTCATCTATGCGCTCCTTGACCGCCATACAGGGCGCTATGGTAGCACACGCACATACGCTTGGTAGAGCAGGATCGAGGCCGCTATCGCCGCGTTGAGGGAGGCCGCCCGCGAGGGTATCGTCACCCGAATTTCGCAGGCTTCCACAACC
>Ga0126313_10002047_pt1 | contig 11057 bp, 8 predicted proteins | sample Plot105A_FD_89954 | JGI IMG/M metagenome (GOLD analysis project Ga0126313, IMG submission 89954) | Serpentine soil microbial communities from UC McLaughlin Reserve, CA, USA - Plot105A | ecosystem: Environmental > Terrestrial > Soil > Grasslands | place: USA: UC McLaughlin Reserve, Lake County... | reverse complement strand
GGACTACTACACCGCCGGCTACAGGGAAGGTTATGCGGGAGAGCAGATCTACCCCTGCTACGGAAAGTGGGATGAGGCCGGCTTGAGCAGGGACGATGTGGATCTCGCCCACGCCACCTACTGTGGCGAGGTGACGATGGTGGACTTCTGGATCGGGCGCCTTCTGGCGAAGCTGGACGCTCTGGGCCTGCGGGAGAACACGCTGGTCTTCTTCACCTCCGACCACGGCTTCTACTTCGGGGAGCACGGCTACTTCGGCAAGGCCGAGTGGGTGCACGACGCGCGGGCGACCGTCGCGGAGGGTTCAGTGGTTCCAGAGTGGCTGACCGAGTCCTGGCTGCTGACCGTCGGCTGGTCTCCGCTGTACGGGGAGCTGACCAACGTACCCCTGATGGTGCGAGGGCCTGGCTTGGAGCCCGGCCGCCGCTCGGCGATGACGACTGCCCCGGACCTGGCACCGACCATCATGGAGTTGGCCGGGATGGCGGCCCCTGAGCGCATGCAGGGAGAGTCGTTCCTCGACGTTCTCGCGGGCGAGAGAGACGAGCACCGGCCATTCGTCGTGAGCTCCTGGCCGCTCTACTTCGCGGAGGGTGAGATCACGCTCGCCGTGGACTCCAAGCCGCGGCGCATTGCGAGCTACATGCCGCTGACCGTTACGACGCGCGAGCGGTCGCTGATCCTGGGCGGCCCGGACAACGAGCCAGAGCTCTACGACCTGAGCGGGGATCCGGGCGAACAGACAAACGTCTGGGAGCCAACCAAGGAGGAAGGAGCGGCGCTGACGCGGCGTGTGATCTCTTTTTTGGAGCGGCAGGGAACGCCGGAGGAGTATCTGGTGCCGCGGCGAATAGCACTCCAGAAGTTCGCGCCGGCCTCGGTGTGGGACGACCCGGAGGCCCTGGGCGGAGAGAGGGATCCAGGACGCTGGGCAGAAAAGGAGGCCGGATGAACGTGGAGGTTGAGACCGTTCGCACGGTCGAGGTGCCGACCCGCATGGTGCATGGGCCGGGGGCTGTCCTCGGGCTGGGAGAGCTCGTGAGGGAGCTGGGCGTAGAGCACCCGTTCCTCGTGACCGACCGGGGCGTAGTCGCGGCCGGGCTCGCGGATCGGGCACTCGAGAGCCTGGAGAGTGCCTTCGTCTTCGACGGGGTACGGGCGAATCCGGACGTCGAGCTTATCGGGGAGGCGAGCGCGCTCTACCGTGAGGCGGGCTGCGACGGGCTCGTGGCTCTCGGCGGCGGCAGCTCGATGGACACCGCCAAGGGGATAGGCGTCGAGGTCGCGCACGGCAGGCCCATCCTCGACTACGAGTACGGCAAGATACCGGTAAGGAATCGCATCCCGCCGCTCGTCGCCGTACCGACGACGGCGGGAACGGGCAGCGAAGTGACGCTCTGGGCGGTCATCACAGATCACAAGCGGAGGATCAAGTTCAACGTCGGCGGCACGCCCCTCATAGGGGCCTATGTCGCAGTCATAGATCCCACGCTGATGCTGGGCCTTCCGCCCGTCATCACCGCGGCCACTGGCATGGACGCGCTCTCGCACGGGATCGAGTGCTACACCTGCGACTATCATCAGCCCTTCAACGACGCCGTGGCGCTCGCCGCGATCGAGCTCGTCGGCAGATGGCTGCGTATCGCTCACTCCGAGGGCTCCAACCTGGAGGCGCGCACGAACATGGCGCACGCGGCGACCTTCGGGGGCCTTGCCTACGGCACGGAGAGTGCAGGCGCGGCACACGCCATGAGCCAGTCCGCAGGCGGCGTACACGACTGCCCGCACGGGGCGCTTACCGCCCGCGTCCTCGGCCCGGTCTGCGAGTACAACGCCCCGGCGGCGCCCGAGCGCTACGCCAGGATCGCGCAGGCCCTCGGCACCGACACCCACGGGCTCCCCTCGCTCAAGGCGGCCGAGGCGGGCATCGAGGAAATCTACCAGCTTACCGAGGACGTAGAGATACCGACGATGCAAGAACTCGGGTTCTCGGAGGAGGAGATCCCACTTCTCGCCCGTATCGCCTACGAGGACCTGCAGACGGTCGGGAACCCGCGCGAGGTGACGGTCGCCGACTACGAGGAGATCTACCGCAACGCCTTCTACAGGAGGAAGTGATGCACACGCAGACAAAGGACTACCCGATGTACGTCGCGGGCGAGTGGATCGGCGGGAGCTCCCGCATGAAAGCCACGAGCCCGGCGACGGGGGAGGTGATCGGCACCGTCCCCGCCGGCACCCGCGAGGACGCCCGTCGCGCGATAGCCGCCGCGGGCGAGGCCTGGCCCGCGTGGGCAGCCTGCTCGGCGTTCGAGCGCGCCGCCGCGATAGAGCGGATAGTCGAGATCCTCGAAGAGCGCCGCGACGATCTGGCGCAGACGCTCACCCTCGACCAGGGCAAGCCTCTCCAGGCGGAGGCATACGACGAGGTAGACGAGTTGATCGAGTACTTCCGCATGGCCTCGGCCGACGCCACCCGGTTCGACGGGCTCATGCCGCCTTCGGTCGACGCTGACAAGCGAGTCTTCCTCTACCGCGTTCCGCGCGGGGTGGTCGGCGTCATCACGCCGTGGAACTGGCCCTACACGATGCCGGCTGAGGTGATCGCGCCTGCCCTCGCCTCCGGCAACGTCGTCGTCTGGACGCCCGCCTCCTCGACGTCCGTGTGCTCCGTGAAGCTCGCCGAGTGCATCATCGAGGCGGGGCTCCCCGCCGGGGTCTTCAACCTGGTCACCGGCCGCGGCTCCGTGGTCGGGGACGAGGTGGCGGCCAACCCCGGCACGCAGGCGGTGGCGTTCATCGGCTCGGTGGAGACCGGGACCAGAGTGGCGCAGCGAGCCGCCGGAAAAGCGCTCCTGCTGGAGATGGGCGGCAACGGGCCGATGGTGATCCTGAACGACGCCGACCTGGACGCCACCGTCGAGGCGAGCCTCACCTCGGCCTTTCTCTGCGCGGGGCAGAGTTGCACCGCCGGCGAGCGCTTCCTGGTCCAGGAGGGAGTTCACGACGCCTTCCTCGAGAAGCTCACCGCGGCGATGGGCCACGAGATACGTCTCGGAGATCCCTTCGCCCCGGAGACGACACTCGGTCCGCTCAACAACGAATCGACAGCGCAGAAGATGGACCTCCACGTCTCCGACGCCCTCGAACGGGGCGCCGAGCTCGTGGCCGGCGGAGAGCGCGCGGACGGCTTTCCGACCCGGCTCTACTACCGGCCGACCGTGCTCGATGGGGTGAATGGCGAGATGCTGGTCGCCCGCGAGGAGACCTTCGGGCCGGTGGTCCCGGTGATAGCCATCCGCGACGAGACGGAGGCGCTGCGGGCCGTCAACTCTTCGCCTTACGGGCTGCTCTGTGCCGTCTGGACGCGAGACCTCGCGCGCGGTTTGTGCTTCGCAGAAGCCGTCAGGACGGGATGGGTCAACATCAACGCCTCCTCCAACCACTGGGAGAGCCACCTGCCCTTCGGCGGACGCGCCGGTTCGCGGTCGGGCACTGGACGGGTCGGGGGACGCTACCCGATGGAGACCTTCACCGAGTTGAAGACCGTACTCGTAAACCTGGAGTAGTTCAGTCGCGGAACCCGAGGCACCGAGATATCTCGGCGCCGGCCTCCTTGACGAGCTCGGCGGTCTCCGGAATGGACTCCACCGGCAACCGGAAGACCGGGCTCGACACGCTCACGGCGCCCACCACCCCGCCGTCGGAGGAGCGGATCGGGGCCCCGACCGCGTTCAGCCCGACCTCCAGTTCCTCGACGGTGTACCCGAAGCCGTCGTCCACGATCCCCCGCACGTGATCTCGCAAAAGCGCGGGGTCCACGATGGTGTTCTCGGTGAAGCGCTCCAGCGGTCGCCGCAGGACGCGACGCTGCTGGTCGGCGGTCATGTGGGCGAGGAAGATCTTGCCGGCAGCCGTGGCGTGCAGCGGCGTGTGCCTGCCCGTCCAGTCCACGCTCAGCGCCGACACCTTAGATATCGACTGGTGGATGACGACCGCGTCATCGCCCTCTAGAACCGCGACGGTCACCGTCTCCTGCGTCTGCTCGCTGAGCCTCTCACAAACCGGCCGGCCGCAGCGCAGGACGTCGAGATCGGCCGTCACCGTGCTCGCGAGCAGCACGACGCCGAACCCCAGCCTGTACTTCTCCGTGACGGCGTCCTGCTCGACCAACCCCCGATCCCTCAGGGTGGTGAGCAACCGGTACGCAGTGGACTTGTGGATGCCCAGCTCGTTGGCTACCTCGGTAACCCCGGTCCACCCATTACGAGACAGGAACTCCATCACGGAGACGGCCCTGTCTACGGACTGGACGAAGGTGTTCTTGCGGTTTACTGCCTCCACACCAGGCTATTCTACACTTATCGTCACACCCGGGCCGTCCCTGCTTCTTTCTCTCACCAGAACGGCTTTACGTCCGGCACCCGGGGGAAGGAACGGCGTCTGCTGTCTTCCTCGGGGTGCTGTAGGGCCCACCGCCCTGCGCGGGCTTCGGGACGCCGTTCTCTGAAGCGCTCGAGCCGGAACAGGCTTATGTCGTGGCGGGTAATGCCGTTCTCGGCGAGGTCGGCCATGATCTCACCCACGATGCTGGCGAACTTGAAACCGTGGCCCGAACAGGGCGAGGCGAAACATACCTGCGGATACTCGGGGTGCGTGTCTATGACGAAGTGGTTGTCCTTGGTGTTGGTGAACATGCAGGTCTGGAGATCCATAGTGGGTCCGCAGCCGTCCGGGAAGTACCGCTCGGCGAAATCCCGCAGGAGCCGCTCGTCGTAGTCGTGGACCTCGCGGTCGACCCCGTCGGGATCGGTCCTCTCTTCCAGGTGGTGGTACTTGCCGAACTTGAAGCCCGGAACCCCGAACACCGGGAACCCGTAGAAGCGTCCCTCCTCCACCAGCAAATTGAAGACGGGGAAGGTGTTGGGCCGGAAGTAATCGGGCCGGGTCGGTTGCAGCCAGGCCAGTACCTGCCTCTCAGGCACGGCGAGCCCTTCGAGCACATCGAGCAGCCCACCGTTCCAGGCTCCGGCGGTCACGACGAGTTTGTCAGCCTCGTAGGTGTCGCGGTCGGTGCGCACCCGCACCCCGCCTTCGAGCGGGATCCATTCCAGCACCTTCTCGTGGCCGTGGATCTCGGCCCCCAGCGCCTGCGCCGCCATCACGTAGGAGACGATACAGCGCTCGGGGGTTAGGAAACCGCCTTCGGGCTGCAGCAGCGCGAAGTGCTCCGGGGGAAGGTGGTATCCAGGGTAGCGCCGCCTGAGTTCGGCCCCGGTGAGAACCTCGTGCGGCAGGTCATGGAGTCGACAGGATTCCCAGGAACCCTTGAAGACCCAGGATTCCTCGGGGCCGGCGTCTACCGAGCCGGTGATGTACAAGAGCTGCTCGCCCACCTTCTCCTGGATCTCGCGCCACAGCTCGTACGCCCGGCGCAGGAGCAGCACGTAGGAAGGGTGCTCGTAGTAGGCCAGCCGGATGATGCGGGTGTGGCCGTGCGAGGAGCCCATCGCGTGCGGGATGCCGAACCTTTCGACTCCCAGCACCTGCTTGCCCCGGCGGGCGAGGTAGTACGAGGTGGCACTCCCCATTCCCCCCACGCCGACGACGATGGTGTCGTAGCGCCCGAGACGCGGCCCGCCGTCCATCACGTGTTGTTGCGGGAGGCGTTAGCCCGGGCACTCGCCGGAACCTTCGTCGCCGTCGGGCGGGCGAGCTCGGGGCGCTCCTCTCCTTCCCAGTACTCGGCCCGGACGCGGGCGTTCTCCGGGTCGAAGAAGGGCGTGGACGCCACCTTCGCGAGGAGGGGCCGGGCGTTGATCTCCACCACCAGGTTGTTGCCCGGCCAGGAGTGGGCGGTCTCGACGTGAGCCATCGCGAGCATCTTGCCTACGCTGTGCCCCATGGCGCTGGAGGTGACGCGCCCGACCTGCCGCTCCCCGGGGAGGAGCCGGTCCTCGTACTCGCCCGCCTCGGTCCCGGTCTCCACCATCTCACGGAAGGTGGCGACGTCGCCGATGCTGTAGACCTTCGCCCCGGCTGGTGCGGGAACCTCGCTCTCCAGATTCAGGCTGACCCAGCGCTCCTCGAGCCCCCCCTCCTGCACCCGCAGCAGTGACTCCCGCCCGATGAAGTCGCGCTTGTCGAACCGGATCCAGCGTCCGAGGCCCACGTGGAAGGGCGTATGCTCCTCGCTTATGTCGGGACCGTAGAGAGGGTACCCCTTCTCGATGCGCAGAGACTGCATGGCCTCGACGCCGTAGGGCTTGAGGTTGAACGCGCGAGCGGTCTTTAGGATGTGCTCCCAGAGCACACCGGCCTGGTCCGCCGGGGTGTAGAGTTCGTAGCCCAGCTCGCCGGTGTAGCCGGAGCGCGAGATCAGGAGCTCCACCTCCCCGATCCGTCCGCGGGCGAAGCGGAAGAATCTCAAGCCATCCAGGTCCACGTCCTCCACGACTGTCTTGAGGTACGCCCGCGAACGCGGGCCCTGCACGACCGGCAGCGCGATGGCGGCGGTCATGTCGGTGGCGTAGGCGCTCGAGCCCTCGGCGTGCTCAGCTATCCAGCGGTAGCTCTTGAGGCGCGGCCCGGAGCTGGTGACGATCATGAAGTGCTCGTCGTCGAACTTGTAGACGGTTACGTCGTCCACGACGCCGCCGTCGTCGTTGCACATCGTCGAGTACCTGAGCTGTCCCGGCTCCATGTCGTTGACCTCGTTGACCAGAAGCCGCCTCACCAGCCTCTCAGCACCCGGCCCCTTGATGTCCACCTCGCCCATCGTCGACAGGTCCTGCATACCAACGTTCCTGCGGACGTTCAGATGCTCCTCGACCGGCGAGGTGTAGGAAGTGGGGAACATGAAATCCCCGCCCCCCTTGATGAGGTTCCTGGCGGAACGATGGTGAAAATCGTAGAGCGGGGTCCTCCTCTCCGTCATCACCTACCTCCTTCCCGACGATATCGGTTGCAATATAATGCACACAGCGTTTCGTTTCATATATTACGATCTCTCTGGTTCGCCCTGGCTTCCTCCCTCTGCGGTTCGGCGGGCGGATGCCGCGGCCTCGAGGAGGGCGTCTGCGTGGGCGAGCCTTCTGTCCTCGATCCCGCCGATAGAAAGGTTTACCTTCGCTAGCCAGGTAGCGGCACGGACCCCCGCTTCGGCCAGCAACGCAGCGGCGACCACGTCCCCTCTTAGGTTCGGGTTGCCGTCCCGCGCCAGGCGGGCGGAGATCTCCGCAACCTCGGCCCCGGCTTCGGCCTCGGCCAGCGGCACGTCGGCGGCCTGCGAGAGCGCATCACGGAGGCCCCTATCCTGCGCGGCCAGAACGCGACCGTACGCCACCGCGTCGGCCTGCGCCAGGGGGGCGGCTGCGCCTCTCAGGGAGTCCGCTCGCTCGGCGAGTTTCGAGGCGTCGGCGATGTGTTTCGTGGAGAGGCGGCAGGTCATGACCGACAGGCCGGCGGCGAGCGCGATGGCCACGGCGACGACGGAGCCCCCTGCGGGAACAGGGTCTTCGGAAGCCACCAGGTCCAGGAACCGGCTCAGCGTCAGCTGAAGGTAGTCCGGTGCGTCGCCGACACCGTTCACGAGAGGCCCACTATCTCGCCGTGCTCGTCGATGTCCATGCGCTCGGCGGCTGGCGAAGCGCTGAGGCCCGGCATGGTGCGCATGTCGCCGCAGATCGGGTAGATGAACCCGGCTCCCACCGAGGCTCGCACCTCGCGGACCGGGAGTACCCACCCTGTCGGCGCTCCCGTGAGTGTCGGGTCCGAAGAGATGGACAGGTGGGTCTTGGCGATGCAGACCGGCAATCTCCCAAAGCCGTTTTTCTCGTAGTTTCTCAACTGGCGGGCTGCCTCCATGTCGTACTCGACGCCGCTTGCCCCGTAGACCTTCGTCGCGATGGTCTCGATCTTCTCCCTCAAAGTGGCTTCCTCCGGGTAGAGGAAGCGGAAACCGGTGGGCTCCTCCGCAGCCTCGGCTACGGCCTCGGCCAGCTCGACGGCGCCCGCGCCACCCTCCAAGAAGTGGGTGCACACGGCCACCCGGGCTCCCATCTCCTCGGCGATCTGGCCGATGGCGGCGTGCTCGGAGTCGTAGTCCGTGGGGAAGGCGTTGATCGCCACCACGGGCGAGACACCGTGCAGCCTTATGTTCTCTATCTGCTTGCGCAAATTCTGGGCTCCAGCGTGGACGTCGTCTGGGTTCTCCTCCACAAGCTCCGGCGGCAAGGGTTTACCGGCGACGATCTCGAACCTGCCTGAGTGCGCTTTCAGCGCGCGCACGGTGGCAACGAGCACCGCCGCGTCGGCCTTGAGCCCAGAGTAGCGGCACTTGATGTTGAAGAACCTCTCGGCGCCCATGTCCGCCCCGAAGCCAGCTTCGGTAACGAGGAAATCTCCGGCGTGGATGCCCACCAGGTCGGCAACGATCGAGGAGTTGCCGGTGGCGATGTTGCCAAACGGTCCCGCGTGGACGATGACCGGCGTACTCTCGATGGTCTGCATCAGGTTCGGCTTTATGGCTTCCTTGAGGATCACAGCCATCGCGCCCGCAGCCTTGAGGTCTTCGGCGGTTATCGATTCGCCGTCGGTGGTGTTGCCGATCACGATCCTGCCCAGTCGCTCCCGGAGGTCTTTCAGCGAGGTGGAGAGCGCGAGGATGGCCATCACCTCCGAAGCGGCGCTGATGTCGAAGCCGCTCTCACGGGGGATGCCGTCCCCCCTCGGGCCGAGGCCTATGATGATGTTCCTCAAGGACCGGTCGTTCACGTCCAAGACCCGCCGCCAGGTGATGCTGTGGCGGTCAACGTGGAAGAAGTCGTCGTTCTGGTAGACGTGGTTGTCGAGCATCGCGGCGAGCAGGTTGTGCGCAGACGTTACCGCGTGCGTGTCGCCGGTCAGGTGCAAATTTAGCATTTCCATCGGCACGACCTGGCTGTAGCCGCCGCCCGCGGCACCGCCCTTGATCCCGAACGTCGGTCCCATCGCCGGCTGGCGGATGGTCACGGTCGCCCTCTTGCCGATGTGGGAGAAGGCCTGCCCGAGGCCCACGGTTGTTGTCGTCTTTCCCTCGCCCAGAGGCGTCGGTGTGATCGCCGAGACCACCACGTACTTCGCTTGGGGCCGTTCCGAAAGCTCTTCTATGGCCTCGAGCTTGACCTTTGCGACGGCGTCGCCGTAGGGCTCGAGGAGGTGCTCTGCGATGCCCATCCCGGCGGCGATCTCCGGGATCGGCTTCAGCGTCGCCTTGCGGGCTATATCTAGGTCGCTCGGCATCTTGGTCGGGTGCATCATCGGGGCGCTCCTCGGATCTCGCTGCGTGGCAACTCTCCGAGACGATCGAGCGTCTCGCACCGCCAGGCCTCGGTCTTTTCCACTTCGTTGAAGGTGTAGACGTGAAAGCCGCGGATCTTCAGAGCGGGATCCGCGAGGCAAGGGCTCAGTTCCTTGAGCAGGTGATCTGGCTTGTACCCAGGGGCGAAGAGCCGCAGCAGCCAGTGTTTATTCTTCCTCAAGAACCGGGCCGACTCACCGAGCCCGATCCTGGTCGAGATCCGGAGCAGCTTCTGACGGTCGATGACCCCGGGGAAGCCGATGTAGATCGGCAGATCCACCCCCCGCCGGCGCACACGCTGGATCCAGCCGGCGATCACCCCCGGGTCGAAGCAGATCTGGCTAACGATGTACGTGGCGTAGGGCGCCTTGTCGTACATGGCCTGGATGGTGTCCTGGTCGCTGATGATCGGGTGGCTCTCCGGGTAGCCGGTGATGCCGATCTCCCCCAGGTCGTGCCCGATCTTTGCCATCGCCGAGAGCAACTCGTAGGCGTCGGTGAACTCTCCGGTGGGCTCGTCGAGATCCCCGGCGACGACGAAGGCCTCGCGCAGCTCCAGCTCGCGCATCCGCTCCAAGATGCTCGCGAGGTGCGCCCTGTCGGCAACGAGCCGGGCCGAGAGGTGAGGCACCACCCGGTACCCCCAGCCTGCGAGCCGTCCGGCGAGGTCCAGTGTGGTCTCGATGCCCCTCTTCGGCGACGCCGTCACCGTGAGCTTGATGTACTTCGGGACGTGCCGGACGATGGCGTCCTCCCCCCCTTCGAGCGGAAAGACCTCGTAGCGGGGATGCCGCAGGGCCTCAGCGAGCGTCTCCCTGCTCTCCTGTTTCAAGTCCACGCTCGTCGCCTCCGGAGAACCTCTGGACCGCGAGCCCTTTACACGCCCTTGGTGGACCGGGAGGCGCTCAGCTCCTGTTCCGCCTTATCCGGCTTGAAGAAGAGCCGGTCCGCCACCACCGCCGGAACCACGCCCTCGGGACGCTGGACCTCCAGCCCGATGCCGATGGTGCTGTACTCGGCCGGAACCATGGCGAAGCCTATATTCTTGTCCAGGCGCGGCGAGTAGCAGGCGGAGGTGACCTGACCGATCCGGTCGCCATCCTTGAGCACCGGGAAGAAGTCGATCATCGTGCCGTCGTTGTACGCGCCGAGGTTATCGCCCCCGATCTCGACCCCCACCAGCTTGCGGGAGACCCCCTCCTCGCTGATTTTCTTTAGGGCCTCCTTGCCCACGAAGTCGGCCTCCTGCTCGAACTCCACCATCCACTTGTAGCCGTAGCCGACCTCGTAGGGGTTGTTCTCGATGGTCATGTCGCAGCCGTGCGCCAGGATGCCGCCCTCGATCCTGCGTATGTGGCACGGCCCGATGGGCGAGAGACCGTGAGGCTCGCCGGCCTGCATCACCCGCTCCCAGAGCTTGAGCCCGTCGCGGCTGGCGTTCTCGAGGTACAGCTCGTAGCCCAGCTCGCCGGAGTAACCGGTCCGGGAGATGACAAGCTCCATCCCGTCCAGCTCCCTCCTCACCATGTGGTAGTAGGGGACCTCCAGGATGCTCTCGCCGAAGAGGTCCGTCATCACGTCCCTGGATTTGGGACCCTGGACCTGGATCGGCCCCACGTCGGGCTCCTTTATCTCCACGTCGAGCCCAAGGTTGTACGCGAGCCCTTTGCACCACAAGAGCACGTCGCTGTCGGCTAGAGAGAGCCAGAAGTGGTTC
>Ga0126313_10002045_pt1 | contig 11058 bp, 11 predicted proteins | sample Plot105A_FD_89954 | JGI IMG/M metagenome (GOLD analysis project Ga0126313, IMG submission 89954) | Serpentine soil microbial communities from UC McLaughlin Reserve, CA, USA - Plot105A | ecosystem: Environmental > Terrestrial > Soil > Grasslands | place: USA: UC McLaughlin Reserve, Lake County... | reverse complement strand
CGCTCCCACGCTTCGTGCAAATCGGTTCGCAGGGGTATCGGCCTACCGCGCACCATGAATTCGGCCCACGAGCGAGAACGAGAAGCTGAAATGCTGACCAGCTGAAGTGCTTACAAACTTGCAAGGATGGCACTAAGATTTTATACTAGCAACACTTTAGATAACTTAAGCATTTGGGAGGTAAGCGCATGGCCAAGAGCATAGGCATAGACCTGGGCACGACCAACAGTTGTGTTGCGGTACTGGAGGGTGGGGATCCGACGGTGATCACCAACTCTGAGGGTGAGCGGACGACGCCGTCGGTCGTGGCCTTCGACAGGAGGAGCGGGGAGCGGCTGGTCGGGCAGTTGGCGAGGAGGCAGGCTGTCACGAACCCTGAGCGTACGGTCTACTCGATCAAGCGCTTTATGGGGCGGGTCTACAACGACGTGAAGGCCGAGGCCGAGCGCGTCGGATACCAGGTCAAGTCTGGCCCTGGCGGGGACGTCAGGATTTCGGTCGATGATAAGGAGTACTCCCCGCCCGAGGTCTCTGCGATGATCCTCCAGAAGCTCAAGAGGGACGCTGAGGAGTACCTGGGCGAGGAGGTCAGCGAGGCCGTCATCACGGTGCCCGCCTACTTCGAGGATGCCCAGCGCCAGGCGACCAAGGACGCTGGCAGGATTGCGGGCCTTAACGTCAAGCGGATCATCAACGAGCCGACCGCGGCTTCGCTGGCCTACGGTATGGACAAGGAGGAGGACCAGACCATCCTCGTCTTCGACCTGGGTGGCGGTACGTTCGACGTCTCTATACTAGAGCTCGGCGAGGGGGTCTTCGAGGTCAAGGCCACGAGCGGCAACAACCACCTCGGCGGCGACGACTTCGACGCCAAGGTCGTCGAGTGGATGGTCTCGGAATTCAAGAAGGCCGAGGGCATAGACCTCTCCAAGGACAAGATGGCCGCCCAGCGCCTCGTCGAAGCCGCCGAGAAGGCCAAGAGGGAGCTCTCTTCGACGACGAGCACCAACATAAACCTGCCCTTCATCACGGCGGACCAGAACGGCCCGAAGCACATGGACCTTACCTTGAGCAGGGCGCAGTTCAACAACCTGACGGCGGACCTCGTCGAGGCGACGGCCGGTCCCGTGCGCCAGGCGATGGAGGACGCCGGTTTGCAGCCGGGCCAGGTCGACCAGGTGATACTCGTCGGCGGCTCGACCCGCATCCCGGCCGTCCAGGATCAGGTCAAGGAGATCACAGGCAAAGAGCCCCACAAGGGCATCAACCCTGATGAGGTCGTCGCCGTCGGGGCCGCTATCCAGGCCGGCGTGCTCGCCGGCGAGGTCAAGGACGTGCTGCTTCTCGACGTGACGCCGCTCTCCCTCGGTATAGAGACCAAGGGCGGGGTGTTCACCAAGCTCATCGAGCGGAACACGACCATACCCACGCGCAAGAGCGAGGTATTCACCACCGCCGACGACAATCAGGGATCGGTGGAGATCAAGGTCTACCAGGGCGAGCGCGAGATAGCGGCCTACAACAAGATCATCGGCAACTTCCAGCTGGTCGGCATCCCGCCGGCGCCGAGGGGCGTACCCCAGATCGAGGTCGCCTTCGACATCGACGCCAACGGCATAGTCAACGTCGGGGCGAAGGACCTGGGGACGGGCAAGGAGCAGAGGATCACGATCACGGCCTCCAGCGGTCTCTCTGATGCGGAGATCCAGCAGATGATGGAGGATGCCGAATCGCACGCCGAGGAGGACAGGCGTCGTCGCGAGGAGGCCGACATCCGCAACAACGCGGACAACCTCGTGTACTCCATCGAGCGTTCGCTCAAGGACGTCGACGGCAAGGTGGATGCGAACACCAAGCTGGAGATAGAACAGGCCATAAAGGAGACCAAAGAAGCTCTGGCCGGCGGCGACATCGAGGAGATCAAGAGCAAGCAGGAGGCGCTGATGACTGCCTCCCACAAGCTCTCCGAGGTACTCTACAGCCAGGCGGCCCAGCAGCAAGAGGAGGCCAGCTCCGCCGGGGCCACGGATACCGATGACCTGGTGGAGGACGCCGAGGTAGTCGACGAGGACGACGAGGAGCGCGAGTAAGCACACCACAAAGGCCGGGCGGTCGCGGGTGGAGATCTCGCCCCGACCGCCCGCGCGGCAGCAACAGGAGGACTAGGGAGCTTTGAGCAGCGAGGAGAACAAGCGAGACCCCGAAAACAGGGATGACGCCCGGCCGGTAGAGGAGGCCGAGGGCTCCCCGGTCGACCCCGGCTCCCCCGAGAACATGGAGGGCCCCGACGTGACGGCAGACACCGAGGTCGAACCCGCCGGCGAGGAACCAGAAGACGTGGGATTGGATGAGGCGACGGTGCTCTCGGTAGAGCTGGAGGCCACGCGCCGGGAGCGGGACCAATACCTCGACGCCTTGCGCCGGCTCAAGGCCGAGTTCGAGAACTCGCGCAAGCGCCAGGAGCGGGAACGAAGCCGCATCCTCTCGATGGCGTCCGAGAGGCTGGTGCAGGAGCTACTGCCCGTCCTCGACAACCTGGACCGTGCGCTGGAAGCCGGGGGAGACATCCGCGAGGGCGTGCAGGCTACCAGGGATCAACTCGCCGAAGTGCTCGGCGACGAAGGCCTGCTGCCGGTCGCCTCAGACGGGCAGCCATTCGACCCTAACGTCCACGAGGCCGTAATGGGCCAGTTCTCCGAGGAGCACGAAGAAGGCACCATCATCCAGACGTTCCAGCGAGGCTATCTACTCAACGGGAAGCCGATCCGGCCAGCGAAAGTTGTAGTTGCGAAGCAGGCTTAGTGTATGGAGAAGGTGGATCTCTACAAAGCTCTCGAGGTATCCAAAGAGGCCTCGCAGGATGAGATCCGGCGCTCCTACCGCAGGCTGGCGCGCAAGTTTCATCCCGACGCCAACCCCGGCGACAAGAAGGCCGAAGAGCGTTTCAAGGAGATACAGCACGCCTACGAGGTCCTCTCGAATCCTGAGAAAAGAAGGGAGTACGATGAAGGCCCACCCACGTTCTTCGGCTCCCAGGGTACCGGACAGAGACACCCAAGCGGAGCAGACTTCGCGGATATCTCGGATCTGCTCGGCGGCTTCGGAAACCTCGGGGATATCTTCGGGAGAACGGCCACTGCCACCCAGAGAACCGCAGAAAAAGGCGAGAATATAACCGTAAACATCAGGTTGAATTTCAAAGATGCCCTGAACGGTGTAACGACGCGGGTTGGGGTGCCTGTCGAGGAGGCGTGCGGCCAGTGCAGGGGAACGGGGGCGGCTCCGGGGACTGCGCCGCGGACGTGTCCCGAGTGTGGTGGCAGGGGAGTACAGAGTCGTGACCAGGGGTTTTTCGCGCTCTCGACCCCGTGTTCGAGGTGTGGGGGCGAGGGTAGGATCATCGAGAAACCATGCTCTGTCTGCGGCGGCAACGGCAGGGTGCGCAAGAACAGGCAGGTCAAGGTCAGGATACCGGCCGGGGCGAAGGATGGCATGAAGATCAGGATCCCGGGCAGGGGAAGCGCGGGCAGGAGGGGTGGGCCTGCGGGAGACCTCTTTGTCGTGACGCGGGTCGAGGAACATCCGGTCTTCAAGCGACGTGGCGACGACTTCGTGGTCGAGGTGCCTGTGAGCTTCGTCGAAGCGGTGCTCGGGGCGCAGATCGAGGTGCCAAAGCCCAGCGGGGGCACGGTGAAGGTCAGGTTGCCTGCTGGCACGCAGGACGGCAAGCAATTGAAGGTGCGTGGCGCGGGAGCGCCGAAAGCGAAGACCGATGGTGGGGAGAAAGGTGACCTCATCGTACGGGTAGGCGTGGTCGTGCCGAAGAAGCTCAAACGACGGGAGCGTGAGATCCTCGAAGCCCTCGCCGAAGAGCGGGACGAAGACGTCAGAGAGGATCTCTTCAAGAAGGTGGGATCGTGAACCTCAGAAAGCGTCCGGTGTACATGATCGGGATAGCTTCCGAGCTTATCGGGGTGCACCCGCAGACGCTGCGGATGTACGAGCAGAGGGGTCTGCTCCGCCCGCGCAAGAGCATAAAGAACACCAGGCTCTATTCGCAGGAGGATGTGGACCTCGGCCGCCACATACAGAGGCTGACCCAGGAGTTGGGGATGAACCTCGCCGGCGTGAGGAAGGTCATCGACCTCGAGCGCCAGGTAGCGAGACAAGAGGCTGAGATCAGGGCCTTGCGCGAAGAGCTAGACCGTAAGGAACTGGAGCATAGCCAGCTTATCGCAGAGATCCACCAGAGCTACAAGAGAGAACTGGTCTTGCTGCCGCGTGGCGAGCTTGCGCGTAGCGGGCGGAAGAGCCGCTGATGGCCGAGCCAATGCACTGCTACCGGCATCCGAAAAGGGAGACGCGCGTCTCGTGCGCCACGTGCGGGAGACCCATCTGCACCGAGTGTATGGTGGCAACCGACGTCGGGATCAAGTGTCCCGACGATGCCAAACTACCTAGAGGAGCGCGGGCCGGCGTCATGAAGTCCGGTCAGGTCCTCAAGAGCATCCTCGCCGGCGTCGCGGTCGCCGTCGCCGGTATCCCCATAGCGTACGTGCTCTTCCTCCTCCCGTTCACCTGGTTGATCTCGGCCGCAGCCGGCTACGGGGTAGGGACCCTGATCAACCGCGCCGGAGGCCGAAACGGCGGCCCCCTGGCGATCGTTATCTCCGTCCTGGCCACGGCCGTCCCGTTCTTCGTCCTGCTGGCCCCGGATCTCCTCGCAGGCCAACTCAATCCGCGCCCGCTGATCGCAATGGTCTTCGCCGTGATCGCCGCCGGCGTGGCGAACCGTCAGATTTGAACTTTATTTCAGCCCCTAAGCACGGCGAATGTGCCGCCTCTCAGCCAGTCAGCCAAGACTTGCGCACGCGAAAGCTGAAATGCTGACGAGCCGAAGTGCTGAAGTGATGAAATCCCTCCTTCCCAAAGTGGTTGAACCTGCATCCTCAACGAAATATCCCTGTGGATAACTCACAAAACCCCACTCCTAAAGCTAAAAACCAGACGCCACGATCCGCACGATACGGGTCCACTACCCTCTCTCAGAGTTACACTTAACCTTAAGATAAAATTAGACCTGTGAATGAGGTAAAGCATCGAAAAATACTTTCAGAAAGCCTAGCGTAGCCTGAAAGAGCGTGCTAGGGTTGGGGCCATGAGAGAAGACATGCAGTACATAAGCGGGGTTTTGGACGAGTTGGAGGCGATCGTTCAGGATGCATCCGGCGTACCGATGAGCAAAGGGCGGGCCGTTGTGGATCGGTCTGATCTGCTTGTGATGCTGGACGAGTTAAGGGGATCGTTGCCCCCTGAGCTGGCTGAGGCCGAGTCGCTTCGCCGGGAATGCGGGGCCACAGTAGCTGCGGCCGAGGAGGAGGCCCAGCGCATAGTCGAGGAAGCCCACCATCGCGCTAACGCGATGGCCCCTGAGACGGAGCTCCTCAGGCGTACGGAGCGGCGGGCCGGAGAGATCATTGACGGGGCGGAGCGCTACGCCGAGGAGGTCTCCAGCGGCTCCGAGGTATACAGGGACCGCGTCATGGAGCAGTTGGAGAACTGGTTCCAAGATTCGCTCATCTCGGTGGAGGAGTCCAGGCAGGAATTGGGCGGTGTGCCCGTGCGCAGGCCTGCGCGCAAGCCTGAGGTCGTCGAGGAGAAGTCTGACGGCCGGGGCTGGCAGGTGAGCTCGGCCTAGCGCAAAGAGGCAAAGCCTCTTTGCGAGCATTTCAGCGGGTCAGCACTTCAGCTTATCAGCTGTATTGGGGAGCGGCTCGCGTTCGTTTTGCTCCGCGGTAGATAAGGTCCCGCCTCTCCTGCCACGAAGCCTGGCTTAGTTTGGCCGCCTCGCTGGCTAGGGCACTTGCTGAAATGGTGAGAGCCGCCGCAGGCGGCGTGCTGAGATGCTGACGTGCTGACTAGCTCTCTCCCTGAGGGGCCATGAGTTCACTTAGGGCTTCGAGCCTGGCATTTAGGCTATCGAGTGAAGTGTTGAGGTCATTTGCGCGGGCGGGATTCTCGCTATCTATGGAGATCCTGACTATCTTCGCCCTCAGGTCCAGGAGCTCCTGGAATGTACCGGAGATCTCGGCGTCAGCGGCGGCTATTCTGTCTTCGAGCTCGCGCAGGTTCTCCTGTTTTGTGGTGGTTGGTGTGTCCGAGCCCGTATCCCGGCCGAGGTCACGTGCGACTTCGGCGGCCTTCTCCCTACCCTGGGCCACGTCCACGAGCCTATCCGCCGCCGCGTGCAGCCTTGGGATCGCATCGTTGAGGACCGCCCTGGTTACGTCGTCTGAGGTCTCGATGGCGGCGAGGACCTTGCGGTAGACATCGAGGGCTGCCTCCACCTTCTGGCGGGTCTCTCCGCGCGGGAGCCAGCGGGCCCGGCGCTCAGGAGAGACGTCAGTGCTCACTACGGCGCCCGGCGACGCCTTCGGACCCTCATCTCTCCCCAATACCTTGCGCTGGAAGACCGGGTCTCTCGCGGCCAGGAAGACCAGAGAGACGTAAGTTACAAAGGTCAGTGGCAGCAACCACCACGCCAGGGTGGTCGCGGAGATGCCGGCCCCGATCACGAGCATCATAACGTTGATCGGTCGCAGCGCCGCCGCCCGCAACATCCGGTTTCGCTCCCCCGGCGAGAGGGGAGTGGTCTCCCGGCCCGCCGGAGGGCCTGACCTCGGGTTACGGCGCTCAGTCACCGTTGACCGTCGGGCGGATCAGACGCACCTTTCCTCCTACCTCGAGGGCGAGCGCTTCGGCGGCGCTGCCTTTGTTTATGGCGAGGCTAAGGCGCCAGTGGGAATCAGGCACCAGCACCAACTCGCCCGCCTTCGCTGACCCGAACGTCTCGACGTATCGAACTGACATCCCACCGTCACCAGCATCTACCCTCAGGGCTTCACCGTACTCGAGTCCCGACTCCTCCTGCAAAACGGAGAGCCTTGCGTTGCCGAACCGGTCGATGGAGATGATGTGGGTGACGAAACCCTCGCCCTTGCCTTCGAACGTGCTCGCCGGGCCGAGGCTCACCAGTGAAGCAGGGTCCACGGGCTCCCCAAGTTCAGAGAAGCCAACTCCGGCCGCAAGGTGGGCGGCCACAGGGGCGAAGACGTCGCGGCCGTGAAAGGTGTTGGAGACGGGATGCAGGTGGAAGCGCTCTTCGGTTAGCGCACAAGCCCCAGATATACCACCTAAAGACTCCGCCGCCATAACTAGCAGCCCATTATCCGGGCCGACCAACAGTGCGCGGCTCTGTGTCCGTAGGGCGAGCTTCCGTCGGCCCGTGCCGACTCCTGGATCTACGACCGCCAGGTAGACCGTGTCGGCGGGCATGTAGCGGGTGGCGTGCTGCAGGATCTCAGCCCCCGCCTCTACCCCGAAGCCGGGTACTTCATGCGTCAGGTCAATGATGGACACTCCAGGTGCGATCCTCAGCATCAAACCCTTGCACGTGCCGGCGAAGTCGTCGGCTAGTCCAAAGTCGGACAGAAAGCAGATCGGCCTCATGCCGGTAGTATAGAGCGCACCAGCGTAGCCCGTGGCAACAAGCCTCAATATCCCCTCCCCGCCCGGGGACCATGCCAGGCTCCCGACTACACCGATGGATGCATCTCAACCTTAAACTTATCTAACTCTCTACTAACAGTTCATATACGTTTTGGGAAAGATTGCGAATTTGGTCGAGGCTCAACATGTTGTGTTAGATTAAGGCGGGTTGCGAATATATCGTGCCTGATGATATATGATACACATTTTCCAGCTTAGGTAAAGGGATTGTAGGAGGTTGCGGGATGTGTTGACGGATGCTAATTTTTGTTCGGGCGATTCCCGCCTAGCTGGGGCTCGGTTTAAAGCTTGGGTCTAGGCGTGGGATCGCGACGGACTTCATCGGCGGGGAGGGGTGATGAAGTCCGGCTGGAGGCTCCTGATGGGGAGGGGCCGGTATAGCGGGTGGGTGAAGGTTAACCTTCACCCACCCGCTCCTACTCGAACATCTTTATGGCGGTGCTGGTGTATGCGGTGAGCCAGTGGAGATCATCTTCGGTAAAAGGTTCGGTCGAGTTTCGGGTTGCGTAGACGACGCCCAGGGTATGCTCGTCTTGGAGGATCGGTACTGCCAGGGAGTTCGTCCAGCGGGTGTTCGTGCGTGCCTGGGGCAGGCGACCAGGACCGGTCACGGTCAGGGTGGGGTGGGTAGTCTTGACGACGAGATCTATGACGCTCCGGTCCGAAGCGGTGAGATCCAGGGGCGAGTGTCCTCCGAGGGGCGTCAGATCGGGAACCCTGATCAAAGCGACCCTGTCGGCCTTTAGTTCGCGCCTTATCGCCTCGGCTATCTGCTCCTTTGGAGCATCGGGGTCGAGGTTCTTTGGCATAGAGGGACGGAACACGAGTTGGGAGGAGAGGATGAAGTTCACGCTCGTGCCGGCCACTATGCCGAGTAGGTTGAACAGTGCGTAGTACGGAAAGGCGTCTGAGACATACTTCACCAGCGGGTACCAGACGGCGAAATTCGCCCCGATGCCCATGACGGCCACGGGATAGGCCAGGACGCCGCGCAGGAAGAAGTGGATCCTGCTCGAGTGCCTGATATCGCGCCAGGTGAACGCGTTGTTGAGGAGGAAGTTGCTGAGGATGGAGATCCCGACCGCGAACATCCAGGCTATGACTTTGTTGGCGTCGAAGTACTCGGCGAGCACGATGAGGGTGACCATGTTGACCAGCACGCCCGAGGCCCCGACGAGGAGGAACTTCCATAAGCGCCCCGCCGAGGGCACGTACCAGAAGAGGCTCAGTATGTGGGTCAGGTACTCGTAGCCCTGGTAGATGGTCGCCTTGGACACCCCGGCGTGGCGTGGCTGGAAGTCGAAGGGCACCTCGAGTACCTCGAGCTCGGGCGCGCACACCAGTATCTCGAGCAGCACCTTGAATCCCGTGGGCCTGAACTGGATGCCCGAGATGGCCTGGTTCTTTATGAGGAAGAAGCCCGCCATCGGGTCGCTGGTCTTGCGCGCCTCCTTGAAGACGATCCTGGCCAGGAATCTACTCCCCACTGACACGGCCCGCCGCATCCTGCCAGGGAGGCCGGCGTAGCTGCCGCCCGGTGCGTAGCGGCTCGCCACCACGACGTCGGCGTCAGAGCGACGTGCGATCTCCAGCATCTCGCGCACCTTCTCGGGAGGGTGCTGCAGATCCGCGTCCATCACACAGGTGTACTCGCTCGCGCCCGAGAAGAGCTCCATGCCCGTCGTCACCGCCGTCGAGAGGCCACCGTAGCGCTCCGCCCCTTCCCGGCGCACCAGCCGGATACGTCCGTCCTCCTCTGCAAGGCCTTGGATCACCTCCGGCGTCCTGTCTGTGGAGTCGTCCACGAAGACGACCCGATAATCGAGGTCAGAGAGGCTCTCGCGCAACTCGTGCACGAGCTTCGGGACGTTATCAGCCTCGTTGCGCGTCGGCACGACCACGGTGAGGAGCACCCTTTCCGGGCTCCTCACACGTTCGGGCCCGCCGGCGACCGTTTGCTTCTCTGATTTCATGGCCGCTCTAGGCTAGCATATCGGGTTAACCTGCCCAATAGACCGGCCGATAATACTCCCAACGGAGGTACGTAAAGTGCAGAACAGCGATCTGGAACGTGCACACGTCCTGGTTTCAGGCCAGGTGCAGGGGGTCTTCTTCCGGGACTCGACCCGCCAGAAGGCTGAAGAACTAGGCCTGGCCGGATGGGTGAAGAACACGCCCGACGGAGCGGTCGAAGCCCTGTTCGAAGGCCCTTCTGAGAGGGTCAGGGAGATGGTCCGCTGGTGCGAAGAGGGGCCTCAGCAGGCCTCGGTAAAGAACGTGGAGACGGACTTCGAGAGCGCCGGCGGAGACCTCGAAGCCTTCGAGGTCCTTTGAACCCAGAACCAACCACCGCAGTTCCCACGGAACTGCGCCTGCTCCTCGACCGAGAAGGTGTGGAGATAGCGGGTAGCAGGGCCATAGATCACGGCACCCAGTACGACCTGGCCCGCGACGAGGAGACCGCGAAGCTGAACGTCTATCGCACGGGCAAGATCTCTGTCGGAGGTAGAGCTTCAAGGTTGCGGCGCCTGCTCGAAGGCTGGCGTATATCGCAGACCGGGGCTGGAGGCACGCGGGCTTCAGCGGCCAGCGTGGGGCAGAGACCCCCTCTCGACGTTACGCCGAGGCTCGGCATCGACGAGGCCGGGAAAGGTGACTACTTCGGTCCTCTGGTCGTGGCCGGGGTCCGAATAACACACGCAGAGATGGCGAAAAAGCTGCAGCAGATAGGGGTCAGGGATTCGAAGGAGATCAGGGCTTCCACCGTCCGCCGGGTCTCAGAGCGCATCCTCGAAGCCGTCGGCCAGGTTAACGTCTACGTTATTTCCCTCCCGCCCCTGGAGTACGAGGCCCGTCGGGTCGCCGCCGGAAACGTCAACAGGCTGCTCGGCGAACTCGACGCCGCGATCATGGGTGAACTTATGAACGAGGTTGAAGTAGTAGTGGTGGACGAGTTTGCCAGAGCCGCCCGTTCCTACCTGGAACCGTCTGTGCCCGAAGGCGTGCGGCTCGAGGTTCGCACGCGGGCTGAAGACGACGCGGCCGTGGCCTGTGCATCCATTGTGGCACGGGCGCGGCAACTCGAGGAGATCGAGCGCCTCTCGAAGCGGGTCGGGTTCGGACTGCCGCTCGGCGCGGCGCATGTCGTCGACGCCGGTCGACGGGTGGTCAAGGACTTCGGCGAGGAGGGCCTGGCGGAGGTGGCGAAGATCCACTTCGCTACCACGCTTCGGATATTGGAGACGAGCGAACAGAGTGATGGAGGCTACCCTTGATAGATCTTCGCAGCGACACCGTGACCCGTCCAACGGAGGGCATGCGGCGGGCGATGCTCGCGGCGCCGGTCGGGGACGACGTCTTCGGTGAGGACCCGACGGTGAATCGGCTCGAGGAGTACGTGGCGGACTTGCTGGGCAAGGAGGCCGCGCTGTACGCGCCTTCCGGGACTATGACAAACCAGATCGGGGTCCACCTCAGCACGAGCCCGGG
>Ga0126313_10002044_pt1 | contig 11058 bp, 12 predicted proteins | sample Plot105A_FD_89954 | JGI IMG/M metagenome (GOLD analysis project Ga0126313, IMG submission 89954) | Serpentine soil microbial communities from UC McLaughlin Reserve, CA, USA - Plot105A | ecosystem: Environmental > Terrestrial > Soil > Grasslands | place: USA: UC McLaughlin Reserve, Lake County... | reverse complement strand
GCGCGCGAGCATGCGGGAAGGTCCGCTGGCCGCCCTCTTCCGGAAGACGGAGACGGAGGGGCTCGAGGACCGCGGCGGCGCCGAGGCGCCGCCGGAGCCGCCGCGCGCCGAGGAGCGCCCGGCCGCGCCGGCCCCTGCCTCGCAGGCGTCGCAACCGGCTCCGGAGCCGCGCGTGCCGACGCCGCAGGAGCGGCTGCGCCACGCGTTCTCCTCCGACCTGCCCGAGAACATGATGAGCCCGCCCTCGCACACGATCCCGCCGCCCTCAGCGTCGGACTACCAGTGGAGCAACGCACCGCAGGAGTCCACGCCCGGGCAGCCGCTGCTGCGCGTGGTCGGGGTCGGCGGCGGCGGCGTGAACGCCGTCAACCGGATGATCGAGGCCGAGATCCCCGGCGTCGAGTTCCTCGCCTTCAACACGGACGCGCAGTCGCTGCAGTCCTCGGACGCGCACGTGAAGCTCCAGCTGGGGCCCAACATCACGCGCGGCCTGGGCTCGGGCTCCAACCCGGACCAGGGGCGCTCCGCGGCGATGGAGGACTCCGACCGGATCAAGACGCTGCTGCGCGGCTCGGACATGGTGTTCATCACCGCCGGCGAGGGCGGCGGCACCGGCACGGGCGCCGCGCCGGTCGTTGCGCGCATCGCCCGCGAGCTCGGGGCGCTGACCGTCGGCATCGTCACCAAGCCGTTCGGCTTCGAGGGCTCGCGCCGGCTGCAGGCCGCCGAGAGCGGCATCGAGGCGCTCGCGGAGGAGGTCGACACCCTCATCGTGGTGCCGAACAACCGCCTCCTGAGCGTGCTCGACAAGCAGACGTCGATGATGGAGGCCTTCACGGTCGCCGACGACGTGCTGCGCCAGGGCGTGCAGGGCATCTCGGACCTGATCACGCTCCCGGGGCTGATCAACCTCGACTTCGCCGACGTGCGGACGATCATGTGCGACGCGGGGAACGCGCTGCTCGGCATCGGCATGGGCACCGGCGACAAGCGCGCGGTGGAGGCGGCCGAGAAGGCCACTTCGTCGCCGCTGCTGGAGACCACGCTCGAGGGCGCGCAGGGCATCCTGCTGTCGATCACGGGCGGCCGCGATTTGTCGCTGTGGGAGGTCAACGAGGCGGCCCGCGCCGTCCAGGAGGCCGCCCACCCGGAGGCGAACATCATCTTCGGCGCGATGCTCGACGAGAACCTCGAGGACGAGGTCTGGATCACGGTCGTCGCCACGGGCTACGACCGCGGCAGGACGCCGCGGCGGACCGAGCGCGCCGATCCGTGGGCCGAGCCGGTGGGCGAGCCGCGGATCTCCCGCAACCACCGGCCGCACCGCGAGCGGCGCTCGGCCGTCGACGTCGACGTGCCCGAGTTCATGCCGCGATTCTGAGATAACACCGGCCGTGCGCGGAGTCGTCGCGGCCGGACACCCCCTCACGGCCGAGGCCGGCGCGGACGTGCTCCGCGCCGGCGGCAACGCCGTGGACGCGGCGCTGGGCGCGATGCTCACCTCGTTCGTCACCGAGCCGCTGCTGACCGGGCTCGGCGCGGGCGGCTTCATGCTCGTCGCCGCCCCGGATCGGGACGATGTGCTGCTGGACTTCTTCGTCGCGGCCCCCAGCGACGGCGAGCGGGCGCCGCTCGTGCCGGTGAGCGTCTCCTTCGGCGACGCCGTGCAGGTGTTCAACATCGGCGCGGCCTCGTGCGGCGCGTACGGCAACCCGGCCGGCGTCCACGCGGCCAGCGAGCGCTACGGCTCGATCCCGCTCGCCGAGCTGTGCGCGCCGGCGGCCGCGCTCGCGCGCAAGGGGGTCGAGGTCAACCGCCAGCAGGCGTACCTGTTCGAGATCCTCGCCCCGATCACCGAGCACACCGCCGAGTCGCGTGCGCTCTACATGCCCGACGGGCGCCCGCATGCGCTCGGGGAGGTCCACCGCGACCCGACGCTCGCGGACGCACTCGAGCTGCTCGGCGCCGAGGGCCCCGCGCCGTTCTACGAGGGCGAGATCGCGGCGGCGGTCGTCGAGTGGGTGCAGGAACGGGGCGGCACGCTCTCGCGGACCGACCTGGCCGCCTACGCGGCGATCCCCCGTGAGCCCGTGCGCGTCGCCTACCGCGGGCGCGAGGTGCTGACCAACCCGCCGCCGAGCGCGGGCGGCACGCTGCTCGGCTATGCGCTCGCGCTGCTCGAGCGCGGCGGCGACGGCCCGCCGGACGCCATCGAGCTGGCGCGCGCGATGGAGCGCGCGCAGTCCGAGCGCACGCCGTCGTTCCTCGACGGGCTCGCCGAGCCCGGCTTCCTGGAGTCGTTCATGGCCAGCCGGCTCGGCTCGACCACGCACATCTCCGTCGTCGACGACACCGGCTGGGCATGCGCGGCGACGTGCACCAACGGCGAGGGCTCCGGCATCGTCGTGCCCGGCACCGGCGTGCACGTCAACAACATGATGGGCGAGCAGGACCTCTCGCCGCTGGGCTTCTTCACCCATCCGCCGGGGCGGCGGCTGCCGTCGATGATGGCTCCGACGATCGTGCTCGCGGACGGGCTGCCCGAGCTCGTCCTCGGCTCCGCCGGGTCCAACCGGATCCGCTCGGCGCTGCTTCAGGTGATCGTCAACGCGATCGACCGCGGGATGGACGCCCAGGCGGCCGTCGAGGCGCCGCGCATGCACTGGGAGGACGGGAGCGTGTTCACCGAGCCGGGGATCGACGTCGCAGCACTGGAGGCGGCCGGCTACGTGATCGCGCCGTTCCGCGAGCGCAACCTGTTCTTCGGCGGCTGCCAGGCCGTCGAGCGCGCAGCCGACGGGACGCTGTCGGGCGGCGGCGATCCGCGCCGCGGCGGCGCCGTCGCGCTGGTCACCTGACGGTAACCGGTAACACGCACACCACTCAGTAACAGCGGCTTCACCAGCATACCTGTGAATCCGCACTTTTCTTGAACAGTGACACCGACTTGCCGACAATCGGTCCATGGGTGCAAGAAGCTCGGTCGCGCTGCTCGCAGCGCTCGCGCTCGTGGCCGCCGGCTGCGGGGGTTCGTCATCGGAAGGTGGGCCCGGGGAGGCCGGCAACTCCGGCGCTCCCGTCAAGGGCGAGAAGGGCGGCAAGGTCACGTTCCTGGCCGCGGCGGACGTCGACTACCTCGATCCGGGGCAGACCTATTACACGTTCGGCTACACGGTCGCGTACTCGACACAGCGCCCGCTGTACTCGTTCAAGCCCGACGACGCCGAGGCGCCGGTGCCCGACCTGGCCGAGGCCGACCCGGAGATCTCCAAGGACAACAAGACGATCACCGTCAAGCTGCGCTCGGGCGTGCGCTTCTCCCCGCCCGTGAACCGCGAGGTGACCTCCAAGGACGTCAAATACGCGTTCGAGCGGGCATTCACCCAGAACGTGCCGTCCGGCTACGCGACGTCCTACTTCGGCGACATAAAGGGCGCCCCCGACGCGCCGGGCAAGTTCAAGGAGATCCCCGGCATCAAGACGCCCGACGACCGCACGATCGTCTTCGAGCTCGACAAGCCGACGGCCGTGACCGTTGCGTCGGCGCTGGTGATGCCGATCACGATCCCGGTGCCGCGCGAGTACGCGGAGAAGTACGACCGCAAGAGCCCCTCCACCTACGACCAGTACACGGTCTTCACGGGCCCGTACATGGTCCGCAACGACGCCGACGGCAAGGTCGTCGGCCGCGACCCCGGCAAGCTGATCGAGATCGTCCGCAACCCGAACTGGGACGCGAGCACCGACTACCGCCCGGCCTATCTCGACGAGATCCGCATCGAGGAGGGCAATGACGACCTCACGATCGCGAGCCGCCGCACGCTCGAGGGCGACGGGCTGATGTGCTGCGACACCGGGCAGCCGCCGATCGCGATCCTGCGCCGGGCGATCACGCGCGAGAAGGAGCAGCTCGGACGCGTCGCCAGCGGCGGCACGCGCTGGATCGCGCTGCGCACGGACAAGAAGCCGTTCGACAACCTCAACGTGCGCAAGGCCGTGATGGCGGCGTTCAACCGCGAGGCGCTGCTGAAGACCCGCGGCGGGCGCGAGGTCGGGCCGATCGCCCAGGGCTACATCCCTCCCGGCGTGCCGGGCTTCGAGGAGTCGGGCGGTGAGAAGGGCTTCACCGAGTACGACTTCATGCAGCACCCGGCGGGCGATGCCGAGGTCTCGAGGAAGTACATGCTCGAGGCCAAGAAGGAGGGCGTCCCGGTCGACGACCAGGGCCGCTACACCGGCTCCGACAAGCTGCTGATGATCGCCACCAACGCCGACCCGGGCCTGCAGACGGCGACCGTCGCGCAGGGCCAGCTCCAGCAGCTCGGCTTCAAGCTGACGTTCCGCAAGGTGCCGCAGGACACCCTGTACACGCGCTTCTGCAACGTGCCGTCCTCGGGCTGGGACCTCTGCCCGAACGTCGGGTGGTTTCGTGACTTCACGGACCCGCAGTCGCTGCTGGAGCCGACGTTCAAGGGCGCGGCGATCAAGCCGCAGGGCAACGTCAACTTCTCGATGCTCGACGTCCCCGAGATCGACGACGCCATGACGAGGGCGACGACGATCCCGGCCGGCGCCGAGCGCAACAAGGCCTGGGCCGAGGTCAACCGCATGGTCGTCGGCCAGGTGCCCGGTATCCCGTATTCCTGGGACGACTCGTTCCAGCTGGCCTCCAAGGACGTCCAGGGCGTGATGAACGGCTACACGACCACCTGGGACCTCGCGTTCTCGTCGGTCAAGTAGCGCCCTTCCTCGGCCCCGCCGCGTGCGTGCGGCGGGGCCGGGTCATCACGGGCGGCTGAGCACGAGACGCCAATGATCGGTCTCGCGGCCCGTCGTGAGGCGCAGGCCGTGGTCGGCGGCCAGCGCCGCGAGGTCGATCGGCGCCTCGGGGTCGGTGGCGAGCACGACGAGCGTGTCGCCGGCGTCCAGCCCGGCGAGCGCCGCGCGGGCCTTGACCAGCGGCAGCGGGCAGGAGAGCCCGCGGGCGTCGACGATGCGCTCCATACAGTGGGGATGCATGATCGCCGCCATCCTCGAGTCGGGCGAGCTCGAGCGCGTCAGCACCGGGCTGTCGCTGCTGGTGTCGGCCGCCACCCAGGGACGCCCGGCGTTCGCGCTCGCGTCCTACGGGGCGCTCGAGGTGCTGCTCGACGACGAGCTCGAGGCGCGCGCGCTCGCGCCCGGCGCGGCGCCGCACGTCGCCCCTGAGGCACGCGCGGTGTTCGCCCGCACGCTGGCCGAGCTGCGCGACACGGCGCTGGCGCTCGAGGACCTGCGCATCTGGGCGTGCGCGGCGGCGGTGGAGGCGACCGGCGCCGACCGCGCGGCCGTCGAGGCGCGGCTCGACGGCGTGCTCTCGACTCCGCGCTTCCTGCGCGAGGTGGCCGGCGCGGAGCTCGTGGTGCTGTGAGGCGGCGCGCGCTGCTGGTCGCGCTCGCGATGGCCGCGGCGGGCTGCGGGACGCCGCCGCCCGACCTGTTCGAGGTCAAGCGCACGGGCGAGGACCGCAACGCGAACGTCGACGTCGTCGTCAACGACGGCGGCAGCGTGACGTGCAACGGCAAGGAGCACCCGCTTGGCGCCGACCTGCTGCTGCGCGCGCGCCAGATCCTGCGCGACCTCGAGCCGCAGGCCGAGCTGCACCTCGAGCTTCCGCCGGGCCCGCGGTCACAGCTGCGCTACCGAGTCCGGATGGAGGCGGGGACCGTCGCGTTCGCCGACACCTCCCGCGGGGCTCCGAAGTCGTTCCTCGCGCTCGCCGCCTTCACCAAGGACGTCACCGAGGACGTCTGCGGGCTCGAGCGCTGAGCGCTGGCACGGGGCGCCCCGCCGCGGTACCGTCGGCCGCGTGGACGAGCTGTTCGCCGCGATCATGGAGGGCGACGTCGAGCGGGTGCGCGCGCTCGTCGCGGCCGACCCGGCGCTCGCCGCCGCGCGCGACGAGAACGGCCTGTCGGCCGTCCTGACCGCCCACTACCACCGCCAGGACGGCGCGCTCGAGGCGCTGCTCGCCGCCCGGCCGGAGCTCGACGTGCTCGACGCCGCCGCCAGCGGCCGCCTCGACGTGCTGCGTGCCCACATCGAGGCCGACCAGGAGGCGCTCGGCGCGCGCACGCCGGACGGCTTCACGCCGCTGCACCTCGCGGCCTTCTTCGGCGGCGGAGCCGCCGTGCGGCTGCTCCTCGCCGCCGGGATGGACCCGGACGCCGACCAGGAGAACCCGCCGCGCGTGCGCCCGCTGCACTCCGCGGTCGCGGCGCGCGACCTCGACGCCGCCACGGCGCTGCTGGAGGCCGGCGCCGACCCGAACAGCGCTCAGCAGGGCGGCTTCACGCCGTTGCTGGCGGCGGCGCACCACGACGACGTCGAGCTGGTGGAGCTGCTGCTGCGCCACGGGGCCGACCGCGGCCTGGCCGCCGACGACGGGCGCGACCCGGCCGCGATGGCCGGCGAGCGCGTCGCCCCGCTGCTCGGCTAGGGCCGCGTGGCGGTCGACCTCCGGCACCTGCGGTCGTTCGTCGTCGTCGCCGAGGAGGGCAACGTCGGGCGGGCGGCCCGCCGGCTGTTCATCACGCAGCCGGCCCTCTCGCGCCAGCTCAAGCAGCTCGAGGAGGAGCTCGGCGTCGCGCGGGTCCCGCATGGCGTCGAGCTGACGGACGCCGGCCGGGAGCTGCTGGAGAAGGCGCGCACGGCGCTCGAGGCGGCCGAGCAGGCGATGACGATCGGCCGCCCCGCCGAGCCGGCCGGGCGGCTCGACGTGGGCGTCACGCTCGCCGCCCATCGCGAGCGCTGGTTCGGGCTCGCGGAGGCGTCCGCCCGCCTACGGCTGCTGCCCGAGCGCGCGATGCGCTATCTGGTCGCCCATCGCGCGGAGGACGCCCGCGCGTCCGTGCGCGCGTTCGCGGCCTTCGCCTCGCGCCACCACGGCGACGCCGCCGAGCGCGATGCCGAGCCGGCATGACGGCGCCCGGATCGGCATTGGACCGCCGGCGCACCGGCGCCTAGCGTCGTCCTCATGACCGACACCGTCGTACTGGTCCACGGACTCTGGATGAACGGGCGCAGCTGGAGCAGTGGGCCGCCCGCTACGAGGCGCGCGGGCTCGGGGTGCTGACCCCGAGCTGGCGCGGAATGGACGCCGACGTCGAGGCGCTGCGGGCCGACACGTCCGCGTTCGATGACCTCGGCGTCGAGGCGATCCTCGACCACTACGCCGCGATCGTCTCGGACCTGCCCGAGCCGCCGATCGTCATGGGCCACTCCTTCGGCGGCGCCTTCACGCAGGTCCTGCTCGACCGCGGCCTCGGCGCCGCCGGCGTCGCCATCGACCCGGCCCCGCTGAAGGGCATGCTCGCGCTGCCGGCGTCGACGCTGCGCTCCGGCTTCGCGGACTTCGCGATCGACTGGGCCCTGCGGGCGGCCGACCGGGCCTGACATGGACCTGGGCCTGGACGGCCGCGTGGCCGTCGTCACCGGCGCCGGGAAGGGCATCGGGCTCGCGGTCACGGAGGCGCTCCTCGGCGAGGGGCGGCGGTCGTCGCCGTCTCGCGCGAGGTCGAGCGGCTCGAGGGGCGCACCGGCGTGCTGGCGCTCGCCGCCGATCTGACCGATCCGGCCGTGGCGCCGACCGTGGTGCGCCGCGCGCTCGAGGAATACGGGCGGATCGACGTACTCGTCAACAACGTCGGCGGCGTGCGCCTGCGCCTGGACGGGTTCCCCGCGGTCGACGACGACGCGTTCCGCTGGGCGCTCGAGCTGAACTTCTTGACGACGCTGCGGATGACGCGCGCGGCGGTCGTGGCGATGGTCGAGCGGCAGGGCGGGGCGATCGTGAACATCGCCTCGGTGAACGCCTTCTTCCAGCCCGACGGCGCGACCGTCGACTATGGGGCGGCGAAGGCAGCGGTCGTCAACCTCACCACGTCGCTCGCGCAGGAGCTCGGCCCGGCGGGCATCCGCGTCAACGCGATCTCCCCGGGCCCGGTCGAGACCGAGCTCTGGCTCGGCGAGCACGGGGTGGCCGCCACGATCGCCGCCGCGACGGGCTCGGACCCGGCGGCGGCGCGCGAGCAGGCGGCCGGGAGTGCGGCCACCCGCCGCTTCACGCGCCCCGACGAGGTCGCCGCCCTGGCCGTGATGCTCGCCTCGGAGCGCGTCGCGAACGTGACCGGCGCCAACGTCGTCATCGACGGCGGCCTGGTCAAGACGAGCTGAGCGCACGCCTAGCCGGAGAAGTTGACCTTGCCGTTCGAGCGCGCGCGGGCCTGCGCCCGCTCGACGAAGTCCAGCCGCTTGACGGCCGCCCGGAACAGGCGCGTGACCAGCTTCAGCCGCGCGGTCTCCGAGCGCAGGTCGAGCAGGCCCTGCTTGGCGTCGAGCCCGAACTCCACCGTCGCCGCCATCTCGTAGGCGCTCATCGCCTCCAGCTCGCCGATGTCGGGCGTGCGGTCGGTCGCCTGGCGGACGAGCTCGGCGTAGGCCTCACGCGCCTCACGGCCGGCGTCGGGGTCGATCGTCTCGTCGCGGTCGGCGAGGAACTCGACGGTGCCGGCCGGGTAGGGCAGCTCGTCCTGGCGCGCCTCGATCCGGAACGGCCGCGTGCCGCGCGCGACGAGGTTGATGCGGCCGTCGTCGAGCTCCTCGAGCACTTCGGCGATCTCGCACGCGCAGCCGATCTGGCGCAGCCCGTCGTCGGCCATCCAGACGATCCCGAACTCCGTCGGCTCGGTGCGGCAGCGGCCGATCATCGTCTTGTAGCGCTCCTCGAAGATGTGGAGCGGGATCAGCTCGCTGGGCAGCGCGACCAGCCCCAGGGGGAACAGTGGGAAGTCCCGGACGGTCGGCATCGGTGCGGAAGATGGTAAACCCGGCCCGTCACCGGGCCGCGCGCAGCTATCGTGCCCGCGCCGTGGAGCCGCCGAAGCTCTATCTCCAGCAGGGCCAGCCGGAGGGCGTCCCGCCGCTGCAGCTCACGGGCGAGCGCACGCTGCCGGACGTCCCCGAGGAGAACTACTGGTTCCGCCGCCACCTCGTCGTCTACGAGTGGATCGCCGCGCGCACGCACGGCCGCCGCGTCGTCGACCTCGCGTGCGGCGAGGGCTACGGCTCGGCCGTGCTGGGCCGCACAGCGGCGTCGGTCGTCGGCGTCGACGCCAACCCGGAGGCCTACGAGCACGCGCGGCTGAAGTACACGGGCGCCGGCGTCTCGTTCGAGCGGAACATGATCGAGCTGTGGGACGGCGACGTGGACTGCGTCGTGTTCCTGCAGACGATCGAGCACGTGCAGGACGCCGACGCCGTGCTCGACCGGATCCGCACGCTGATCGGCCCCGGCGGCGTCGCCTACGTCTCCACGCCGAACGTCCGCACGCTCGCGCCGGATGGCGCGGAGCGCTCGGGCAACCCGTGGCACGTGCACGAGTACCGCGCCGAGGAGTTCCGCGCGCTCTGCCAGCGCCACTTCGGCCAGGTCGACCTGCTCGGGCTGTTCCACGCGCGCAAGCTGCGGCTGCACCAGTGGGCGATCGAGCACGCGGGTTGGGACGCGATCCATGCGTCGCTGGGCTTCACGAAGCCGTTCTACGACCGCTTCACCCCTGCGATCTCCGTGCGCGACTTCACGCTCCGGCGCAGCAACCTGGACCGGGCGCTCGACTTCCTGGCGGTGCTCCGACCCTAGGGAGCCGAGGCGACCGCCGGCCGGATCGCTATGGTGCCGCGCTCCATAAGAACGAACCTTGCCGAATCCCGTCCGGCTGAACCGGAGGGGAGCGGGGGACCCACTGGGGCCGCACTGCGGTCCATGGGGCGAATCGCCGCCTGAGCGCGGCGTAGCGCAGGTCCTAGCGCGAGCCCGACAGCTAACCCCGTAGGCGCCAGGAACCAGGGGGTTTCACCGAAGTGCCCAACTCAGATCTGTCGATCCACGTCCCGTGGCTCGAATCCAAGCGCCGCTCGCGGGCCCGCCGCGCCGAGGCCCGCAACGCGCGCAGCAGTGACCGCCGCCGCCGGACCGGCGCGCTGGTCACCGCCGCCGCCCTGACGTTCGCCGCCGGCGGCGCGTTCGCGCACGAACGGGCGACCAACACCGCCGCGGTCAAGAGCGCCGGCTCGAGCGTGTCGGCGCTGCAGAGCGCGCTCGGCATCACGCCCGACGGCGTCTACGGCCCGAACACGCGCCGCGCCGTGCGCAACTACCAGCGCAACCAGGGCCTGCAGGTCGACGGCATCGCCGGCCCCGTGACGCTCGCCCACCTCGGCCTCGCCGGCCAGGGCTCGGGCGCCGCGACCACGCGGACCGCGTCGCCGTCCTCGGGCGCCGGCGCGTCCGCCCCGAACGCCACGCTCGCCAGGATCGCCGCGTGCGAGTCCTCCGGCAACCCGGCCGCGGTCTCCCCGACGGGCCAGTATCGCGGGAAGTACCAGTTCTCGCGCGAGACCTGGGCCGAGTACGGCGGCACCGGCGACCCCGCCGCGGCCCCCGAGGCCGAGCAGGACCGCATCGCCGCCGCGCTCTACGCGGCCCGCGGGAGCTCGCCCTGGCCGGTCTGCGCGAAGTAGGCGTTCGCGTTCTCCGTGTGGCCGGCGCTTCGGCGCCGGCCAACGGTTGACTTTCGCCGGCGCTACGCCCAGCGCAGCGTCTCGGGCTCGTCGCGCATCCGCAGCACCTTCGCGGGCACGCCGCCGACGACCGCGTTGGCCGGCACGTCCTTGGTGACGACCGTGCTCGTGCCGACGATCGCGTTGTCGCCGATCGTGGCGCCGCGCAGGATGCAGGCGCCGTAGCCGATCCAGCAGTTGTGGCCGACGGTGACGTCGCGCTTGTAGATGCCCTGGACGCGGATCGGGCGCTCCTGCTCGACCACGCCGTGGTCGAAGTCGATCAGCATCACGCGGTCGGCGACGATGCACTCGCGGCCGATCGACACGTGCTGGTAGGCCGAGATCGTGCACTCCTGGCCCAGCACGGTCTTGGCGCCGATCTCGACCACGCCCTCGTGGCAGCGGATCTTGGTGCCGTGGCCGAGCCACGACCAGCGGCCCAGCTTGATCTCGGCG
>Ga0126313_10002042_pt1 | contig 11064 bp, 12 predicted proteins | sample Plot105A_FD_89954 | JGI IMG/M metagenome (GOLD analysis project Ga0126313, IMG submission 89954) | Serpentine soil microbial communities from UC McLaughlin Reserve, CA, USA - Plot105A | ecosystem: Environmental > Terrestrial > Soil > Grasslands | place: USA: UC McLaughlin Reserve, Lake County... | reverse complement strand
CGCGCGTGGACGGCGGTCGAGCGCAACGGCGTCCGCGTGGCCGCGATCGTCCACGACGCCGCGCTCGACACCGGCCCCGAGCTCGTACAGGCGGCCGCCGCGGCCGCCGCCCTGGCGCTCGACAACGAGCGCCTCAAGGCCGACCTACGCGCGCGCGTGGAGGAACTGCGCGTGTCGCGCGTGCGCATCGTCGAGGCCGCCGACGCGGCGCGCCGGCGCCTGGAGCGCGACCTGCACGACGGCGCCCAGCAGCAGCTCGTGAGCCTCGCGCTCGACCTGCGGCTCCTCAAGGCGCGCCTGCGCGACACCGAGGCCGAACCGATGGTCGACGCGCTGGCCGAGAAGCTCGCCGTCGCCCTCGGAGAGCTGCGCGAGCTGGCCCGCGGCATCCACCCCGCGATCCTCACCGACCGCGGCCTCGGACCGGCGATCGAGGCGCTCGCCAGCCGCGTGCCCGTCCCGGTCACCGCCGAGGTCGAGGTGCACGACCGCCTGTCGGCCCCGATCGAGGCGGCGGCGTACTTCGTGGTGGCCGAGGCCCTGACGAACATCGTCAAGTACGCGCGCGCCACCGAGGCCCACGTCGAGATCCGCCGCGACGGCGACCTCGTGTTCGTATCCGTCGTCGACGACGGCGTCGGGGGCGCGCGCATCGGCGCCGGCAGCGGCCTGCGCGGCCTGCAGGACCGCCTGTCCGCCCTCGACGGGACCCTCAGCGTCGACAGCGCGCCGGGCGGCGGCACGCGGCTGCTCGCGCGCATCCCGTGCGGCGCCGACGCGCTCGTCGCCGAGGCGCGCGAGTCGACCGACGGGCCGCCCGCCACCGACGGCCGCGCGACCCTCTCGGCGGACCGGGCGACATGAGGCGCGCCCTGCTGCCGTGCCTGGTCGCCGTCGTGCTCGGCGGCTGCGGCGCGGCGGCGGAGGTGCGCGAGCGCGATCTCGTCAGCAACGCCCCCGGCGCCCCGGCGCCGCGCCGCCCCGCGGCGCCGAGCGGCGCGGAGGGGGGCGGCGTGCGGATCGCGGTCGTCACCCACGGGCAGGCGTCGAGCGGCTTCTGGGCGATCGTCAAGAACGGGGTCGACGCGGCCGGGCGCCAGATGGACGTCGCGGTCACGTACCGCTCGCCCGACATCTACAGCGTCGCCAGCATGAGCCGCCTGATCGACGAGGCCGTCGCAAGCCGGCCGGACGGCCTGGTCGTCTCGCTGCCCAGCCCGGCGCTCGACCCGGCCATCCGCCGCGCGGTGCGTGCCGGCATCCCGGTCGTGTCGATCAACTCGGGCAGCGACCACTTCCGCCGCCTCGGCGTCCTCGCCCACGTCGGCCAGGAGGAGGGCCCGGCGGGCGCGGCCGCGGCGCGGCGGTTGGCCGCCGCCGGCGTGCGTCACGTGCTGTGCATCAACCACGAAGTCGGCAACGCCGGCCCGGACACCCGCTGCCGCGCGTTCGGCCAGGCGATGCGTGCCGCCGGCGGCACGTCGCGGGTCGTCCCGGTCGTCCTCAACGACACGGCCGGCACGCAGCGGCGGATGCGGGTGGCGCTCGCCGACCGGACGATCGACGGCGTGCTGACGCTGAGCAGCAACGCCGCCGAGCCCATGCTGACCGCGGTCCAGGCCAGCGGCCGTGCCGGCCGCGTCGCGGTGGGCACGTTCGACCTCTCGCCCGAGGTGCTGCGCGCGGTTCGCGACGGCCGGCTGCGCTTCGCGATCGACCAGCAGGCCTACCTGCAGGGCTACCTGCCCATCGTGATGCTCGGCCAGCTCGCCCGCTACGGGCTGTTCGCCGCGCAGGGCGAGGTCGTGCCGACCGGCCCGCACTTCGTCACGCGCGACACCGCCGAGCAGGCGATCCGCCTGAGCCAGCGCGGCATCCGCTAGCGGCCGGCGCCCGGACGACGAGCGGGCGCTCCGCGCACGCCGTTCGGGATACTCCGTCGCCCCTCCGCCCGCCCGCCCCACTGCCGAAGGAGGACACTTGACCGACCCCACCCAGGCGATCCCGGACCTCGCGCCGTACCGCCGCGCGCCCGAGGGCACCCACCCGCCGCTGCTGTCGCCGGACTACGCCTCGACGGTCCTGCGCGCGCCGAAGGACCCGCTGATCCACGTGCCGCAGACGCTCACCGAGATCACGGGGCCGCTGCTCGGCGAGGGCCGCCTGGGCGAGCTCGACCACGATCTCACGCGCCAGCATCAGGGCGAGCCGCTCGGCGAGCGCATCATCGTCCACGGCCGGGTGCTCGACGGCGACGGGCGCCCGATCCGCAACACCCTCGTGGAGGTCTGGCAGGCCAACGCGGCCGGGCGCTACCAGCACGAGGGCGACCAGCACCCCGCGCCGCTGGACCCGAACTTCACCGGGGTCGGGCGGTGCCTGACCGACGACGAGGGCCGCTACCGGTTCATCACCGTCAAGCCGGGCGCGTACCCCTGGCGCAACCACCCCAACGCCTGGCGCGCGGCGCACATCCACTTCTCGCTGTTCGGGCGCGCCTTCCCCCAGCGGCTCGTGACGCAGATGTACTTCCCCGGGGAGTACCTGTTCTTCCAGGACCCGATCTACAACGCCGTCCGCGAGGAGCGCGCCCGCCAGGCGATGATCTCCCGGTTCGACCTCGACGAGACCGTGCCGGAGTGGGCGCTCGCATTCAACTGGGACATCGTGCTCACCGGCCGCGACGCGACGCCGCAGGACGAAGACGAGGACCACTGATGGCGCTGCAGCTCACGCCGTCGCAGACGGTCGGCCCGTTCTTCGCGATCGGGCTGACGTGGGAGGACGGGCCGTACGTCGTGCCGGAGGGCACCGAGGGCGCCATCTGGATCCGCGGCCAGGTGACCGACGGCGAGGGCGAGCCCGTGCCGGACGCGGTCATCGAGACCTGGCAGGCCGACCCCGACGGGCGCTTCGACCACCCCGACGACCCGCGAGGGCCGGCGGGCGGCGACTTCCGCGGGTTCGGGCGGGCGGGCACGGATGCCGAGGGCCGTTACGGGATCCTCACCCTGAAGCCCGGGCCGGTCCCCGGGCCGGGCGGCGCGACGCAGGCGCCGCACATCGCGGTCTCCGTGTTCGCGCGCGGGCTGCTCAACCGCGTCGTGACGCGGGTCTACTTCGCCGACGAGGCGGACGCCAACGCGAGCGACCCGGTGCTGGCCGCCGTGCCCGAGGAGAAGCGCGGCACGCTGATCGCCGAGCGCACCGACGACGGCTACCGCTTCGACGTGCGCCTCCAGGGCGAGGGTGAGACCGCCTTCTTCGACATCTGAGGGCGGGCTGTTCGACGGCGTCCTCGCCCGCGGCGGGGTGGCCGCCGAGGTATCCGACCGCGCCTGGCTGCAGGCGATGCTCGACGTGGAGGCCGCCCTGGCCCGCGCGCAGGCGCGCGCCGGCCTGCTGCCCGCCGAGGATGCCGAGGCGATCGCCCGGGCGTGCGACGCCGGGCGCTTCGACCCGGCCGAGATCGGCGCCGAGGCCGCGAAGACCGGCAACCCGGCCGCGCCACTCGTGAAGGCGCTGACCGCCGCGGTCGAGGGCAAGGCCGCCGGCCAGGTACACCGCGGCGCCACGAGCCAGGACGTGATCGACTCGGCCGCCATGCTCGTCGCGCACCGCGCGCTCGGGCCGCTGCTCGACGACCTCGACGGGGCGGCACGCGCGGCGGCCGCGCTGGCCGCCGAGCACCGCGACACCGTCATGGCCGGGCGCACGCTGCTGCAGCAGGCGCTGCCGGTGACGTTCGGGCTCAAGGCGGCGGAGTGGCTGGCCGGCCTCGACGACGCCGCGGCGCGGCTCGAGGAGCTGCGCCGCAGCCGGCTCGCCGCGCAGCTCGGCGGCGCGGCGGGAACGCTGGCGTCGCTCGGCGGCGCCGGCCCGGAGGTGCTGGCCGCCTTCGCCGAGGAGCTCGGGCTGTGCGAGCCGGCGCTGGCCTGGCACACGATCCGCGTGCGCCCGGGCGAGCTGGCCGGCGGGCTCGGGGTCGCGTGCGGGGTGGTCGCCAAGGTGGCGCGCGACGTGACGCTGATGGCCCAGACCGAGGTCGGTGAGGTGCGCGAGGGGGTGCCGGGCCGCGGGGGCTCGTCGACGCTGCCGCACAAGCGCAATCCGGTCGCCGCGGTGTCGGCCGTCGCGTGCGCGATGCGCGGCCCCGGGCTCGTCGCCGAGCTGCTCGGCGCGATGGCGCACGAGCACGAGCGCGGCGCGGGTCCGTGGCACGCCGAGTGGCGACCGTTCGGCGCGCTGCTCGAGGCGACCGGCTCGGCGTGCGCGTGGCTGCGCGACTGCCTCGAGCACCTCGATGTCGACGCCGAGCGGATGCGCGCGAACCTCGAGCTGACGCACGGGGCGCTGCTCGCCGAGCGCGTGACAACGGCACTGGCGCCGGCGATCGGCCGCCGGCCGGCGCACGAGCTGGTCCAGGAGGCCGCGCAGCGGGCGTTCGCGCGCGAGCGGCCGCTGCGGGAGGTGCTGACGAACGACGACCGGGTGCGCGAGCACCTCGGCCGCGAGGAGGTGGGAGCGCTGCTGGACCCGGCGCGGTACCTGGGGGCGACGGGCGAGTTGATCGACCGGGCGCTGCGGGCGCACGCCGAGCGTGCGGGGCAACCGACATGAGCACAGTCGAGCTGCCGTTCCGCGTCGACGGCGCCGCTGACGCGCCGCCGCTCGTCCTGTCGAACTCGCTCGGGAGCACGAGCGAGATGTGGGAGCCGCAGATCCCGGCGCTGGCGCAGCGCTTCCGCGTGATCCGCTACGACCACCGCGGCCACGGCGACGCGCCCGTCCCGCCCGAGCCGTACGAGCTCGACGACCTCGGCGGCGACGTCGTCGCGCTGCTGGACCGGCTCGGCGTCGAGCGGGCCGACTTCGCCGGGCTTTCGCTCGGCGGGATGGTCGGCATGTGGCTCGGCATCAACGCACCCCAGCGGATCGGGCGGCTGGTGCTGCTGTGCACCTCGCCGATGCTCTCGCGCGAGCACGACTGGGCGCTGCGGGCGCGGACCGTCCGCGAGCAGGGCACCGCCGGGGTGGCCGAGGGGGTCGTCGATCGCTGGTTCACGCCGGCCTACGCCGACGCGAACCGAGAGGTCGTCGCGCGGATGCGCGCGATGGTGACCGAGACGCCGGCCGAGGGCTACGCCGCGTGCTGCGGCGCGATCGAGCGCATGGACCTGGTGCCGCAGCTCGGCTCGATCCGCGCGCCTACGCTCGTCATCGCGGGCACCGACGACCCGGCCACGCCGCCCGCGCACGCGGAGATCATCGCCGAGCACATCCCGGACTGCCGGATGGAGCTCGTGCCCGCCGCGCACCTGGCGAACTACGAGCGCCCGGTCGAGGTGACCCGCCTGATGCTGTCCCACCTGGAGGCGACGTGAACGACGAGGATCGCCACGAGCAGGGCATGTCCACCCGCCGCGCGGTGCTGGGCGACGCCCACGTCGACCGCGCGGTCGCGAACACGACCGACTTCACCGCCCCGTTCCAGGACTTCATCACCCGCTACGCGTGGGGCGAGGTGTGGCCGCGGCCCGGCCTGGACCGGCGCACGCGCAGCATCGTCACGCTGACCGCGCTGACGTCGCTGCGGGCAGAGAACGAGATCGCCATGCACGTGCGCGCGGCGATCACCAACGGCCTGACGCCGGCGGAGATCGCCGAGGTGCTGCTGCACACCGCGGTGTACGCCGGCGTCCCCGCGGCGAACTCCGCGTTCGCGATCGCGCAGCGGACGCTGGCGGAGCTGGGGCTCCCCGAGGCCGAGCCGCCCCGCGAGGCCTGACCCGCCGCTACCCGCCCGGCCCGTGCCGGGTGACGACGAGCCCGCCGGCCTCGGCGGCGCCGCGGTCGAGCGCCGAGGGGTGCGCCTGCAGGCGCATCAGGAATGCCCGCGCGACGCGCTCGGCGTGCGCCTTGGCCAGCTCGGCGCGCTCGCCGGCGAACAGCTCGTCGACCGTCGTGCGCCACAGCGCGAGCCAGCGCGCGAAGTGGCCCTCGCGCAGGCCGGCCTTGGCATGCAGCGCGGCGTGCGGGCGGAAGGCGCCGCCGCCGTAGGAACGGGCGCCGAGCAGGATCGTCTCCCAGAACGACGCGATGACCGGCACGTGCGCCTCGAGGTCGAGCCGGGCGACATCGGTGAAGAGGAACCCGATGACCGGGTCCTCGAGCGCGCGCGAGTAGAACACGCGCACGAGGCGCTCGCAGTCGGCGCGGGTCTCGATGTCGCGGCGCTCGGCGGTCACGGTCGCCCCACAGGGTACGGCCCGCGACGCGCGGGCCCGGGCCGCGCCGGCGCGCCGCGGCGCCCCGCTCAGCCGCTGCGGCCGGGCTCGTCGAGGCCCTGCCCGGGTCCCGGAACGGGGCCGTCCGGCTCGCCGGGCGCCGGCTCGGGACGGCCGGGGTCGACGTCGGGCGGCAGGTCCCAGTCCCGCCGCTCGGAGGGATCGTCGGACGAGGGGTCGCGGAGGGGGTCGTCGCGCTCGGACATCGCCCTGACGCTACGCGGGCCGCGACGCGCGCGCAACCGCCGCCGCGCCGCCGTCAGAACGTCGCGAGTGCCTTCTCGATGGCCGCCTGCGCGCGCTTCGTCGCATCCTCGGGCGACGCGCGCCCGGCGATCGCGTCGTTGACGTTGTCGTAACCCCTGCGCCTTGTACTTAGCGTTGAAGCGCTTGGACCACTCCTTGGTCGTGTCCTTACTGGTGCAGTAGGTGACCCGGCCCTTCGCGCCGTTCATCGACGCCAGGTCGATGACCTTCGCCTTCTTGAACTGGCGGGCCTCGTGGCGCTGATGGACCCGCCGCCACCGCCGCCGTCGCCGAAGCCCGAGCGCAGGGGACGGCCCTTTCCCCGCCCCAGGTGAGAGGATCGCCCGCGACCACCGCCGCCACACGTCCAAGGGAGACAGCAATGGCTCTGCAGATCGGCGACACCGCCCCTGATTTCGAGGCCGAGACGACCGAGGGCCGGATCCGCTTCCACGAGTGGATCGGCGACTCGTGGGCCGTGCTGTTCTCACATCCGCGCGACTTCACGCCGGTGTGCACCACCGAGCTGGGCTACATGGCGAGCATCAAGCCCGAGTTCGACCGCCGCAACGTGAAGATCATCGGGCTGTCCGTGGACCCGGTCGACAACCACGCCAAGTGGGCCCAGGACATCGAGGAGACGCAGGGCACCGCGCCGAATTACCCGATGATCGGCGATTCGGACTTCGCGGTCTCCCAGGCCTACGGGATGCTCCCCGCCGATACCACGGGCGAGGCCACCCAGCGCACGCCGGCCGACAACCAGACCGTGCGCAACGTCTTCGTGATCGGGCCGGACAAGAAGATCAAGCTGATCCTGGTCTATCCGATGACCACCGGGCGCAACTTCGACGAGGTGCTGCGCGTCATCGACTCGCTGCAGCTGACCGCCAAGCACAATGTGTCGACGCCCGCCCAGTGGCAGCCGGGCCAGAACGTCATCATCTCCGGCTCGGTGTCCGACGAGGAGGCGCGCCGGACGTACCCGGAGGGCTGGGAGTCGCCGCGTCCCTACATCCGCATCGTCCCGCAGCCGGCCGGCGACGACGCGCTCGCCGGGAGCGAGCAGCGCTAGGGGCTCAGTCGCTCCACCAGCCGGGGACCACCTCGCCATCGGCCTCGTGGTGCGGGCCGACGGCGAGCCACTCGAGCCCGTCCGGCCCGGCCTCGAACGAGCGCATCACCGGCGGCGCGACGCGCACGGCGTCGCCCGCCGCGATCGCGACGACGTCGTCGTCGAGCTTGACCCGGCCCGAGGCGGCGAGCACGACGTAGACCTCCTCGGCCCGGTCGTGACGGTGGCCGATGCGCTGGCGGCGGCCGGGCGTGAGGCGGTGGTGCGTCAGCCCGGTGTGCTCGGCGCCGAGCGCCGCCGTCGCGACGCGCATCTCGTGGCCGGGCGGGAGGCCCATCGCGGGCGCGACGTCCTCGACGCCGGTGAGCGGGCGGTGCGTGTAGGCGGGCATGGTCGGCTCCTGGCTCGGGTGCGCTGTCGCCCGGTATGACGCACGACCGGGCCGCGACTCATCGCGCGCCGGTCGCGCCCGCTCGTTCGGCCGCCCGCTACGAGGTGACCGGCTCCCCCGGCCGCGCGAGCTTCTGCGCCTGACGCTCGGGGGCGATCCGCGTCACGTTCCAGGCCAGCCCGAGCTTCGCGAGCAGCCCGATCAGCGCCGCGGACAGGTCGATCTCGTACCAGCGCAGGCCGTGGCGGGCCGAGCGCGGGAACGCGTGGTGGTTGTGGTGCCAGGCCTCGCCCAGCGACGGGAGCGCGAGCCAGAACACGTTCGTCGACTCGTCCTCGAGGTCGAAGCGCCGGCGGCCGAAGAAGTGGCAGACCGAGTTGATCGACCAGGTGACGTGGTGCTGCAGGAAGATCCGCACCGGGCCGCCCCACAGCAGCGCGGTGAGACCGCCCTCGAGCGTGGAGCCGGTGAGCGCGAAGCCGATCCCGAACGCCATCACGAGCCCGAGCAGCACCCACCAGTGGAAGCGGCGGTTGATCTTGCGCATGCCGCGGTCCTCGACGAGGTCCTTGGCGTACTTGCGCCGCTCGGCCTGGCCGTGGTCGGAGAACAGCCAGCCCATGTGCGCGTGGAACAGGCCCTTGAGCGCCCCGATCCAGCCCTCGCCGAACTGCACGTGCGGCGAGTGCGGGTCGCCCTCGTGGTCGGCGTGCGCATGGTGCTTGCGGTGGTCGGCGACCCAGTCGGTCACGGGCCCCTGCACGGACATCGAGCCCGCGATCGCGAACGCGTACTCGATCGGCTTGTGCGTCTGGAACGAACGATGGGTCAGCAGCCGGTGGAAGCCGACCGTCACCCCGAAGCCCGCGATGAGGTACATCACCGCGAACGCGACGAGGTCGGTCCAGCCCACGAGGCTGTTCCACAGCAGGACGATCGCGGCGACGAACGCCACGAACGGCAGGACGACGGCGATGAGGTTGACGGTGCGCTCGACCTTGGTCATGGTCATTGGACCTTACGATGCATCCGGGCCGTTCGTTGGAGGCCTGGGGTCAGTCTGACGCGGCCGTTTTTAGAGCTTGGCCACAAATCTCGCCGCGTCGCCGAGCCGCGCCACGGCCTCGCGGAGCTGCGCGTCCGACAGGTACGGCGCCGGGCCCAGGCGCAGGTGCCGCCCGCGGCTGTCGCTCATGACCCTACGCTCGGCGAGCGCCGCGCGGATCTCGCCCGCGCGCGGCGACTCGAGCGCGAGGAAGCCGCCTACCGCCGCGGGCCCGACCGCCCGGTCACGGGTGAGCACCTCCTCGGGCAGCCCGAGCGCGTCGACCTCCGCGGCCAGCAGGGCGACCTGGTGTCGGTAGCTCTGCGTTAGCAGCTCCGGCGTGAGCCCGCGCGCGGCGAAGAAGGCGAGCACGCGCGCCGCCCGGTAGTGGCTCGTGGGGTCGTACGTCGCCCCCGCGAAGCGCGACGCGCCCGCGCCGTAGCCGACCGGCCCGCCGGCGGGCGCGGCCGCGAGCGCGTCGAACTCGGCGAACCAGCCGGTGATGGCCGGGCGCAGGTCCGCCGCTTGGGGCGGCAGGCGCAGGAAGCAGTTGCCCTCGCCGAGCTGCAGGTACTTGTAGCCGCCGCCGGTCACCCACGCTCCGTCCAGGCCGCGCGCGGAGAGGGCGAACGGCACCGGGCCGAGCGCGTGGTAGACGTCGACGAGCAGCTCGACCCCGCGCCCCGCGCACACGTCCGCCAGCGCGCCCAGCCCCGGCACGACGCGGGCGCTCTCGAACAGGACCGCAGAGACGAGCACGGCGGCCGTGCGGTCGTCGAGCGCGGCAGCCAGCCGCTCGGCCAGCGTGTCCGCCGGCGCGGCCGGCACCTTGACGACTTCGAGCGCGGCCTCCGCGAGACGGTCGAGCTGGCGGCGCAGCGTGTGGAACTCGCCGTCCGTGCTGACCAGGCGCGGCCGGGCCCGGACGTCCAGCGCGGACAGGAAGCGCAGGACGAGCTCGTGCGTGCTGGCGCCGAGCGCGACCTCGCCGCTGGGGTCGTGCAGCAGCACGCGCACGCCGTCGCGCAGCGCCTCGGCCTTGGCGAACGCGCGCTCCCACTTGTCGTCGACGGCGAGCGCCGCGTCGTCGAACGCCTCGAGCTGGCCCTCGCGCGCCACGTCCGGCCAGGCCTGGTGGGAATGGCCGGACAGCAGCAGCCGGTCCGCCACCCCGAAGCGCGCGTAGTCGGCCGCGAGCGCGTTGGGGCTGCGGCGCAGGTCCTCCGGACCGAGCCTCACAGCTCCGAGCGGACCGCCCACAGGTCGGGGAACATCGGCTGGAACAGCGTCTCGCGCAGGTACTTCGCGCCCGACGAGCCGCCGGTGCCGGCCTTGTCGCCGATCGTGCGCTCGACCATCTTCACGTGGCGGTAGCGCCATTCCTGCGTGCCCTCGTCGAGGTCGACGAGCCGCTCGGCCACCTGCGCGGCCTCGCCGTCGGCGCGGTAGGCCTCGAGCACCGCGCGCTGGACGCCCGGCGACGGCGCGGGCGGCGCGGTCACGTCGCGCTCGAGCGCCGCGGCCGGGACGTCGAGCCCTGCCCCGGCCAGGTAGCGCACGAACGAGTCGAACAGGGAGCGGCGCGCCATCGCCGCGGCGATCCGCTCGTACGCGTCGCTGCCCACCTCGTAGGCGGCGAGCATCGCCCGGTCGCGGCGCCCGAGCACGGCCTCGAGCTCGCGGAACTGCCCGGACTGGAAGCCGCTCGCGGAGTCGAGGCGGGTGCGGAAGCTCGCAAACTGGCTCGGGGTCATCGTCTCGAGGACGTCGATCTGGGCGACGATCGTCTTGAGGATCGTCAGCACGCGGCGGACGGCGGCGAGCGCACGCGGCCCCTCGCCGGCCTCGAGGCGGCGCTGCAGGTAGGCGAGCTCGTGCAGGAGCTGCTTGAACCACAGCTCGTAGACCTGGTGGATGACGATGAACAGCAGCTCGTCGTGCTCGTCGGAGCGCGGCCGCTGCGCCCCGAGGATCTCGTCGAGCGCCAGGTAGGACGAGTAGGTGAGGGCGGGAGAGGGCT
>Ga0126313_10002041_pt1 | contig 11067 bp, 12 predicted proteins | sample Plot105A_FD_89954 | JGI IMG/M metagenome (GOLD analysis project Ga0126313, IMG submission 89954) | Serpentine soil microbial communities from UC McLaughlin Reserve, CA, USA - Plot105A | ecosystem: Environmental > Terrestrial > Soil > Grasslands | place: USA: UC McLaughlin Reserve, Lake County... | reverse complement strand
GTTCGTGGCCGCGATCAGGATGATGTTGTCCTTCAGCTCGAACCCGTCCATCTCGACGAGGAGCTGGTTCAGCGTCTGCTCGCGCTCGTCGTGCCCGCCGCCGAGGCCCGCGCCTCGGTGCCGGCCGACGGCGTCGATCTCGTCCATGAAGACGATGCAGGGCGCGGCCTGCTTGGCCTGCTCGAACAGGTCGCGGACGCGTGACGCCCCGACGCCGACGAACATCTCGACGAAGTCGGAGCCAGAGATCGAGAAGAACGGAACGCCGGCCTCACCGGCGACCGCGCGCGCAAGCAGCGTCTTCCCTGTGCCGGGCGGGCCGTAGAGCAAGACGCCCTTGGGGATCCGCGCGCCAAGGGCCTGGAACTTCTTCGGGTTCTCGAGGAACTCCTTGATCTCGTGGAGTTCCTCGACGGCCTCGTCCACGCCGGCCACGTCCTTGAAGCCGATCTTGGGCGAGTCGGGCGTCATCCGCTTCGCCCGGCTCTTGCCGAAGCTCATCACCTTCGAGCCGCCGCCCTGCACCTGGTTCATCAGGAAGATCCAGAAGCCGAACAGCAGCACGAACGGCAACAGCGAGGTCAGCAGCGACCACCACGGAGACCCGCCGACCGACTTCGAATCGAACGGGACGTTCTTCGCCTCCATCTTCTTCTCGAAGTTGACGAGCGATTCCGGGCTCGGGTACGCGACTTTCTGCTTCTCGCCCTTCTTCTCGCCGCCCGTGGGCTTGAACTGAACCGTCAGCTCCTGCTTGCTCGGATTGGCGACGATCTCCTGGATCGTTGCGGGTTGGGTCTCGACCCGCTCCTGGAGAGCCGAATAGGTCAACTTGTCCTTCGGCTTCTCGTTCATCAGGGTCTGGCTCGCCAGGTAGACGAGCAAGACGATGACGATCAGTGGAAAGAGAGCAGAGCGAAAGAAGCGGTTCATTGCCGGTATATCGACCAGGGTAGCACCGGTATTACTGCTGAAACCTGTCTCAAACGGGGTGGATTAGGTCGCGGTGGGGTCGCTGAGGACTCCGACATAGCGAAGGTTGCGGTAGCGCTCGGCGAAGTCGAGGCCGTAGCCAACCACGAATCTGTTGGGGATTTCGAAGCCGATGTAGCGGACGGGAACGTCGATCTCGCGCCGCTCGGGCTTCGTCAGCAACGCGCAAACCTCCAACGTTGCGGGGTTGCGGGCGCGGAGGTTGCGCATCAGGTACGAGAGCGTGAGACCCGAGTCGATGATGTCCTCGACGACGAGGACGTGCCTGCCCTCGATCGCCGTGTCGAGGTCCTTGAGGATCCGGACGACGCCGGACGAGTCGGTCGACGCGCCGTAGCTCGAGATCGCCATGAAATCGACCTCGCAGTGGACGTCGATGGCGCGCATCAGGTCGGCCATGAAGAAGACGGCGCCCTTGAGCACGCCGATCAGCAACAGATCCCGGCCGGCGTAGTCCGCAGAGATCTCGGCGCCGAGCTCCGTGACGCGATCGCGCAGCGCGTCCTCCACGATCAGCACCTCGGCGATGCCGTGCTCGACCTGGGTCGTGTCAGTCACCAAGCCGCTCCGCGCTCACACCTGCCGCTTCGACGATGCCGGGCACCGCGAGGACCTCGTCCCCGCGGACGACCAGCGGCCACGCCTCCCGCTCGGACTTGGGCACCTTGGCGTCCACGAACACATCCTGAACTTTCTTCCGGCGGCCTGCGAGGCGATCGCCCGCCCGCCAGCCGCGGACCTGCAGGCCGGGGACCGACGAGCGAATGCGCCACGGCCCCCAGGCGACCTCACCCTCGAGGCTCACAGGCCCCCGCTCGAGCCACACACGGTCGTACTCGCGAACCGCCTGCATGCCGCCGCCGAGGTCGATCCGGGCGGAGCCGGCGGTGCTCGCGAGCAGCGAATCGAGGCGGCTCGGCCGCCCCTCGGCGAGGGCGAGCAGGTTCTGCTCGGCGCGGTCGTCCAGCTCGCGTAGGAGCGGGACGATCTGCTCGCGGATCACCCCTCGCTTCGTGGCGGCGTTTGACGAGTCGACCCGGAACGGCAGCCCCACGGCACGGCAGTACTCCTCGGTCTCCCCCCGCCAGACGCGCAGCAGCGGCCGCACGACACCGTCTTCCCGCTTCGGCTTGATCCCGCCCGGCTGTCCGCTCGAGACGAGCCGGTAGAGCGCCGTTTCGACCTGGTCGGAGGCGGTGTGGCCCGTCGCGCGCAGCCGGTCGGTGACGAACGAGTAGCGCAGTTCCCTGAGCTCCGCCTCGGTCTCGCCGGGCGCGTCGACGACCTCCGCGCCGAGGACGTCGCGGCAGAACCGGGCGTCCTCGTCCGACTCCGCGCCGCGAAGCCCGTGGTTCACGTGCAGGGCGGACGCTTCGTAGCCGAGCTCGCGCAGCACGTGCCAGAGGCATGACGAATCGGCGCCGCCCGAGACGAGGCAAACGACGTCGCCTCCGGGCGCAATCAGGTCGCGCTCGCGGATGTACCGCTCGACCCGGCCGCGAAAGTGCGCCACGTCCATGGCGCTTATTGTGGCCACCGGCGGTCGAGCGCCGATGCCGCCAGCAGGACGGCCCAGCGCACCACCCACGCCACGCCAGCCCAGAGAACCAGGCGCCGGATCACGCGTACACCGGATTCCGGATCCACTCCTCAAGCCGCTCGGCCGCCTGATCGAGCTGCTCCTCGTAGAGGACGTGGGGCTCGGCGTAGGTGATCATCGGCATCTTCGCCCGCGGCCCGCGGCCGTCCGCACCCGCGACGGCTAGAGCGATCGGTAGTGAGTGGCAGACGACGAGCAGCGTCGACTCCGGCCGGTCGAGGAGCGTGTTGAACCCGCCGACGTACCGCGTAACGATCGCGACGCGCGACTCGCCGCCTCCGGGCGGCTCGTCGACGGGGCCGTGCGTCGCCGCCCACCGCCGGTACTCCGAGAGCGAGCCGCCTTCGAACTCACCGTAGAAGGGGTCGTTGAGCTCGGGGAGGACAAGCCGCGGGAGGTCCCGGTCGCCGAGCACGAGGTCCGCGGTCTCGTGCGTCCGGGGAAACTCGGTCACCGCGCAGAGTCCGATCGGCTCCCCCGCCAAGCGCTCGCCGAGCTGCTCCGCCTGCTGCCGCCCGACCTCCGTCAGCCCGCACGACACGCTCGGGTCACCGTTCACGAGCTCCTTGACGCTGAACTCGCTCTCGCCGTGCCGGACGAAGAGGACGCGCTCCACTAAAAGAGGAGGCTGCGGTACGAGCCCACGCGCTCCATCCCCACCCGCTCGTAGACGTGAATGCCGACAGGGTTGTCCGCCCGCACGAACAGGCAGACGCGCGGCACCTGCTCCAGCAGCAACCGGATCAGGTCGCGCAGCCCTCGCTGGCCGTATCCCTGGTTCCGCACCTCGGGATCGACCCAGACCTGCTGGAGCTGCACCGCGTGTGGCGTCCACGCGGACGCCTCGGCCTTGAACAGGATCTTGCCGTCCTCGAGCCAGAGCCACGAGCGGCCGTGTTCGATCTGCTGGCGCGTGCGCCGCTTGAACCCCTCGGCATCCGTCCTGAGCGGGTTGATTCCGATCTCGCCTTCGTGTGTCGCGGCGCAGGCGGGGATCAGGAGCTCGAAGTCCGCCAGCGACGCCGCGCGTAGCCCGGAGGTGCCCGGCTCGGGGGGGTCCGAGATCACGAAGACCGGCTGGTCCGGTCGATCCTCGCGCGGCGACGGCATCTCCGGACGGGCCGCCTCCCAGAGCTCGCTGACGGCCCGCTCGTCCCCGATGATCATCCGCGCGCGCGACGCAGCGGTCACCTCGGCGAAGCAGCCGCTGCCCGGCCCGGAGGGGACGACATTCGCGCCGAAGTGACATAACGCAGTGACCTTTTCGGCTTCGACGACGGCGAGCAGGCGCCCGAACCCCCGCCGGGCGGCTTCGTCGAGGAAAACGCGCTCGACAGGCTCGGCCGCGCAGAACTCGAGCGCCTGCTCGAGTGAGGGTTCGACCAAGTGGGCCATGAGCGACTGCAGAACAATAGGGTCCGCGCATGCCCATTCACGTCCGCGCCGAGCCCGGCGACTACGCCGAGGCCTGCCTCCTTCCCGGAGACCCCCTCCGCGCCAAGCACATCGCGCAGACCTTCTTCGACGATCCGGTTCAGCGGAACGCAGAGCGCGGCATGCTGGGGTACACGGGCACCTTCGAAGGCAAGCCCGTCTCGGTGCAGGCGACGGGGATGGGCTGCCCCTCGGCCGCGATCGTCTTCGAAGAGCTCCTCCAGCTCGGCGTGAAGAGGCTCCTCCGCGTCGGCACCTGCGGCGGCCTTCAGCCCGACATGCAGCTCGGGGACCTGATCGTGGCGGTCTCGGCGGTGGCGTCGGACCGCACCGTGGAAAAGCTCGTCGACTTCGAACCGCACACGCCCACAGCCGACTTCGGCCTCGTCCACTCCGCCGTCCATTCGGCGAAGGAGCTTGGCAAACCTGTTCGCGTCGGGCCGATCGTGTCGAGCGACCTCTTCTACAACCCCGACCCGGGGCAGTACGAGCGCTGGTCGTCACGCGGTGTGCTCGCGGTCGAGATGGAGGCGTCGGTGATCTTCACGCTCGGCGCGCTGCGGAACGTCCAGGCCGGCTGCCTGCTGACGGTCAGCGACGTCGTGGTCGAGGGGGAGTTCGTCCGCATCTCCGACGAGGAGATGCGCGCGGCCGTCGATCAGATGACCGAGCTCGCACTCCGCACGATCACCGGTTGAAGACTGTCTTTCTCGTCAACCCGGCGTCGGCGAACGGGAAGACGGGCAAGCGCTGGCCGCAGATCGCCCTAGCCGCCCAGGCCGCCGATCTCCACGGCGAGGCGGTCTTCTCCGAGCGCCCTGGACAGCTCGCGCAGCTCGCGCGCGAAGCCGCCGACGAGGGCGCGAAGCTCCTCGTCGTCGTCGGGGGCGACGGCACCGTCCACGAGGTCGTCAACGGCATTGCCGGGCGCGAAGGCGTCGAGCTGGCGCTGGTTCCACGCGGAACCGGCTGGGACTTCGCGCGAACCCACGGCGTTCCCAAGCGGCTCGAGGACGCTCTGCGCATCGCCAAGGAGAGTGAAGCGCGGCCGTTCGACCTCGGCTGGGCGACGTACCGCGCAGACGGCGCAGAGGCCTCGGCCTGGTTCGCGAACATGGCGAGCGTCGGGATGAGCGGCGCCGTTGCGGCGAAGGCGAATGGGACGACGAAGGCGCTCGGCGCGAAGACCTCGTACCTGCTCGCGCTCGGCGCCGTCTTCGCCCGGTGGAAGAACGTCCCGCTCAGGGTTGCCGTCGACGACGAGAAGCGCGAGGCGCTGATGGAAGACTGCATCGTCGCGTTGGGCCGCTACCTCGCCGGCGGGATGATGATCACCCCCGACGCAGCGCCCGATGACGGGCTCTTCGACGTGCTCCTGATCGGCGACATCACGAAGACCGAGCTGGTCCGCGTGATGCCGAAGATCTACCGCGGCACGCACCTCCCACACCCGAAAGGCGAGGTGCTCCGAGGGACGACGGTCACGATCGACGCAGACGAGCCCATGCCGATCCAACTCGACGGCGAGCAGCCCGGGACGACCCCGACCCGGTTCAAGGTCGTGCCGTCGGCGATCCGGCTGCGGGTTCCTAGCTAGGGGGCCGCTTCCGCGGCGTCGTCGACCGGCGCGCGGTCGTCGTCTTGCGCGAAGCCGTCGTCGTCCGGGTCCGCGTCTTCGGCTTCGACAGGTCTGCGACCTGCTTCTCGAGCTTGGCGACGCGCTGCTCGAGCGCATCGAGGCCCCGCACCTTCTTCTGGACGTCGTCGAGCCGTTCGCGGAGGCCGCCGACGCTGTCGAGCACGCGCGACGTCCTTTGCGAGCTCGCCACGCGTGAGAGCGCCTCTTCGCCGGCGTCGCTCAGCCGCGTCAGCAGATCCTTCTGGGTCTTTCGTTCTGCCATTGGGCCAACCTTACCGGTCTACGCGTGGATCGAAACCGGCGTGCCCGTCGGGGCGAGCCGCCAGATGCGCTGGATCGCCTCGTTCGACACGCGGATGCACCCGTTGGAGACAGGTAGCCCGAGCAGCGATGGGCGATTCGTCCCGTGGATCGCCACCGGCCCGCCCTGCGGCCAGCCGCGGAGGACCTCCGAGAACGCCGAGATGCCGATGGCTGCCCAGCCGTACGGCCCGTTCGGATCCGCCTCCTTGAAGCGCTGGTCGATGTAGAAGTCCCCGCGCGGCGTGGGCGTCGCGGGGGCGCCGATCGCCGCGTTCGTCGAGAACATCGCCCGGCCGCGCCGGTGGACGGTAACCCGGCGCGACGAGAGGTCGATCACGATCTGGCTCCGAACGCGGCGGAGGTTCACGGCGCGCGCGCGGACGTACCCCGTCGTCCCGTTCGGCTTCATCGGGATGCGGACGCGATACCACGCAGCCTTGCAGCGCGGGCCCACGACGGCGCCGAGCGCCGCGAACACCATCGGGACGCCGTTCTGGTTGAGCGCGCCGAAGCGCGCGAATGGTCTTCGACCAGGCCGGCGGTACACCCGGGCGAGGCCCCGGGCATCGACGGCATAGCTCTGGTGGCGCGCGACGAGGGGTTTGACGTGCGCTGCCCGGCAGCGCGCTGCCGTCCGGCCGGAGGTCGAAGCTTGTACCGAATGTGTAAAGCCGACGGCAACGGCCAACAAACCGAGAAGCAGAATCGTCCGAAGGATTGAGGGAACTCTCACGGAACGTCTCATCGTCAGAACAGGTGAAGGCATTTAAGCGACACGGTCCCACGGCCGAAAGACCAAAACGGTGAACATGCTTCGTCGATCACGATCACACCGGCATCACGAGGTCACGACCCACGTGATCCGGCAGCGGGCAGGCGTGCCCTACGAGGTGGAGCAGCGCGTGTGCAGCGAGTGCCGGACGGTGCTCTCTGAACGGCAGCTCCGCCGAGCAGCGGCTTAGGTCCCAACCAGCTCCTCCACGAGCGCCGCGAGCGTCTCGCCGGCGCCCCCGTCGATTTTCAGCGCGGCCTCGTCGTCGAACGTCGTCGGCCCGCGGTTGACGACGGCAACCTGACCGCCGGCGCGCACCGTCTCGTCCGGGAGCATCGAGACGGGCCAGACCTCGAGCCCCGAGCCGACGACGAGCAGCAGGCCGGCCGAACGGGCAAGCTCGTACGCCCGGTCGATCGCCCCCGCGGGCAGGAGCTCACCGAAGAAGACGACGTCTGGCTTCAGCACCTCAGCGCAGTCGGCGCAGCGCGGCGCTCCGGTGTCCTCGATCAGGACGAGCATCTCGTCCAGTGGGTAGCGCATCCCGCAACGGCGGCAGCTGGACGTCCGGATCGAGCCGTGAACCTCCACGACTTCCCGGCTTCCCGCCCGATCGTGGAGCAGGTCGATGTTCTGGGTGACCACCGCGCGCACCAGTCCGGCCCGCTCGAGCTCGGCGAGCGCGAGGTGCCCGGCGTTGGGCTCGGCCTCGGTCAGGGCGCGGAACCGCAGCGCGTAGAACCGCCAGACCTTCTCGGGATCGGCGAGGAAGGCGTCGATCGTTGCGTACTCCTGCGGGTCGTACTCGCTCCAGATGCCGGTCGGGGAGCGGAAGTCCGGGATGCCGCTCTCGGTCGAGATGCCCGCACCGGTCAGAACGACAACGGGAGCCCGCTCGCGAACCAGCTCGGCAAGGCGCTCGACGCTCACCCGTAGAGTCTGCCGCTATCGAAGGCTTCCACTTCCAGACGGAGATCCGCGTCCGCTTCGCCGAGACCGACGCGCAAGGGATCGCAAACCACGCCGAGTACCTCGTCTGGTTCGAGGTAGCGCGCGTCGACTACCTCGCGCGGTTTCGGGGCGGCTACTCGTCGCTGCGCGACGACGGGGTCGAGGCGATGACGATCGAGGCCCACGCCCGGTACGTACGTCCCGCCTACTTCGACGATCGCCTCACGATCCACGCCCGCTGCGTCGACGTCCGAGGCGCGCGCTTTCGCTACGAGTACGTCGTCCAGCGGGACGCCGAGAAGATCGCCCACGGCTGGACCGGCCACGCCTGCGTCGACGCCGTCACGCACCGACCGACAAGGGTCCCGGACTGGCTCGTCGACGAGATCAGGGCTGCGGAGGGGGCGGGCTAGCCTCGGCCTCCGGTGGCGGAGGAGGCGGTGGAGGCTTCTTCTTGCCCTTCGGCGGAGGCGGGGGCGGCTCCGGCTTCGGCCGCGGCTTCGTTCCGTAGCGGACGATCTTGGGCTCCGAGCGGTACCACGACGTCCACGCCGTCTCCGAGAGGAGCTTGTGGTTCGCGGTGTAGACGCGACGCGTGACACTCGTCCGGCGCGACGGCTCTCCGTCGTTCTCGACGACCTCCACACCGGTCCACATGGCGGGATCGGGGACGCGCTTGATCCCCGGCTCACCGGTCTCCTCGAGCGGCGCCGTCTCGCTTTCGACGATCCGGTGCTGCGGCGTCCCGTAGAGCTTCACCGTCAGGGCCGACGACCCGACGAACGTGCGCAGGAGCAGCCACTTCCTGGTGTCGTTGCGGAACTTGAGGTCGATGTCCGGATAGTTCACCGTCGCATCGCGCCCCTGCGGGTAGTGCGAGATGTAGAGCGCGTGGTTCGTGCGCGACTCGATCGGCAGGCCCGCTTCGTACGCCGCGTTGAAGACGGTCGTCGAGACCTGGCAAACGCCGCCGCCGATCCCGTTCTGCAGCTCGCCGTTGATGATCACCGGCGCCTCCAGGAAGCCTCGGTCGGGTGACCGCTCGCCCGTGGTCTGGTTGAAGGAGAAGGTGCTTCCGGGCGCGATCAGCGCGCCGTCGACCATCCGGGCGACGAGCTGGACGTTGTGGATTCGGTTGGGGTCGCCGCCGTAGTACGTGGTGTAGCCCGCTACGCGGCCGGTGATTCCCATCGCCCGCGCCTCGCGTGTCGTCCGCTCCGGCTGTGCCCGCTCGACGTTGAGCTTTGCGATCCGGTCAGTCGGGTTCAGCGCGGCCGCAAAGATCGCGCGTCCCGCGGCCGCAACGTCCAGCTGGAGGCCGGGCCGGGCGGGCCGGACCACCACACGGTCTCCCTGCATCACGACGAAGCCGGCGTCTTCCGGCTCGTGGTCGACGTTCCGCCGGAACCGCTCGAAGAACGCGGTCGCCCCCGCTCCGCCGATTGAAAGCTCCGTTTCGCCGTCACGCGGGAGGACGAGCATCTTCGCGATCCGCCAGCGCGGCACGCGCCAGCGCGTCTGCCCGAGCACGAGGCGGACAGGAGCCGAGATCGCGGTTCGAGCCCGCGCGAGTGCGGGCTCGAGCTCAGCAGCAGTCACGGTCGGCTCGCTGATCCGGATCGGCAGCGGCGTCGGCGCCCGGTCGAGCGAGACGAGCGACCTGACGATCACGCGCGCCGCCGCGTCGCGGTTGAGCTCGCGGCCGGTCGCGCCCCGAGCGATCTTCGGCTGGAGTCCGCGCAGCCGGATCGAGGCATCGCGCTGCTTCCGGTCGATCCGGCGCGAGAGGACGTCGAGCTCGTGAGCGAGCACCGCCGTCGAGACGCGCGCTCGAGGTGTGACGTCGGCGCCGAAGAAGCGCGACCCCAGCCGGCGAAGCCCCCGCACCGGCGCGATGCCGTCACCTTGCCGGCGAGCCGTCTCGACCGCTGTCCTCCAGTCGACCTCCAAGATCATCTCGTTGGGCCTGATGCGCCACCCGCGCGGGCCGGCGGTGAAAACCACCGGAGCTGTCTTCAGGCTGTCGTACCGGCTCTCGAGCCGGGCGATCGCCTCACGCGTAGTCAGCCCTTCGACGGATATGCCGGCAATCGTCGCGCCCGGCGGCAGCGTCTTCGGGGAGCCGGCGAAGCCGAGGCTGAGCGCGAGCGTGCCGATCCCGAGCGCGACCGCTCCCACCACCGACCACTGTCGGACGAGCCGCCTACGAGCAGCACGCTTCCGGCGGAGATACACCGCCCTCGACCCGGCCTCGGCGTACAAGGCAGTTGAGTCTACCCGCGGCGTTGGCCGACAAATCTCGGATTTTGCTCAGAACGTGAAGAGCTCGATGCCGCCGGAGACGTTGAGGCCGACGCCGGTGATGTACGACGAAAGATCCGAGCAGAGGAACGCGATCGCATTGGCGATGTCTTGAGGTTCCCCAGCACGCCGCAGGGCGGTGCGCTTGATCATCCGCTCGTTCATCGCTTCGTTCCCGAAGTGGAAGGCCTCGGTGCCGATGATCCCGGGCACGATCGCGTTCACCGTGATCCCGTGCCTCGCACCTTCGAGCGCGAGTGACTTGGTGAGCCCGAGCAGCCCCGCTTTCGTCGTCGAGTAGCTCGCTTGGCCGAACCCGCCGAGCGTCCCGGCGACAGAGGCCATGTTCACGATCCGGCCCCATCCACGCTCCGTCATCTGCGGCCAGACCGCACGACAGCAGTTGAAGGCCCCGGTCAGGTTGACGCGGAGGTCGCGCTCCCAGAGCTCGGGCACCTGGTCGGTGAGCTGGCCGACGTGGTCGAGCGTGCCGGCGTTGTTGACGAGGATGTCGACCGAGCCCAGCTCGTTCATCGTCCGCTCGACCGCCGCGCTGACCTGGCCTGCGTCGGTGACGTCGCACTTGAGTGCGAGCGCCCGCCTCCCCATCGCCTTGATCTCGCGCGCCGTCTCCTCCGTGTGGACGAGACCCTGAGCGCGAGCCGCCTGCGCGAGGGGCCCGTACCTGTCGCCTTCGCGGGAGTCGTCCGACTCGACGAGGATGTCGGCGATCACGAGGTCGGCTCCGGCTCGAGCAAGCGTCAACGCGTCGGCGCGGCCCAGCCCGCGCGAGCCGCCGGTAACGAAAGCGACGCGACCGGAAAGATCTATCTCAACGGGCACGCCGGGCCGGTGAGGTCAGGTCTTGCACTGCAACATTCGCTGCGCGCGGCGGAGGCGTGCGGCAGTGCAAGACCTGACCCCCTAATCGCGGGGCAGGAAGATCTCGCGCGCGATGACCAGCCGCTGGATCTGCGAGGTGCCCTCGTAGATCTGGAAGAGCTTCGCGTCACGCATGAGCTTCTCGACCGGGTACTCCTTGATGTAGCCGTAGCCGCCGAAGACCTGGACCGC